>ERZ777003.2752-NODE-2752-length-19198-cov-5.149297_pt1 | contig 19198 bp, 18 predicted proteins | sample MGYA00374956_ERZ777003 | MGnify/ENA primary metagenome ERZ777003 (study PRJEB29302, sample SAMN06268252) | bioreactor metagenome | isolation source: Joint BioEnergy Institute, California, USA | place: USA:Joint BioEnergy Institute, California, USA | collected... | reverse complement strand
GGCGCGGCGCGCGGCGCGGGCGGCCGACCTGCCCGGCGACGACCGGCTGGCGGCGCGGCGGCAGGAGCGCGACCGGCTCCGCGCCGAGGTCGCCGAGCGGCGGGCGGCGCTGGTCGACGCCCAGGCGCGCCGGGAACAGGAGCTGCGCGCGGCGGAGGCACGGGCGCGACGGCTGAACAGCATCGATCGCGAGACCGCGGAATGGCGCGCGCGAGTGGAGAATGCCGAGGGCCGGCGCAACGATCTCGCCAGCCGACGAGACGATGCGGCGCGCACGCTCGAGACCCTGCGCCAGGTGCCGGCCGAGCTGGCCCGGCGACGCGAGGCGCTGGAGGAACAGCGGCGGACCGCTGAGGAAGCGCGGCGTGCGGCCGAGGACGCGCTGGTCGCAGCGGAGACGGCCGCGCGGGCGGCCGACGAGGGCGCCCGCGCCGCAGAGCGCGTGCTGGCGGAGGCGCGCGAGGACCGGGTCCGCCGCGAGGCCGGCGTCGAGGCCGCCCGGGGCGCGGTCGAGGAGATCCGGCTCCGCATCGCCGAGCGCCAGGACTGCAGCCCCGCCGACCTTCCCGGCCGCGCGGAGATCGACCCCGACGACGCCGCGCTGGAAGCCGACGACGCGCTCGCGCGGCTTGAGGACCGGCACCTGAAGCTGGTCCGCGAGCGCGACGGCATGGGCCCGGTCAACCTGCGCGCGATCGAGGAGGCCGAGGAGCTGGAGGCCCGAATCGCAGGGCTGCAGACCGAGCGCAACGACCTGCTGCAGGCGATTGCACGGCTGCGACAGGGCATCTCCGCGCTCAACCGCGAAGGCCGGATGCGCCTGCTCGCGGCCTTCGAGAAGGTCAACGCCCACTTCCAGGCGCTGTTCGCCGAACTGTTCGGCGGCGGGCGCGCCCATCTGGAGCTGACCGGCGCCGAGGACCCGCTGGAAGCCGGGCTGGAGATCATGGCGAGCCCGCCCGGCAAGCAGCTCCAGTCGCTGTCGCTGCTGTCCGGCGGCGAGCGGACGCTGACCGCACTCGCCCTCATCTTCGCGGTGTTCCGCACCAACCCGGCGCCGATCTGCGTGCTCGACGAGGTCGATGCGCCGCTGGACGACGCCAACGTGGACCGCTTCTGCCGGCTGCTCGACGAGATGGTCCGCTCGCTGGATACCCGCTTCCTGCTGGTCACCCACCACCGGCTGACCATGGCGCGCATGGACCGGCTCTACGGTGTCACCATGCCGGAGCGCGGGGTCAGCCAGCTGGTTTCCGTCGACCTCGGCATGGCCGAGCGGATGCGCGCCGCATAGCGCCGGTCCCGGCACTGCGTCGGGCAGGAAGCTGCGACGGAACGCTGCGGAAAAACGCCGCGGTTTGCGGCGCGGCCATGTCGGGGACTGCGGCTTGACACCCCGGAATCGCCATCCTAAGGTCCGCCCGCCTGAACGGGCCGGACAATCGCGAGGTTTCCGGGCTGCGCGGGCCGAGGGGCCGACGGCGCCTGCGCCGTCGAGCGCGACCGAGGGATGACGCGCCAGGACGATCACGACCGGTTCGCGGACCTGGACAGGCGCCTGGCGGCGCTGCGATCCAGCGAGACGCGGGACGGCGGGACGGCCCGGCGCGCCGGCATGTCCGGCATGGGCGCCGGCATGCGCATCGCGGTCGAGCTGGTGGCGGGCCTCGGCGTCGGGGTTGCGATCGGCATCGCGCTCGACGCCTGGCTGGGCACCGGTCCCTGGCTTCTGATCACCTTCTTCATTCTCGGGTCGGGAGCCGCTTTCCTGAACGTCTACCGCGTGGCCAAGGCCATGGAGCGCCAGGCCAGGGCAGCGCGGGAGGCGGAGAAGGCGGAGGGCCTGAACCGGGGCCGCAACGGCATTTGAGCGTCGGCAGGGACGGCTGATGGACAGCGAGACCGAGCAGGAAACAGAGGCCGGCCACGGCGCCAGTGAGGCTCCGCTGGAGGAGGGCACCGCTTCCGACATCGCGGCAGATGCGATCGCGGGAGAGGACGCCGCGCTTCACGCGCTGGCGGACGAGCACCACGCGGAAGCGCACGGCCCCCTGGAGCAGTTCGAGATCAAGCCGCTGATCGACATCAACGTCGGCGGGATCGATCTCTCCTTCACCAACTCGGCGCTGTGGATGGCGATCGCGGTCGGGGTGGTGTCGCTGCTGTTCATCGCCGCGACACGGACCCAGCGGCTGGTGCCGAACCGGCTGCAGTCGCTCGCCGAGATGCTCTACGGCGTGGTCGCCAGCATGGTGCGCGACAACGTCGGCCACGAGGGGCGGCGGTACTTCCCCTTCATCTTCACGCTGTTCCTGTTCGTGCTGTTCGGCAACCTCCTGGGGCTCATTCCGTACAGCTTCACCTACACCAGCCACATCGCCGTCACCTTCGCGATGGCGATCTTCATCTTCATCGGCGTGACCATCATCGGGATCGCGCGGCACGGCGTGCACTTCGGCCGGCTGTTCTTCCCCGAGGGCGCGCCGCTGTGGACCGCCGTCATCCTGATCCCGATCGAGCTGGTCTCGTACCTCTCGCGTCCGATCAGCCTGTCGGTGCGTCTGTTCGCGAACATGACGGTCGGCCATGTGCTGCTGAAGGTCATCGCCGGCTTCGTCATCGGGCTCGGCGCATTCGCGGTGGTGCCCGGGGTCATCCCGTTCGCGGCGCTCGTCGCGATCACGCTGCTCGAGCTGCTGGTCGCGGTGATCCAGGCCTACGTCTTCGCGATCCTGGCCTGCATCTACCTGCACGACGCCATTCACCTGCACTGAGCCCAATCACCCCTATCCGGAAGAAGGAAGCGGAACATGGAAGGCAGCATCGTTGACGCGCTGAAGTACGTCGGCGCCGGCCTCGCGGCGATCGGCATGATCGGCGCCGGTATCGGCGTGGGCAACGTGTGGTCCAGCTACATCAGCGCGCTGGCCCGCAATCCCGCCTCCAAGGACGAGATCGGCGCCAACATCTGGATCGGCTTCGCCGTTACCGAGGCCATTGCGCTGTTCGCGCTGATCGTCGCGCTGATCGCACTGTTCAGCTAGTTGCGTCCACGGGCGCGGGGCTCGGGGACGAGCCGCCGCGCCCGGCCGCGCGGGCCCCGGCCCGGACAGCGGCCAGCAACCGGGAGCGACCACGCGTGCCCCAATTCGATCCCAGCTCCTTCGCCAGCCAGATCTTCTGGCTGATCGTCCTGTTCGCGCTGCTGTACCGGATCCTGAAGTCCCTGGTGCTGCCGCGGATGACGGCGACGCTCGACCTGAGGCAGCGGACGATATCCGAGAACCTGGAGCGGGCGGAGCAGGCCCGTGCCGAGGCGGAGGCGGTCCTCGCCGCCTATGAAAAGGCGCTGGCCGACGCGCGCGCCCAGGCGCACGAGACCCTGAAGACGGCCCAGGAGGCGATCGCCGAGGAAGCCGCGAAGCGCGAGCAGGCGCAGGCGGCCGAGCTCGCGGCGCGCATCGCCGACGCCGAAGCCCGCATCGCCGCGGCGGCCGAGGCCGCCCGGGCGACGGTGGGCGAGGCGGTGGCCGAGGTGACGGCCGACCTGGTGGCCCGGATCAGCGGTCGCCGGCCGACCGACGAGCAGGTCGCCGCGGCGGTCGCGGCGGCGCAGGCCGCCCGGTCCGCATCGGCCGCCTGACCGGGAGGAGAGCCGATGCTGCAGTCACCGGAGTTCTGGGTCGCCGTCGCCTTCGTGGTGACCGTGCTGCTGATCCTGTGGAAGGGCGGGCGCCCGATCCTGAAGGCGCTGGACGCGCGGGCGGAGAAGATCCGGGCCGAGCTTGACGCCGCGGAGAAGCTGCGCGAGGAGGCGCAGCACCTGCTCGCCGACTACCAGCGGCGGCAGCGCGACGCGGTGAAGGAGTCGGAGGCGATCATCGCCCAGGCGCGCGCGGACGCGCAGGCGCTGATTGCCGAGAGCCGGACCCGGCTCGAGGACACGCTGGCCCGCCGCGAGAAGCTGGCACTGGACCGGATCGCCCAGGCCGAGGCCCAGGCGCAGGCCGCAATCCGGGCCGAGGCGGCGCAGCTGGTGGTCGCCGCCAGCCGCGAGATCCTCGCCCGGCAGCTCGACGGCGAGGCGGGCGCGGCCCTGATCGACGAAGCGATCTCCAGCCTCCCGAAGCATCTGCACTGAGCGTCACGCCGGCGTCGGCTCGTCCGCGCCGGCGTCGGCGTTTCGCGATCGCGGCGGGCCGAGTGCGGGCGGATCGGCATAGGATTCCTGCCCCCGGCCCCTATATTAACCGGGTTGCTCCGGGGACTGCGCCAGCAGGCGCGCCCCGGGCCCGACCGCGACGGAGAGCCGGCCCATGGATGCCCTGGTCACCGACATGCACAAGTCTGCGGGCACGGTCGTCAAGACCGGCCGCGATGGCAGGCCCAGCCGCGCCGAGGCGGAGGCCGCCGTCCGCACGCTGATCCGCTGGGCGGGCGACGATCCCGAGCGCGAAGGCCTGCTCGACACGCCGGCGCGCGTCGTGCGTGCCTATGAGGAGTTCTTCTCCGGCTACGCCGACGACCCGGTCGAGGTTCTGAGCCGCACCTTCGAGGAGGTGGACGGCTATGACGACATGGTGATGCTGCGCGACATCCGCTTCGTGTCGCACTGCGAGCATCACATCGTGCCGATCACCGGGCGCGCCCATGTCGCCTACCTGCCGGTCGGCCGCGTGGTCGGGCTGTCGAAGCTGGCGCGGGTGATCGACATCTTCGGCCGGCGGCTGCAGACCCAGGAGACGATGACCGCCCAGATCGTGAACGCGATCGAGCAGGCGCTGGCGCCCGCGGGCGTCGCCCTGCTGATGGAGGCGACGCACCACTGCATGACCACGCGGGGCGTGCAGCAGAACGCGGCGGTCACCGTCACCTCCCGTTTCACCGGCCGCTTCGCGAGCGATCCGCGGCTTGAACAACGTTTCCTGAACATGGTGCGCGGCAATGGCGGCAACTGAACCTTTCGCCCGTCGGGTGAGCGTGGAGCAGGTCGAGGAAGGGACCGAGCTCGCCCCCAAGTTCGATGCGGACGGCCTGATCCCGGTCGTTACAACCGATCACGCCACCGGCGAGGTGCTCATGCTCGGCTACATGAACGCCGAAGCGCTGCGCCTCACCATCCGGACCGGCGAAGCGCACTACTTCAGCCGGTCGCGCCAGGTGCTGTGGCGCAAGGGCGCCACCAGCGGCCTCGTCCAGCATGTGGTCGAGATGCGGATCGACGACGACCAGGACGCCGTCTGGCTGCGGGTGAAGGTCGATGGCGGCGCAAGCTGCCACGTCGGCTACCGCTCCTGCTTCTACCGCTCGGTCCCGCTCGGCAGCGAGGGGCCGGTCACGCTCCGCTTCGAAGAAGAGGGCAAGACCTTCGACCCCGTCGCGGTCTACGGCGACGCCCCGAACCCGACGCGCCTGTAGGCGGCGCCGACGGCCTGCGGCAGCCGCCGCAGGGTCGGCAGTTTCCTCTGGAAGCCCGCCACAGGCAGCCCCGCAGCCTCACGACAGCACTGTCAATAATCGCGCACTGTCAATGATCGCGACCGTGTGCGTGTGCCCCTCGCCCCCTGCGGGTGGCGACGATGGGGCGGCATGAGCTGTCGCCACGACCGCGGGCGCCACACGACGAGCCAGCGGCCGATGTCCCGTCGCAGGTCCTGAAACGTCCCGGGGCCCGGGACCTCAAAAAGAAAAGGACCGGCGCGCGGAAGCGGCCGGTCTCCATTTCCCGGGCGCTGGGCCCGATTCCTAGAAGTCGTCGTCGTTGTCCCCGCGGCGACGCCGGTCGCGGTCGCGATTCTCGCGGCGGCGTCCGCGATCGCGCTCCCCGCCGCCAAAGTCCGGTTCCGGCGTGAAGTCGCGCGGCGCGAACTCGCGCTCACGGTGCGGGCGGTCATTCCCGCCACGGTCGCGATCCCGGTTGCGGTCTCCGCCACCTCCGCCCCCGCGCTGGCCGCCGTCGCGGCGCGGACGCTCAGTGACCGGCAGCGGCGCGCCCGTCGCCTGGTCCACCGCCCGCATCGACAGCCGCACCTTGCCGCGGTCGTCGAAGCCGAGGACCATGACCTTCACGTGATCGCCTTCCTTGACGACGTCGGTCGTCTTCTCCACCCGGCCGTCGGTCAGCTCCGAGATGTGGACCAGTCCGTCACGGTTGCCGATGAAGTTGACGAAGGCGCCGAAGTCGGTCGTCTTCACCACCTTGCCGTCGTAGATCTTGTTGACCTCCGGCTCGGCGACGATGCCCTGGATCCAGTCGATCGCCCGCTGGATCACCGCCTGGTCGACCGCCGACACATGGACCGTGCCGTCGTCCTCGATGTCGATCTTGGCGCCGGTGGTCTCGGTGATCTCGCGGATGACCTTGCCGCCGGTGCCGATCACGTCACGGATCTTGTCCTTCGGGATGGTGATCACGTGGATGCGGGGCGCGAACTGGGAGACCTCCTCGCGGGCGCCGCTCAGCGCCTTCGACATCTCGCCCAGGATGTGCAGCCGGCCCTCGCGCGCCTGCTCCAGCGCGATCCGCATGATCTCCTCGGTGATCGAGGTGATCTTGATGTCCATCTGCAGCGAGGTGACGCCGTTGGCCGTGCCGGCGACCTTGAAGTCCATGTCGCCGAGATGGTCCTCGTCGCCGAGGATGTCGGAGAGCACCGCGAAGCGGTCGCCCTCCTTGATCAGGCCCATGGCGATGCCCGCCACCGGACGGGCCAGCGGCACGCCGGCGTCCATCAGCGCCAGCGAGGCACCGCAGACCGTCGCCATCGACGACGAGCCGTTGGACTCGGTGATCTCCGAGACGACGCGCAGGGTGTAGGGGAACGTCTCCCGGTCCGGCATCAGCGGGTGCACGGCCCGCCAGGCGAGCTTGCCGTGGCCGATCTCGCGCCGGCCCGGCGAGCCGATCCGGCCCGCCTCGCCCACCGAATAGGGCGGGAAGTTGTAGTGCAGCATGAACCGCTCGCGGTACTCGCCCGCCAGTGCGTCCACGATCTGCTCGTCCTGGGCGGTGCCGAGGGTCGCCACCACCAGCGCCTGGGTCTCGCCCCGGGTGAACAGGGCCGAGCCGTGGGCGCGGGGCAGCACGCCGACCTCGCCGACGATCGGACGGATGGTCTTCGTGTCGCGCCCGTCGATCCGGCGCCCGGTGTCGAGGATGGCGTTGCGCACGATGTCGCTCTCGAGCGCCTTGAAGGCGCTGGCCACCATCTCGAGCTGCGCCGGATCGGTCAGGCCGAGCTCCGCCTCCACCTTGGCCCGTGCTGCGTCGAGCTTCTCGTGACGCGTCACCTTGTGCGGCTCCTGGTAGGCCGCACGCACGTCGGCCTCGGCGATCTCGCGCACCCGGCGGGCCAGCGCGATCTCCTCCTCGCTCTCCTGGGGTGCCGGCCACGGATCCTTGGCGCTGTCCTCGGCGAGCTCGATGATCAGGTCGATCACCGCCTGCATCTCGCGGTGGCCGAACATCACCGCGTCCAGCATCTGGGCCTCGGAGAGCTCGTGCGCCTCGGACTCGACCATCAGCACGCCCTGCTGGGTGCCGGCGACGACGAGGTCGAGCCTGGTCGACGCCATCTGCGAGTTGGTCGGGTTCAGCACCATCCGGCCGTCGACCAGGCCGACGCGCGCAGCGCCGATCGGGCCGAGAAACGGGATTCCGGAAATGGTAAGCGCGGCCGAGGCGCCGATCATCGCGACGATGTCGGGCTCGTTCTCCAGGTCATGCGCCAGCACGGTGGCGATGATCTGGGTCTCGTTGAGGAAGCTCTTGTGGAACAGGGGGCGGATCGGGCGGTCGATCAGCCGGGAAACCAGCGTCTCCTTCTCGCTCGGCCGACCCTCGCGCTTGAAAAAGCCGCCGGGAATCTTGCCGGCGGCGAACGTCTTCTCCTGGTAATTGACGGTGAGCGGGAAGAACCCCTGACCCGGCTTGACCTTCTTTGCGGCGACCGCGGTACAGAGGACCGTCGTCTCACCATAGGTGACGAGCACCGCGCCGTCCGCCTGGCGGGCCAGCCGCCCGGTCTCCAGGATCAGCGGGCGCCCGCCCCAGGTTATTTCCTTGCGTACGATATCGAACATCACATCATCCACTTCATCCGGGCCAACGCCCTCTTGCCGCGTCCATTAGGGGACGGACGGCGCGCGTGATCTGCCTCCCGCGCCGTCCGTCATACATTCAGGGCCGGAAAATTGCCACTTTCGTGCCATCCGGCGCCGCGTGGCCGAGGCGCCGGGTGTCTCGCGGACGCGTGCGGCAGCGCGGCGGCGAGGACGGTTTCACCGCTGTCCCTAGCGGCGCAGGCCGAGGCGCTCGATCAGCGCGCGGTAGCGCGCTTCGTCCTTGCGCTTCAGATAGTCCAGCAGGCGACGCCGCTGGCCGACCATGATCAGCAGCCCGCGCCGTGAATGGTGGTCCTTCTTGTGCTCGCCCAGATGCTCCGTCAGGTTGCGGATCCGCTCGCTCAGGATGGCCACCTGCACTTCCGGCGAGCCGGTATCGCCCGCCTTGGTCGCAAATTCCTCGATCAGCTGCTGCTTGCGCTCGGCCGTGATCGACATCGGTCTACTCCTTGATCACAGGTTCAGGACGCGAACCGGATGGATCTGCGTCACGGGCCGGAAACGTCCCATTGCGGGCGCATCCGTACCGCGGTCCAGCCTGGCAATGGCGATGGGTGTGTCGCCGCGAAGGGCACACACGTAATCCCCGTCTACCAGTTCCTGGACGCTGTTCAGATCCACGGCTCGGAGCACCTGCACGGACTGGCCATTGCGCAGCCGGTCCGCTTCCGTATCGGTCAGGGCCAGCGCCGGGATGTCGTCCAGCGCGGTCTTCACCGGCACCAGGTGCTCAAAACGGGCGGCACTATGCCCGAACTGCTCCAGTTCCGAAAGCGAAATTGCGAGTTCCTCGCCAAAGGGCCCGACACGGAGCCGCCGCAGCGCCTCCACATGGCCCAGGCAGCCGAGCGACGCCGCCAGGTCGCGGGCAAGCCCGCGCACGTAGAAGCCCTTGCCGCAGTCGACCTCGATCACCACCCGGTCGCGATCGGGCACGTCGACCAGCTCCAGCCGCTCGACCCAGACCTGCCGCGGCTTGAGGTCGAACTCGACCTCGTCGCGGGCGAGGTCATAGGCCCGCTCGCCCGCGACCTTGACCGCGGAGTAGCGCGGCGGGACCTGCTCGATCTCGCCGAGGAACCGCTCCAGCGCCGCGCGCACCGCCGCGGGTTCCGGCCGCGCGGCGGACTCCTCCACCACCCGGCCCTCGGCGTCGTCGGTGTCCCGCCGTTCGCCCCAGCGGAGCGTGAACCGGTAGCTCTTGGTCCCGTCCATGACGAAGCTCACGGTCTTCGTCGCCTCGCCGAGCGCCACCGGCAGCACGCCGGTGGCCAGCGGATCCAGCGTGCCTGCGTGGCCCGCCTTGGCCGCGCCGTAGATGCGCCGCACCCGGCCGACGACCGGGGTGGACCCGATACCGGCCGGCTTGTCCACGATCACCCACCCGTGGATCGGATCACCCTTGCGGCGGCGTGCCATCGTCCGGCTCCCCCTCTCCGTCCCCGCCTTCGGTCCCGTCCGTCTCCGGCCGGCTCGCCGCCACGCGGCGCAGCAGGCGGTCGATGCTTTCCGCCCGTTCGAAGCTCTCGTCGGCCACGAATCTCAGTCGCGGCAGCACCCGCAGCCGCACGTGCCGCGCGAGCAGGCCCCGCAGGTGCGGCGCGGCCCGGCCCAGCCCCCTGGCGACCGACGCTGCGTCCTGGCCGCCCAGCGGCAGGAAGAACACGGTCGCGTTCTTCAGGTCCGGGCTGACCCGCACCTCGCTGAAGGTGAGCGACACGCCCTGCAGGGCAGGGTCATGCAGTTCCTCGCGCATGAAGATGGTGGCCAGCGCGTGGCGGATCTCCTCGCCGACGCGCAGCTGGCGCTGGGAAGGGGCGGTGGATGGCGCTTTCCTCATGGGCAACACCGCGAGCCGGACGGGCGATGCGACCGCCAATGCCACGCCCGGGCCGGCCGGCGGCTGCCGGGGCCCGGGCGGAAGAGGGCGGCGGCCGGTCAGAGCTTGGCCGCGACCTCCTGAACCTCGAAGCACTCGACGACGTCGCCTACCTGGATGTCCTGGTAGTTCTCGAACGCCATGCCGCATTCATAGCCGGCCTGAACCTCGCGCACCTCGTCCTTGAAGCGCTTGAGGCTCGACAGCGACCCCTCGTGGACCACCACGTTGTCGCGCAGCAGCCGCACCTTCGCCCCGCGGCGGACGACGCCGTCGGTGACGCGGCAGCCGGCCACCTTGCCGACCTTGGTGATGTTGAACACCTCGCGGATTTCGGCGTGGCCGAGGAAGTTCTCCTGCAGCGTCGGCGCCATCAGGCCCTGGATCAGCGCCTTGGCGTCGTTCACGATGTCGTAGATCACCGAGTAGTAGCGGATGTCCACGCCGTCGCGCTGGGCCATGTCGCGCGCCTGCGGGTTGGCGCGGACGTTGAAGCCGGCGATGAACGCGTTGCTGGCCTTGGCCAGGGTGACGTCGGACTCGTTGATCCCGCCGACCGCAGCATGCAGCACGCGGACCCGGACCTCGTCGTTCGACAGCTGCTCCAGCGCCGTGGAGATCGCCTCGACCGAGCCGTGCACGTCGGCCTTCAGCACGATCGGCAGCTCCCGGCTCTCGCCTGCCTTGATCGCGCTGAACATCTGCTCCAGCGTGCCGCGGGCGGCCGGCATCGACTCCTTCTCGCGCTTCTTGCGGCTGCGGAACTCCGCGACCTGGCGCGCCCGGCTCTCGCTGTCGACAACGATCACGTCGTCGCCCGCCACCGGCGTGCCCTGCAGGCCCAGGATCGAGACCGGCATCGACGGCCCGGCCGCCGACACCGGCTCGCCACGGTCGTTCAACAGCGCGCGGACGCGGCCCCATTCGGACCCGGCGATGAAGATGTCGCCCGGCTTCAGCGTGCCGCGCTGGATCAGCGCGGTCGCCACCGAACCGCGGCCGCGCTCGATCCGGGACTCGATGATGGCGCCCTGCGCCGGCACGTCCGGATTGGCCCGCAGGTCCAGCAGCTCAGCCTGCAGCAGGATCGCATCGACCAGCTTGTCGAGGTTCATCCGCTGGGTCGCCGAGATCGGCACGTCGAGCACGTCGCCACCCATCGCCTCGACCTGCACCTCGTAGTTCAGCAGGTCGGTGCGCACCCGGTCGGGATTGGCGCCCGGCTTGTCCATCTTGTTGATCGCCACGATGAGCGGCACACCCGCCGCCTTGGCGTGGCGAATCGCCTCCACCGTCTGCGGCTGTACGGAATCGTCCGCCGCCACCACCAGCACGACGATGTCGGTGACCTTGGCGCCGCGCGCCCGCATGGCGCTGAACGCGGCGTGACCCGGCGTGTCGAGGAAGGTGATCTTCTGCCCGCCCTTGGTCGTCACCTGGTAGGCGCCGATGTGCTGGGTGATGCCGCCCGCCTCGCGCGCGGCCACATCGGTCTCGCGCAGCGCATCGAGCAGCGACGTCTTGCCGTGGTCGACATGGCCCATCACGGTCACCACCGGCGGCCGCGGCTCGCCGGTCTTGTCCAGCTCGCCGCTGACCTCCAGGCCCTGCTCGACGTCGGCCTCGGTCACCCGGCGCACCCGGTGTCCGAATTCCGTGACCACCAGCTCGGCGGTATCGGCGTCCAGCACCTGGTTGATCGTGGCCATGACGCCGTTGCGCATCAGGGTCTTGATCACGTCGGCCGCGCGCTCCGCCATGCGGTTGGCGAGCTCCTGAACGGTGATCGCCTCCGGGATCACCACCTCGCGGATCACCTTGGTCTTCTCCATGCTGCGCTGCATGGAGCTCTGCCGCTGCTTCTCCTTCTCCCGGGCACGGCGCACCGCGGCGAGCGACCGCTGACGGTCCTCGGCGCTGGCGTCGAGCGCCTGGGCGATGGTGAGCTTGCCGGCGCGGCGGCGCGGCTCCGAACGGGTGCGCGCGGGCGCGCGCTTGGCCGCGGCCGAACGGCGATCCTCGATCGCGTCGCCCGGCACGTCATCCAGGTCGCGTACCGGCGCGGCCGGCGTGACCGGCCGCCGGATGGTCGACGCAGGCGTCTCGGCCGGCTGCGGGGCCGGTGCAGGCTCGGCAGCGGGCTTGGCCGCGGCTTCCGCAGCCGCCCGCTCGGCCTCGGCGCGGCGACGCGCCTCCTCCTCCGCCTGGCGGCGGGCAGCCTCCTCGGCCTCGGCGGCGCGGCGCGCCTCTTCCTCGCGGCGGCGCCGCTCGGCCTCCTCGGCCTGGCGCTTCGCCTCCTCGTGCGCCTGGATCGCCTCCTTCAGCGCGCGCATGCGGGATTCGCGCTCGGTATCGGTGAGCTGCGATCCCGTGCCGACCTTCTGCGGCTTGCCGCGCTGGATCTTGGAGACATCCACCGCCGGACGCTCGACCGCGCGCTTGCGCTTGACCTCGACGGCCACGGTCTTGCTGCGCCCATGCGAGAAGCTCTGCCGGACCTGCCCTGTCTCGACATGGCGGTTGAGCTGGAGCCGGCCGCTGCCGCCCAGGCTGAGGGGCTTCTTCGTCTTGTCGTCGGTACCGTCGGTCATCGAGCCTCGCTATCCCCGCCACCGATCCGCTGGATCGGCGCACTCCCCACGTAGTGCGCCAAGCGCTCGGCGGCGCCCATCACCTTGGCCGTCATCGCCCCGGCGGCGATCACGGCATGTACGCTGTCGGCGCGTCCGAATGGCCGCCCCAGCTGTTCCGCGTCCAGAAGATCGACCATCGGCACAGCGGCTTCCATAGCCTGGGCCAGCGCGCGCATCTTGCGAGCGCCTTCCGCCTGACGATCCCGCGCGGACAATAAGACCGATGCGCGCCCGGAGCGCAAGACGGCACGCACTTTTTCGTAGCCACAGACGGCGTCCCCGGCACGTCGCGCCAGGGCCACCGCATTCACCAGCCGCTCCCGCAGCAGCCGCTCGACCCGTTCCGGCAGGTCGTCGGGCACGGTCACGGCCTGTTTCGCCGCCCGGCTGAAGGCGCGCTTGCGCACAGCCTCCTCCACCGTCGCGCGGGTCGCGGTCACCCACAGCCCGCGGCCGGGCAGGTTGCCGTCCAGGTCCGGCACGATCACCGCGCCGGGACCGACGACGAACCGGATCAGGCCCGCCTTGTCCCGGCGTTCGCCGCTGACGATGCAGCGGCGCTCCGTGCCGGCGTCGCTGGCGCGCTCATCCGCGCATGTCGCTGCCGGCGCGGACAATCCGCCCCTCCATGCGGCTCCTCACGGGACCCGTCCTCCGCATCAGCTCTCGGCCTCCGCCTTCGCGGCGGGAGTTTCCTCCTCGCCGGCGAACCAGTGGGCGCGGGCGGCCATGATGATCGCATCCGCATCCTGCTGGCTCATCGCCTCCGGCCCGAGGATCTCGATCAGCTCGCTGCTGGCGAGGTCGGCCAGGTCGTCGAGCGTGCGCACCTGCGCCTCGCCGAGCCGGACCAGCATCGAGGAGGTGAGACCCGGCACCTCGGCGAGGTCGTCCGAAACGCCGAGCTCGCGGCGACGCTCGGTCTCCGCCCGCTCCCGCTCGTCCAGCCAGGCCTGGGCGCGGGCGCGAAGCTCGGTCGCCACCTCCTCGTCGAACCCTTCGATCGAGGCGAGGTCGGCGATGTCGGTGTAGGCGACCTCCTCGACCTTGGAGAAGCCTTCGGTCACCAGCAGGTGGGCGATGACGTCATCCACGTCCAGCGCATCCATGAACAGCTGGCTGCGGGCGTGGAACTCCTGCTGCCGGCGCTCGCTCTCGTCCTCCTCCGTGAGGATGTCGATGTCCCAGCCGGTAAGCTGGGAGGCGAGGCGCACATTCTGGCCGCGGCGTCCGATGGCGAGGCTGAGCTGCTCGTCGGGCACCACCACCTCGATCCGGTTGGTCTCCTCGTCCAGCACCACCTTGGTCACCTCGGCGGGGGCGAGGGCGTTCACCACGAACGTCGCCGGGTCGGGCGACCACGGGATGATGTCGATCTTCTCGCCCTGCAGCTCGGCGACCACCGCCTGCACGCGGCTGCCGCGCATGCCGACGCAGGCGCCCACGGGGTCGATGCTGGAATCCTTCGACACCACCGCAATCTTGGCGCGGCTGCCCGGGTCGCGGGCAACGGCGCGGATCTCGATGATGCCGTCGTAGATCTCCGGCACCTCCTGCGCGAACAGCTTCTTCATGAACTCCGGATGCGTGCGCGACAGGAAGATCTGCGGACCGCGCGGCTCCTGGCGCACGTCGTAGATGTAGGCGCGCACGCGGTCGCCGTTGCGGAAGGTCTCGCGCGGCAGCAGCTCGTCGCGGCGCAGCACCGCCTCGCCGCGGCCGAGGTCGACGGTGACGTTGCCGAACTCCGTCCGCTTGACCAGCCCGTTGACGATCTCGCCGACGCGGTCCTTGAACTCCTCGTATTGCCGGGCGCGCTCCGCCTCGCGCACCTTCTGGAAGATCACCTGCTTGGCCGACTGGGCGGCGACGCGGCCGAGGTCGATCGGCGGCAGCGGGTCAACCAGATACTCGCCGACAACGGCGTCCGGCTTGATCCGGCGGGCCTGCTCCTCGGTGAGCTGGGTAATCGGGTCCTCGACCTCCTCGACCACCTGGCGATAGCGGGAAATGGTGATCGCGCCGGTCTTGCGGTCGACGGTGGCGCGGATGTCGTGCTCCTGCCCGTATTTCGCGCGCGCTGCCTTCTGGATCGCCTGCTCCATGGCTTCCAGCACCTCTTCGCGGTCGATGCCCTTCTCCCGGGCGACCGAATCCGCCACCTGCAGCAGCTCGCCGCGCTGGAGCGCGTAGTTCTCCGCCATCGTCATTCTCCTCGCTTCGTCCGCCCGGCCCGCGCCCCCCGGGCTGCCTCGTCCGCAGTCGCGGACGGGGCCGCCATGAGCGCCGGCGGCAGGCGTCCGTTCATCGCTGCCTTCACCAGCTCGTCGGTCAGCACCAGCTTCGCCGATGCGACTTCCGCCAGCGGCACGGCGTATTCCGTGCCCGCCTCGTCGATCACCACCTGCAGCCCGCCGTCCTCCGCCGCGCGCGTGCCGGCCAGGCGGCCCCGGAAGCGGCGGCGGCCGTCGATCAGCCGGCCCAGCTCGACCCTCACCTCGAAGCCGGCAAACCGCTGGTAGTCCTTTGCCCGGGTCAGCGGCCGGTCGAGGCCGGGCGAGCTCACCTCGAGGGTGTAGGCGCCGTCCACCGGATCCTCGACGTCGAGCAGCGCCGAGATCACCTCGCTGATCGCCGCGCAGTCGTCGACCGTCATCACGCGGCCGTCGGTCGGCTCCGCCATCACCTGCACCACCTTGGGGCCGCGGCCGGTGATCGCCACGCGGACGAGCTCGAAGCCCAGCGGCTCCAGCGCAGGCTCGACCAGCTGTGCCACCTTGTCAGCCAGGTCCAAGGGCCCGCACCTCCTCTCGGCATCGCCGGGCGCAAAACAAAAAAGGCGGGCCAGAGGCCCACCCGTCCGCTCGTCCCGGGGTCATCCCTCAAACCGGATGACATCCAGAAGATAGTCCCCGGCGTGCCGGGAATCAAGGTCTATGAGCCGGAACGCGGCCGGCGGCGCAGCCTGAGGAACACCGGCGTCCGCCCCGCGGCCAGCGCCTTGGCCTCGTAGCGGGTCTGCGGCCAGTCCTCCGGCCGCCGCTGCCAGTCCTCCGGGCCCCGGGCCATCCAGGCGAAGGCCGGGTGGGGCGGAGCCACCTGCAGCATCCAGCGGATCTGTACCGGGTCGTCCGACGCCAGCCGCAGCTCCGCCCCGTCCGCCATCGTCCGCGCGAGGGCATCCAGCGTCGACGCCGAGACGATGCGCCGCTCGCGGTGGCGCCGCTTCGGCCACGGGTCCGGGAACAGGATGAACACGCGCTCCAGCGCCGCGTCCGGCAGCTGGTCGATGACGTCCCGCGCGTCTCCGGCATGGATGCGCACGTTGGAGAGGCTGCCCTCCGCGATGTGGCGCAGCAGGCTCGCGACGCCGTTCATGAACGGCTCGCAGCCGATGATCCCCACATCCGGGTTCGCCTGCGCCTGCCAGGCGAGGTGCTCGCCGCCGCCGAAGCCGATCTCCAGCCACAGCCGCCGGCAGTCCGGCCCGAACAGCGAGGCGGCGGTCAGCGCGCCGGCGTCCGGAACCGCGACGCGACCGAGTTCCTCCGTCAGCAGCCGCGCCCGCCCGGGGCGGAGCTTGCGGGCGCTGCGCCGTCCATAGAGCCGGCGCAGCGGCGAGGTGCCGCCGCCCGACACCGCCTCAGGCGTTGAATTCGGCGCGGAGTTGGTCGACGAGATCGAGCTTCTCCCATGAGAAGCCGCCGTCGGGCTCCGGCTCGCGGCCGAAATGGCCGTAGGAGGATGTACGCGCGTAGATCGGCCGGTTGAGGCAGAGGTGCTGGCGGATGCCGCGCGGGCTCAGGTCCATCAGCGAGCGCAGCACCTCGGCAAGCCGCTCCGGGTCGACCTCCAGGTCGCCGTCGATGTAGACGGCGAGCGGCTTGGAGACGCCGATCGCATAGGCGAGCTGGATGGTGCACCGGGTCCTCGCCAACCCCGCCGCGACCACGTTCTTGGCGAGGTAGCGCGCGGCATAGGCCGCCGAGCGGTCCACCTTGGTCGGGTCCTTGCCCGAGAAGGCGCCGCCGCCGTGAGGAGCCGCGCCGCCATAGGTATCGACGATGATCTTGCGGCCGGTGAGCCCGGCGTCGCCGACGGGGCCGCCGATGACGAAGCGCCCGGTCGGGTTCACGTAGAACTCCTCCTCCGGGCACATCCAGCCCTCGGGCAGCACCTCGAGCACGTAGGGGCGGACCAGCTCCCGCACTTCGGCCGCGTCCAGGCCCTCGGCGTGCTGGGTCGACACCACCACCGAGGTGGCGCCGACCGGCTTGCCGTCGACGTAGCGCAGCGTCACCTGGCTCTTTGCGTCCGGCCCGAACCTGGGCTGCACGCCGGCGTGGCGGTCGCGGGCCATCGCCTTGAGGATGCTGTGGGCGTAATGCAGCGGCGCCGGCATGTAGGCGTCGGTCTCGCGGCAGGCGAAGCCGAACATGATGCCCTGGTCGCCCGCGCCCTCGTCCTTGTTGCCGGCGGCATCGACGCCCATGGCGATGTCGCTCGACTGCTCATGCACCAGGCAGTCCACCGACATCTTCTGCCAGTGGAAGCCCTCCTGCTCGTAGCCGATCTCGCGCACTGCGTCGCGCGCCGCCTGGATCAGCTCCTCCGGCGCCACCGGCACCTTGCTGCGGGTCTCGCCTGCCAGCACGACCTTGTTGGTCGTCGCCAGGGTCTCCAGCGCGACCCGCGCTTCGGGGTCGCGGCTGAGGAAGAGGTCGACGATGGTGTCGGAGATGCGGTCGCAGACCTTGTCGGGGTGGCCCTCGGAAACGGATTCACTGGTGAACAGGTAGTCTCGGCTGGCCAAAATCACCCCCATCGTCCGCTGGCGTGATCGCTCGCGCCGGCGGCCGCGGCCCGACGCGCGTGAGCGTGAGGAAGAAAGCGGACGTGTTTAGGCGGCCCCCGGCCACGGCGTCAAGGCGTCACCCTGCCGCCGCGCGTGGCAGGCGCCCCGCCCGTGCGGACGGGGCCACGCCTGCCGAAGGCCGTTCGCTCCCTGTCTCCTCGCTACCGTCCGGTCCGGACAGCGAAAACGGGAACGGCCCGCGCGTGCGGGCCGTCGCCGGATCCGGTGTGGGAATGCCCTTGCGGGCGGAGCCGCGCCTCAGGCGGCGGCCTTCAGCATCGCCTCGGCGACCGCGGCCTCGGCCTCATAGGCCTTGCGGCTGGCCTCGTCCTTCGCGTCACGGATGTCCTCGCGCAGGTTGGCAAGCTGGCGCTCGACCTCGGCGCGGTTGATCTCCGACACCGGGACTGCGCGCTCGGCCAGCACGGTGCAGCGCTGCGGCGTCACCTCGGCGACGCCGCCGGCGACGAAGATGCGCTCGACGATGGTCCGGCCCTCGTAGACGTCGATCACGCCGGGCCGGATGGTCGAGATCATCGGCGCATGCCGGGGCAGCACGCCGAAATTGCCGTCGGTGCCCGGCACCACGACCATGTCGACGGCGCGGCTCATCAGCAGGCGCTCCGGCGACACCAGCTCGAACTCGACCTTGCCCTCGGCCATCGCTTCCTTCCCGTCCCGCGTTGCGTCTGGCGCCGGCCGTCACGGGTCACCGCGGGCCGGCGCAGATGCGCCATTCCCGGCTCAGGCCGCTTCTGCGGCGAGCCGCTTGGCCTTCTCGACCGCTTCCTCGATGGTGCCGACCATGTAGAAGGCACTCTCGGGCAGGTGGTCGTAGTCGCCGCGGCAGATGCCTTCGAAGCCCTTGATGGTGTCCTCGATCTGCACGAACTTGCCGGGCTGGCCGGTGAACACCTCGGCGACGTGGAACGGCTGCGACAGGAAGCGCTGCACCTTGCGCGCCCGCGCCACCGTCAGCTTGTCCTCTTCCGACAGCTCGTCCATGCCCAGGATGGCGATGATCTCCTGCAGCGCCTTGTAGCTCTGCAGGATGCGCTGCACCTCGCGCGCGACCCGGTAGTGCTCCTCGCCGACGATGCGCGGATCGAGGATGCGGCTGGTCGAGTCCAGCGGGTCCACGGCCGGGTAGATGCCGAGCTCGGCGATCGAGCGGCTGAGCACCGTCGTCGCGTCGAGGTGGGCGAAGGTGGTGGCCGGCGCCGGGTCGGTCAGGTCGTCGGCCGGCACGTACACCGCCTGCACCGAGGTGATCGAGCCCTTGTTGGTGGAGGTGATGCGTTCCTGCATCGCGCCCATGTCGGTGCCCAGCGTTGGCTGGTAACCCACCGCCGACGGGATGCGGCCCAGCAGCGCCGACACCTCGGAGCCCGCCTGGGTAAAGCGGAAGATGTTGTCGATGAAGAACAGCACGTCCTGGCCTTCCTCGTCGCGGAAGTACTCCGCCTGGGTGAGACCGGTCAGCGCGACGCGGGCGCGGGCACCCGGAGGCTCGTTCATCTGGCCGTAGACCAGCGCCACCTTGCTGTCGCCCTCGAGGTTGATGACGCCGCTGTCGATCATCTCGTGGTAGAGGTCGTTGCCCTCGCGGGTGCGCTCGCCGACGCCGGCGAACACCGAGTAGCCGCCATGACCCTTGGCGATGTTGTTGATCAGCTCCTGGATCAGCACCGTCTTGCCGACGCCGGC
>ERZ777003.2750-NODE-2750-length-19205-cov-7.320209_pt1 | contig 19205 bp, 18 predicted proteins | sample MGYA00374956_ERZ777003 | MGnify/ENA primary metagenome ERZ777003 (study PRJEB29302, sample SAMN06268252) | bioreactor metagenome | isolation source: Joint BioEnergy Institute, California, USA | place: USA:Joint BioEnergy Institute, California, USA | collected... | reverse complement strand
TCTGCCCTCCCCGCATGGGGAGCGCGCGGAGACCGGCGAGCGCGCCGCGCGGGCGATGGAGCTGCTGCTCCGCCGTGGCCGCCCGCCGGGCCGGGCGCTGCGCAAGACGCCCTTCCTGATCCCGCTGAACGACCAGTGCACGCTGGTCGAGCCTTCGAAGAGCATTGTCACGCGGTCGGTAGTGGCGGAGGGGGATTTGGTGAACCTCTCCTACCTCGCCGGTTTCCCGCCCTCCGACCTCTTCTGGTGCGGACCGGCCGTGATCGCGCATGCCTGGAGCCAGGAGGCGGCGGACCGCGCCGCGGACGCGCTGCTGCGCGAGATCGTGATGCAGGAGCCCAACTTCGCGGTGGAGATGGTCTCGCCGGAGGAGGGCGTGGCGCGCGCCATGGCCATCGCGCGCGGCGCGTCGCGCCCGGTGGTGATCGCCGACACGCAGGACAACCCGGGCTGCGGCGGCAACGCCGACACCACCGGGCTGCTGCGCGCGCTCGTGGAGGCCGGCGCGGAAGGCGCGGTGCTCGGCTTCCTCTGCGACGCGGAGGCCGCGCGTGCGGCGCATGCGGCGGGCGAGGGCGCGGAGCTGCGGATCGCGCTTGGCGGCCGTACGGGGCCGGAGGGCGTGACGCCCTTCGAGGCGAGCTTCCGCGTCACGCGCCTCGGCAGCGGCAAGTTCCGCACCACCGGCGTGGTCTCCGGCGGGCGCGACGTGGATGTCGGGCCGATGGCGCTGCTCACGGTGGGCGGCGTCTCCGTCGCGGTCACCAGCAAGCGGATGCAGGCGCTTGATCAGGCGCCGTTCCGGCATCTCGGGGTGGAGCCAGCGCAGCAGCGCATCCTCGGCCTCAAGAGCACCTGCCACTTCCGCGGCGAGTTCGAGCCGATCGCGGAGGCGGTCATCGTCGTGCTCGCGCCGGGCTACTACGGCGCGGATCCGGCGGTCTATCCGTATCGGCGGCTGCGGCCCGGCGTGCGGCTACGGCCGCTCGGGCCGGATCGCGTGTAGCCGCGCGGACGCTACGCACAGGGAGAGGCACGCGTCGCCAAAGGGCCGCATCCTCGCCAAGGTCGAGATCACCGACCCGGAGACCTAAAGGCAGTGCGTGCCCCTCGCATCGCGGCGTTTAGTGGGCGCTACCTGGTGCGCGGGGGCGATCCCCGCGCGCTGGAGGGCAACTGCTCGCCGAAGCGCGTCGTTGTGTTGGGGTTCGACGGCCCCGGGCACGCGGCGGCGTTCTACCGTTCGGCGCAATGCCAGGAGGCGTTGGCGACCCGCCAGCCTTCCTCCCCCAGCAGCCATCTCTTCCTTCTGAACGGCTCCTTCTGACCGGCGCCGAACCGCCGGCTGGCTGAAGGACGGCGGCGCCCGCAGACGTGCGGCGGCCGCGGGTAGCGGCCCCGTCCGCTACCGGACGAGCTCGTGCGCCATGTCGTCGAGGCCGCGGAGGGTGAGGGGAAACATACGCCCCTCCATGATTTCGCTCACCATGCCGATCGAGCGCGTGTGCCCCCAGAAGTCCTGCGGCACCGGGTTCAGCCAGGCCGAGCGTCGGAAATGACCGGTCAGCCGCTCCAGCCAAGCGCGCCCGGATTCCTCGTTCCAGTGCTCAACGCTGCCGCCAACCTGGGTGATCTCGTAGGGACTCATCGAGGCATCGCCGACGAAGATCAGCTTGTAGTCCGGCCCGTAGGTGCGCAGCACCTCCATGGTCGGCACCGTCTCGTCGCGTCGGCGCCGGTTGCTCCTCCACAGCCGCTCATAGGGGCAGTTGTGGAAATAGTAGTACTCCAGGTGCTTGAACTCGGACCGCGCGGCGGAGAAGAGCTCGCTCGAGATGCGCACGTGGTCGTCCATTGACCCGCCGATGTCGAGCAGCAGCAGCACCTTCACCGCGTTGCGCCGCTCCGGCACCATGCGGAGGTCGAGCGTGCCGGCGTTGTGCGCGGTGGAGCGGATGGTGCCCGGCATGTCGAGCTCGGTCGCCGCGCCCTCGCGGGCGAAGCGGCGCAGGCGGCGCAGCGCGATCTTCATGTTGCGCGTGCCGATCTCGACATCGTCGTCGAGGTCGCGGAATTCGCGCTTGTCCCAAACCTTCACCGCGCGGCGGTGGCGTGACTCGTGCTGCCCGATGCGCACGCCCTCGGGGTTGTAGCCATAGGCGCCGAAGGGCGAGGTGCCGCCGGTGCCAATCCACTTCGAGCCGCCCTGGTGGCGCTCCTTCTGCTCGGCAAGGCGCTGGCGCAGCGTCTCCATCAGCTTATCGAAGCCGCCGAGGGCCTCGATCTTCGCCATTTCCTCGGGTGTGAGGACCTTCTCCGCGATGAGCCGCAGCCACTCCTCCGGGATCTCGCCGGCGGGCTCGCCCGGCGGCCGCTCAAGGCCCTTGAACACCTCGCCGAAGACGCGGTCGAAGCGGTCGAGATGGCGCTCGTCCTTCACCAGGGTCGCGCGGCTCAGGTAGTAGAAGTCATCCAGATCGTACTCGGCGACGCGCGCCTTCATCGCGCCGAGCAGCATCAGGTACTCGGTCAGCGAGACCGGCAGGCCCGCCTGGCGGAGCGCGAGGATGACGGTCGCGAACATCGGCCGGCGCGCGGCCGTCAGGCGCCGGCGCGGCGCGAGAGGAAGGCGAGCCGCTCGAACAGGTGCACGTCCTGCTCGTTCTTGAGCAGCGCGCCGTAGAGTGGTGGGATGATCAGCTTGCCCTCCTTCGCGCGCAGCGCCTCGGGCGGCAGGTCCTCGACCATGAGGAGCTTGAGCCAGTCCAGCAGCTCCGAGGTCGCCGGCTTCTTCTTGAGGCCGGGCACCTCGCGGATCTGGAAGAAGACGTTCAGCGCCTCCCGCACCAGATCCTTGCGGAGGTCCGGGTAATGGGCCTGGACGATGCGCTCCATCGTCTCCCGGTCCGGGAAGCGGATGTAGTGGAAGAAGCAGCGGCGCAGGAAGGCGTCCGGCAGTTCCTTCTCGTTGTTCGAGGTGATGATGACGATGGGGCGCTGCTTCGCCACGATCGTCTGCCGCGTTTCGTACACGTAGAACTGCATGCGGTCGAGTTCGAGCAGCAGGTCGTTCGGGAACTCGATGTCCGCCTTGTCGATCTCGTCGATCAGGACCACGACCGGCTCGGGGGATTCGAACGCCTCCCACAGCTTGCCGCGGATGATGTAGTTCGAGATGTCATGCACCCGCGGATCGCCGAGCTGCCCGTCGCGCAGGCGCGAAACCGCGTCGTACTCGTAGAGGCCCTGCTGCGCCTTGGTGGTGGACTTGATGTGCCAGTCGATCAGCCGGTAGCCGAGCGACTTGGCGACCTCGTGCGCCAGCACGGTCTTGCCGGTGCCCGGCTCGCCCTTCACGAGCAGCGGACGCTGCAGGGCGATGGCGGCATTCACCGCTACCTCAAGGTCGCGCGAGGCGATGTAGTTTTCGGTGCTCCTGAAGGCGGCCACGCGGCGACTCCCTACTGCCCGGCGGGGCGCACAGTTTCGGGCCGCCGCCGCGGGCAGGCAAGGGGGCGTTGGCGAGGCGCGTCCGGGCACTGCGGGGGGCACAGTCCGGCTGTGGTTGCGCCGGGGCCGCTAAGTGCGGGGGCGCCCATTGCCGGCGCGGCCCATCGGCGGCACATTCCGCGCCCTCCCGGAGGTGGGGCAGGAGATGGTGGACACTACGACGAAGACCTGGCACGGGATCGTGCTCGATGTACTGAAGCGGAACGAGGTGCGGCTCGTCACCTACGTTCCTGACAATGTGCTGCGGCCCGTGATCGATGGTGCCCACGCCGATCCGTACTTCACCGCCTTCGCGGCGGCGCGGGAGGAGGAGGCGGTCGGCATCGTCTCCGGCGCCTGGATGGCCGGGATGCGCGGCATCGTGCTGATGCAGACCAGCGGCTTCGCGACCCTGCCGAACGTGCTGGCCTCGCTCGCCTGCGCCTGCCAGATCCCGCTGCTGATGATGGTTTCGGAGCGCGGGACGCTCGGCGAGTTCAATCTCGGCCAGGCGCTGGTCTGCCGGACGATGCGCCCGGTGCTCGACGCGCTCGGCGTGGAGCACCACACCATCACGCGGCTCGACGAGACGGATTTCATTGTGGACCGCACGATCCGGCAGGCAATCGGGACGCAGGCGCCTGCCTGCCTGATCCTCTCGCCGCTGCTGACCGGCGGCAAGGTGCTGTCGTGAGCGGGGAGGCGACACGGATGCTCCGCAACACAAAGGTGATGAATCGCTTCGACCTGACGCAGCGCCTGGTGGCGAAGCTGAAGGACGAGGCGGTGGTCGGCGGGATCGGCTTCTCGAATTTCGACCTCTGGGCGAGCAGTGGCGGCCAGCGGCTCGAGAATTTCTACATGCTCGGCAGCATGGGCCTCGCCGTGCCCATCGCGCTCGGCGTCGCCATCGCGCAGCCGCAGCGGAAGGTGTTCGCGCTGGAGGGTGACGGCTCGCTGCTGATGCAGCTCGGCTGCCTCACCACGGTGGCCGCGCAGGCGCCGAAGAACCTCGCGATCATCGTCTGGGACAACGGCATGTACGCCATCACCGGCGGGCAGGCGACGCCCGCGGCGCAGGCGGGGACCGACATCGTCGCCATCGCGCGCGGCGCCGGGATCGCTCAGAGCGCCTGGGCGAGCGACGAAGCGGAGTTCGAGGCGCTGGTGGACCAGTCCCTCGCCGGCGACGGGCCCTGGCTGATCGCGGCGCGCATAGACAGCGAGCGGGCGGTGAAGCAGACGCCGCGCGACCCGGTGCTGCACCGCCAGCGCTTCATGCAGGGCATGGGCGTGCGCGGGGCCTGACCTTGCGTGCTCCCCGCGCCGCGCTACTGTCGCGCGGCGCGGGGAGGAATCGAGGCATGCTGCGGCCCAGGATAGCGGTGTTCGGCGCCGGCGCCATCGGTGGCTATGTCGGTGGGCATTTGACCCGCGCCGGCCACGATGTGACGCTGATCGATCCCTGGCCCGAGCATGTCGAGGCGATCCGCGCCCGGGGGCTTGAGATCTCCGGCATGACGCCGGAAGAGCACTGCGTGGTGCAGGTGCCGACCATGCACCTCACCGAGGTGCAGTCCATCGCCAGGCAACGCCCGGTGGACATCGCCTTCGTTTCGGTCAAGTCGTACGACACGGTCTGGGCAACGACGATGATCGCCCAGTACCTGTCGGAAGGCGGCTACGTCGTCTCCCTCCAGAACTGCATCAACGAGGAGCGCATCGCCGGCGTCGTGGGCTGGGGCCGCACGGTCGGCATGATCGCCGCCACCATCTCGGCGGAGCTGGTCGAGGCCGGGCGGATCGTGCGCACGGGTCCGCGGGGCGGGACGGACGGGCACGAGGTCTTCCGCGTCGGCGAGGTGCATGGGCGCATCACGCCCCGCGTCCAGGCGCTCGGCGAGATGGTCGCCTGCGTGGACACGGTGCGCGTCACGACGAATCTCTGGGGCGAGCGCTGGTCCAAGCTCTGCGTCAACGGCATGCGCAACGGCGTCTCCGCCGCGACCGGCCTCAACGGCAATGCGCGCGACCGGCATGACGCGATCCGGCGCTTCACCATCCGCCTCGGCTCGGAGGCGGTGCGCGTCGGCCAGGCGCTTGGCTACGTGCTGGAGGACATCGGCAACCTCAAGCCGGACCTGCTCGCGCGCGCCGGGGAGGGCGACGCCGCGGCGCTCGAGGAGGTGGAGGCGCTGATCCTCGCCAAGAGCAACACCGCGGCGCGTAGCGACATGCAGCGGCCGTCCATGGCGCAGGACATGGCGAAGGGACGGCGGACCGAGATCGACTTCATCAACGGCACCATCGCCGAGCAGGGGGCGCGCGTCGGCATCAGGACGCCCGCCAACGAGGCGATCACCCGGCTGGTGAAGCAGGTCGAACGAGGCGAGATCCCCACCCGGCCGGAGAACGTTGCGAATCTCTGAACACCGTCAAGCCGGCCGCTTCAGGACAGCGGGCGAAGGCTGTCGCCCGCGAGGTCGCGCAGGGCAGCCAGCAGCGCGCCGGGGCTGACAGGTCGGGCGAGGAACCGGTCCGTGCGGCCGAGTACGCGGCCGCGCAGTTGGCCCTGCCCCTCGCCGGTCAGCACGACGGCTATGCCGGGCCAGCGGCTCCGCAAACGGCGCACCAGCTCGAACCCGTCCATCCCGGCGCCAAGGCTGACGGCGGTGATCAGCACCCGGGGCGGCGTCTGCTCATGCGCAACGGCGAGCGCGTCCTCGCCGCTGGCCACGGCCACGGTGCGCAGCCGCGCCGCGTGCAGCGCCTGCGCCAGTATGTCCCGTGAGGCGGCAACCGGTTCGACGAGCAGAACATCCATCGGCGGCATCCCCCGGCCGGTGGCGCGGCCGGAGCCGCGCGATGATCCGGAATGCGCGACCGCAGGAAGGGTTCCCGCGGCCGTGCCCGGGGCGGGCCGCTTGACGTGCAAATCCCCTGGTCCCTACCGTGCCCGCCGACGCCGGCGCCTCGCTTTGGAAGGCACGGCGAGTATGGGAGGGAAGGCGTGGATTTCGCCTATTCCGAGAAGGTCGAGGCACTGCGCGCGCGGCTGCTCGCCTTCATGGACGAGCACATCTATCCGAACGAGCCAGTCTATCACGCCCAGCAGGCGGCGATGACGGACCGCTGGCAGCCGGTGCCGATCGTCGAGGAGCTGAAGGCGAAGGCGCGCGCCGCCGGCCTATGGAACCTTTTCCTGCCGCATTCGGATCGCGGCGCGGGGCTCACCAACCTCGAATATGCCCCGCTCGCCGAGATCATGGGCCGCGTGCACTGGGCGAGCGAGGTGTTCAACTGCTCCGCGCCCGACACCGGCAACATGGAGACGATCGAGCGCTACGGCACCGAGGAGCAGAAGCGGCAATGGCTCGAGCCGCTGCTCGCTGGCGAGATCCGCTCCTGCTTCGCGATGACCGAGCCGGATGTGGCGTCCTCCGACGCCACGAACATCCAGACGCGCATCATGCGCGACGGCGACCACTACGTGATCAATGGCCGGAAGTGGTTCTCCTCCGGCGCCGGCGATCCGCGCTGCAAGATCTTCATCGTCATGGGCAAGACCGATCCGGACAACCCGGACCGGTACCGCCAGCAGTCCATGATCCTGGTGCCGCGTGACACGCCGGGGCTGACGATCAAGCGCATGCTGCCGATCTTCGGCTTCGACGACGCGCCGCACGGCCATGCGGAGGTGATCTTCGAGAACGTCCGCGTGCCGGCCTCGAACATCCTGCTCGGCGAGGGCAGGGGCTTCGAGATCGCGCAGGGCCGCCTCGGCCCGGGGCGCATCCACCACTGCATGCGCGCGATCGGCATGGCCGAGCGGGCGCTGGAGAAGATGTGCCGCCGCGCGCTGGAGCGGAAGCCCTTCGGCAAGCCGCTCGCCGACCAGGGCGTGATGCGCGAGCGCATCGCGCAGTCGCGCATCATGATCGACCAGGCGCGGCTCCTGGTGCTGCACGCGGCCTGGCGGATGGACACCGTCGGCAACAAGGTGGCGCGGCGCGAGATCGCGGAGATCAAGGTCGCTGTGCCGGCCATGGCCTGCCAGGTAGTGGACTGGGCGATCCAGGCGCATGGCGGCGGCGGCGTGACCGACGACTTCGGGCTCGCCCAGATGTACAAATACGCGCGCACGCTGCGCATCGTGGACGGACCCGACGAGGTCCACCGCGACCAGCTCGCGCGGCTCGAGATCAACAAGTACCGTCCGCCGAGGAACACGCCCGCATGACTTCGAGAAGCCTGGAAGGCACCCTGTTCGACCTCTCTGGCAAGGTCGCCGTCGTCACCGGCGGCTCCAAGGGCATCGGCCGCGCGATCTGCGAGCGGCTGGCGCAGCACGGCGCGAAGGTCGTCGTCTCCTCCCGCAAGCTCGATGTGTGCGAGCAGGTGGCGGAGGGGATCCGCGCGCGCGGTGGCGAGGCCGTGGCGCAGGCCTGCCACATCGGCCGGAAGGAGGACCTGCGGGCGCTGGTGGACGAGACCACGAAGCGCTGGGGCCGGATCGACATCCTGGTCTGCAACGCCGCGGTGAACCCCTATTACGGCCCCTCCATCGGCATCTCCGACGAGGCCTTCGACCGCATCATGGCCTCGAACATCAAGAGCAATCTCTGGCTCTGCAACATGGTGTTCCCGGGGATGGCGGAGCGCGGCGGCGGATCGGCGATCATCGTCTCCTCGATCGGCGGGTTCCGCGGCTCCACCACGCTCGGCGCCTACGCGATCTCGAAGGCGGCGGACATGCAGCTCGCGCGTAACCTCGCCTGCGAGTGGGGGCCGAAGGGCATCCGCGTGAACTGCATCGCGCCTGGCCTGGTGCGCACGGACTTCGCCCGCGCTCTGTGGGAGAACCCGGAGAACGCGAAGAAGCGCATACGCGAGACGCCGCTCAAGCGCCTCGGCGAGCCGGACGACATCGCCGGCGCCGCGGTGTTCCTCGCCGGTCCGTCGAGCGCCTTCATGACGGGACAGACCATCGTGGTGGATGGCGGCGTGCTCGCCGGGCAGCCGCCAGCCTCCGACGACTGAGGCAGTCATGGGCGCGACGGCGGCCACCGGGGGCGTTCCCGCGCTCGTCCCGGTGCTGCCGAACCACCGCTTCGACGAGGCGGCGCTGGTGCGCTACCTCGCCGGGCGGCTGCCCGGTTTCGAGGGGGGCAGACCGGTCACCGTGCGCCAGTTCCAGGGTGGCCAGTCCAACCCGACCTTCCATGTGCAGACCGAAGCCGGCGCCTACGTCCTGCGCAAGAAGCCGCCCGGGAAGCTGCTGCCGAGCGCACATGCGGTGGAACGCGAGTACCGCGTCCTCAGCGCGCTCCAGGACAGCGGGGTGCCGGTGCCGCGCACGCGGCTGCTCTGCGAGGACCCCTCGGTCATCGGCACGCCCTTCTTCGTGATGGACCATGTGCCGGGCCGCGTCTTCGCTGACCGCGTGATGAAGCCCGCGACGGCGGCGGAGCGCGCGGCGGTGTACGAGGATATGGCGAGGGTCCTCGCCGCGCTGCACCGCGTGGACTGGCGCGCGGCGGGTCTCGAGGGCTTCGGCCGGCCGGAGCGCTACATGGCGCGCCAGGTGGAGCGCTGGACGAAGCAGTGGGAGGCCTCGAAGGTCGAGGAGATGCCGGCGATGGACCGCCTCATCGCCTGGCTGCCCGCCCACCTGCCGGAGGAGGATGAGGCCGCCATCGCGCATGGCGACTTCCGCCTCGGCAACCTGATCCTGCACCCGACGGAGCCGCGCATCGTCGCGGTGCTCGACTGGGAGCTCTGCACCATCGGTCATCCGCTGGCCGATCTCGGCTACACCTGCCTCACCTACCACATCGCGCCGGGGCCGGACGGCATCGCCGGCACCCTGGGCACCGACCTCGCCGGCACCGGGATCCCGACGGAGCGCGAATTCGTTGCCCGCTACTGCGCCCACGCCCGGCGGGCCGTGCCGGAGAGGCTCGACGTCTTCGTCGCCTTCTCGATGTTCCGCCTCGCCGCGATCGTCGCCGGCGTGTGGCGCCGCGCGCTGGACGGCAACGCCGCGGACCCGAGCGCGATCGGCTACCGCGACCGTTACCGGGGCCTCGCGGAGCGCGCCTGGGAGATCGCGCAGGCGATGGGATAGGAAGGGGAGGACGCGCATGGCCCCCACACGACGCGGGATGATGCTGGCCGCGGCCGCCGGCGGTGGCACGCTCGCCGGGGGCCGGCGCAGTGCCTCGGCGCAGTCCTGGCCGGCGGCGCGTCCAATCCGCCTGATCGTGCCCTTCGCGCCGGGCGGCACCACCGACATCCTCGGCCGCCTGGCCGCCGAAGGAATCGGGCAGCGGATCGGCCAGACCGTGCTGGTCGAGAACCTCTCCGGCGCCACCGGCAACATCGGCGCCGCTGCGGCGGTGCGGGCGGCGCCGGACGGCTACACGCTGCTGATCGGCACGCCCGGTCCGCTCGCGGCGAACCGCTTCCTGCACCGCTCCATGCCCTTCGATCCCGACAAAGCCTTCGTGCCCGTCGGCCTGATCGCGATGGTGCCGAACGTCGTCATGGTGCGCCGCGACTCGCCCTTCCGCAGCCTCGCCGACCTGATCGCGGCGCTGCGCGCGCGGCCCGGGGAGCTTCGCTACGGCGATCCCGGCGTCGGCTCCACCGGGCACCTCACCACCGAGCTGCTGCTGGCGGCGGTCGGCGCGCGCGCGATCCATGCCTCCTACCGAGGCAGCCAGCCGATGCTGAACGACCTGGTGGCGGGGAGCTTCGACTTCTCGACCGACCAGCTCACCCCCGCGCTCGGCCTGGTGCAGAGCGGCACGGTGCGCCCCCTCGCGGTCAGCATGCCGGAGCGCTCGCCTCTGATCCCGGAGGTGCCGACCTTCAAGGAGCTCGGCATCCCGATCGAGGTCTCGGTGTGGTTCTCGATCGTCGCGCCCGCCGGCGTGCCGGAGCCCGTGATCGCGCGCGTCAACGCGGCGCTGAACGCCACCCTCGCCACGCCGGAGGTGCGCGCCCGCCTTGCCTCGCTCGCCGCGACGCCGGCCGGCGGCGCGCCGGAGGACCTGCGGCGGGTGATCGCGCAGGAGGTTGAGTACACCCGCCGCGCGGTGCAGATCGCCAATCTCAGACCCGAATAGGACAGGTTGCTGCATGGATTTCGCCTTCACCCCCGAGCAGGAGGCCGTCCGCGAGGCGGTCGCGCGCATCTGCGCCGGCTTCGGCGACGACTACTGGCTCGCCCACGACCGCGAGGGCGGGTTCCCGGCCGAGTTCCACCAGGCGCTCGCGAAGGATGGCTGGCTCGGCATCTGCATGCCGGAGAAATACGGTGGGGCCGGGCTCGGCGTCACCGAGGCGGCGATCATGATGCAGACGGTCACCCAGTCCGGCGCGGGGATGAGCGGCGCCTCGGCCGTGCACATGAACATCTTCGGCCTGATGCCCGTCGTCGTCTTCGGCACCGACGAGCAGAAGGCGCGCATGCTCCCGCCGCTGATCGCGGGGAAGGAGCGCGCCTGCTTCGCGGTGACGGAGCCGAATACCGGCCTCGACACCACGCGGCTCCGGACTCGCGCCGAGCGGCGCGGCGACCGCTACGTGGTGCACGGGCAGAAGGTGTGGATCAGCACCGCGCAGGTGGCGGAGAAGGTGCTGCTGCTCGCGCGCACCACGCCGGTCGAGCAGGTGCGCAAGCGCACCGAGGGGCTCTCGCTGTTCTATACCACGCTCGACCGTAGCCGGGTCGAGGTGCGCGAGATCGACAAGATGGGCCGCAAGGCCGTGGACTCGAACCAGCTCTTCTTCGACGGCCTTGAGATCCCGGTCGAGGACCGGATCGGCGAGGAGGGCCGCGGCTTCGAGTACATCCTCCACGGCCTCAACCCCGAGCGCATCCTCGTTGCCGCGGAGGCCGTGGGCCTCGGCCTCGTCGCGCTGGAGCGTGCCTCGGCCTATGCCAAGGAGCGCGTCGTCTTCGGCCGGCCGATCGGCCAGAACCAGGCAATCCAGCACCCGCTCGCCGAATGCTGGATGGAGCTGGAGGCGGCGCGGCTGATGGTGATGCAGGCCGCCTGGCGCTACGACCGCGGCCTGCCCTGCGGCCCGCAGGCGAACGCGGCGAAGTACCTGGCCGCGGAGGCGGGCTTCAAGGCCTGCCAGCAGGCGGTGATGACCCATGGCGGCTTCGGCTACGCCAAGGAGTACCACGTCGAGCGCTACATGCGGGAGGCGATGATCCCGCGCATCGCGCCGGTCAGTCCGCAGCTCGTCCTCTGCTTCATCGCCGAGAAGGTGCTGGGCCTGCCGAAATCCTACTGAGCACGGCCCCGCCCAGCTCTACGGCGGGCGGGGACCGGTCACTCCGCGCGCAGCGCCGCGCGCAGTTCCGCAACGCCGAGCGGGTCCTCCGCCGCCGCCAGCCGGGTCGCGGCCAGCGCGGCGAAGCGGTGCAGCAGCGCGCGCCGCCGCGCCGGGGCGAGGGGATGCGCGGGGGCGTCGCGGATCAGTGCCGCCTCCGATGCCTCCGCGACGACCAGCCCCACATCCTCGGGCAGCAACTCCTGCGGGAAATCGAGGTCCACGGCGAAGAACAGCCGGTCGCAATAATCGCGGTACTCCGGCCATTTCGCGTCGCTGAGGAAGTCGCGCGCCCCGGACTTCACCTCGATGACGACAAAGCTGCCATCGGGCAGCAGGGCGAGGATGTCGGCGCGGCGGCCGTTCGGCAGGGGGACCTCCGTCACCGGCGCCCAGCCGCTGCGCAGGCAGAAGCGCGTCGCGGCGCGGCAGACGAGTGCGGTGCGGGCGCTCGGCGTATGCGTTATGCTCATGGAGGCCTAGGTTCGCCCTTCGTTCGCGTATCGGTCAAGGCCGAGGGAACCGGCGCCTCTTTCGGACGTGAAAGCACCATGGTTGCCACGCGCTTCGCGGTCGCGGTGCATATCCTGCTGCTGCTCGCCATCGAGCAGGCGGGCCAGGCAACCAGCGCGCGCATCGCGGCGAGCGTCAACACCAACCCGGTTGTCATCCGCCGCATTGCCGGCCGGCTCGCGCGGGCCGGGCTGATCCGGGTGCGCCGCGGCCCCGGTGGGGCCGAGCTGGCGAAGCCGCCGGAGAGCATCACCCTCGGCGAGGTCTGGCGCGCCATCCACCCGGCGGACACGCCCCTCCTCTCGATGCACCGGCCCAATCCGGAGGACCCGGTCGGGCGGCGCATTCCCGAGCTGATCGGGCCGGCTTTCCACGCCGCCGAACAGGCGCTGATGGACAAGCTGGCGGACATCACCCTCGCCTCGTTGCTCGAGCGGGCCGATATGCAGGCCTGATTCAGCCGGGCCGCCCGGCGAGCCCGCACGCAGGCGGGCCGGGGCAGCTAGAAGGTCTCGGTCCAGGGCCGGAGCTCGATCTCCCAGCTCCATGCGTTGCGCGGCTGGCGGATCAGGTGTAGCGCCGAGGCCGCGATCGCGTCCGGTTCGAGCAGCGCATCATCGCCGGCGTCGCTCCGGCGCGCGCTGCGGATGCCGCCATCAATGACGATGTGCACGACATGCACGCCCTGCGGATGCAGCTCGCGCGCGAGTGACTGCGCCAGGCCGCGCAGCGCGAATTTCGCCATCGCGAAGGGCGCGGAGCGCGGATAGCCCTTCACGCTCGCGCTGGCGCCGGTCAGCAGGATCGTGCCACGGACGCCCCGGCTGCCCTCGCGCGCGAGCATCCGGCGCGCCGCCTGCTGCGCGACGAGGAAGCCCCCGAAGGCGCCGACCTCGATCGCGCGCCGCACCTCCGCCGGGTCGAGATCCGTGATCGGGCCGCGCACCCGGTAGGAGGGATTGTAGACCACCACCTCCGCGGCCTCGCCGGCATCCGCGAACAGCCTGGCCACTTGCGCGGGATCGGAGGCGTCGCAGGCATGGGCCGTGGCGCTGATCTCGGCGCAGAGCGCGGCGAGCTTGGCCGTGTCGCGCGCGGCCAGGCGCACCGTGTAGCCCTCGCGTGCGAGCAGCCGCGCGAGCGAGGCCGAGTAGCCCTCGCCGGCTCCGACGATCAGCGCTTCCGCCATCTCCGCTCTCCCCAGCCTGCGCGGGCGCCCCACCCGCAGACCGGGAGCCTAACGCGCGCCGTCCGTCGCTGTCAGCGCCGCGGCGTGCGGGCCTGGGGCCGGGGGGAGATGGTTCCTTACGCCTCCTCGGCGAGCCAGGCGCGTGCCACCGTATCGGCGCCGGAGGGCAGCGGCGCCGACGGGTTCTCGATCCAGGCGAGGATGTCGCGCACCACCACCGGGCCGTTGCGGTCGCGCAGGAGCTGGTGGTGCCCCTCCAGGTAGTAGCCGACGCGCGCCCGCGCGCTCGCCGGCAGCGAACGCAGCACCTGCCGCGTGGGCCCGGGCGGCACGAGTTGGTCCTGTGCGCCGTAGAGCAGCAGCGTCGGTGGGTGACGCAGCGAGGTGGTGCCGAAGCGCGGCGCCGCGGCCACCGCTTCATCCATTAGGTCCACCAGGCCCTTGGCGGCGTCCACGCGCGTCTCGCGGATGATCAGCGGGTCGCGCGACCAGCGCTGCAGCCTCTCGATGTTGTCGGTCGGCGTGATGCCGCCCGCGGTGTTGCGGAAGGCGACGAGGGGGATGGTCCGGGCCGCCGCATCGAGGACCCAGCGCACCAGCGCCGGCATGGTGTTGCGCCCCCAGACCGCCGGGGCGAGCAGCACATAGCCGTCCACTTGCGGCGGCTCCGCCGAGGCGGCGGCGACCATGATGACCGAGGCGCCCATGCTCTCGCCGAGCAGGATCAGCGGCACGCCGGGATGGCGCGCGCGGATCAGGCGCGCGGCGGTGGTGGCATCGTGCGCCAGGGTCTCCGCCCCGGCCCAGATGCCGCGGTGCGGCGCCTGGCCGAAGCCGCGCTGGTCGTAGGCATAGACTGCGACGCCGGCGGCGGTGAACAGCGGCGCCGGGTCCTCGGCGAAGCTGCGGGCGTATTCGTTGAAGCCGTGCAGGGCGAGGATCACCGCGCGGGGCGGCCGCCCGCCCGTGGGCAGCCACTTGCGCAGCGGCAGGCGGGCGCCGTCGGCCATGACCAATGCGTCCTCGGCGAGGCTTGGCTCGCCGACCGGCGGACCCATCGGGATCATGCGTGGGGTGCAGGCGGAGAGCCCAGCCGCGGCCGCAGCGGCGCCCAGCGCGGCGAGGAAGTCCCGTCGGCGCCCGCCGCTCATGCGGACGCAGCCCCGCTGTGGCGCGCCGCCGGTACGGCGCGAAGGGCCGAACCGACCGTCCGCAGCCCGGCGATCCTGGCTACGGAGATGGGGCATTGCTGATACATGCGGCTCACGCGATCGTGCGCTGCATACGATTAAGCCAAAGAGCCGGGCTGGTCCACAGCCGCGCCCCTGGTATGGTGCGAAAAATTCGCACGATTTCCTGGCCCCGATTACGGAGACGAAAGCACGGATGCGCGACGCGAGACAGACCGGATACGCACCGAAGCCCGTGGAGGGCATCACGCCGGTGCAGCGCATCGAGGTGACGACCCGCAGCGTTCCCTGCGACGGGCAGATCGGCGTGGGCGGCCTCGGCCATCCGCGCATCTGGATGCGGATCGCCCCGAACCAGACCGAGATCACCTGTCCGTACTGCTCAATCACCTACGTCCTCAAGGAAGGCGCGGGTGGCAACGACGGACATCACTGACGCCGAATCCGGCCGGGCGCCGGAGGCCGGGCGCCCGCGCGGAGCGGTGCCCGAGGGGGCGACCGCGGCCGTGGCCGAGGCGGTGCCGGTCACCGGGCCAGGGCAGAAGCACCTGATCCTGGTGGATGGCTCGGGCTACATCTTCCGCGCCTTCCACGCCCTCCCGCCGATGACCCGCCCGGACGGGACGCAGGTGAACGCCGTCTATGGCTTCACCCAGATGATGACCAAGTTCCTGTCGGAGCACCGCGGCAGCCACATCGCCGTGGTGTTCGACAGCTCGCGCCTCACTTTCCGCAACGAGATCTATCCCGACTACAAGGCCCACCGCCCGGAGCCGCCGCCTGAGCTGGTGCCGCAGTTCGCGCTCATCCGCGAGGCCGCCGACGCGCTCGGTGTCGCCAAGATCGAGCGGCCCGGCTTCGAGGCGGACGACATGATCGCCGCCTACGCCAAGGCCTTCACGGCGGAGGGCGGGCGCGTGACCATCGTCTCCTCCGACAAGGACCTGATGCAGCTCGTCAGGCCCGGCGTGGAGATGCTCGACCCGATCAAGCAGAAGCCGATCCGGGAGCCGGAGGTGATCGAGCGCTTCGGCGTGCCGCCGGAGAAGGTGGTGGACGTGCAGGCGCTGGCGGGCGATGCGACGGACAACGTGCCCGGCGTGCCCGGGATCGGCGTGAAGACCGCGGCGCAGCTCATCTCCGAGTACGGCAGCCTCGAGGCGCTGCTCGACAACGCGGAGCGGATCAAGCAGCCGAAGCGGCGCGAATCGCTGCTTGCGAACCGCGAGAAGGCGCTGATCTCGAAGCGTCTGGTGGCGCTCGACGCCGACGCGCCGCTGACCCTGCCGATCGAGGCGCTGGAAGCACGGCCGCCGCAGCGCGCGGCGCTGGAGAAGTTCCTCCGCGAGAACGGCTTCCGCAGCATCCTCGCGCGCCTCGGCTTCGGCGACGCCGCGGCGGAAGGCGGTCAGCGCGCCAACCATGCGCAGCATCGCCAGGCCGGGGAAGGGGGGGCGCCTGTGGCGGCTGCCGCGCTGGCCCCCGCCCTGGACCAGCCCTATGGCCCCTACGAGACGGTCACGACCATCGAGGCGCTCGAGGCCTGGATCGCCGAGGCGAAGGCCGCCGGCGTCGTCGCCTTCGACACCGAGACCGCCGGGCTCGACGCACTGAACGCCCCGCTCGTCGGTGTCTCGCTCGCCACCGCGCCGGGGCGCGCCTGCTACGTGCCGCTCCGCCACGGCCGCGCCCCGGCCGAAGGGACGGCCGACATGCTGGAGGCGCCGCCCGCCCAGCTCGCGCCGGAGGTGGCGCTCGCCGCGCTGAAGCCGCTGCTCGAGGACCGCACCGTCCTCAAGGTGCTGCAGCACGCGAAATACGACCTTGAGGTGATGCTGCGCGAGCCCACCGTGCCGATCGACATCCGGCCGGTGGACGACACCATGATGATCTCCTACGCGATGGACGCGGGGCGCCACGGGCACGGGATGGACGAGCTGTCGCTGCGCCATCTCGGCCACCGCCCGATCCCCTTCGACGAGGTGACGGGCACCGGCCGCGCGCGCATTCCCTTCGCGCTGGTGCCGCTCGACAAGGCCACCGCCTATTCGGCGGAGGACGCGGACGTGACGCTGCGCCTCTGGCTGCTGCTGCGGCCGCGGCTGCGGGCGGAGGGCGCGCTCGCCCTCTACGAGCAGGTCGAGCGGCGCATGATCCGCGTGCTGCGCGACATGGAGCTGATCGGCGTGCGCGTGGACGGCGCCGAGCTCGCGCGCATCGGCGAGGAGTTCACCGGGCGCCTCGCGACGCTGGAGGCGGAGATCCATCAGCTCGCCGGCCGGCCCTTCGTAGTGGGCTCGCCGAAGCAGCTCGGCGAGATCCTGTTCGAGGAACTGAAGCTGCCCGGCGGCCGGAAGGGCAAGTCCGGCCAGTATTCCACCGACGTGACGGTGCTGGAGGAGCTCGCCGCGGTCACGGGCCATGCGCTGCCGACCCGCGTGCTGGAATGGCGCCAGCTCGCCAAGCTGAAGTCCACCTATGTGGACGGCCTGCTCGCCGCGATCGACCGGCGCGACGGGCGCGTGCACACGAACTTCTCGATGGCGATCACCAGCACGGGGCGGCTTTCGAGCAACGAGCCGAACCTGCAGAACATCCCGGTCCGCACCGAGGAAGGCGTACGCATCCGCAAGGCCTTCGTCGCCGAACCGGGCTTCGTGCTGATGAGCGCGGACTACTCGCAGATCGAGCTCCGGCTGCTCGCCCACCTCGCGGAGGTGCCGACTTTGCGCGAGGCCTTCGCGCGCGGCGAGGACATCCACGCCCGCACCGCCTCGGAAATCTTCCGCATCCCGCTCGAGAAGGTGGACAAGGAGGCGCGGCGGCGAGCCAAGACGATCAACTTCGGCATCATCTACGGCATGTCCGCCTTCGGCCTCGCGGCGCGGCTCGGCATCTCGCCGGGCGAGGCGCGGCAGATCATCGAGGCCTATTTCGCGCAGTATCCCGGCATCCGCGACACGATGGAGCGGCTTAAGGAGGACGCGCGCATCAACGGCTTCGTGCTGACGCCCTTCGGCCGCAAGCTCTGGATTCCGGAGATCGCCGCGAAGGACCCGGCGCGCCGCGCCGGGGCGGAGCGTGCGGCGATCAACGCACCCTTCCAGGGCGGCGCCGCGGAGGTGATCAAGCGCGCCATGGTGCGCCTGCCGAAGGTGCTGGCGGATGCAGGGCTGCGCGCGCGCATGCTGCTCCAGGTCCACGACGAGCTGCTCTTCGAGCTGCCGGAATCGGAGGTCGAGGCAACCGGCGCCCTGGTGCGCCAGGTGATGGAGAGCGTCGCGACGCTCCGCGTGCCCCTGGCCGTGGAAATCGGCACGGGGCGAACCTGGGCGGAGGCGCATTGAGCGTGGCGGGCGGCGTGGGCTCCTGTCGCTGAGGGCAGGGGCCAGCCTCGCTGCCGAACGGGGAGCGGCAGGCCTGTGCCGGAACGGACCGCGCACCGGCGTCCACCGCGGGCGGCTGCATCGAGCCTCTGCCATTCGTGAGGCGCCGGTCGGCGGATGATTCAGTACCCAAAGAGGGGGCGGTTCCCGCGGATGCCGAATGATGGAGCGTGAAGCGCCACCGATCCGCTCACCGGTGTCATTTGTGATCAGGGCCGAGCGGTGCGCCGTACCGGCCCGCGGCTGGTCGCCGCATCACCGCCTATTCGCGCTGCCTTGTCGGTTCCGCCTCCCTGCGGCCGTTGTTGCGCCACCGCCCCTGCCGTAATTAAGCACCCAGGCATCGCGATATCCCGGCAACCGAGCATGTTCCGCCGCCCGTTCCGCCTCCTTCCTGCGCTCCTGGCGACGGTCGGCGCCGCGCTTGGCCTCGCCGCCTGCATGCCCGCGCCGCCACCGGCCTATCTTGCCGGCCCGGTGGCTCCGCCGGCAGCGCCGCCGGACCTGCCGCCCGCCCCCGAAACCTGCGACACCCGTTTCCGGCTCGCCAACGTCTCCTCCGTCCCCATCGCCCTGTTCTTCTTCAGTCCGGCGAGCGAGCCGAACTGGGGGCCGGACCAGCTCGGGGAGCGGATCCTGCCGCCCGGGCGCGCCATCATTTTCCGCGCGGCCTATCCCGGCCCGTACGATTTCCGTGTGGTCATGGCCGACCGCCGCACCGCCGAGCTGCGGCAGGTGAATGTCTGCACCGTGCTGGAGATCACCGTCACCGACGCCGGCATGCGCGCCAGCCATGTCGGCGGCGCCGCTGTCGCCCGCGCTGCACCCGGGGCGAGACCGGGCGGTGCTTATGCTCCGGCGCCCGCACCCGCCCCCTATGTGCAGCGCTCCACCGGTACCGGCTTCATCGTCGCCCACGGCGCGGTCGTGACCAACCGCCACGTCGTCGAGAATTGTGGCCGCATCTTCGTCCGCGCCGCGGACGGGCGCGAGGTTGCGATCAGCCGGCCGACGCGCACCGACGCGGAGCGCGATCTGGCCCTGCTCCCCGTGCCCGGAGATTTCGGGCCTCCGCTCACCTTCCGCCCC
>ERZ777003.2749-NODE-2749-length-19211-cov-4.256578_pt1 | contig 19211 bp, 17 predicted proteins | sample MGYA00374956_ERZ777003 | MGnify/ENA primary metagenome ERZ777003 (study PRJEB29302, sample SAMN06268252) | bioreactor metagenome | isolation source: Joint BioEnergy Institute, California, USA | place: USA:Joint BioEnergy Institute, California, USA | collected... | reverse complement strand
GACCGCGGCGGCGCGGTCGAACGGCACGGTGGCGACCTCGGCGGGGCCGGCGAGGCCGCCGTAGTCGGGGTCCGGCGGCGACACGCGCGCGATCTCCAGCGCCGACCGCGCCGTGGCGGCCACCCCCGCTGGGTCGTCGGTGGAGGCGCCGGCGACACCGATCCGCGCGTCGTCGGTGACGACGCGGATGCTGACGGCGACGTCCTCGGTCCACACGTTCTGGTGCACCTGGGAGTTGGCGAAGCGCGTCAGCCCGCCCCAGTCGCGCTGCACCACGACCTCCACGCCGGCGACGCCCGGCTCGTCGGCCAGCGCCAGCGCCGGCTCGGCCAGCCGCGCGACGCCGTCGGCGCCCAGCAGGATCTCGCCGCTCATCGGACACCCACCTGCACGTTGCGGAAGCGCGCCGGCGCCGCCCCGTGGGCGACCCGTGCGATCTGCCCCGGCTGGCCCTTGCCGCAGTTCGGCGTGCCGTGCACGCGCCACTCCTCCGGTCCGGCGATCGCGTCGCACGACCCCCAGAAGTCGGTGGTGCGACCCGTGTAGGTGGGGTTGCGGTACATGCGGCCCAGGCGCCCGTCGCGGATCTCCCAGGCCGCCTCGCAGCCGAACTGGAAGTTCACACGCTTGTCGTCGATCGACCACGAGCGGTTGGTGGTCATGAACACGCCCTCGTCCGTGTCGGCGATGAGGTCGTCCAGGGAGCCCGTCCCCGGCTCCAGGTGGATGTTGGTCATGCGGATCAGCGGCAGCGCGTGCCACGACTCCGCGCGCATCGTGCCGTTGCTGCGCGCGTCCTCGCCGAGCACCGGAGCGGTCTCGCGGCTCGACAGCACGTCGCGCAGGACGCCGTCGACCACCAGCGGCACGCGCTGGGCCGGCACGCCCTCGTCGTCGAAGCCGAACGTGCCGAGCGCCTTCGGCGTGGTGCTGTCGAGGGTCAGGTTCACCAGCTCGGAGCCGTAGCGCAGGCTGCCGCGGTCGCCGACCTGGACGAAGGAGGTGCCCGCGTAGGCCGCCTCGTAGCCGAGGATGCGGTCGAGCTCGAGCGGGTGCCCGACGCTCTCGTGGACCTGCAGCGCCACCTGGTTGCCGTCGAGGATCACGGTGCCGACGCCCGCGGGCAGCTCCGGGGCCGCCAGCAGCGCCACCGCCTCCTCGGCGTAGCGCGGGGCCTGCGCGGCCAGGTCGAGGGCGACCACGTCCTCCCAGCCGCCGCTGCCGCAGTAACCGCGGAAGGAGTTGGGGAAGGAGCGGGTCTGCACGTCGTGCTCACCGACGGCGACGCACTCCACGCCGCCCGACACCTGCAGCACCGTCTGCTCGATGTCGGCGCCCTCGCTCGACACGAACCACTTGCGGCTGCGCCAGGCGTCGGCGCTGGCGCGCGCGAAGGTCAGCCCCTGCACCGACTCGGCCGCCGCGGTCGCCGCCAGCAGCAGGTCCAGCTTCGACTCCAGCGGCACGGTGAAGGGATCCACCTCGTGGGGGGTGGCCCAGGTCGCGGTGACGACCTCGACCGGGGCCAGCCGCACCCGGTCCCGACGCGCGGTGGCGCTGGCGCGGGCGATCGCGACCGCCCGCCGCGCGGCGGCCACGACCTCCTCGCGCGACAGGCGTGCCGTGCCCGCGAAGCCCCAGGCGCCGTCGACCAGCACGCGCACCCCGACCCCGCGCGTGGTGCGCCGCTCCACCCCCTCGACGCGAGCGCTCTGCACCGACAGCGACTCGCTCGCGTCCTCGACCGCGCGCGCGTCCGCGTACGACGCCCCCGCGGCCACCGCTTCGTCGAGCGCCAGCACAGCCAGGTCCTTCACACGCGTCCCTCCTGTCGCGGTGGGGCCGCATCCTAGTGGCGCTCCCGCCGACGGGCCGGCGTCGGCCCTGCGCGCGCTGGATACAGTGACGTCCCCGCCGCGCTGCGCCGGGCGCGGCCCGATGATCTCAGAGAGGGTCTGGCGTGGACTTCGACCTGTCGGCAGAGCAGCAGCAGGTGTGGGCGCTGGCCCGGGACTTCTGCGACGCCGAGGTGGCACCGCGGGCGCGTGAGCTGGACCGCGCCGAGGCCTTCCCCGACGAGCTCCTGCCGAAGCTCTTCGAGGTCGGCTTCCTGGGCGGGCCGATCCCCGAGGAGTACGGCGGGATGGGCCTCGACTACCTGTCCTACGGCCTGGTCGTGGAGGAGCTCGGCCGCACCGACCCGTCGATCCGCTCGCTGGTCAGCGTCAACGTGGGCCTGACCGCGCTGACGATCCTGCGCTGGGGCACCGAGGAGCAGAAGCGCGAGTGGCTGCCGCGACTGTGCCGCGAGGGGCTGGGCGCCTTCGGCCTCACCGAGCCGGGCGCCGGCAGCGACCCGTCGTCGATGACGACGGGCGCCAGCCGCGACGGCGACGACTGGATCATCAACGGCGCCAAGATGTTCATCACCAACGGCAGCCGCGGGATCGTCACCATCGTGTTCGCCCGCACCGAGCCGGTGGGCAGCGGCAGGGGGCACGGCATCACCGCGTTCCTCGTCCCCCAGGACGCCCCCGGCTACGAGGGCGTGCCGATCAAGGGCAAGCTCGGCCTGCGCGCCGGCGACACCGCCGAGGTCGTGCTGCGCGACGTCCGCGTCCCCGACTCCGCACGGCTGGGCGAGGTCGGCGACGGCCTCAAGATCGCCCTGTCGGCGCTCGACAGCGGGCGCTACTCCCTGGCGGCGGGGGCGACCGGCATCTGCCAGGCCGCGCTCGAGGCCGCCGTCCGCTACGCGGACGAGCGCATCCAGTTCGGCCGCAAGATCTCCAGCTTCCAGCTCGTGCAGGAGCTGCTGGCCGAGATCTACCTCGACCTCGAGGCGGCGCGGGCCCTGTACTGGAAGGTCGCCTGGAAGCACATGAAGGGTGAGCGCCACACCATCGAGTCCAGCGTCGCGAAGACCTTCTGCTCGGAGGCGGCCGTGCGCTGCGCGGACCGCGCGGTGCAGGTCCACGGCGGCTACGGCTACGTCGACGAGTACCCGGTCGCCAAGCTCCTGCGGGACGCGCGCGTGCTGACCCTGTACGAGGGCACCAGCCAGGTGCAGCGCCTGCTGCTGGGGCGCCACCTGACCGGCGAGAACGCCTTCACCTGACGCAGCCGGCCGCCGGGCCGGCGCCACGAGGACCGGGAGGGATGCTGAGCCCGCGCCACGCCCAGCCCACCGCCGTCGCGGGTGCGCGCAGCGCCTGGGCGTTCGGCGGCGCGTCGCTGCTGCTCGGCGTCGTCTACGCGCTGCTGTCCCCGTCGCTGGCGGCCGACGTCCTCTACGTCCTGGCGCGGGTGGCGGTGGTGGCGGCGATCGTGGCGGGGGTGCGCCGCCACCGGCCGCGGGACCCGGCGGCGTGGTGGGCGCTGGCGGCCGGCGCGGCGACCTTCACGGTCGGCACCGTCGTCTTCGGCCTCAGCGGCATGCTCGGCGACGGCCCGCCGCCGTTCCCGTCGCCGGCCGACCTCTGCTACCTGGCCGCCTACCCGCTGTGGGCGCTGGGCCTGGGCCGCTTCGCCCGGGCCCGCCGCCGCGGCGACGCGCGCGGCGTCCTCGACGCGTGCATCGTCGCACTGGCCGCCGCGCTGCTGGTGTGGGTGTTCCTCGTCGAGCCGTACGCGGCCGACCGCACCGTCCCGCTGGCCGAGCGCCTCGTCGCGGTCGCCTACCCGGTCGCCGACGTGCTCGTCCTGGGCGTCGCCGCCCGTCTCGCGTTCGGTCCGGGCGCGCTGGTCACGGCGCTGCGCCTGCTCGGCGGCGGGCTGACGCTGCTGCTCGTCGCCGACCTCGGCTACACGGTGCAGCGGATGACCGCCAGCTTCCAGACCGGCAACGTCCTCAGCCTCGGCTGGTACGCCTTCTTCGCGCTGTGGGGCACGGCGGCGCTGCACCCGTCGATGACCGCGCTCACCGAGCCGCAGCCGGAGCCCGGCGGCCTGCGCATCCACCGCCTCCTGGCGGTCACCGCGGGTGTCGTGGCCATCCCGGCGGTCACGTTCGTGCAGAGCCTGCGCGGCGTGCAGCCGGACCTGCGCGTGCTCGCGCCCGGCTGGCTGCTGGTGGTGGCGCTGGGGATGGTGCGCGTGGTCGGGATCCTCGGCGACCTCGAGCAGACCCTGGCCAGCCTGCGCCGCGTGACCCGCCGCGAGCGGGTGCTGCGCGACGCGGGCACGCGGCTGGTCGCCGCCGCCACGCCGGAGCAGCTCTACGACGCGGCGCTGGCGGCCGCCCTCGAGCTGGCCGACGGCGTCGCCACCGGCGCGGCCGTGCGCGTGGTCGCCGGCGGCACGACCCGCATCGCCGCCCAGCGCGGCTCGCTGGAGCCGGTCGAGGACTGGGGCGAGACCGTGGCGCTGCCGCTGCGCAGCGGCCGCCGGGCCTTCCGCGCCGAGCTCGTGCTGGGGGTCGTCGGGCCGCTGTCGGTGGCCGCCCGCGAGGGCCTGGAGGCCCTGACCGCGCAGGTGTCGCTGGCGCTGGAGAGCGCCGCGCACGTCGAGCAGCGCCACCGGCGCGCGGGTGAGGCGCGCTTCCGCTCCCTGGTGCAGCACGCCTCGGACGTGATCGCGATCATCGACCGCGACGCGGTCATCCGCTACCTGTCCCCGGCGGTCGAGACGATCTTCGGCTACCGCCCCGAGCAGCTGCTCGGCACCGCTGTGCTCGACACGGTCCACCCCGACGACGTCGACGCCATCGCCGCGGCGCTGGCCGACGTCGTCGGCGCCCCGTGGAAGAGCACCACCGTGGAGGGCCGCCTGCGCGCCGCCGACGGCAGCTGGCGCTGGTTCGAGTCCAGCGTCGTCAACCTCGTCGAGGACCCCAACGTCGCCGGGGTGGTGCTGACCACCCGCGACGTGTCGGACCGCCGCGCCCTCGAGGAGCAGCTGCGTCACCAGGCCTTCCACGACCCGCTCACCGGGCTCGCCAACCGCGCGCTGTTCAGCGACCGCGTCGACCACGCCCTGGCTCGCCGCCGCGACGACGGCGAGGCCGGCGTGGCGGTCGTGTTCGTCGACCTCGACGACTTCAAGACCGTCAACGACAGCCTCGGCCACGAGGTCGGCGACGCCCTGCTCGTGACCGCGGCGCAGCGGATCGCCGACAGCATCCGGGCCGGCGACACGGCGGCGCGGCTCGGCGGCGACGAGTTCGCCGTGCTCGTCGAGGACGCCGACCACGACGCCGTCGGCGCGGTGGTCGACCGCATCCTGACGGCGCTGCGCCAGCCGGTCACCGTCGGGGGCGCGGAGGTGGTCTGCTCGGCCAGCGTCGGCGTGGCCATCGGCGGGCCCGACGACTCCGCCACCGTGCTGCTGCGCAACGCCGACGTGGCGATGTACGCGGCCAAGGCCGCCGGCAAGGGGCGCGCCGAGCTGTTCTCGCCGGCGATGCACACCGCGGCGCTGACACGGCTGCAGCTCAAGGCCGACCTGCAGCGCGCCCTCGACCGCGGCGAGCTGGCCGTGCACTACCAGCCGATCGTCGCGCTCGAGACCGGCGAGATCACGGGGCTGGAGGCGCTGGCCCGCTGGCAGCACCCCGGCCGCGGCCTGGTCGGCCCCGCGGGCTTCATCCCTCTGGCCGAGGAGACCGGGCTGATCCTCTCCGTCGGCGCCCGCGTGCTCGCCGTCGCCTGCCGCGCCGCCCGCGACTGGCAGGAGGCGTTCCCGCGCGCCAAGCCGCTGGGGATCGGCGTGAACCTGTCGGCCAAGGAGTTCACCGACGCGCGGCTGGCCGACACCGTGGCGGCGGTGCTGGAGCAGACCGGTCTGGCGCCCGACAGCCTCGTCATCGAGCTGACCGAGAGCGTGCTGGTCGCCGACCTCGACGCCACCGCCGCGCGCCTGGCGGCGCTGCGCGCCCTGCACGTGCAGGTCGCCCTCGACGACTTCGGCACCGGCTACTCGTCGTTGAGCTACCTGCACCGCTTCCCCGTCGACTTCCTCAAGGTCGACCGCTCGTTCGTCGCCCGGCTCGGCGGGGAGCACCAGGACGCCGCGCTGACCCGCGGGATCATCCGCTTCGCCGGGACGCTGGGCATCACCGTCGTCGCCGAGGGCGTGGAGACGGCCGAGCAGGTCGCGGCGCTGCGCTCGCTCGGCTGCCCGCTGGGCCAGGGCTTCCTGCTCGGCGCCCCGGTGCCCGCCGAGGACGTCCCCCGGCTGCTCAGCGGCAGCGCCGCAGGCGGCCCCGCGGGCGGCGACGGCAGCTGAGCCGGCAGGACGGGGGAGAGGCGCGGGATCGCGCCGCAGCGGCTGGTACGTTGCCCGTGTGACCTACGACCTCCACACGCACTCGACGCGGTCGGACGGGACCACGGCGCCCGCGGTCACCGCTGCGCTGGCCGCCGAGGCCGGGCTGGAGGGCTTCGCGCTCACCGACCACGACACCACCGACGGCTGGGAGGAGGCGGCGGCTGCGGCCGCGGCCGCCGGGATCGCCTTCGTGCCGGGCGTGGAGCTGTCGACCGAGGTCGACGAGCAGTCGGTGCACCTGCTCGGCTACTGGATCGACCCCGAGGACCCGGCGCTGGTGGCCGAATGCGCCAGGCTGCGCGACGAGCGCCGCGACCGCGCCCGGCGGATCGTGGCGCGCCTGCAGGAGCTGGGCGTGGGCATCGACCTGGCCGACGTGCTCGCGCGCGCCGGCAGCGCGCCCGTGGGCCGCCCGCACATCGCCGCCGAGCTCGTGGCGGTCGGGGCCGTCCCCGACCTCGACACCGCCTTCACGGCGTACCTGGCCGACGGCGGCCCGGCCTACGTCCCCAAGCACGCGCTCGACCCCGCCGACGGGGTCGCGCTCATCCGCGAGGCCGGCGGCGTCGCGGTGCTCGCGCACCCGGGCGCGGGGGAGCGGCAGGCGCCGGTGACGCCGCAGCTGGTCGAGCGCCTCGTCGCCGCCGGCCTGGCCGGCGTGGAGACGGACCACCCGGCGCACGACCCGGAGACCGTGGCACGCTGGCGGCGGGTGGCCGCCGCCCACGACCTCGTCGCCACGGGGTCCAGTGACTTCCACGGCGACCACAAGGACGTCAAGATCGGGGCGGGCACCACCTCTGCCGACGCGCTCGCGGCCCTGTGGGAACGTAGGCTGTACCGCGGTGCGTTGGGCCGTCGATGGCAACGGGAAGCGATCGCAGCAGGTCGCGGGGAGGAGGGTGATCGGTGGTAGGGCCGGCGAAGCGACTGACCCCCTTGCCCATGTTCGTCGTCACGAGCGAGGGGCCGCTGCGCGGCCACACCCTCGTCATCGACGCCGACGAGCAGGTCCTGGGCCGGCGCGAGAGCTCCGACCTCACGCTGCCGGACCCGCACGTGAGTCGCTCCCACGCCGTGATCCGCCGTGTCAGCGGCGCGGTGTGGATCGAGGACCTCGGGTCCACCGGCGGGACCTTCGTCAACGGCCAGCCGGTCACCGGCTCGCAAGCGCTGCGCCACGGCGACATCGTCCGCTTCGGGACGGTGGAGACCCGCTTCGAGGACCGCGGCTCCCTCATGGAGGGCGACGACGCCACGGAGCTGATCGAGCTGCCCGAGGTCGAGGAGAAGCCGATCCTGTCGCCGCGGCAGCGGGAGGTCCTCGGCTACCTCAAGGAGGGCCTCACCAACCCGGAGATCGCTGCCAAGCTGGGTGTGACCGAGCGCACGGTCAAGGCCCACTGCCAGGAGGTCTTCGACCGCCTCGGGGCGCGCAACCGCACCGCGGCGGTGGCGGCGGCGATGCGCATGGGCCTGCTCGACGACGACTGACCCGACACCTCCGACACGGTGTGACAGGCGGCGACGACGGGCCTAGGCTGGAACGGCGACGGGCCGTCCAGGCCCCGTCCTCCATCACAACCGCTCGGAGGCTTCTTCAAGCAGTTGGTGGGTCGACGCAGGTGGCTCTTCGCCGAACCGCACAGCGGACGAGGCGACAGTCACCGGCGACCCCTACTGGACGCCCCTGCCGGGCCTCGTGCCTGGCACGCTCCAGAGTGGTGAAACCGCTCTGAGTCGGGCTTGTATCGGAGGGCGGGACCTGGACGGCCCGTCGGCTGCGCAGGGAGGGAGTCGGTGGCAGACCTGGCACCCGACCCCACCCTGTTCGCCCAGACGTTCGTGACGGTCCTGGTCATCATGGACCCGCTGGGCAACATCCCGATCTTCCTCAGCCTCACCGCCGACGAGCCCCCCGCCGTGCGGCGGCGCTGGGCCTTCCAGGCAGTGGCGGTGGCCGCCGGGGTGATCCTCGTGTTCGCCCTGTTCGGCCAGCAGATCCTGTCCCTGCTCGGCATCTCCCTGCCGGCGCTGCAGATCGCCGGCGGGCTGCTGCTCGTGCTCATCGCCCTGGAGCTGCTGCGGCCCACCGCCGAGGAGGTGGCCGCCGAGGCCGCCCGCGGCCGCAACGTCGCGCTCGTGCCGCTGGGCACGCCGCTGCTGGCCGGTCCCGGCGCGATCGCGGCCACGATGCTGTACATGCGCCAGGCCGACGACGTCGGCTCCGCGCTGTCGGTGGTGGCGGCGCTGCTGGCGGTCCTGGCGGTCGTGTACCTCGTGCTGCGCTACTCGGTGCTGCTCGGCCGCCTGCTCAAGGACAACGGCATCCACCTCATCAGCCGCGTGATGGGGCTGCTGCTGGCGGCGATCGCCGTGCAGCTGGTCGCCTCCGGCATCGCCGAGTGGATCCGCACCGGGGTCAGCTAGGCCCCTGCCCGGGGCGCTGGCCGTCGCGTCGCAGGCCGTCGAACAGCAGCGCGCAGACCGCGTCGGCCAGCTCCTCGGCGCTCATGCCGCCGCCGGGGCGGTACCACTCGACCAGCGAGTTGACGGTCCCGAACACCAGCCGCGCAGTCACGGCGGGATCGATGTCGTCGCGCAGGTCGCCCTCGGCGACCGCCTGCTTGACGAGGTCGGTGACGACGTGGTCGAGCTCGCGGCGCCGCGCCAGCGCGTCCCGCTCCACCTGGGTGTTGCCGCGCACGCGCAGCAGCAGGGTCACGAACGGCAGCCGCTCGACGAGCACCTTCACGCTGCCGCGCACGAGCTGCTCGAGGCGGTCGACGGCGCGCTCGTCGCTGGCCTGGACCTCGGCGACGACGGCGCTGAGCCCGTCCAGCGCGCGGTCGATCGCCAGCCCCAGCAGCTCCTCCTTGCTGCGGACGTGGTAGTAGATCGCCGACTTGGTGATGCCGAGCGTGCGCGACAGGTCCTCCATGGAGGTGCCGTCGTAGCCGCGCTCGTTGAACACGCGCACGGCCACCGCCAGCAGCGACTCCTGGTCGTAGCCGGGGCGGCCGCGGCGGGCCGGGGCGGCGGGCGCCTCGGTCACGAGCCGTCCCCGTCGCCGATGGTGCGGCTGCGGCCGCGGAACTCGGCCACCACCGTGTCGCCGCGCGTCACGGTCACGTCGTAGAGCCCGTTGCGGCCGAAGGTGACGCGCTCGACGGCGCGGGCCTCCAAGAGGTCGCCCTCGCGCGCCGGCGCCACGAAGGTGATGTCCGCCCCGGCGGCCACGGTGGTCGGGCCGGCGGCGTTGCAGGCGCACGCGAAGGCGGTGTCGGCCAGCAGGAACACGTAGCCGCCGTGCGCGATGGCGTGGCCGTTGACCATCTCGCGGGTCACGCGCATGCGGGCGAGGGCGTAGCCGGGGCGCGCCTCGACCAGCTCGATGCCGAGCCGCCGCGAGGCGACGTCGCGGTCGAGCATGGCGTGGGCCGCCGTCGGGGCGGGCCGCGGGGTCGTCACAGTGCTCCTCGAGCCGGTGGAACTGACCGAACGGACGGTGAGATAATTTACCGCCCCCGCCCACGAGAGGACGTCTGGCGATGACGAGGACCCTGCGCAGCTACGTCGAAGGCCGGTGGCACGAGCCCACGGACGCGGGCGTGCCGCTCCACGACGCCGTCACCGGTGAGGAGGTCGCGCGCGTGTCGTCGGCCGGCGTCGACGTGGCCGCGGCGCTCGACTACGGCCGCCGTGTGGGCGGCCCGGCGCTGCGGGAGCTGACCTTCCACCAGCGCGCGATGCTGCTGAAGGCGCTCGCGTCGCATCTGCGCGAGCACCGCGACGAGCTGTACGCGCTGTCGAGCTCCACCGGGGCCACCCGCTTCGACGCGAAGTTCGACGTCGACGGCGGCATCGGCGTGCTGTTCAGCTACGGCAGCCGCGGCCGCCGCGAGCTGCCCAACGCGCGCGTCTACGTCGAGGGCGCTGTCGAGCAGCTCGGCAAGGGCGGCACCTTCGTCGGCCAGCACGTGGCCGTGCCGCTGCGGGGCGTCGCGGTGCAGATCAACGCCTTCAACTTCCCGGTGTGGGGGCCGTTGGAGAAGCTCGCCCCCGCCTTCCTCGCCGGCGTGCCGAGCCTGATCAAGCCGGCCAGCCAGACCGCCTACCTCACCGAGCGGCTGGTGCAGCTCATCGTCGACTCGCAGATCCTCCCCGAGGGCAGCGTGCAGCTGCTGTGCGGGAGCGTCGGCGACCTCTTCGACCACCTCACCGAGCAGGACCTGGTCGCCTTCACCGGCTCGGCGTCCACCGCCCAGCGCCTGCGCACGCACCCGACCGTGGTGTCGCGCGCGGTGCGCTTCAACGCCGAGGCCGACTCGCTGAACTGCTCGATCCTCGGGCCCGACGTGACCCCCGGCAGCCGCGAGTTCGACCTCTACGTCACGCAGCTCGTGACCGAGATGACGGTCAAGGCCGGCCAGAAGTGCACCGCCATCCGGCGCGCACTGGTGCCGGCCGAGCTGCTCGACGACGTGCAGGCGGCGGTGGTCGCGCGCCTGGAGCAGGTCACCGTCGGCAACCCCGCCAACCCCGACGTGCGCATGGGCGCGCTGGCCAGCCTCGAGCAGCGCGAGGAGGTCCGCCGCAACCTCAAGGCGCTCGGCGAGGCCGCCCGCATCGTCTTCGGCGATCCCGACCGCGTCGACGTCGTCGACGCCGACCCGGAGCGGGGCGCGTTCCTGCCGCCGATCCTCCTGCGCGCCGACGACCCCGAGCTGCCGCAGCCCCACGAGGTCGAGGCCTTCGGGCCGGTGTCGACGCTGCTGGGCTACACCTCGCTGGAGCACGCCATCGATCTGGCCGCTCGCGGCCGCGGCAGCCTGGTCGGGTCGGTCGTCACCGGCGATCCCGAGGTGGCCCGCGAGGTGGTGCTGGGCGTCGCCCCGTGGCACGGCCGCATGCTCGTGCTCGACGCCGACGACGCCGACGAGTCGACCGGCCACGACTCGCCGCTGCCGGTGCTGATCCACGGCGGGCCGGGACGCGCCGGCGGCGGCGAGGAGATGGGCGGCATCCGCGGCGTCCTCCACCACATGCAGCGGGTCGCGGTGCAGGCCAGCCCCGCGGTCCTCGCCGAGGTCACCGGCCGCTGGGTGCCCGGGGCGCCGCGCCGCGAGGACGTGCACCCCTTCCGCAAGCCGCTGGAGGACCTGCGCGTCGGCGACAGCGTCGTGGCCGGGCCGCGCACGGTCACCCTGGAGGACGTCGAGCACTTCGCCGACTTCACCGGCGACCGCTTCTACGCCCACATGGACGAGGCGGTGGCCGCCGCCAACCCGTTCTTCGACGGGCGCGTGGCGCACGGCTACATGGTCGTGTCGTTCGCGGCGGGGCTGTTCGTCGACCCCGACCCCGGCCCGGTGCTGGCCAACTACGGGCTGGAGAACCTGCGCTTCCTGACCCCGACCTACCCCGGCGACGAGCTCACCGTGACGCTCACCTGCAAGCAGATCACACCGCGCGAGGACGCCGACTACGGCGAGGTCCGCTGGGACGCCGACGTCACCAACCAGCGCGGCGAGTCGGTGGCCAAGTACGACGTGCTCACGCTCGTGGCCAAGCGCGCGGCGTTGCAGGCGGCGGAGCAGGGCACATAATATTTCCTGACCGATCGTTCGGTAACGAGGAGGCCGGCGTGGATCCGCTGCAGGAGCACTTCGAGGCGACCATCGCGGCCGACCAGCGCGTCGAGCCGCGCGACTGGATGCCCGAGGGCTACCGCCAGACGCTGATCCGCCAGATCGCCCAGCACGCGCACTCCGAGATCATCGGCATGCAGCCCGAGGGCAACTGGATCACGCGCGCGCCCAGCCTGCGGCGCAAGGCCATCCTCCTCGCCAAGGTCCAGGACGAGGCCGGCCACGGCCTGTACCTGTACGCCGCGGCTGAGACGCTCGGTGCCGACCGCGCCGACCTCACCCGCCGGCTGATCGAGGGGCGCCAGAAGTACTCGTCGATCTTCAACTACCCCACGCTGAACTTCGCCGACGTCGGCGTGATCGGCTGGCTGGTCGACGGGGCGGCGATCTGCAACCAGGTGCCGCTGTGCCGCAGCTCCTACGGCCCCTACGCGCGGGCGATGATCCGCATCTGCAAGGAGGAGTCGTTCCACCAGCGCCAGGGCTACGAGCTGCTGCTGACGATGATGCGGCACGGCACCGACGAGCAGCGGGCCATGGTGCAGGACGCGGTCGACCGCTGGTGGTGGCCGTCGCTGATGATGTTCGGCCCACCCGACGACGCCTCCTCCCACACGGCCCAGTCGATGGCGTGGAAGATCAAGCGCCACACCAACGACGAGCTGCGGCAGCGCTTCGTGGACATGACCGTGCCGCAGGCCGAGGTGCTGGGGGTGACGCTGCCCGACCCGGAGCTGCGCTGGAACCCCGAGCGCGGCCACTACGACTTCGGCCAGATCGACTGGGACGAGTTCTGGCAGGTCGTCAAGGGCAACGGGCCCTGCAACGCCGAGCGGCTGGCGCGCCGCCGGGCGGCCCACGAGGAGGGCGCGTGGGTGCGGGAGGCGGCCGCGGCCTACGCCGCCAAGCAGGAGGCGCGTCGCGCCCAGGAGGCGGCGGCGTGAGCGACGACCGCCCGGTGGTCGGCGACTGGCCCCTGTGGGAGGTCTTCGTGCGCAGCAAGCGCGGCCTCAACCACGTCCACGTCGGCTCGGTGCACGCCCCCGACGGGGAGATGGCGCTGCGCCACGCGCGCGACCTCTACACCCGCCGCAACGAGGGCGTGAGCATCTGGGTGGTCCGCGCCGCCGACATCGTCGCGTCCAGCCCCGACGAGAAGGACCCGTTCTTCGCCCCCAGCGGCGACAAGGTCTACCGCCACCCCACCTTCTACGACATCCCCGACGACGTCCCGCACATGTGACGGTGGGAGGGGATCGCATGGCACGGGACGACGTCAGCGCCTACGAGTCGCTGGTCGAGCACAACGACGCCCGCTGGGCCTTCGGCAGCGACTTCGACGACCCGCTCGCCGGCGTCGACACGACCGTGCCCCCCGGCGTCGACGGCCGCGACCTGGCCGCCTACTGCCTCATGCTCGGCGACGACGCGCTGATCCTGTCCCACCGCCTGCAGCAGTGGGTCACCCGCCTGCCCGAGCTGGAGGAGGAGGTCGCGGTCGCCAACATCGCCCTCGACCTGCTCGGCCAGGCGCGCTTCCTGCTCGCCCGCGCCGGCGCTGCCGACGGCAGCGGCCGCGACGAGGACCGGCTGGCGTTCTTCCGCGACGAGCACGAGTTCCGCAACGTGCGGCTGGTGGAGCTGCCGCGCGGCGACTTCGCGTGCGAGATGGCGCGGATCCTGCTCGCCTCGACGTGGCGGCTGGCCCAGTTCGAGCGCCTGCGCGCCTCGCGCGACCCTGTGCTGGCCGCGATCGCCGCCAAGGCCGTCAACGAGCTCGCCTACCACCGCGACTACGCCGCCGGCTGGGTCGTGCGGCTGGGCGACGGCACGCCGCTGTCGCACGAGCGGATGCAGGCCGGCCTCGAGGCCGTGTGGCCCTACCTCGACGAGCTGTTCGCGATCACCGACGTGGAGGAGCGGCTGGTCGACGTCGGCGTCGCCGTCGACCCGCGGCTGCTGCGCGACGAGGTCGAGGCGGTGCTCGACGAGGTCCTGCGGACCGCGACGCTGGCGCGCCCCGAGGTCCTGCCGCGGCCCGGCGTGCGCGGGCGCAGCGGCCGCGACGGCGTCCACACCGAGGCCCTGGGCTACCTGCTGGCCGAGCTGCAGAGCATCGCGCGCGCCCACCCGCAGGGGGTGTGGTGATGGCCGCCACGACCCTGGCCGACGCCCGCGCGATCGCCGCGTCGGTGACCGACCCGGAGCTGCCGCAGCTGACCCTGGCCGACCTCGGCGTGCTGCGCGACGTCCGGGTCTCCGACGACGGCACCGTGGTGGTGTCGATCACCCCCACCTACAGCGGCTGTCCCGCCATGGAGGTGATGCGTCGCGACCTGCGCGCGGCGCTGCTGGACGCCGGCTACCCGCAGGTCGAGGTGCGCACGGTCCTGTCGCCGCCGTGGAGCAGCGACTGGATCACCCCGGAGGGCCGCCGCAAGCTCGCCGCCGCCGGGATCGCTCCGCCCGGCCCGGCGCCGCGCCGCAGCGGCCCGGTCCTGGTGCAGCTCGGCCCACCGCGGCAGACGGTGGCCTGCCCGCAGTGCGGATCGCCGGACACCACCGAGATCTCCCCCTTCTCCGGGACCGCGTGCAAGGCGCTGCGGCGCTGCGAGGCGTGCCACGAGCCGTTCGAGCACGTCAAGGAGCTGTGAGGCGGTGACGACGACCGCGACCGCCGCCCCGCCCGGCACGCGCCGCCGCGGCTTCCACCGGCTGCGCGTCGCCGCCGTGCAGCGCCTCTGCGAGGACGCGGCGGCGCTGACCTTCGAGGTCCCCGACGACCTCGCCGAGGTGTACGCCTTCAAGCCCGGCCAGTCGCTGACGCTGCGGCGCATCGTCGACGGCCGCGACGAGCGGCGCTCGTACTCCATCTGCGCCCCGGTGGGCGCCCCGCTGCGGATCGGCGTCCGCAAGGTGCCGGGCGGGCTGTTCTCGACCTGGCTGGTCGACGAGGTCCGCGTCGGCGACGAGATCGAGGTGGCGCCGCCCAGCGGGCGCTTCACCCCCGACCTGGACGTGCCCGGCCACCACGTGCTCATCGCCGCCGGCTCGGGGATCACGCCGCTGCTGTCGATCGCCGCGTCGGTGCTGGCCCAGCCGCAGTCGCGCGTCACGCTGCTGTACGGCAACCGCCGCAGCGACACGGTCATGTTCGCCGACGAGCTGGCCGACCTGAAGGACCGCTGCACGACGCGCTTCGAGCTGGTCCACGTCCTGTCGCGCGAGCCGCGCGAGGCCGAGCTGTTCAGCGGCCGCCTCGACGCCGACAGGCTGCGCACCCTGCTGCCGCTGCTGGTCGACGTCACGCGCGTCGACGGCTGGTGGCTGTGCGGGCCGTTCGGGATGGTCAGCGACGCCCGCCAGGTGCTCGACGAGCTCGGCGTCGACCGCGCCCGGGTCCACACGGAGCTGTTCTTCGTCGAGGACGTGCCGCCGGCGCCGGTGCGCCACGAGGACGCCCCGCTAGAGGGCCCCAGCAGCACCGTCACGGTCGTGCTCGACGGCCGCACCACCGCGGTGGCGGTGCCGCGCGACCGCAGCGTGCTCGAGGGCGCCCAGCGGGTCCGCCCCGACCTGCCGTTCGCCTGCAAGGGCGGCGTGTGCGGCACCTGCCGTGCCAGGGTCGTGGCCGGTGAGGTCGACCTGCGCCGCAACTTCGCGCTGGAGGACGCCGAGCTGGAGGCCGGCTTCGTGCTGACCTGCCAGTCCTACCCGGTGTCCGACGAGGTCACCGTCGACTACGACGCCTGACCGCCCCCGTCGTCGGCCGCCCACCGGCCAGCACCGGCGGGGTGTGTCACCTGACGCACCGCCGCGGTGCACCAGGTGACACGCTCCCGGGGAGGGCGCACCGCCCTGGGAGCGGGCACGGGCCGGGTCAGGCGGGCTCGGCGTGCATCACCAGGCGGCCGTCGCGGCGCTCGACCACCAGCGCCAGCGGCACGCGGTCGAGGTCGCGGGCGAAGGCCATGTCCTCGACCGGGTAGGGGTGGTCGGGGTCGAGGAACTGCCGCCCCACCGTCGAGGTGTCGATGCGCGCCAGGTACGGGGCGGGGTCGGGCGCCTCGTCGCGAAGCAGCGCCGCGAGGTACTCGGCGCAGGCGAGGTCCTCGTCGCCGTCGCGCTCGGCGTCGCGGCCGCTGACGACGAACGTGACCGCCTCGGGCGCGTCGCGGGCGATCCGCCGGGCGGTCGCGCCGGCGTTGACGAAGCTTGCCGCGTACAGCCGCTCGGCGGCGACGCTGCGGACCAGGCCCTGCGTGCCGGCGGTGGTGCGCTGCACCAGCACCCGGCCCGCGACCTCGTCGGCGCGGGCGACCAGGGCGGCGGGGGAGTTGTCGAAGTCGAAGCCGTCCACCGGCATGCCCTCGATCTCGCCCATCGCCAGGAGCGTGGGGTCGGCCTCGCGGGCGGCGAAGACCTCCTCGATCGTGGCCACCGGCCGGATCTCGACCGCGCCCGCGGCGAACGCGAGCGCCGCGGTGGTGAAGGCGCGCAGCACGTCGATGACCACGACCGTCCCGGTCGCGGTCCCGCAGCCCTCCAGGTCGACGACGTCCACCCGCACGGCGCGACACCCTAGACGACGCCGCGGTCAGCGCTCCAGCGCGGCGACCACAGCCGCGACGACGTGGTCCTGCTCGTCGTCGGTCAGCCCCACCGAGCTCGGCAGCGACAGGCCGCGGGCGTAGAGGTCGTCGCCGACGGCGCCGCCGAGCCGCGCGGCGTCGCGGTACGGCGCCTGCTGGTGCAGCGGCGGCCACAGCGGGCGCGCCTGCACCCCCTCGGCGGCCAGCCGCTGCAGCACGGCGGTCAGCGGCGGGGCGTCGTCGCGCAGCAGCACCGACGCCAACCAGTGCGACGGGGCGGCCCACGGCGCCGCCGGCACCGCGCTGGCGACGACCCCCTCGAGCGCCTGCCGGTAGCGGGCCGCGATGCGGCGCTTGGCGGCGATGAACGCGGGCAGCTGCTCGAGCTGGGCGACGCCGAGCGCCGCCGCGACGTTCGTGAGGCGGTAGTTGTAGCCGACCTCGTCGTGGACGTAGCCGACCCCCGGCGTCTTGGCCTGGGTGGTGAGGTGGCGCGCCCGTGCCGCCGTGTCGGCGTCGTCGGTGACGATCATCCCGCCGCCGCCGGTGGTGATGATCTTGTTGCCGTTGAACGAGAAGCAGCCGACGTCGCCGACGGTGCCGACCCAGCGACCGGCCAGCGGCCCAGCGCGGTAGGTCGCCCCGAGCGCCTCGGCGGCGTCCTCCACCAGCCGGATGCCGAAGCGCGCGCGCAGGTCGAGCAGCGGCTCGACGTCGGCGGGGTGGCCGAGCACGTGCACCACCTCGATGACCGCGGGCAGCGGCAGGCCGCGGCGGGCGCGGCGCACGACCTCGTCGTGGAGGCGGGCGGTGTCGAGGTTCCAGGTCGCCGGCTCGCTGTCGACCAGCAGCGGCTCGGCGCCCGTGTAGCGGATCGCGTTGGCGGAGGCGATGAAGGTGAAGTCCGACACCGCCACCACCCGCCCCGGCGCCGCGCCGGACAGCTGCAGGGCGACGTGCAGCGCGGCGGTGCCGGAGGCGCAGGCGACCGCGTGGCGGGCGCCGACCGCGGCGGCGAACTCGCGCTCGAAGCGCTCCACGAACGGCCCCACCGACGACACGAAACCGCTATCGAGACACTCCTGGACGTAGCGGGACTCGTTGCCCGTCAGCTGCGGGACGGCCAGCGGGATCGACGTCATCGGTGGTACAGGGCGGCGCGGTCGGGGTCGACGCGGCCCTGCAGCCACGCCGCCACCCGCGCGAGGCCGTCCTCCAGGGACACCGTCGGCTTCCAGCCGAGCGACGCCGCGGCCAGGCTCGGGTCGGACAGGAGCACCTCGACCTCGCTGCCGGCGGGGCGCACCCGCTGCGGGTCCTGGCGGGCGACGGCGCGGCTGCCCGTGACCCGGCAGCAGGCCTCGAACAGCTCGCCGATCGACACGGCGCGGCCGGTGCCGAGGTGCACGGTGGCGCCCGGCTCGAGGTCGGAGGCGGCCATCGCCACGAAGCCCTCGACGGTGTCGCTGACGTAGGTGAAGTCGCGCCGCGGCGACAGCGACCCCAGGTGCACCTCCTCGGCGCCGACCAGCAGCTGGCTGAGGATGGTGGGGATCACCGCGCGGGCCGACTGGCGCGGCCCGAAGGTGTTGAACGGCCGCAGGGTCCGCACCGGGGTGCCGAACGACAGCGCGTAGGCCTCGCACATCTTGTCAGCGGCGATCTTGGAGGCGCTGTAGGGCGACTGGCCGCGAAGCGGGTGGTCCTCGCGGATCGGCACGGTCTGCGGGGTGCCGTACACCTCGCTGGTGGAGGTGTTGATCATCAGCCCGGCCGCGCCGTCGCGGACCGCCTCCAGCACGTTGAGCGTGCCGACGACGTTGGTCTCCACGAACGACACCGGCGCCTGGTAGCTGTAGGGGATCGCGATCAGCGCGGCGAGGTGGAAGACCACGTCGGCGCCGGCCACCGCCGCGCGCACGAAGCCGGCGTCGCGGATGTCGCCGAGGCGCACGTCGAGCGCCGCGCGGCGCTCGCGCGGCAGGCCGTCGAGCCAGCCCAGCGAGCCGTTGGAGTTGTAGACGCAGAAGGCGCGCACGCGGGCGCCCTCGTCGAGGAGCCGCTCGACGAGGTGGCTGCCGATGAAGCCGTCGGCGCCCGTGACGACGACGTCCTTGCCGGCCAGCGGCCGGTCCGCGGCGGCGCTCACGACTCCCCCCTGGCGCGGCGCAGCTCGGCGGGGCGGCCGATGTCGTGCCACTCGTCGTTGGTCTGCCACACGTTCACGGGCTCTCCTCTCTGCAGGCAGTCCTCCAGCAGCGAGGGCAGCCCGAACGGCTCGCCGCGGGGGATGCGGGACAGCAGTCCCGGCTCGACGACGTAGATGCCGGCGTTGATCAGCCACGACGCGACCGGCTTCTCCACCAGCCGCCGCAGCCGTCCGCCGTCGACCTCGGCGACGCCGTAGGCGATCGCGTGGCTGTAGTCGCGCACCGCCACGGTGGCGCGGGCGCCGCTGTCGGCGTGCGAGCGCAGCAGGTCGTCGACCGAGAAGCTCGTCAGCAGGTCGCCGTTCATGACCAGCAGCGGCGCGCTGGGGCGCAGGCCGGCGTCCTCGAGCAGCGTCAGCGCCCCGCCGGTGCCGAGCGGCCGGGCCGGGTCTTCGCGCAGGTAGTCGATGCGGCAGCCGAAGTCGCTGCCGTCGCCGAAGTGGTCCTCGATGACGTCGGCGGGGGAGTTGACCGCCAGCAGGATGCGGCGG
>ERZ777003.2747-NODE-2747-length-19224-cov-6.629245_pt1 | contig 19224 bp, 18 predicted proteins | sample MGYA00374956_ERZ777003 | MGnify/ENA primary metagenome ERZ777003 (study PRJEB29302, sample SAMN06268252) | bioreactor metagenome | isolation source: Joint BioEnergy Institute, California, USA | place: USA:Joint BioEnergy Institute, California, USA | collected... | reverse complement strand
CAGTGCCTTGCCCGAGTGGCTCGAGCGGAGGGCGAAGGTGCGCGCGGACGGCCCGGTAAGGGTCGATGTGCGGGCGCCCGCGCTCGTCCCGGGGGCGCCGGCGATCGGCGTCGCCGCGTCGACCGAGCTCGCCGGAGGCGAAGCCGGTGGGTAGGCGGGCGGTGAGCGATCGCGGCCAGGCGTCGCTGGAGCTGCTCGCGGGCCTGCCGTTGCTGCTGCTCGCGGCGCTCGGCTGCCTGCAGCTGCTGGCGACGGGCTACTCGCAGACGCTTGCCGACGGCGCCGCGGAAGCCGGCGCGATCGCGATCGCCTCGGGCGAGTCGGCGGAGCCGGCGGTCGAGCGCGCGCTGCCCGGCTGGGCGAGCAAGCGGGTCGCGGTGGGGGAGGAGGGAGGCCGCGTGACCGTGCGGCTGCGCCCGCCCGCCCTCTTCGATGGGCTCGGCAAGGCGCTCGAGGTCAGCTCGACGGCATGGGCGCGCAGGCCGCAGGGGTCGTCGTGAGCGCGCCGGTGATCGCCTGCGCTGCCCTGCCCGGTGCCGGCGGGTGCGAGGCGTCGGCCGCGGCGGTGGGGGTGGCGCTGGCGGCGCGAAACGACGTCGCCGCGATGGCCGGAGGCGACGGTGCGGCGCTCGTGGTTGCGGTCGGCGAGGAAGGGCGCAGGGGCCCGACGATGCTGGCCGCCGAGGGTGCCCGGGAGCTCGAGCACGAGCTGCGCGAGCGCGGCGCCGAAGCGGCGGCCCGGGGGCGCCTCGCGTGGGTCTCCGTTCCGGACGACGGCGATTGGCGTGAGCGGGCGGCCGAGTGCGTGGGGATCGGGCGGTCGCGGGGGATACCGGTTCTGCTCGTGCTGCCCGCGGCGCGGTGGCACGAGGCGCTCGGCGCCCGGGAGCTGGCCATCGGCGCGGCACTGGTGCGGGCCGAGCTGCCGGCCCAGCGGGCGCTCTGCGCTCTCGCCGTGCGCGAGGCCCTTGCCTGCGGGCTGCGGGTCCGGGTGATCGCGCGGGCGCCGGGGAGGGTGGCGTCACGCCGAGCCCTGGCCGGCATCGACCCGGGTGGCGACGCGGGTCGGCGGGCGGGCCGGGTCGCGCGGGCGTTCGCGGCGCTCGCGCACGGACGCGGCACCGGCCGCGAGCGCGCCGTCGTTGCGCTCGGGCGGGAGCATTCCGCGGGCGGAGAGGCGGGCCAGGCGCTGCCGCTGGTGCTCGGCGGCGCGCTCCTGTTGTGCTTCTGCGCGCTCGCGCTCGCCGCGATAGGAGGTGCGGCTACCGGCAAGTCCCGCGCGCAGCGGCTCGCCGACCTGAGCGCGCTCTCCGCGGCGCGCTCGATGCGCGACGACTTCGACCGCCTGTTCGCGCCCGCGCGCCTGCCGAGCGGCGCGCCGAACCCGGCGCACCTCTCACGCTCCGAGTACCTGGCCAGGGCGCGCGCCGCCGCCCGCGAGGCGGCGTTGCGCAACGGCGCCGATCCCGGCCGCCTCGCGATCGAGTTCCGCGATCGCGAGTCGTTTGCGCCGCTGCGCGTCCGGGTCGCGGTCCGCGCGGAGCTCGACCTGCCGTCGGCAGCAGGGAGGGCGCGGACGCGCACGTGGGCGGAGGCCGAGGCCGTACCGTCCGCGACCCCGGCCGCGGACGGAGGCGGTGGACCCGAGATCGCGAGCGGCGGTGGGTACTCCGGCCCGCTCGAGTACCGCAACGGGGAGGGCATGCGGCCCGACGTCGCCACTGCCTTCGACCGGATGGCGGCGGCCGCGCGCGCCGCGGGCATCGCGATCGCGGTCACGTCGGGGTTTCGCTCCGACGAGGAGCAGGCGGCGCTCTGGGCCGCCAATCCCGACCCGCAGTGGGTGGCGCCGCCCGGGACCTCGCTTCACCGCTGTGCGACCGAGCTCGACCTCGGTCCCCCTGACGCGTACGGGTGGTTGGCCGCGAACGCGCCGCGCTTCGGCTTCGCGATGCGCTACCCGTGGGAGCCGTGGCACTTCGGCTTCGTCCGGGGTCCCGCGCCCTGCTCGGCGGCGGGCGATCGCCTGGACGGGGCGGGGAAGGGGCCGGGGGACGGGGCATCGGGCTCGGTCACCCTGCCGTCGTTCGTCCCCGCCGCGTACCGGGGCGCGATCCTGAGGGCGTCGCGGCGCTGGAACGTCTCGGCCGAGCTGCTCGCGGCCCAGCTCATGGCCGAGTCGAACTTCAACCCGTTCGCGGTCTCGCCCGCGGGCGCCGCCGGCATCGCCCAGTTCATGCCGGCGACCGCGGCCGCCTACGGGCTCCACGATCCGTTCGACGCGCCGGCCGCGATCGACGCCCAAGCCCACCTGATGTCGGATCTGCTCAGGCAGTTCGACGGCCGGATCGAGCTCGCGCTCGCCGCCTACAACGCCGGGCCGGGCGCGGTGGAGCCTTGCATGTGCGTGCCGGCGATCCCGGAGACCCAGTCGTACGTCGCGAAGATCCTCGGGCTCATGGAGGGGGCGGGCCAGCTCGCGGCGCCGACGCTGGAGGTGCGGCTGGTGCGCTAGCCGCCGGCGCTCGCACGGCGTTACCCTGCGGCGCCATGGAACCGGTGGTCGTGAATGGAATCGACGAGCTACGCGAGCTGATCGGCAAGCCGATCGGGCCGAGCGACTGGGTGGAGATCACCCAGGAGGACATCGACAAGTTCGCGGAGGTCTCCCGCGACTTCCAGTGGATCCACACCGAGCCCGAGCGGGCGGAGCGGGAGAGCCCGTACGGGACGACGATCGCCCACGGCAACCTGACGCTCTCGCTGATCGACGGGTTTCGCAATCAGCTCATCCGCCAGGAGGGGGTGAAGCTGGGGATCAACTACGGCTGGGACCGGGTCCGCTTCCCGGCGCCCGTGCCCGTGGGCTCGAAGGTGCGCGCCACCGCCGAGATCCAGAAGGTCGAGGACCTCGGCGAGGGCTGGGTTCACACGGTTACGAAGTTCACGCTCGAGCGCGAGGGCGGCGACAAACCGGTCTGCGTCGCAGAGTCGGTCGGCCGCGCCCTCGCGTCCTGATCTCGAGCGCCTCCTCCCAGAGCTAGTCGACCTTCAGGGTTCCTTCCATGCCGGCCTGGCGGTGGCCGGGGACGGAGCAGTAGAACGTGTACTCGCCCGGCTCGAGCTCGCCACTCGCGGTCGTCTGATCGCCGGTCACCTCGTCGGTGGCGATCAGCTCGTCGCCGTCATCGGACTCCACGACCACGTCGTGCGGGACCGATGCGGGGTTGTCGAACTCGATCGTCACCTCGCCGGCCGAGGCGCTCACCTCGGTCTGCTCGTACGCGAGCGAGCCGTCGGGCGCCGCGGAGATCTTCACGGTCGAGCCGCCGCCGTTGCCGGTCGCGGCCTCGCCCCCGGTGTCCTCGGTGGTCGTCTGGGTTGCGGCCGTCTCGGTGCCGCCGTCGTCGTCATCGTCGTCGCCGCAGGCCGCGACTCCAAAGGCCGCCAGTGCCAGCAGGCAAAGGATGAGCGTGAGCTTCTTCATCTCCATTCCTCTCGCGTAGGTGTGTCTCGGACTCTATTCCCGATTAGCTGCCGTCGAACTCCGGTTTCTTCCCCTCGAGGAAGGCCTCGATGCCCCGGCGTGCGTCCTCGGTCGCCATCGCGTCGGCGATGCCGTGCCGTTCAAGCTGCAGGTGGTCGGCGAGCGTGTTGTCGAGGCTCTGCGCGAGAAGCCGCTTCGAGACGCGGATGTAGTGAGGCGCCTTCGCCGCGAGCTCGCGCGCCTTCGCCTTGGCGGTCTCGATGAGCTCGTCCGCCGGGACGACCTTGGAGACGACGCCGAGCCGCAGCGCGTCGGAGGCGTCGAGGTCGGGGTCCTCGAGCATGAGCTCGGTCGCCTTCGCCGGGCCGACGACGCGGGGGAGGAAGTAGGTCATCCCGCCGTCCGGCGCGGCGCCGATCCGCCCGTACGCGATCACGAACTTCGCGGCCTCGGAGGCAATCCGCAGGTCGCACGCGAGCGCGAGGGAGAAGCCGGCGCCCGCCGCGGGGCCGTTCACGGCCGCGATCACCGGATACGGGATCCGCCGCAGGTCGACGATCCCCTGGTGCAGTACGTCCGCGACGCGTCGCACGTCGCTCGCGAGGTCGAAGTCCGGGTCGTCGAGCCCCGGCTTGAACCACGACTTGATGTCTCCGCCGCCGCTGAACGCGCGCCCGGCGCCGGTGACCACGAGCGCGCGCACGGGCGCGTGGTCGGCGAACCAGCTCATCGCCACGGGCAGGTCGGCGATGAGGCCCGGGTCCATCGCGTTCATGGCTCCGGGGCGATTGAGCGTGAGCACCCCGATGTCGCCGTCGATCTCGATCGCGATCGTGTCGAGCTGGGGCGGGGTTGGGGTCACGGGGGAACCCTAATCTCTTACTCGTGCCAGGTAACGAGGAACTGTCAGTCGCTGAACAGCGTCGCAGGCTGCCTGATCAGCCTGGTGTCTACCTGTTCAAGGACGCGAAGGGCGGGGTCCTCTACGTCGGCAAGGCGCGCTCGATCCGCAAGCGCGTCGCCGGTCACTTCTCCGGCAAGTCGACGATGGGCGGGGGCGAGATGGTCGCGCGGATCGCGACGATCGACTTCCTCGTCACCGAGAACGAGGCCGAGGCGCTGCTCGCCGAGCAGCAGTTCATCAAGCGCCACCGGCCGCAGTTCAACATCCGGCTGCGCGACGACAAGTCGTACCCGTACATCGGCATCAGCCTCGACGAGGAGTTCCCCCGCGTCTACTTCACGCGCGAGCGCCACCGCTCCGGGCGCATCTACTTCGGGCCGTACTCCTCGGCGAAGCGGGTTCGCGAGACGCTCGACCTGCTCGGGCGCCTCTTCCAATACCGGACCTGCGAGGGGCCCGAGCCCGGCCGGCGTTCGGGGGTGCCGTGCCTCGACTACTACATCAAGCGGTGCGGGGCGCCCTGCGTCGGCTACGTCGACCGCGAGGAGTACCGCCGCAACATCGACGCGATCGTCGACTTCCTCTCCGGCCGCTACCGGGACGTCGAACGCGACCTCGAGCGCAAGATGGCAGCAGCCGCCGAGAAGGAGGAGTTCGAGCGCGCGGCGATCTACCGCGACCGCCTGGAGGCCGTCCGCTCGCTGATGCAGCGGCGCAGCGTCGCCGGGGAGTCGCTCGACAACGCGGACCTGATCGGGGTGGCGGTCGAGGGCACCGAGGCAAACGCCCAGGTCTTCCAGGTGCGCGACGGGATGCTCGCCGAGCGCCACGGCTTCTACCTCGCGAACGAGGGCGAGCGCCCCGAGGACGAGGTCACCGAGGAGTTCCTCGCCCAGTACTACTCCGCGGCCCCGGCGATCCCGCGTCTCGTCGTGGTCGGCCCGGCGATGAAGGGGCGCGCCGAGCTGGTGGCCGATGCCCTCTCCGCGCGCCGGGGTGGGCCGGTCGAGGTCCGGGTGGCCGAGCGCGGCACCAAGCGCAGGCTGCGCGATCTAGCCGAGCGCAACGCCGCCCTTGCGCTCGCCCAGGACAAGCTGCGCGCCGAGCGGCGCCGCTCCCAGCGCGTCGACGCGCTCTCCGCGCTGCAGGAGGCGCTCGGCCTCGACCGCCTGCCGGTGCGCATCGAGGGCTTCGACATCTCGAACATCGGCGGCGAGCACACGGTCGCCTCGATGGTCGTCTTCGAGGGCGGGGCGCCGAAGAAATCGGATTACCGGCGCTTTCGCATTCGTGGCGACCTACGTGCCGACCAGGACCGCGACACCCCCGGACGCGAAGCGGAGGAGGTGGCGCGTGTTGATTCGGGCCCCAACGACTTCGCCTCGATGGAGGAGGTGCTCGCGCGCCGCGTCGCCCGCCTGTTCGAGGAGGGCGACCGCTCGCCCCACGACGAGAAGCGCGACGAGAGCTTCGCCTCGGCGCCCGACCTGATCGTGATCGACGGCGGCAAGGGGCAGCTGTCAGCGGGGATGCGCTCACTGCAGCCCCTGGCCGAGCGCGGCACCGCCGTGATCGGGCTCGCCAAGCGCCTCGAGGAGGTCTACGTCCCCGGCCGCTCCGAGCCGCTCGAGATCCCCCGCGACTCCGAGGGCTTGCGCCTGCTGCAGCGCGTGCGCGACGAGGCGCACCGGTTCGCGCTCGAGCACCACCGCTCGCGGCGCTCCAAGGCGATGACCGGTTCGTTCCTCGACGAGCTGCGCGGGGTCGGGCCGGCGCGCAAGCGCGCGCTGCTCGAGCACTTCGGCTCGCCGGAGCGCCTGCTCGCGGCGAGCCGCGACGAGCTCGAGGCGGTGCCCGGCATCCCCGGCAAGCTTGCCCGAGACATCCACCGGCAGCTCAACAAGGCGGGAAGGTGAGCAACGTCGAGCTCTTCGTTGTCACGGGTTACTCCGGGGCGGGGAAGTCGGAGGCGATGGCCGCCTTCGAGGACGGCGGCTACTTCTGCGTCGACAACCTGCCGCCGCGGTTGATCGCGTCGCTCGGTGAGCTCTTCCGCCACGAGGGCTCTCGCGTCAGGCGCGCGGCGGTCGTCACCGACGTCCGGGGCGGGTCCTACTTCGACGAGCTCCTCGCGGTGCTCGGTGAGCTCAACCAGAACGGGCTCGAGCCGACGCTGCTCTTCCTGGAGGCGAGCGACGAGGCCCTGGTGAACCGGTTCAAGGAGACCCGGCGCAGGCACCCGCTGGCCCCCGATGGCCGGATCGTGGACGGCATCCACGCCGAGCGCGAGGCGCTGGAGCCGCTGCGCGAGCGCGCCGACGTCATCATCGACACCACGGACCTGACCGGCGCGATGCTTCGCCGCAAGATCGCGACGGACGTGCTCGGCGCCCGCGCAGGGGCAAAGCTGGCGCTGACGATCCTCACGTTCGGCTTCAAGAAGGGGCCGCCGCGCGACGCGGACATGGTCCTCGACGTCCGGTTCCTGCCGAACCCGCACTACCGCGAGGACCTGCGGCCGCTGACCGGGAAGGACCCGAGGGTGGTCGAGCACGTGGAGTCGGGCGACCTCGCGCGGGACTACTACGACCGGTTGCTGCCGCTGCTCGACTTCCTGCTGCCCGCGTACATCGCAGAGGGCAAGACGCACCTGACGATCGCGATCGGGTGCACGGGCGGGCGGCACCGATCGGTCACCGTGGCGGACCGGGTCGCGCGCCACCTCGCGAGCCACGACGACGTCGTGCTGCGGGTGGTCCACCGCGACGTCGACGTCGGCTAGCGCAGCTTGACCTTGGCCGGGCCGGCCTGGAAGCGCTCGTCCTCGATGAACGCGGACGCCTTGATCGCGACCTTGCCGCGCTCGGCGCCGGAGTCCTCGATGCGGGCGGCGGCCTTCTTCGTGAGCTTCAGCTTGAGCTGCTTGGCCTTGCCGCCCTTGAGCTTCTTGCGGACCTTCTTCAGCTTGAGCCCGCCCTTGACGCCGGAGAGGCGCACGCGACCGGAGACCTTCACGCGGCACGCCTCGTCGCAAACCGCGTTCACGACGATCGGCCGGCCGAGCCGCTGCTTGCGCTTGGCGCGGACCTTGACCCCGTCGTACCAACCGGGCGGGCCCTGCCACTTGTCCTTGTCGAGCGGGTAGTAGTCGCGATGCTCGGCCCGCTTGTCGCGGTCGCGGTCGAGCTTCGGCATGTCCTTGCAGTGGCGCAGGTTCTCGTGGAGGGCCTCGCGGTTGCCCCGGCCGGAGAGGATCTTGATCGCGTCGCGGAAGGCGATCGCGGACGGGAATAGGGCGCCGGTGATCGCATCGGCGATGCCCGAGTCGTAGTCCCAGACGATGCCGCCCGGAGGCGAGGTCGTCCACGCGTGCGCGTACATCAGGCCGACGTTGCAGTTGCTGCTCGGCAGGCGCTCGGTGAGGAACGCGTACCGCTGCGCCCGCTCCGCCTCCGTGAGCCCGAACTGGCTCAGGCCCCAGCCGATCTCGGTGCCGAACATCGGCATGGTCTTGGGCGCGCCGGCGGCGTTCAGGAAGTTGCGCACGAGGATGATCTGCTCGAACTGGCGGTCGATCGTGCCGCCGGGGAAGACGTGGAAGCCGATGCCGTCGGCGCTCTGCCAGATGTTCCTCCGGCCGAGCGCCGCCCAGAAGTCACCCGCGCCGACGTAGGAGCCGGCGCGGTCGGCGAGGACGAGCCCGGCGGTGACGACGCGCGCGTTCTTGTCGACCGCGTGGATCGCTTCGGAGGCCCGCTTGAAGTGCTCGGCGTAGGCGTCGGGGTTCGGGTTGGGGCACCAGTACGTGCGTAGGTTCGGCTCGTTCCATATCTGCCAGGTCGTGATCGGCATCTTCGGCAGCTGCGGGTGCTCCGCCCAAAAGGTGCCCTTCGGGCCGTAGCGGCGCACGAGCGCGGCCGCCGCGTCGGCGTAGTCGCCCGGGCGCACGGACCCCGTGGTCACGATCTGACCCGCGCACAAGAGGCCCGCCTCCATCGGGGCGGCCCACGCGGGCGTGTACATGAACGCCGGGCTGAGGCGCAGGCCGTGCGCGGCCAGCTCGCCGACGAGCTTGTCGGACGCGGTGTAGTCGTAGTTGTGGGTCCCGGTGGGAGCGCTGGGCTCGAGTGCCGCCCAGGAGAGCGCTGCGCGCACCGTGCCGATCCCCGCCTGGCTGATCGCCTTGAGCTGCGCGTCGCGCACCTGCGGCGGATCGAAGTGGATCAACGGGTAGTTGACCCCGAAGTACTCCGGGTCGACCCTGACGCTCTTCTCGGCGTGCGCGGAGGAAGCGGCGAACAGGCAGATCGTTGCCCCCACCAGCGCCGCCATGCCCCGCCTAACTCGGCGCTTCCCTGCTGCCATCGCCCGGGAAAGGTATGGACTCGACCGGCGGTCGTCAACCGGCAATGGGGCACCGCTCTTCCTAGACTGCGTCCACGTGAGCGATCTCGCGATCAAGGCCTCCGGGCTGCGCAAGTCCTATGGCGGCCTCGAAGCGGTTCGCGGGATCGACCTGGAGGTCCGGATGGGGGAGGTGTTCGCCTTCCTCGGTCCCAACGGCGCGGGGAAGACGACGACGACCGAGATCCTCGAGGGCTACCGGACCGCGAGCGCGGGCGAAGTGCGCGTCCTCGGCGTCGACCCGAGCGGCCCTACGCGCGAGTGGCGCGAGCGGATCGGGATCGTCCTGCAGCAGTGCCGGATGATCCCCGAGCTCACCGTCACCGAGACCCTCGAGCTGTACGCGGGCTACTACAGCCGCCCGCGCGACGTCGCGTCGACGGTTGAGCTCGTCGGCCTCGGCGACAAGGCCCACACCCGGGCGTCGCGGCTCTCCGGCGGCCAGCAGCGGCGCCTGGACGTGGGGGTGGCGCTGATCGGCGACCCGGACCTGCTCTTCCTCGACGAGCCCACGACCGGCTTCGATCCCAACGCGCGGCGTCAGTTCTGGGACGTGATCAAGAGCCTCGGGGACCTGGGCAAGACCGTGTTCCTGACGACGCACTACATGGAGGAGGCCCAGGTGCTCGCCGACCGGGTCGCCGTGATCGCAGCCGGCGAGATCGTGGCCGTGGGCACCCCCGACGAGCTCGGCGATCGCGAGCAGCGCCCCGCCGTGATCACCTTCCGCCTTCCGGCGGGGGTCGATCCCTCCTCGGTACCGAGCGGCGTCGGCGCGTCCGCGGACGGATCGGGGTCCTTGCGGTGCTCGACCGCCGATCCGGTGCGCGTCCTCAACGAGCTCACCCGGTGGGCGCTCGACAACGGGGTGGAGCTCGAGGCGCTCGAGTGCCGGCGCCCGAGTCTCGAGGACGTCTACCTCGAGCTCACCCGGACCCCGGAGGAGGCGGTGTCGTGAACGGCGTCGCGCTCGCGTTCCACCAGTTCCGCTACGAGCAGAAGCAGTTCTGGCGCAACCCGGCCTCGGTGTTCTTCACCGTGACCCTGCCGGTGCTCTTCCTCCTGATCTTCAACCTGATCTTCGGGAACGAGGACATCGAGGAGCTCGGCCTCACGACCTCGACCTACTACGTGCCCGCGATCGTGAGCCTCGGCGTGATCTCCGCCTGCATGCAGAGCCTCGCGATCTCGCTCACCGTCGACCGGGAGTCCGGCATCCTGAAACGGGGGCGCGGGACGCCGCTGCCCAACTGGGTGTTCTTCGCGGGGCGCGTCGGCAACGCGGTCGTGGTTTCGGCGCTCATGGTCGTTCTCGTGAGTGCTCTCGGGGCGCTGATCTGGGGCGTCGAGATCCCTTGGGACAAGGCGCCGGCCGTGCTGGTCACGCTCTTCGTCGGCGCCGCCGCCTTCTGCTGTCTCGGCGTCGCGCTCACCGCGCTCATCCCGAGCGAGGACGCTGCGGCCCCGATCACCAACTTCGCGGTGCTGCCCCTCTATTTCCTGTCGGGGGTTTTCATCCCCGAGACCGAGATCCCGGACGGCGTACTGTCGGTCGCGGATGCATTCCCGGTGCGCCACTTCTTCCTCGCGTTCTTCGAGGCGTACGACCCCAACGCGGCCGGGGCCGGGTTCGAGTGGGGTCATCTCGCGGTCGTGGCGGGGTGGGGAGCGCTTGGATTCCTCCTGGCGCTCAGATACTTCCGCTGGACCCCGCGCGCGCTTTAGGAAGCTCGGCGCCGGGGTACGTTAAGCCGGCGCTCGTCCCCCGAAAGGTTTCGATTGATTCACCACGTCTCCGTCGCCACCACCGACCTCGCCCGCAGCGGGGTCTTCTACGACGCCCTGCTCGGCGCCCTCGGGTGGCGGCGCCACATCGAAAGCGACGAGACGATCGCCTGGGGGATCGTGCGCCCGGTCTTCTATTGCTCGGCGCGCCCGGGGGGCGCGGGCGGCGGGCACGTGTGCTTCGCGGCCAGCGGCATTCCGGCGGTGAAGGCCGCATGGGAGGCCGGATTGGGCGCCGGGGGCGAGGACGAGGGCGCGCCGGGACCTCGGCCCGAGTACGGTGGGAGTTACTACTCGGCGTACCTGCGGGATCCGAACGGCAACCGCGTCGAGATCGCCGTAGGCTCCGACTGAAGACTTACGTCCGAACGGAAAGCAGAAAGGAAACACGCGGATGGCGAAGGTGAAGGTGGGTATCAACGGTTTCGGCCGGATCGGCCGGAACATCTTCCGCGCGGCATACGAGGCCGGCGCGGACATCGAGTTCGTCGCAGTCAACGACGTCTTCGACGCTGACGCGCTCGGCCACCTGGTCAAGTTCGACTCGACCTACGGCCGGTTCCCCGGCGACGTTGAGGTTCGCGACGGGTCGATCGTCGTTGATGGTGTCGAGACCAAGGTGCTCAGCGAGCGCGATCCGGCCAACCTCCCCTGGGGTGATCTCGGGGTCGAGGTCGTGATCGAGTCGACGGGCCTCTTCACCAAGCGCGATGCGGCCGCGAAGCACCTCGACGCCGGTGCGAAGAAGGTGATCATCTCGGCGCCCGCGACCGAGCCGGACGTCACCGTCGCCCTCGGTGTCAACTTCGACGAGGCGTACGACCCGGAGAACCACCACATCATCTCCAACGCGTCGTGCACGACCAACTGCCTCGCGCCCGTGGCGAAGGTCCTCCACGAGAAGTTCGGGATCGAGCGCGGCCTGATGACGACGATCCACGCGTACACGCAGGATCAGCGCCTCCAGGACAGCCCGCACAAGGATCCGCGCCGCGCTCGCGCCGCCGGCATCAACCTGATTCCGACCTCGACCGGCGCTGCCAAGGCCGTCGGCCTCGTGCTTCCGGATCTCCAGGGCAAGCTCAACGGCACCGCCGTGCGCGCCCCCGTGGTCACGGGCTCGCTCGTCGACCTCACCGCGCAGCTCTCCAAGGACGTGAGTCCCGAGGAGATCAACGCGGCGATGCGCGAGGCGGCCGAGGGCCCGCTCCAGGGCATCCTCCGTTACACCGAGGATCCGATCGTCTCCACGGACATCGTCAAGGACCCGCACTCGTCGATCTTCGACGCCGAGCAGACGGCTGCGATCGGCGACGGGTTCGTGAAGGTGTTCTCCTGGTACGACAACGAGTGGGGCTACTCGAACCGCTGCGTCGAGGTGGCCTCGAAGGTGCTCGAGCGCGAGCCCGCCGCGGCCTAGGCGCCGGCCGACAACGCGCATAAGCGAATGGGCGACGCCGATTCGGTTGACGTGAGCACGCGCGGAACGTTCGCGAAGGCGAGCGTGCGCGACGCCGACGTGAACGGCAAGCGCGTGCTCGCGCGCGTCGACTTCAACGTGCCGTTGGAGGGCTCGGGGGAGAGCAGGAAGGTCACGGACGACACGCGGATCCGGGCCGCCCTGCCGACCATCGAGCTCCTGCGCGAGCGCGGCGCCGCGCTCGTGTTGGTCTCCCACCTCGGCCGGCCGAAGGACCGCGACCCGGAGCTCTCGATGGCACCGGTCGCGGCAAGGCTCGGCGAGCTGCTCGGAACCGAGGTGAGGGTCGCGCCGGCCGTGGTCGGCGACGACGTCGAGGAGCTGACGCGGGCGCTCGGCCCGGGCGACGTGCTCGTGCTCGAGAACAGCCGCTACGAGCCCGGGGAGACCAAGAACGACCCCGAGCTGGCCGAGGCGCTCGCCAAGCTCGGCGACGTTTACGTGAACGACGCGTTCGGCGCGGCGCACCGCGCGCACGCGACCACCGAGGGCGTCGCCCATCACCTGCCCGGCTACGCGGGCCTCCTGCTCGAGCGGGAGGTTCGCGAGCTGACCTTCGTCCGCGACAACCCGGAGCGGCCGCTGACGGTGATCCTCGGCGGCGCCAAGGTCTCGGACAAGCTCGGCGTGATCGAGCGGTTCCTGGAGACCGCGGATCGGCTGCTGATCGGCGGCGCGATGTGCTTCTCCTTCTTCCGCGCCCAGGGCTTGGGCACCGGCGACTCGCTCGTCGAGGAGGAGGGCGTGAAGCTGGCCGAGGACCTGCTCGAGCGTGTGAAGGACGCGAATTGCGAGTTCTGGCTGCCGGTCGACCTCGTGCTCGGCGACCGCTTCGCCGCTGACGCCGAGCGCAAGGAGTTCGACGGCACGGCGGTCCCGGACGGGTGGATGGGCCTCGACATCGGCCCGAAGACGGCGAACGAGTACGGGAAGGCGATCTCCCAGGCGGGGACGGTCTTCTGGAACGGCCCGATGGGCGCGTTCGAGCTCGAGCCGTTCGCCGCAGGCACCCGCGCCGTGGCCGAGGAGGTCGCGAACGCCCCGGGGTTCACCGTGGTGGGCGGCGGCGACTCCGCGGCCGCGGTCAACGAGTTCGGGCTCGCCGACAAGATCGATTGGCTCTCGACCGGAGGCGGTGCCTCGCTCGAGCTGATGGAGGGGAAGGAGCTACCTGGAGTGGAGGCGCTGCGCGATGCCTGACCGGACGCCGCTGATCGCGGCCAACTGGAAGATGAACAAGACGCTCGCGGAGACCGAGGCGTTCTTCGACGGCTTCGTGCCCGGGGCAAACGAGCTATCCGGCGTCGACGTGGTGATCTGCCCGCCGGCGACCGCGCTCGTGACCGCGGCGAACCGGGCGAAGGACACCCGGATCAAGGTCGCCGCGCAGAACATGCACTTCGAGCAGAGCGGTGCCTTCACCGGCGAGCTCGCCGCGCCCATGCTGACGGAGTTCGGTGCCTGGGGCACGATCCTCGGCCACTCCGAGCGGCGCGAGTACTTCGGCGAGACGGACGAGGCGCTAGCGAAGAAGGTGCCGGTCGCCCTGGATGCGGGCTTGACCCCGATCCTCTGCGTCGGCGAGTCCGAGGCGGAGCGCGACGCGGGTGAGACCGAGGCGGTCCTGGCGCGCCAGCTCGACGCCGACTTGGCGGAGGTCGACGCCTCGCGCCTCGGCGACGTCGTGATCGCGTACGAGCCGATCTGGGCGATCGGCACGGGCCGCACGGCGACCAACGAGCAGGCGCAGGAGGCGATCGCGTTCATCCGCTCACGGCTCGCCGAGCGCGATGCGGATGCGGCTGCCAAGACCCGCATCCTCTACGGCGGCTCGATGAAGCCGGGCAACGCGGCGGAGCTTCTGGCTCAGCCGGACATCGATGGTGGGCTCGTCGGCGGCGCCTCGCTCGACCCCGACGACTTCCTGGCGATCTGCCGTGCCGCTTGATCCGTAGGCTGCGCCGTCCATGACGCTGCCCGAAGGACCTCAATCGATCCCCGTCCCGTCGCTGACGCTGGTGATCCTCGACGGCTGGGGCCTCGCCCCCGCCGGGCCCGGCAACGCGATCAGCCAGGCCGAGACGCCGGTCTTCGATTCGCTGTGGGAGCGCTACCCGCGCACGCAGCTGACCGCGTGCGGCCGCGCCGTCGGCCTGCCCGACGGGCAGATGGGCAACTCCGAGGTCGGTCACTTGAACCTCGGCGCCGGCTCGATCGTCAAGCAGGACCTCGCGCGGATCGACGACGCGATCGCGGACGGCACCTTCTTCGACAACGAGGCGCTGAAGGCGGCGTGCGCCGCGGCGCGCGAGAGCCCGCGGGGGCGGATGCACCTCATGGGCCTCGTCTCCGACGGCGGTGTCCACTCGGGCTGGGAGCACATCGAGGCCTGCATCGAGATGGCCGCGCAGGAGGGGGTGCCGGACCTCGTCGTCCACGTGTTCACCGACGGCCGCGACACGCTGCCGACGAGCGGCAAGGGCTACGTGGCCGAGCTCGAGCGGTGGCTGCGCCGCGCGGGCCGGATCGGGACGGTGAGCGGCCGCTACTACGCGATGGATCGCGACCGGCGCTGGGAGCGGATCAAGCTCGCCTACGACGCGATCGTCCACGCTGAGGGGCTCGAGGCGGCGAGCGCGGAGGAGGCGATCACCGCCTCGTATGACCGCGACGAGACCGACGAGTTCATCCGCCCGACCGTGATCGGGGACTACGACGGCATGGAGCACGGCGACGTCGTCGTCCACTTCAACTTCCGCCCGGACCGCGCCCGCGAGCTCACGATGGCGCTGGGCGAGGAGGACTTCCACGAGTTCCCGCGCGGCGTACGACCGGACGTCTCGATCACGACGATGACCGAGTACCGGGCCGACTGGAGCTACCCGGTGGCGTTCCCGCCGCGGGACCCGGATGTGACGATGGCCCAGGTGATCGCGGAGCGGGGCGAGCGCCAGCTCCACGTCGCGGAGACCGAGAAGTACGCGCATGTGACCTACTTCTTCAACGGCGGCCACGAGGAGGAGTACGAGGGCGAGGATCAGGTGCTCGTCGACTCGCCGCGGGACGTGCCGACCTACGACCACAAGCCGGAGATGAGCGCGCGCGCCGCAGCGGACGCCTTCGCCGGGCGGTGGTCGGAGGGCGGCTACAAGTTCGGGATCATCAACTTCGCCAACCCGGACATGGTCGGCCACACGGGGAGCATTCCGGCCGCGATCGCGGCGGTGGAGGCGGTCGACCAGTGCCTGGCGACGGTCGTCGAGACGGTTCACCGCAGCGGCGGCGCCTGCATCGTCACCGCCGACCACGGCAACGCCGACAACATGCTCGAGCCGGACGGATCCCCGAATACGGCGCACTCGCTGAACCCGGTTCCGTTCATCGTCACCGTGCCCGGGCTCTCGCTGCGCGACGGCGGGATCCTCGCCGACGTCACTCCGACCGCGCTCGCGCTTCTCGGCATCGAGCAGCCCGAGCGGATGACGGGCAGCTCGCTGCTCTCGGGGTAGCCATGGGCGCCGACGGCGGCCGCGAGCGCTTGCGCCTCGAACCGATCGAGCCCGAGCCGCTCGCCTGGCCGTCGCCGCGGGAGCTCAACCTCGCCGGCAAGGGCCGGCGACTGGCCTCGCTGGCCTTGCGCCCGCGCGGGACGAGCCGGCGCGCGGTGGCCCGGGATGCCGCGTTCAAGGCCTTGGGGAACCTGACGCCGAGCTTCGCGGTCGAGACCGACGGCGTTCGCGTCTACGTCGACACGGCCGACCAGGAGATCAGCAGGCTCGTCTACATCTTCGGCCTCTACGACAAGCCGCTGATGACGCTCGCGTTCTCTGCGCTGGGCCAGCTCGGGATCGCCGAGGACCTCGGGGGGAGGAAGCTGCTCGACCTCGGCGCGAACATCGGCACGACGACGCTCACCGCCGTCGGATGCTTCGGGGCGGCGGGCGCCTATTGCTTCGAGCCCGACCCGGTCAACTTCCGCAACCTCCAGGTCAACATCGCCGCGAACGGCCTGGGGGAGAGGGTGCGGGCGTTCGAGGTGGCGCTGAGCGACGCGCCCGGCCGCGTGCGGCTGGCCCGTTCGGCGGAGAACCCGGGCGACCACCGGGTGCTCGAGGGCGACGATCCCGGCGGGCGCGACGTCGTGGAGGTCGAGGCCGCGCGGCTCGACGACCTGGTCGAGGCCGGCGCGGTGGACCTCGACGAGATCGGTGTCGCGTGGCTCGACGTCCAGGGGCACGAGGGCAAGCTCCTCGCCGGCGCCTCTCGGTTCCTCGAGCGCGGGATCCCGCTCGTCGCCGAGTACTGGCCCGCCGGGTTGCGCGATGCAGGAGGCCTCGATCTCTTCACCGAGCTCGTCGGCGGCGCTTACGCGCGCTTCGTGGATCTCGGTGGCCCCGAGGGCGTGCCCCGTGGCGAGGTGCTCCCGATCGCCGAGCTGGACGCGGTCGAGGGACGCCTGCCGCACGCGGACGCGCACACCGATCTCCTGCTGCTGCCGGGCTGAGCGGCGGGTCAGCGCCGCTTGCGCTTGAAGACCTTGCGCACCGGTGGCTCCGCCGGGAGCGCGGTCGACGAGGGACCGAGCGAGATCGGGGCGTCGACGACGACGTCGGCGACGCCCAGGAAGAGGCTCGTCTTCAGGTCGTTCAGGCCCGGGCCGTATGGGTGCGAGCAGACGTCCGGCGGGAAGGCCGAGGTATCCGCGGCGCCCGCCTTCCCCTTGCCGGGCCGCGCGATCGCGTCGTAGAAGGCGGCGAAGGTGACCGAGTCGACGATCGCGCCGACGTGGGTGGTGGCGCGGCCCGGGCAGATGTCCTGGATCGCGATGTTGCGGGCGCCGCGCAGCGAGGAGGTGGGACGCTTGCCGGTCTGTGGCTGGACCGTCTCGTCGGTCAGGCTGCGGACGGTGGTGTAGGAGACCCGGCCGGGCGTCTCGTCCGGCTGCGAGTTCAGCGCCCGCAGGAGGTTGGAGCCCGCGACCTGCTGCCACGCGGCCGGCTCGCACGGGGCGGCGGCGGAGCAGCTGAAGAGATTCGTCCCGTGCTGCGTGCCGGCGACCGCGACGAAGTCGCCGACCTTGCGCCGCAGGTCGGGCCAGTAGGTGAGCGCGAAGCGGGGGAGGAGGCCGCCCTGGCTGATCCCGATCACCGCGATCTTCCGCCCGGCGAGCTCGTACTGGCGACGCAGGCCGTGGACGAGGTACTCGACCGAGACCTGGATGTCGGCGGTCGTGTTGGCCGGGAAGTTCACGTAGCACGTGGGGTGGCCCAAGGCCGCGAAGGCGTCGGCCACGAGCAGCCAAGCCGTGTCGCCGCTGACGCCGGTGCCGGTGACGAACATGACCGGGGTCTTCTTCGTGTGCGCAAGCGGCCCGATCGGGCACTTGAGGCCCTTCTCCAGCTCTGCCTGCGGGACCCGCAGCGGCGGGCCGCTCGCAGCTGCCGCCGGGGCGAGAACGAGCGCAAGCGCGGCCGCTGCCAGCGCGGCGAAGCGCCTACCCACGGCCGCGCGCCTTCTGGGCGCGGGTCCAGCCCCGCACCTGCCTGCGGACGATCTCGACGAGCCGCTCGTAGCCCAGGTTCATGTCGATCAGGTGCGTGCCCCAGGTGGGGAACGGCGAGGGGTTCGGCCGCCGCGAGCCCGGCAGCGGGTCGTAGCGGTAGACGTGGGCGCCGTTGATCCGCCTGCACGCTCCGACGAAGCGGTCGGGCGTCGTCAGGAACGTCGTCTTCGCCGTCGGGGGCAGGCCGCCGTAGGTCTGGATCGTGCTCACCCCGATGAGGCCGGGCGCGAACGGCTCGCTCGGGACGGTGACTCCGACCGGCCCGCGGATCCCGCTGAGCTTCGCCGGGTCGGTGCACGCGGCCTCGAGTCCCTCGCCGCCGGGGAGGCCGAAGCGGTCGGAGTCGGCCGGCACGCGGCCGAACACGCTGTTGGTGGGCGGGTCCTCCGCGTAGGTCGAGTAGGCGACGACGCAGCCGAACTGCCCGCGGCGGTTGCAGAGCGGGATCTCCTCGAAGTCACCGCCCCGCGCCTTCCCGGCGCGGACGGCGACGTTGCCGCCCATGAGCACGGCGCCGGCGAACCGCTTGCGCAGTCGCGACTTGCCGTCGATGAGCTTCCCGATCAGCGCGCGCAGGACGAACGTCCCCTGGGAGTGCGCGATCAGGACGAACCCGCGCCCGCGGGTCTCGGCCAGGAACGCGCGGAAGGCCTCCTCGACATCACCGAACGGGATCTCCGGATCGCCGTCCCCGAGCAACTCGCCGGTCAGGAGCGCCGGGACCGTCCGCTGCCGGTAGATCGGGGCGAACACCCGGCACGTGCTCGAGTACCGCGCCGCCTGGTACTTCGCGATCGAGACGATCTCCGGATCACGAGCCTTGGTCGCGAGCGGCCGCAGCTGGTTCGAGACCGTCGGGTACACGTAGAAGCAATCGACCCGCCTGCGCGAGCGCTTCGGCGTGACCACGGTCTCGCTCCCGTCCGGCTCGCGCACGGTCGTGTCGAGCGGGAGCTCACAGGGGTTCTCGGCGAGGGTCGGGTGGCAAAGCCAGGCAACCTCGGCCCGCGCGGAGGCCGGGGCCGCGGCGAGCGCCGCCAGGACGGCGGCCACGGCCGAAGCCAGCGCGAGACGCAAAGCGGTGATCACGGCCCGGGACGGTATCCGGCGAGCGGGTGGCTGGCGCCGGCTCCAGCCGAACGTCCCGCCGCCGCCCTACTCGCGCCGCAGCGCCCGCTCCGTCATCTCCCTCACCGCCCGGAAGTAGTCGGGGTATGTGCGCCCGCGCGCGCGGTCCAGCGCGGCTGCCGCCAGGCGGTCGCGGCGCTGCGGGTCGGTGAGCAGCGCGTCGACGGCCGCGCGAAGTTCGGCCGGGTCGCCGGCGGGCACGGTGACCGCGGTCTCGCCGTCGACGAGGTAGTCGGCGAGGGTGGAGATGCGGCTGACGACCACGGGGGCGCCGAGCTCGGTGGCGGTCTGCAGGCGCACTTGGCCCGAGCTGAGGCGGTCCTCGGTGAGCGCCATCGCGTAGACGGCGGCGCTTCGCATCAGCTCGTCGTGCTCCTCACGAGCGATCTCGGAGAGGATGCGCGCACCAGCGCCGGCGGCCGCGTTGAGCTCCTCGACGCGGGCCCGTTCGCTCGCGCCGCACACCACCGTGA
>ERZ777003.2746-NODE-2746-length-19227-cov-11.015387_pt1 | contig 19227 bp, 15 predicted proteins | sample MGYA00374956_ERZ777003 | MGnify/ENA primary metagenome ERZ777003 (study PRJEB29302, sample SAMN06268252) | bioreactor metagenome | isolation source: Joint BioEnergy Institute, California, USA | place: USA:Joint BioEnergy Institute, California, USA | collected... | reverse complement strand
CTGTCACATCGAACGCAGCTTGCAGGACTCGAACCTGCAACCTTCGGTTCCGTAGACCGACGCTCTATCCAATTGAGCTAAAGCTGCTTGTCGCGACGGCTGGCCGATTGGGCCTGCGGCGCGAGCTGGGAATATTACGGCATACGGGTCGTACGTTCAAGGGCAGCCGGGGATCGGCTGAGGCTGGTTTTTTGACGCATCTGCCTGCCGTCCCAGCCCTTGCGGCCCGTTACATGTTCTTGGCCTTCTCGCGCACCTGGTCGATGCCGCCGACATAGCGGAACGCCTGCTCGGGCAGATCGTCGGCTTCGCCCTTGAGGATCGCGTCGAAGCTCGCCAGGGTTTCCGAGATCGGCGTGTAGACGCCCGGGAAGCCCGTGAACTGCTCAGCCACGAAGAACGGCTGGCTGAAGAAGATCTCGATCTTACGGGCGCGGCTGACGATGAGCTTGTCCTCTTCGCTGAGCTCGTCGACACCCAGAATGGCGATGATGTCCTGCAGGTCGCGGTAGCGCTGCAACATGTTCTGCACGCCGCGGGCGATGCGGTAGTGCTCCTCGCCGACGATCTGCGGGTCGAGGGCGCGGCTGGCCGAGGCCAGCGGGTCCACGGCCGGGTAAATGCCCTTCGAGGCGATCGAGCGTTCGAGGTAGATGAACGCGTCGAGGTGCGCGAAGGCGTTGGCCGGGGCCGGGTCGGTCGGGTCGTCAGCCGGCACGTACACCGCCTGCACCGACGTAATAGCGCCGTTCTTGGTCGAGGTGATGCGTTCCTGAAGCTCACCCATTTCGGTGGCGAGCGTCGGCTGATAACCCACGGCCGACGGCATGCGACCCAGCAGAGCCGACACTTCCGAACCAGCCTGCGTGAAGCGGAAGATGTTGTCGATGAACAGCAGCGTGTCCGCGCCGGTCTCATCGCGGAAGTACTCAGCCATGGTCAGGGCGCTCAGCGCCACGCGGAGACGCGCTCCCGGCGGCTCGTTCATCTGGCCGAACACCATGACCGTCTGATCGATAACCTTCTTGCCCGTGTTGCCGATCTGGGCTTCCTGCATTTCCAGCCACAGGTCGGTGCCTTCACGCGTCCGCTCGCCGACGCCGGCAAACACCGAGTAACCGCCGTGCTGCTGAGCGATACGGGCGATGAGCTCCTGAATAACGACCGTCTTGCCCAGACCCGCCCCACCGAACAGGCCCGCCTTGCCACCGCGAAGGAACGGCGTCAGCAGGTCGATCACCTTGATGCCCGTCTCGAAAACCTCGGCCTTGGGCGTCAGGTCGACGAACTCGGGCGGTTCGCGGTGAATCGGGCGGCGCTGCTCAGCCTGGACCGGGCCGCGGTTGTCGATCGGATCGCCCAGCAGGTTGAACACGCGGCCGAGAATGCCCTTGCCGACAGGCACCGTCACCGGCGCGCCGGTGTCGACCACTTCCATCCCGCGGCGCAGACCGTCGGTTCCACCCAGCGCGACGGCGCGAACGCGGCCGCCGCCGAGATGCTGCTGCACTTCCCCGGTCAGGTCGATGGAAATGCCGTTGATCTCGCTCTTGATCTTCAGAGCGTTGTAGATGGCGGGGAGCTGATCCTGCGGGAACTCAGCGTCGAAGGTGGATCCGATCACCTGGGAAATCTTTCCGGTCGCGGGCATTGGTTTCCTCTCTTGATTGCGGACGAATGAGGGGTGAGATTGTATCTTTCCTTCACGAAGTGACAAGCCGCCCAAAACAGGTGCGTTGACTCCAAGGGAAGCCGACGGCCACCCGCCCACCGCCGATCGGCAGGATTTCGCAAAATACTAACAGAGAACCCCCCAGCAGCGGGCTGCCGGGGGGCACGTATCGTGTCGGTCGACGGACCGCGTCGGATCAGCCGACAGACCAAGCCAGCGGCTTAGTCGTCGTCATCGTCGTCGAAGTCGTCGTCGTCATCGAAATCATCGTCGTCGTCATCGAAGTCGTCGTCTTCGTCATCGTCGAAGTCGTCGTCTTCGTCATCGTCCTCGTCTTCATCTTCATCTTCGTCGTCGAGGTCGTCCTCGTCGTCGAAGTCATCGTCTTCGTCGTCGAAGTCGTCATCCTCGTCGTCGAAGTCATCGTCTTCGTCGTCATCCGCCATCGCGTAGGCGGCGCTCCAGGGCTCCTCACTCGCGGTGGTGCCAAACAGCGGAGCGACCGACGCTCCCAGCACGCCAGCCAGCGCACCCTCGACGGGGTCGAAGGAGTTTTCGCTGCCGGGGAACAATACCGACGACAATCCGCTGCGATAGGTTTCTGTCATCATGGTCTTCCTGATCTTGCGCGACGGGATTCGGCTATCTCAACGGACCGATCCCGATTCGGCCCGCCTGTCAGCCGGTGGAAGATGGCTTCTTTGCCATCCATTCCCCGACCGCTGCCCTTCAAAGCCACTTGGTGAGAAGGTGCGGGTATTGGTAACGAGACAATCCAGCAGCGTCAAGGGCAAAAAGGGGGCGGCGGAATGCCGCTCATCCGCTTGCCCCTGCCGCAGTTGCGGCGATCCGCCCACACGCGGCAATCAAGCCGAACTCTGCCGCACGCCGGCAGCCCGCCTCAATCGCACCAGCCGGCTGGCTCCCATGCACCGGTGGCTGGGTCGGCAAACTCCATCCGCCGGTCATTCCATATCCGAAAACGGCCCAGCAGGCGTCCGCCCTGCGGCCCCTGCTCATACACGCCCAAGTCACGATACGCATCGGTCCGATCGTCCAGGCGGACCAGCACCGGCCCGGCTGCGTCGCGCGTGATGTTCCGATAGGCGAATGTCATCGACACGCAACCGGCAGCCCGCTCATCGCTGGGGGGCTTGGCTGCCACGCACCCGCCCATCAGCAACAGCCCCACCATCAGCAGACGCATCGGGCTCCTTCATCGCAGGTCGAGAAATCGATAGATCACGTACCAGGCGACCAACATAGACAGCAGAAACAGCAGGACACAGACATGCTTAAGGATCCAGCCGGCGTCAAGGTTCCCGTAGATCATCGACATCCCGAAGATGCACGAGAGCGTCCAGGCCGCCACGAGCACGTTCCTGGCGACACCGACGGCAAAGCGCTCACCCGCCCTAGGGCGGCGGCGATTGTTCGGCGTCTCATAGGCCAGCGGTGAAGATCGATCATTTCGCGTCGCCTTCACGATCCACCTGTGGATCTCCGGTGGCACGGTCCTGCATGCGATTCGCCGTCGTAGCACGCCGAAGCTACCGCTGCGGATCAACGAAGCGCTTGGTCAAGTTCTCATACGCATCGATGCGTCGATCGCGGAGGAACGGCCAGTGCGTCCGGCTGAACTCGACGCGCGACAGGTCGCACTCCTGCACGAGAATTTCCTCCCTGTCCACCGATGCCCGCTGGAGGACGCGGCCGTCGGGGCCGGCGATGAACGACTGGCCCCAGAACTCGATGCCTTCCTCGCTGACCGGCTTGCCCTGGGCGTCGTAGATGTGCTCGACGCCGATGCGGTTGGGCGCCGCGACGTAGCAGCCGTTGGCGATCGCGTGCGAACGCATCATCGTCTCCCACGAGTCGTGTTGGGCTTCGCCGAACTCCGCCTTCTCCGACGGATGCCAGCCAATGGCTGTCGGGTAGAACAGAATCTGCGCGCCCTGCATCGCGGTCAGGCGCGCGCCTTCCGGAAACCACTGATCCCAGCAGACCAGCGTGCCGATCGTGCCGTACTGCGTTTCCCAGGCGCGGAAGCCCGTATCGCCGACGGTGAAGTAGAACTTCTCGTAGTACAGCGGATCGTCGGGGATGTGCATCTTGCGGTAGATGCCCGCGAGCTTGCCCGTGGCATCGATGATGACGGCAGTGTTGTGATACAGCCCCGCCGCGCGGCGTTCGAACAGGCTGCCGACGATGACGACTTTGTACTTCTTTGCGAGCTTCGACAGCGCTTCGGTGCTCGGCCCGGGGATCGGTTCGGCCAGGTCGAAGAAGCGATGGTCTTCGCACTGGCAGAAGTACTTGCTGCGGAACAGCTCCTGCGTGCAGAGGATCTGCGCGCCGTTCCTGGCGGCCTGTTCCAGCAGCTTGAGCTGACGGTTGAGGTTGTCGCGTACGTCATCGCCGCAGGCCATCTGCGTGATGCCGACAATGACCTTTCCCCCCTTGCGGTTGCCCACAGGGGCTGGGACGCCCTGACGGGGTGTGGTCAGGTTCGGGCGGCGCTTCGATGCGGTAACGGTCTTGCGTGTGGTTGTCTTCTTTGCCATGTCGCCGCACAGGATACTCCATTCCGTCATCGCAGGCGACGCCCGCTGCGCGCAAGCGAGCGCAACAGCGCGCACAGCCGCCATCCTGTCCGGCTTAGCGTGTCACAACGGGCAATGGGCCCATCTCGCGCCCAATTGCAGAATCACGGCGTCAAGCGGCATGAGATTTGTTCGCTGCCAGGCCGAATCGAGACACAGAAGGCAACACACCCGCGCCAGTCGGGGCGCATGGACTACCTTCTCCTCCCTGTATGCCTGTCGGTATCGCCGACAGGCATACTTTGTTTTGCGGCATGTCCTCGGGATGAGAAGGCAGGCCCATCCATCAGACGCGACCATAGATATAGTCGCTGAGGAAGTGGATGGTTTGCTGCTGCTCGCTGGCGTAGGTGGCGTTGATGTCGCCGATGGAGATTATCCCCAGCAGGCGGCCATTGCTGGTGCAGACCGGCAGATGCCGGATGCGACGGGTCTTCATGATCCTGGAGGCTTCCTCCAGGTCGGTGTCGGGTTCGGCGCAGATGACGTCGGTGGTCATCACCTCCGCGACGCGCAGCTCAGCCGGCGATCGCGCCTCAGCCACGACGCGTTGCAGCACGTCACGTTCCGTGAATATCCCTACCACCTGGTTGTCCTGCATGACGACCAGTGCGCCGATCTTGTGCTGGTTCATCTTCCGCGTTGCCTCGAGCACCGTCGCCTCGGGGCGAATGGTATGAATCTGATTCCCCTTCGACATGAGGATGTCCTGCAGGCTGGGCATAGGGCACTCCTTGAAAGAACAACCAAGAGACTTGAGCCGGTTGGTCCGGCTATCCCTATATGTAGCCCGCCGCAGAAGCGAGAACAACAATGTGAAAAAGTTCTCAAGGGATTGCCCGCAGCAGACTTGCGATACAGCAGGCCCAGCCTTCGCCCTATCCCCCGGCGTGCAAACGATCAGCCCTCAGCCGCGACCGCTGCGCCCGTGTGGGCGCGCATGTCCTCCAGCAGGACCAGGAAATCCACCGGCTTATGCAGTATCAGGTTCGGCCGGAGCATCTGAAGCCGCGCCAGCCGCTGGGCGTCCTTCTCGCCGGTCATGACGGCTACGCGCGTCTGATATCCCTTCTGCCGAAGGGCTCGCAGGACATTGATCCCATCGCCATCCGGCAGCGACAGGTCCAGGATCAGGTAAGAAATGTCGGAGTCGAGCGCCTTGATGGCCTGCTGGCACATCCCGGCGGATCGGACATCAAATTCGTAGTGATCCAGCAGGCGCCGCATCAGGTCTGCCAGCGCTGCGTCGTCTTCCACAACCAGCACAGTGTGGCGTTTGGCGGCGATGGTCGGGGTCTCCGATACGGCGTGGGGTTGTGCATCCATCCGCTCTACGTATCGACCCTTCCGTTAGGCGGGATTATCTGCCCGGCCGGGATTCGCCGCAGTGAAGTGGGCCAGCCTTTTCGTCTTGTACCGCTTGTAATGTCTGGAGTTGCGACAAAACGTCCGGATGCGTGCAAACACCCCCTCAAGCCGCTCACCCGATCTCATACCCCCGCCGATGAAGCTGCAGAGGACCGCGTTCCATGCCGACCGATCCCCCCACTGCTCCTGCGCCAAACCGCAGGCCAGACCCGGTGCCAGCCCTGGCCGGATCACCGCCGGATCGCAGCAACGCCGCGCCGGCCAAGCCGGCAAAAACGTATCGCTCCGCAAAGGCCGCAAAGTCGGCAAATCCCGCAGACTCTTCCCAGATTGAAACGCCCCGCCCGCGCCGCAGGCGCCCCCGCTTGTCCGCCATCGGCGGCCGGCAGGTCTGTCTGTGCGTAACGCTCTGCTCGGGCGCGTGGATCATCGCCCTGCTGCTGCGTCGTCAGCCGATCGAGGCGCAGTGGATCGTTCAGGTCATGCTCGCGATGGCTGCCATGATCAGCAGCGCGTGGGTCAGCTTCGAGCAGACAATCATGTGGCGCCGGCCGACGCGCAGGCTGGCCGAACTGATCGAAGAGATCCGCCGTGGCGAATGCCCGATCGACGAGCTGTCGCGCATCTCCGGCGGACCGGCCGCTATCGCGATGGCTGTGCAGGACGTCTTCCGCGACCTGCGCCTCCAGCGGCGGCAGTATCTCGAGCTTCAGCAGGAGATCCGCCAGCGCGTCGCCAATCGCACCGATGCACTGGAGCGGATCATCGGCAGCCTGCGCCGACAGACCCAGGCTGACCCCCTCACCGGCCTGTACAACCGCCGTGCGCTCGATGCCAACCTGCCGGCGATGGTCGAACGCTGCGCCGCCGAGCGGCTGGAACTGTCGCTGATCATCTTCGACGTCGATCACTTCAAACAGGTGAACGACACGCTCGGCCACCCAGCCGGCGACAAGCTCCTGCGTGATGTCGCCAGCCTGATCCGCAGCGGCATCCGCGAGGATGATCTGGCCTTCCGCTATGGCGGCGATGAGTTTGTCGTGCTGTTGCCCGGGCAGGATCGCACCGACGCCACGCGTCTGGCGACGCGTCTTCGCCGGCTGACCGATGAGCTGGCCCGCACGCTCCATGTGCCCCTGCCGCCGCGGCTGAGCTTCGGCATCTCGGCGCTGGACGAGCTGCCCGAGCCGTCCGCCCGGATGCTGCTGCAGGAGGCCGACCAGCGCCTCTACGAGCTCAAGCATGCCCGCCAGCGGCAGGAAAAGCCCGCTGCATAGGCGCCCTCCCCGCCCCAAGTCCAGTCTCCTGCCACCGGCCTCAATCAGTGCAACACCGCGGAGGTCCGATCCGTCGCAACAGGCTGTGGACAACGCCTTTTTTTATTTGTGCTAGAATAAACGCAGGGATATAGTGCCCCTCCCGGCAGGAGTTCGGAGCCGAATTGCGCCCAGGCTCCATCCAGAGTGATGTTCCCGCCGAGGTCTGCACCGGAACCGCGATGTCTATCGGGTACCCGTGCGCCTGCCAAGGAGGCTGGTTAGTTACTCGCCAATGCGGTTCCTGTGTCGGCTGGCGGAGCTGCCGCGAATGGTGCGATCTGGGGTCACCAGGGCAGCCGGCTTGACGAACACGACCGCGATCCGAGATCGTAGTACCCGCTGGAGGCCTTCCCGCCTCATTCACCCGACGCAACGGACGCCAGGGAACTTTCCGCTATCATGACAGATAAAGATCCCAGCCCGATGATGCCCTCGCCGATGCCGCAGCCCAAGCCTGTCGGTACACCTGCGGTGCCCCCACCGCAGGCGCCCGACCAGCAGGCCACCATCGACGAACTGCCTGAGGCGCGACCGCATGTGAGCATCTGGCATCATCCGTTCATCCAGAACGTCATTCCGTTCGCGACCAGCCTGCTGATCCATCTGGCCATCCTGGGCCTCGGCTTTGCCGCGGCCAAGACCATTCCCAAGGTCGTCGAAGTCGTCCGCGAACAGATCATCATCCCCGACGCCCAGATCATCGAAGGCGCCGATCCCGGCGGCGTGCCCAATCCTGGCTTGGGCGAGGATCCCAACCGCACCGCGGCGCAGGATCAGCTCCAGGATGTCCCCGAAGCCACCGGCTTCGGCACCAGCCGCACTCAGGAGCTCAACCGCAGCCTGATCGCCGGGGGCGGCGAAAGCGAAGTGGCCTACAACCCCCTGGCCCGTGGCCCGCGAACCGGCGCTCGCGGCACGGGGCAGAGCAGCGGGGATGGTGACCCCGGTGGCGGCATCGCCCCATTTGGCACCCCCGGCGGCGGCGCCCCCGGCCCAAAGGCCAACTTCGTCGGCATGGGCGGCAACGCCACCAAGGTCGTCTTCGTCTGCGACGCTTCGGGGTCGATGATCAACAAGTTCGACACGCTCAAGCAGCAACTCCGGCAGTCGATCGACGTCCTGATCCCGATCCAGGGCTTCAACGTCATCTTCTTTAAGGAAGAGCGGGCCATCGCCTTGGACGACAGGCACCTGGTCGTGGCCAACCCCGAGGGCAAGCGCCGCGCCCATGCGTTCCTCCAGGAAGTCTGGACCGGCCCGGTCAGCGCCCCCATCCCCGCGCTGGAGCTGGCCTTCAAGCAGGACGCCCAGTTGATCTTCTTCCTGACAGACGGATTCGAGTTCTATCCTTCCAATGACGCGGTCGTGAAGCGCGTCGAGCAGCTCGTCGCCGAGCGCGGTGGACGCGTGAAGATCAACACGATCTTCTTTGGCGACCCCGGATACGACAAAGATGACCCCGGTTTCCAGACACTCAAGACAATTGCTGAGATGACCGGCGGTCAGTTCAAGATCGTCACGGAACGGGACCTGTAATCGGCAATCGTGCCCGCGTACTGCAACGCGGATCGGGCAAACAACAATCGCAGAAAGGAACGAGTCACTGATGAGCCGTTATCTGACATCGAAGTTTCGTCTGGCTGTGCTGCTGACGGCACTGATCGGGACGATGCTCATGGCCGCGCCGGCCATGGCGCAGCAGGCTGATGCGGACGCGGAGACAGAGGTTGCCGACAACGTCTACACGCTGGTGCTGCAGAACCTCGAGATCGTCTCGATCACGATCCTGCTGCTCAGCGTCGTCGCCGTGACCCTGATCATCCAGAGCTTCATCCGCGTGCGTCGGCCGGTGATGCTTCCCGAGCAGACCACTGAGCAGATGCGCGAAATGATCGCCAATCGCCAGTTCAAGGAACTGATCGAGTACACCGAAAACGATCCGACGTTCGTCGCCCAGGCGCTCAACCCGGCCCTGAAGCGTGCCCCGCGCTTCGCCGAGATGAAAGAGGCGCTCGAGACGGCGGTCGCCGAGTTGACGGCTGAGCAGTTCCGCAAGCTCGAATACCTCAACATCCTGGCCAACATCGGCCCGCTGCTCGGTCTGCTCGGAACGGTCATCGGTATCATGCAGGCGTTCCTGGACATGCAGAAGAGCGGCGGTTCGGCCAGCCCGGCTGACCTGGCGCAGGGTATCTCAGTCGCTCTGGGCACCACGATGCTCGGTCTGGTGCTTGCTATCCCGTGTCTTGCAGCCTACGGCGTGCTCCGCGGCAAGATCGATCGCCTGACCACCGAAGGCGCGCTGCTGGCTGAAGAACTGCTGCTGATGATCCGTCCCAGCGAGCCGGCGGCTCGTCCGGCCAAGGGCGCCGCCCCCAAGCCGGCTGTCGCCAAGAAGCCCCCGGCGCCGGCCCCCAGCCCGGTCGTCGCTCCGCAGGAGTCGTAGTCACTCGCTAACCCGGCAGGCCCCATCGGCGGCCCAGCCCCGGGATGGGAACAGTCATGCGCAAGAAACGTTCGATGCCCGCCCCCACCGGCGGGGTCAACATCACCAGCCTCTGCGACATCATGCTGTCGCTGCTGATCTTCTTCATGCTGGTCAGCAAGCGCGGCGTGAACACCGGCGCCGATAAGGACATGCCTCTGCCGCAGACGGTTTTGGGAATCAGCATCGAGGACCTGGGCAACACTGTAACGCTCAACGTGTACGCCGGTCTCGCGGATGAGCCTTACGTCACGACGCTCGACCCGGCGACGGGCAAGCAGGTGACGCTGCGGATCACCGAGCCCGGCGGCCGCCGCCCGCTGGAGGAGTTCCTCACGGAAGTCCGCAAGCACAATCCGGAGGTCAAACTGATCCTCCGCGGCGCCGTTGACCTGCCCTACCGCTATCTCGAGCCCGTGCTCCGCACGGCGGCTGCGGCGCAGGTCAGCAACGTGAACTTTGCAACCGGAAAGGTCGAAGGCGTCGCCACCGCCTCGGCCGGCTGATCAACCTCGAGAGTCGCACCATGAAAATGATCAACAAAGATCGAGGCCATGCCGATGCAGGTCCCAACCTGCTGCCGGTGGTCAACATCACGATGGTGGTGCTCATCGTCTTCATGATCGGCGCCAGCTTCGCCGGTCCCGAGCATTACCTGGTGAGCAACGTGCCCATCACCGAGAGTGGCGTCGGCGGCGCACCGCCGCCGGCGGACTACGTCCCCGAGGAACCGTTCGAGATCCTGGTCAACCCCTACGGCGACGGCTTTGAAGCCATCGCCGGCAACATCCGCACGACCGACATGGCCATCCTGCGGGCAGCGCTGCACCAGAAGAAAGAACAGTTCCAAGCCACAGGCAAGCTGCCCCCGCTGGTCATCAGCCCCACCGGGAATGTGCATTACGAGTTCCTCATCGGCGTCTTCGAAGCCGCCAACGAGGCGGAGTTCGACCGCGTCTCGTTCGCCTCGGCTCGCCAGTAACGCGCGATCGCGCGTTGCGCCAATGCACTGCGACGCCCAGCCGCCCGGCGGGGTTTCTCCGCCGCCGGAACACGTTCCCGCGCCACGCCCAGGGGGCATGCTCGCGCACACTTGCCCCGTTGCGCGTACAATGGACGCTCTATGAGGACAGACGATCACAAGGAATCGACGATGCTCCGCACCGTAACGCAAAGCCGCCTCCGCCATCCGATCCTCGCAGCAGCAGCAGCAGCAGCGGCGATCGGCCTGTCGTGCGCCGTGGCCGGCGCGCAGACCCGCCCGCCCCAGGGACTCAACGCCCTCGATGACGAGCGCGTCATGGCGGAACTGGCCAATCGCGGCCTGGACAACCTTCTAACCCGCCTGTTCGACGTCAACGAAGTTCCGCAGGACAAGCGAGACGGCATCCTCACGCTGATTTCGCTGCGCCGCCTGTCCGATCCGAGCTCCACGCTCACCGCCCGCCAGCGCGAGGACCTGATCCGCAACGTCGTGCGCGGCATCGAGCAGGCCCTGCCGCGGATCAATGATCCGCGCCTGCTGCTTCAGCAGTCGTCGGTCCTCATCCAGTACGGCATCCAGAATGACGTCGCTACGCTCGAATACTGGGGCACCAACCCGCGCGTGCAGGCGCAGCTCGCCCCCATCGCCGATGCCGTCATCCGCATCCTCGACCGCGCGATCGAAGTCGCGACCGCGCAGCGCGACGACGTCGCCAACCAGATCCGCTCGCCCGACGACCGCTTCGCGGCGCGTTACATGGAGCTGGAAAACTTCATCTACAGCGCCCGCTACACGCGCGCCATGGCGCAGTACTACCGCGTGCTGGCGATGGATCGCGCCGATTCGCAGCGGTCCACGATCGTCGACGAGACGATCCAGGAGCTGTCGGAACACGACAATCCCGAGAGCGAGATTCAGCCGGTCATCAAGCTGCGCATCGCCAAGATGCTGATCGCGCGCGGCGGTGAAGGCGACTACGACGCCGCCAAGCAGGTGCTGCAGGCCGTCGCTCAGGGACAGACCACGCCCGTCGCCGACATCGCCCAGCAGTACGAGGCGATGTACTTCACGGCTTTGGCGGATCTGCTGGCCGGGAAGCTGGACGACGCAACGCAGGCGCTGGAGCGCCTCCGCAGTTGGCAGGACACAAACCTGCCGAAGGAAGAAGCCTGGGAGCGTTTCTCGACTGCCAACGCCGCCATGCTCGAGTACCGCATCACCGCGGCTCGCGCCGAGGCCGCCACCGGAGACGCGGCTCAAAAGTTGAACGACGAGGCCGTCAACATCCTGGTCGGCCTGGTCCGCGAGCAGCCGCAGACGCGTGCAATCGTCTACGAGCAGTTGCTCGATCGCCTGCCGGAAAATCCCGATGTCACCAAGCTCGATCCCCTGCTGCTGCGGGCGCTGATGCGCCAGGGCGAGCTGGAGACTCGCAAGCCCGACGATGAACCGCGCGATATGAAGGTGATCGAGCGGGCTGCCGCGGCGACCGAAGAGTTCCTCAAGCGCGAAGCGCAGGCCGCCTCTAACGTCGAGGAGCGCGCCGCCGCCCTGCTGCTCAAGGGGCTGCTGCTGGAAGAGCTGGATCGCCCAATTCAGGCAGCCGATGCGTTCGTGTCGTTTGTCGCAGCGTTCAAGGGACATGAAAACGCCGGCTACGCGCTGGACAGCGCCATGGCGCTGATCGGCGGTCGGCTGGGGGAGCGCCACAACAATCCGCGCATCGATGAGCTCTACACCCGCGTGCTGGAGCTCGCAGTGGCTGAGCCGTTCAACCGCGTGGACCTGGCCTATCAGTACGGCCGGCAGCTCCAGCAGCATGGCCGCTACCTCGAAGCCGCCAGGGCCTTCGAAAAAGTGCCCGCCGACGCACCCAATGCGCTGTTCGCCCGCTACTTCCGCATGATCTCGCTCAAGGCGCATCTGGACACGACGCGCGCGTCGATGCCCAAGCCTGAGCAGGATCAGATCCTGCAGCAGATCCAGGAGCTGGCGCAGGTCGTGCGGCAGAACGCCGCCGCCGCGGCCCAGGCTGCCGACAATGATCAGGAGCGTCAGCGTCTCAGCCTGCTGCTGGTGCAGACGACGCTGATGAGCGCCGACCTGGCCAACCGCGTGCAGGGCAATCCGCAGGAGGCCCTGCGAATCCTCGAGGGATTCGAGCGGCAGGTCGCCGGTTTGCCGCGCGAGCAGCAGCTTCTGGGTGATGCCCTGTTCGTCCGCGTCGATGCCTATATGGAACTCGGCCGCAACGCTGAGGCAACCAATGCGCTGGTCAGCCTGCTGAACACGCGCGGCGGCAGCGAAGGCGCGCAGATCATCTACGATCTGCTCCAGCGGCTGAACCAGGACTTCGAGCAGGCCCGCCGTGACGGCGATCGTGAGGAAATGCGGACGCTCGCCTCAGCCCGCGCACAGCTCACCGGTCACCTCGTGACCTGGGCCGCGGAGAACGCCGATCCGAACATCCGTGCGTACACCTATCGCTATCGCGTCTTCGACGCCGACTCCCAGCGGCAGGCTGCCGCCCTGCTGGATGATCCAGCCGAGCGGCGCAAGATGCTGGAGGTGGCACGCGAGCGCTACCAGCAGTTGCTCACGCCGCAGGCTGTGGAGGAGTATCGCCGCACGATCGAAGGGACCGATGCGGATCCCAATCAGCCTGATCCGGTCGTCTCGCTCGGATTGGCGCAGGTGGCCTATGACCTGGGTGACTATCGCACGGCCCAGCCGCTGTTCACGCGGCTGATCGCCGATCGCCGACTCGGCCCGCCGCGGATCGTGCGCGGGGATGAACTGGTCGACAACGACCAGTACTGGGAGGCGATGTTCAAGCTGTTCCACAGCAACATCGAGCTGGCATCCAGCGATCCGAAGTTTGCCAATCTGCGTGAGGAGACCAAGCAGCGCCTGGCGCAGCTCTACATCATGCAGGGCAACTCCGTCGGCGGTCAGCGATGGGGTCCGGAGTTTGAGAAGCTGCGGAAAGAGCTGCTGCCGGACTTCACCCCGCCGGCGGCGGGATCGGGATCCTGACGCCTCGCATATACACGCAAACAGCGAAGGGACAGATGGCTATCCGTCCCTTTCTTCATGTCCGGCAAGAGGCGAGGTTGGCAATAGCCTGCTCGGGGCAGCTCATCGCGAAGCCCTAGACGCTGACGCGGCAGTGTGCCTGCACGTCGTCGAGGAAGGCGTTGGCGTGATGAACCGAGCCGAACGGCTGATCGACATACAGCCAAACGCCCGCTGCGCCGAGGGCGTCGAGCGTCGCCAGCGCATCGTGCGGATCGGTGGCGATGACCTGCACGGCCTTGCCGGCGGCCAGGCAGCGGCGGTAGATGTCGATCCACCGCATCGCCGGCCCGTTGCCCGGGCCGTACTCCCACTGGATGGCGTGGATCTGCGGCAGTTCCAGCAGCATATCCAGATGCCGCAGCGCCCCGACGCCGCGGACCTGGAAGATCGCGCGATCCAGCGGTTCGAGCGCGCGGGCGATCTCGCCGATGATCAGCTCGCGCACGATGGCTGACGGCGAGTCGGTCCAGAAATCGCATCGCACCGCATACGCCGGCCCGCGGTGATACATCGGAATCCAGCTTGTCATCCCCATGCCGGATTCGGCGATCTTCGAGTAAAGACGCTCGAAGCAGCCGATCGACGCGCGCGTCGCCTGGCGGGCGGCGCGGCGGATCAGCGCGGGCGACTGCAGCATGTCCAGCCGCAGCGATTCCGAATCGCGCACGGCTGCCAGCAGGTCGAACGTCCATCGCAGATCAGCGATGCCCACGATGTAGCGATTGTCGGCTTCGCGAACGGCGGCAGCCGTCAGCTCCTCGAGCGCCCGCCAGTAGCGGCTGTGGAATCGTGGCTGGGAGCGTGTGATGCGTTCCCACTGCCGGGGCTCCTCGATGATCGGCTGGGTGGACGTGCCGTGCTCGTCAAATAGAAGATCGCCCCCCAGCAGCGTCGCAGTGACGTCCGGACCGAGGGTCGGACACAACGCCGGGAAGCTGTCGCCGACGTAGTCGGTGGCTTCCATGCGCGCGATCGCGCAGTCCAGGACGTAGTCGATGCGTGTCCAGTGTTCGCGTACGGTGGCAGGCGCGGGTACAGGCCGGATCTGGCGCCGCGGCCGAACGCGCAGCGTTACCGGGGGCCGATCGATCACTTCATGGTTCCACCATTGGTCAAAGCGCTCGGCAGATCGTGGGAAGTCAGGCTTGAATTTCAGTTCGGTGATCACCTGCCACCTCCGGACGTGGGAGAGCCGGTTAAGTGCCCCTGCTGGGCTCTGCCCTAACAAGATAAACTTATCCGATTATACGCCAAGGCAAATCTGGTAATTCGAGAGGAAAAGAAGGCTTAACACATCTGACGGGGGTTGTTGGTTGTCGGTTGGTGTTTGGGGGGATGGCGTTTTGTGTCTGAGTGTTTTGGTGTTTGGGGGTTGGGGTGTGGGAGGTGATGGATCCATGGAAAAGGGCTGGCGCGCGCCAGCCCTTCTATTCCTCTGCCTTCTGTCTCCTGCCTACTCAAACGTATGCGCCCCCAGGAAGCCTGTGAGGCCATCCAGGTATTCGCGGCTGGAGACACGCTGCAGCTCCCTGCGGGCGTATTCCAGCCGCTGGGCGATGCCCAGGCGCTGGGCCTCTTCGCGATGGCTGGACAGGGCATTGAACTGTTCCAGATACGCGATGTGCCGTTTCCACAGCTCGATCTGCCGCGCTTGCCGCTTGGCCAGGCGGCGGAGATACCAGTCGCTGTTCAGCAGGTACTCCAGCGTGAACATCCGGCGAATGTCCGGATGATGCACGTCTTTGCCCTCGTACGACCCGGTGGCCATGATCATCAACAGCGCCCGCAGCGGCGGACAGGCCTGCTCGATCGAGCCGTCAGCCAGATACTCCGCCGCCACCCGCTGCTGGGCTTCGGTGATGTTCTTCACGCCGTCGACGAACATGTCCATGTCCTGCGTCTCCGGCTTGAGGATGGCTTCGTCGAAGACCTTGCCCGGGTTGTCGAACACCCGGCCGAAGAACGCGCGCACGAACTGCCGCGTGATGCGATACCCCAGCCGGCTGGCGAGGATCAGCTCGCCGTTGTAGCGGAAGTCCTTAAGCGGCTCGAGGTAGCCTTCGCGGATGAGGTACTGCGGATCGCGCTCGTGCGGATCGAGGCGGCACCAGATTTCGGGGACCAGCAGGCTGATGTCATGATCGACGCGCATGTGCGGGCCGATGTGCCCCGCCGGCGTCGAATATCCCGCCAGGCCCGTCAGGATGAACGCCACGAGGGCGTTGTTCAGATCCGCAGCCGGGCGGAGGGCATTGAACGGACCCTTCGTCAGCGCGCCCTCGGAACCGGCCCCCGTCGTCGAGGGGCTCTTGCCCGTCAGGCTGCAGATGAAATCCATGAAGAGCTCGGGCAACTCCTGATAGTGGATGGGGTTATACACCGCCAGCGGCCGGATGCCGGCTTGCGGATCGGCTGGGTTGTTGCGCCGCCCCAGCAACACGGAGTTGACCGGCAGATGCACCGGCTTGTTCAGCGGAACCGCCCTGGCCAGTCGCACGCCGCGCAGCGCGACATACTTGTCGAACGGATTGGCCAGATCCGGCCGCAACTGCAGGTAACGCGGGTTCTTGCTGCGCTTGCCGTTGATGATCCGCGGCTCGGACGAGGCCACCGTGTACGGGCTGCCCTTTTCCACCGCCTCTTTCAGCAACTGCTGCATGGGCGGCGTGAACTTGTCGAACCCAGCCGGGTCGTCGACGATCGCGCGCACCTGCTCCAGCGTCAGCGGCTCGAAGTTCGACAGGAAGTTGTCACGGCGCGCCAGGTCGGCTTCGGTCTGCTTGTCCAGACCACGATGAATCGCGTCATCCGGCCGCTGGAACAGGCGATTCTCGCAATTGGCGACGAACTTCACGCTCGTCGCCGACTGGGCCTCAGCCGGCAGATACTCCAGCAGGCGCGTGGGGACCACGATCGAGGCTGTGATATCGTCCTCGATCTGCACCTTGGCTGACGCGGCGTAATCCTGCCGCACCTTGAACGTCCGCCAGGCATTGGACGCATGCAGACCGACGCGCAGATACACCCCCACCAGCTTGCGGTTGCCGTACTTCAGCTCGTTGCCCGGGAAGCCGTTGACGATGTCGACGCTGAAATGCTCGCGCCAGTTTTCGCCCCACTCCGGCCGGTAGAACCGCTTGATGATGAAGACGATCGGGTAGATGTAGCTGGGGATGCTCGCCAGCCACTGGTTGTACTCGTCGGTGTAGTCGACGCTGGGCGTCAGGAGCTTGATGACGCTGCCCAACGATCGCTCGGGGCTGAGCACCGGCCGCGATGGCTTGGCTGTGTAGTCGGGCTTGATCGGCGAATCCGCCCGCCAGCGGGTGGAGTAGTCGCGCGTGAAGATCTCCTCGACCAGGTCGAGATCCTTCTGCAGGTCCGACACGAAGATCGGCCCGTAAAGCATGTAGTCGACGATCGACTTGCTGATTTCGCTCTTGCCGCCGCCGCTGACGGTACACGGCTTGTGGCAGACGGTTCCCTCGCCGTTGGTGCCGATCAGCCGCCAGCTCGGCGCCCCCGGGTGCTTCTCCATTCGCACCTTGTAGCCGCTGGGGGTCATGTAGACCTTGCCCGGGCGGATCGGAATGGAGTGCTCGACCCCATCGCGCGTCCACGTGATCGACTGCGTCGCCAGACGCACGCGCGCGGCTTCGGGGATATAGATCAGGTCGGGATATTCCTTGTCGATGCCGTAGCCTTCCGGCTGAACGTGCATCAGCTCGCCATAGTCGCGGACGACGTCGTCGAACGTCCGGCCATTGGCGCGCCGGCTGTCAGCCTGAAACTCGTCGCCCAGCGAATAGCTGGGGAAGACGATCGCCCCGCCGGCATGCTCCTCTTCGACATCGCCGTAGAGGTTGGCGGCGTAGCTGATCTGCGTCTTGACCTCTTTCTTGCAGTAGCCGAAGTAGTTGTCGGCGATGAGGGTGACGATCACACCCTCCTCCGTCCGACAGGTGACCTTGAACGCCGTGCCGTCGTTGTAGGTCTCGTCGTCGCGCTCCCAGCACATGCCGTCGCGCTTCTGACGCTCGGTGGCTTGCGAGACATGCGGCAAACCGATGTCCTTCTTGCGCAGCTTCAGCAGATGCGGCGCGAGGATCACGCAGCCGGTATGGCCCGTCCAGTGCTCGACATCCAGGCCGGCATCGTTCTGAGGCAGGTACGGATCGCCGGCATTGCCGAAGATGCTCTCGACAAAGTCGAGATTGCTCACCAGCGAGCCGGGGGCGAAGAAGCGCACCTCCATCGTCTTGACCGGCGTCACACCCGGCACCTCCGGGCAGACGATCGGGCGCAGCAACAGCGAGACAAACGTCCGCGCCGGCGGGTTCATCCCCGAGGTGAACGGCAGCTCCAACAGCTCCGGCGGCGGGTTGGTCGCAGCCTGGAACAGCGCTGCGAAGGTTTGCCGCGGGACGGCTTTCTTGTCCGACGGGATCGGCATGCCGCCCTCGACGACGTGGAATGTCCCAGCCGTTGTGCGGCGGTCGCTGCGGGGGTTGTGCAGGACGCCGTTGATCACGCGATACGAGCTGACCAGCTCATTTTCGTAGTGATCGCCATCCACCGGCAGCGACAGTTCGCGCGCCACGCCCGGCCGGTCGAGGACGAACGTCCGCCGCGGCAGGCGCAGCGGCTGGGATAGCTTCAGGTCGGCGAAATGGCGTTCGAGAAAGCTTTCGATACGCCGATCGGCTGGGCATCGATGCTCCGACAGCAGGCGGGAAGCCTCGTGATAGCGGTCCAGCAGGCCGGAGGCGACTTTGGCGAACTGCAGATCCTCGCTGCGCCGCGCCGCCGGCAAGCCGGCTGCGATGAGCTGAAGATTGATGTACTGGAGAAGCTGCTGCCGCTCCTGGGCATCAGGGGTGCTGCCGTCGCTGGTGGAACTGGGGGTCCGTCGTCTGTCCATTACTGCTGTCCTTCCGTGCCACGCAGGCACGCCTCCCCTCCGGGAGACGGCCGCGGCTGGTCTTCGGATGATACCGAAACCTGGCTCAGACGGAACACACCGACCCCTCTCAACCGGAACCGGCGGTCTGCGGACAGAGCAAGGGAACAGAAAAGGCACGTGCGGAACCAACTTGATGCATTATCGCCGGAAGTCTTCCCAGAACGTCAGACCGAGCGCAGCGATGGATGACGGCTTCGGGCGATGTTGAATGGGTTGATGCATCAATGTTGCAAACGCCCGTCCCACGGATTGAGGTCTAGAAATACCCGCCCCGACGATGGATCTCCTCAGCCGACATGCCGGCGTTCACCCACTCGCTGATCTCCTCCTCATTCCGCTCGATCTGCTCGGCCCGTTCGAGCACCTGGACAGCCAGCTTCCGCGGAATCACCAGCGCGCCGTCAATATCAGCCAGGATGAAATCGCCCGGATTGACGATCACATCCCCCACATAGACCGGCACCTGGTACGCCACCACGCGCGTATGCGATAGCGCCCCAGCGCTGGTGCGGTAGCGGCTCCAGATGGGGAACCGCTGCTGAAGGATATCCCGCGTGTCGCGGATGCCGCCGTCGATGATCGCCCCACGGCAGCCGCGCTTGATCGCGGCTCGTGTCATCACCCCGCCCCAATGCGAGGCGTGATCGTCACCGTTGGCATTCCAGACGACAACGTGGCCGGGCCGCAGGTCATCCAGCATCTTGACGCGAATCTCCAGTTCGCCGCTGAGCGTCGGATCCTTCACCGCCTTGAC
>ERZ777003.2745-NODE-2745-length-19230-cov-5.073377_pt1 | contig 19230 bp, 13 predicted proteins | sample MGYA00374956_ERZ777003 | MGnify/ENA primary metagenome ERZ777003 (study PRJEB29302, sample SAMN06268252) | bioreactor metagenome | isolation source: Joint BioEnergy Institute, California, USA | place: USA:Joint BioEnergy Institute, California, USA | collected... | reverse complement strand
AAGACCTTGCGGCTGTAGGTCACGACCCGACCCCAGGCCTGGTCGCGCACTGCCGCGGCCCGCCCGCACAACGCGGAGAGCGCCGGCCCCGTCACCGTGGCCAGCGCCAGCGCTTCGTCACGTTCGATCATGGCCGCCACCATAAGGCGGAGCGAAACGCGGCGACAATGGGTTTGAGGGACGGCCGCCCCGTCGCCCGTTCTCACTCTGCGAGCAGGCGCCGGGCGATGATCACCCGCATGATCTCGTTCGTGCCCTCGAGGATCTGGTGGACGCGCAGGTCGCGCACGTACCGTTCGACGGGGAAGTCGCGGAGATAGCCGTAGCCGCCGTGGATCTGCAACGCCATGTTGCAGATGTCGAAGCAGAGGTCCGTCGCCAGCCGTTTCGCCATGGCGCAGAGCTTCGTCTTCTCCGGGTCGTCCGCGTCCAGCGCGGCCGCCGCGCGCCAGGTCATCAGACGCGCAGCCTCGAGATCGGTCGCCATGTCCGCCAATGTGAACCGGATCGCCTGGAAGTCCGCGATCGCGCGGCCGAACTGCCGGCGCTCCTTCGCATGGGCGAGCGCAAGGTCGAGGCAGGCCGCGGCCCCGCCCAGCGAGCAGGCGGCGATGTTGACCCGGCCGCCGTCGAGCGCCCGCATCGCGATGCGGAAGCCCTCGCCCTCGTCGCCGAGCCGGTTGGCCTGCGGCACGCGGCAGCCGTCGAACACCACCGCCGCCGTCGGCTGGCTGTGCCATCCCAGCTTGCGCTCCGGCTTGCCGAACCCGAGCCCTGGCGTGCCCTTCTCCACCAGGATGCAGCTGATGCCGCCGGCGCCCTCGCCACCGGTCCGCGCCATCACCGCGTAGAGATCGGATACCGATCCGCCGGAGATGAACGCCTTCTCCCCGTCGAGGACGTAGTCGGCCCCCTCCGCCGCCGCGCGCGTCCGCAGCGACGCGGCGTCGGAGCCGGCGCCGGGCTCGGTGAGGCAGTAGCTGGCGACCGTGTCCATGGTCACCATGCCGGGCAGATGGCGCGCCTTCTGCTCGGCCGTGCCATGGGTGGCGATCATCCAGCCGACCATGTTGTGGATCGACAGGAAGGCGGCGGTGGAAGGACAGGCGCGGGCGAGCTGCTCGAACACCAGCGCCGCCTCCAGCCGGCCGAGCCCGCTGCCGCCGTCGGCCTCTGGAACGAACATCGCCGCCATGCCGAGCCGGGCCGCCGCCTTCAGGGTGTCGACCGGGAAGATCGATTGCTCGTCCCATGTCGCAGCATGGGGCGCCATCTCGTTGTGGGCAAAGGACCGCGCCACCTCAACGATGGCGCGCTGCTCCTCGCTGAGCCGGAAGTCCATGGCCTACAGTCCGAACCAGGGGCGAAGCCGCACCCCGACCGCGTTGCCGGCGAAGGCGGCAACCAGCCAGACCCATCCGTGCAGGCTGCCCGAGGCGATGCCGCTGAAGAAGGCGCCGATATTGCAGCCGTAGGCGAGGCGTGCGCCATAACCCATTGCCAGTCCGCCGAGAATCGCCGCGAGCGCAGAGCGTGCGGAAACTCTCAGTGACGGCGCGAACCGCCCCGCGAGCCCGGCGGCGAGGAAGGCGCCGAGGATCAGCCCGAAGTCCATCACCGAGGTCGCGTCGGCGAACGGGCCGGCATCGATCCGCCCCGCCTGCCCGGCCCAGTACGGCCAGTCGCGGACGGCGACGCCGAGCCCGTCGAGCACCTGCGCGCCCCACAGGGCGAAGGCGGAGGTGATGCCCCAGGGGCGGCCGACCAGCGCCAGGGTTGCGAAGTTGAGCAGCGCCAGCAGCACCGCGCCGGCGACGAGCGGCCACGGCCCCTGCAGGATGCGCGCGATCCCGCCACGCCCGGCCGCCGTCGGCGGGCGCTCGATCCCGCCATGCCGCCGCAGCTCCAGCCACCGGCTCGCCAGCGCCACGGCGGCGAACACCGCCAGATGGGCAGCGAGCGCGGCTTCCCAGCCGAGGCTGCGCACGAACGAATGGGCGCCGATGGAGGGCAGCGTCTCCCACCACGGCAGGTGGGCGGTCGCCCCGACCGAGCCGAGCACGAAGAACAGGAGGACGACCAGCATCCGCAGGTTGCCGCCGCCGGCGGTGTAGAGCGTCCCGCTGGCGCAGCCGCCACCGAGCTGCATGCCGATGCCGAACAGGAACGCGCCCGCGAGCAGCGAGAGGCCCACCGGCATCACGAAGCCGCCGGCCGGCCGGCCCAGCAAACTGCCCTCCGCCAGCACCGGGAAGAACAGCGTCACCGCGAGCGCGAGCATCAGCATCTGGGCGCGCAGGCCCGCCCCCCGCCCCTCCACGATCTGGCGGCGCCACGCGGCGGTGAAGCCGAAGCTCGCATGGTAGAGGGTGATGCCCAGCGTGCCGCCGAGCAGGAGCTGTGCGCCCCGCCGCCAGCCGTCGGCCTCGGCCAGGGCGACGGTGCCGCCGGCCAGCGCCGCCAGCCCGACCACCACGGCGCCGACGCTCAGCGGCGGCAGCCCGCCGCCCCGTGGCAGGGTGTGTCCGATGTCCGCCGTCGCGGTTGCCATCCTGCGTTCCGATGTCGTTGCCCGCCGAGGGGCGAGGGATAGCACTGGGCACGGAGCAACGGTATCGCGTTCGGAAGCGGGGACACGGGTCCTCACGATCACGTCACCCTGCCATGAGACAGATTGTCTTCCCGGCCGACTGGTGGCAGCACGATCATGCTGTCGGCAGAGGGTCTCGTGGAAAATTCCGTTCGCAGCAACGACGGCTGAAGGAGCGTACCGTGAGCAGCCGATATTCCGACTGTCGCGGCCTGGCGGTGACAGCGTCGTGCGCCGGGGCCGTTGCCGCCTATGACCTTTTCGTCCGCCGGTTCCTCGCGCACGGCGCGGATGCGGCCGCACGGCTCAAGGCAACGATGGAAGCCGACCCGGGCCTGGTGCTCGGCCATTGCGCCCGCGGCTTCTGCGCCCTCATCCTCGGCCGCTACGAGCTGCGCAAGGCTGCCCGCGAGGCGCTCGCGGCCGCCCGGCAGAGCCTTGCGGAACGCGGCGGCACGGAGCGGGAGCGCCTCTACGTCGCCGCGCTTGCCACCTTCTGCGACGGCTCCTTCACCGGCGCCGCCGGGATTCTGGACCAGGTGCTGGACGCCGATCCGCTCGATGCCTATGCAGCCAAGCTGGTGCACGCCATCCGCTTCATGGCCGGCGACCCCTCCGGGATGCTGCGCTCCACCGCCCGGCTGCTGCCGGCATGGACGGAGCAGGTGCCGGACGCGGGCTATGTCCTCGGCTGCCACGCCTTCGGGCTGGAGGAGACCGGCGACTGCGCTGCGGCGGAGTCATACGGCAGACGCGCGGTCGCGCTCGGCCGCGACGACGCCTGGACGCTGCATGCCGTCGCCCACGTGCTGGAGATGCGCGACCAGCCGGAGGCCGGCGTCGCCTGGCTGGACAGCGGTGCAGCGGACCTGTCCCGCACGGGCAACCTCGCCTTCCATGTCGCTTGGCACAAGGCGCTGTTCCTGCTCGAGCTCGGCGAGATCGACCGGGTGCTCGAAATCTACGACCGCGAGGTCCGGGCGCAGCAGACCGACGACTTCCGCGACATCAGCAACGGCGTGTCGCTGCTGGCGCGGCTGGAAGGCGAAGGCGTGGACGTCGGCGACCGCTGGGACGAACTCATCGACAAGGCCGCCCGGCGCACGGCCGACACGGCGCTGGTCTTTGCTGCACTGCACTATCTCGCCGCGCTGCTGGCAGGCCGGCGCTGGCGCGAGGTGGAGGACCAGCTCGCCGCGATGGAGCAGGCAGCCGCCGGCGACGGGGATCAGGCCCGGCTGTTCGCCTCGGTCGGCCTGCCCTTTGCCCGCGCCCTGGCCGAGAGCTGGCGAACCGGGCACGGCAAGCCGGCGCTCGCGCTGGCCGAGCTGCTGCCCCGGATCGCCGCCATCGGCGGCAGCCATGCGCAGCGGGACGTCTTCTTCCGGATGACGGTGGACCGGCTGGAGGCAGCGGGACAGACTGCCGCCGCGCGCGACCTCCTGCGCGGCCGCCTTGTCCGCCGTCCCGGCAACCGCTGGGGCCGCAGCCGGCTCGCCCGGCTGGCGGCGGTGGCCCCGCAGGCGGCCTGACCTATTCCGCCGGCGCCCCGGCCGGCGGCGCCGAAGCGGGGGCCTGCGCAGGGAGCGGCGGCTGGCGCCGCGCGGCCTTCCACGGCGCCTTCTGCAGCCAGCCGAGCAGGTAGGCCAGCCCGATCAGCATTCCGATCCAGAACAGGTTGACCAGCACCACCTGCCACACCGGGATGGCCCAGTGGTCGAGGTCGATCTGGTCCAGCATGATGCCGCCCATCACCGAGAAGGCCATGCCGAACAGGAACACCGGCAGCGACTGGCGGCCGCACTGCACGATCGGGGCGGCCCAACGCGTGGCGAGCCAGTGCTCGCGCCCGCGCAGCAGGCTCACGGTGAGGTAGGCCAGCGCCAGGAAGTGCAGGTAGCGGACCACCCAGAAGTTGGTCTTGGCGAAGGCGTCCTGGTAATCCGACTTCGGATGGATCGCCTCGTAGATCTCCTTCAGGAACGGCACGTCGTTGCGGATCTGCCAGCGCCCGAGCAGAAGCCCGACCACCACCATCGCGATCGCGAGCCCGACCAGCGGCCACGAGAAGCGCGGCGCCTTCAGCCAGCCGATGCTGAGCGCGAAGCCGGTGAAGAAGATGAGCTGCCAGCCGAAGGGGTTGAAGAACCACGGCCGGTCGGAATCCGGCCGCACCTCCGCCGGGAACTGTATCTGGATCGGCAGGTGGTGGAGCGCGGTGAACCAGTTGTAGAGGTAGAGCACGATGCAGGCGCCGAGCGCCACCCACGGATGGATCCTGCCGAGCGCCATGAACAGCGGCATCATCAGCAGGATTACGATGTACATCGGCAGGATGTCGAAGAAGTTCGGCACATAGTGGAGCGAGAAAAACCCCACGATCGCGTCCATGCCGTGCTCGAAGAAGTAGCGGATACCCATCCGGCCGACATAGTCGCGGGTGCCGAGCCAGTTGGTGGCCAGCGACAGGATCATCAGCACGAAGAAGAACAGCAGGATGTGGCCGATGTAGACCTGCCAGACGCGGTGCAGGGTCCGCGCCGCGCCCATCGCCCACCCGACCTTGATGTAGGTGCCGCCGAAGGCGATGCCGGCCGCATAGCCCGACATGAACACGAACATCTCCGTCGCGTCGGAGAAGCCGAAGCGGGCCGGGATCCACTGCGCCATCCAGTTGCCCGGGATGTGGGCGATCAGGATGATGATGAAGGCGAGCCCACGGAAGAAGTCGACCCGCAGGTCCCGTCCCTTCAGGGCGAGCACCGGCGGCTGGGCCGCGCCGGAACTAGAAGGCGCCGTCATAGTCGTCCCCGTCGATGCGGCAGGCGATGAGCGAGAAGCAGCGCCGCCCGAGCGCCGCGCGCAGTTCGCCGGCAAGCGTGTCGGCATCGCGCACCTCCGCGCCGTGCCCGCCCATCGCCCGGGCCACGGCCGCGAAATCGGTGCCGCCGAAATCCACCGCCAGTCCGGGATAGCCCGCGCTGCGCTGCTTCAGCGCGATCAGCGCCAGCGACCCGTCGGCCAGCACCACGATGATGACGGGCAGTTCCAGATCGCGGGCGGTGGCGAGCTCGCCGAGCACCATCTCGAGGCCGGCGTCGCCGACAAAGGCCACCACCGGACGCTCGGGGGCAGCGAGCTTCGCCCCCATCGCCAGCGGCACCGCGCAGCCCATGGTGCACAGCCCCGACGACTGCAGCAGGCTGCGCGGCTCCGGGCAGCGCCAGACTTGGCTCAGCAGGATCCGGTGCGCGCCGCTGTCGGCGGTGGCAATGGTGTCGCGCGGCAGCACCGCCCGCGCCACCGCGAACACCTCGTGCGGGCCCCAGCGGGCGGGGCCCGCGAACGCCTCCGCGAGCTCGGCCCGGGCCCGGGCCGGTGCTTCCTCCGCCCAGCTCCCGGCCGGCCCGCCCTCGGTTGCCAGCGCCGCCAGGCCGGCCCCGACGGTGCAGGTGAAGGCCAGCCCGGCGCGGTGCATGAAGTGGGTGTTGGGCACGGAGGCGAACTCGATGCTGCGGAGGCCCGCGGGCAGCGGGTCGCGCCAGCCGACCCGCATCTCGATCGGATCGTAGCCGGCAAAGATGACGAGGTCGCTCCTGGCCAGCAGCGGCAGCAGCACGCGGTCGGCGCGCGGCGACAGCCCGGCGCCGCCGAGGCTCAGCGGATGGTCCTCGTCCAGGATCCCCTTGGCCTTGTAGGTGGTGATCAGGGGGATGCGGTGGGTGACGGCGAATTCGGCGACCGCAGCGGCCGACCCGTCGTTCAGCGCATCGACGCCGGCGACCATGAGCGGCCGGTGCGCTTCGCGGAACCAGCGGCGCGCCTCGGCCAGCGCCTCCCCCTCCGCCGGCGCGGTCGGCCCCGGCCGTGGCCGCAGCGGCGCCGGCGCCTCGTCCGCCGCTGCCTGCGCCACCCCGATCGGCACATCGACGTGCACCGGCCCCGGCTGCGGGTCGGTCGCGATCGCCACCGCCTTGTCGATCACGGTGCCGACCGCTCCCGGCACGGCGGTCAGGCTGGCCTTGGTGATCGGACGGAGCAGGGCCCCGTGGTCGAACACCTGGTGGGTGTATGTCTGCTCGTCCGCGGGATCGACGCAGCCGGTGAGGAAGATCAGCGGAACCCGGTCCTGCCAGGCATTGGCGACGACGTTGACCGCGTTGGCGACGCCCGGCCCCAGCGTCGCGAACAGTACCGCCGGCGCGCCAGTGACATGGTGAACTCCCTCCGCGAGGAAGCCGCCCGCATTCTCGTGCTTGACGAGCACCACGCGCAGCCCTGCCCGGCTGAGTGCATCGCACAACGCCAGCACCTCGCCTCCCGGGATGCCGAACGCAAACCGACAGCCGGCCCGCGCCAGCCTGGTGGCGATCAGGTCGGCGTTCCGTGTCAGGTTGTTCATGATAGGGCCTTCAAATGACAGGAGTTTCATTGGCCGCCAGCGGGGAAGGCCTCTTGAATGGGCCCCGGGGTCGACACAATTTTTCACCTGTTCGCGGGACGCCAGCGCACGTTGTTGCGTTGCACAAATTTCTGATATCCATCTCTGCGGGGTGACTAAGGCCCGCTTGTGGCCGAGTCAACTCGGGCAGGAACGGGGGAGGAATTGTCGAGATGTGCCCAGGGAGGATAACAGCCGCGCGCCGTGCAGGCCACCGCAGCGCGGGCAAGTTCGGGAAGCGGCCCGCATCCTTCCAGGCATGATCATGCACCCGTTGACCCGCCGCAGCGTGGTGAAGGGCGCGGCCGCACTGATGGCGGGAGCAGCAGCCTTCCCGCGGTTCGCCGGCGCCGAAGATCCCGGCGTCCCGTTCGACTACGAGAGCCTGATCGAGATGGCCCGCGCGGGAGCACAGCAGCCTTACGAGGACCGGCGCATCCAGGTGCAGGAGCCGTGGGTGAGCCTGTCCTTCGACGACTTCCGCAAGATCCGCTTCCGCACCGACCAGGCGGTGTGGCGGAACGAGAAGCTGTTCTCGCTCAACTTCTTCCACGTGGGCTCGTTCTACGACCGGGAGGTCCCGATCTACCGGGTTCGCGACGGCCAGGCGACGCCGTTCGTGTTCGATCCCGCGATGTTCAACTACGGTGATCTGGACGTGAGCGGCGCGCCGCAGCCGACCGGCTTCGCCGGCTTCCGCGTCCACTATCCGCTGCACTCCGACAGGAACCGGGAGGAGTTCGCGGTATTCCTCGGCGCGAGCTACTTCCGGCTGGTGGGCCGCAACCACCGCTACGGCCTGTCGGCGCGCGGGCTCGCGGTGGACACGGCGGAGCCCGAGGGCGAGGAGTTTCCCGCCTTCGTCGCCTTCTGGATCGAGGAGCCGCCGCCGACGGCAACCGAGCTCACCGTCTATGCGTTGCTCGACAGTCCCAGGATCACCGGCGCGTATCGCTTCGTGCTGCGTCCGCGCACCAACACGCAGGTCGAAGTGAGGGCAACGCTGTTCGCGCGCCAGGAGATCAGGAAGGTCGGCCTGGCGCCGCTGACCAGCATGTACCTCTTCGGCGAGAACGACCGGGGCGGCTTCGACGATTTCCGGCCCGAGGTCCACGACAGCGACGGCCTGATGATGCAGACCGGCGCCGGCGAATGGATCTGGCGCCCGCTGATCAACCCCGACCAGCTCCAGGTCTCGAGCTTCCTCGACACCAATCCGCGCGGTTTCGGCCTCGCCCAGCGCGACCGCAACTACGCCAGCTACCAGGATCTCGAGGCAATGTACGAGGCCCGGCCCGGGCTGTGGATCCAGCCGCTGCACGACTGGGGGTCCGGACGGGTCGAGCTGGTGGAGATCCCGAGCATTTCCGAAATCCACGACAACATCGTGGCCTACTGGGTGAGCGATTCGCCCCTCGTGCCCGGCGAACCCCGCGAGATTGCCTATCTCGCCACCACCTTCGGCGAACACCCGGCCTGGCCGCCCGGGGCCCGTGTCGTCGCCACCCGAATCGGCTCGGCCCGCCGGCCCGGTTCCAGCCAGGAGGTTCCGGAGGACGCCCGCCTGTTCGTGGTCGACTTCGAGGGCGGCGACCTGCCCTACCTCCTCGCCGACCAGCCGGTCGAGATGATCGTCGAGGCTGCAGACGGCACCATCGCCAACGTCACCGCGCACAGGATCGAGGCGACCGGCGGCTGGCGCGGGTTCTTCGACTACATCCCGGGCGATTCCGACACCACCACGATCCGCGGCTACCTCAAGCTCCGCGGACACACCCTGTCCGAGACATGGACCTATCTATGGACACGCTGAGCTCCGCTCCCGCGCTTGGCGCTTCTGCGCGCGGCACGGCGAAGGCCGCCAGTCCGGAGATGCGCCGCGGTCTCGTCTTCGGGCTGACGCTTGCCACCATCGTCGCCGGCGTCTGGGTGATGTGGGACATCCTCTGCTCCGACGGCGCCAACGAGATCGAGATCCTGATCATCGCGCTGTTCGTCGGCGCCTTCTCGTGGATCAGCATCAGCTTCTGGAGCGCGATGATCGGGATCGCGCTCCACGCCTTCGCACGCGATCCGATCCGCGCGGCGATGCCGCTGCACGATCCCGGCCCGGACATGCCGATCACCACCCGGACCGCGCTGGTGATGCCGGTCTACAACGAGGCGCCGGACCATTTCCTGCGCTGCCTCGACGCAACCTACCGGTCGCTGGTGGCCACCGGCCTGTTCTCGGCCTTCGACATCCACGTGCTGAGCGACACCCCCGACGGCGTCGATGCCGAGCGCGAGCGCAAGGCCTGGGCCGAATGGCGCAGCCGCACCGACCACCCCCACCACATGTTCTACCGCCGCCGCTCCGAGAACACCGAGCGCAAGGCCGGGAACATCATGGAGTTCTGCGACCGGGCAGGCGACGGCTACCATCACTTCCTGGTCCTCGACGCCGACAGCACCATGTCGGGCGAGACCATCGTTCGTCTGGTGCGGCTGATGCAGGCGAACCAGAAGGCGGGCATCATCCAGACCGTCCCGGTGCCCGCCAACAGCGACACAGTGTTCGCCGGCCTGCTGCGCTTCATCGGTCGCGCCGCCGCGCGCCCATTCGCCACCGGCTTCGCCTGGTGGCAGCTCGGCGAGGCCAACTACTACGGGCACAATGCGCTGATCCGGCTGCAGCCGTTCCGCCAGCACTGCCGCCTGCCCACGCTCCCCGGCCGCGGCCCGCTCAGTGGCCAGATCATGAGTCACGACTTCGTCGAAGCCGCCTTCATGCGACGTGCCGGCTACCAGTGCTGGCTGCTGCCCGACGCCGAAGGCAGCCACGAGGATTCGCCGCCCACGCTGATCGACTACATCAAGCGCGACCGCCGCTGGGCCCAGGGCAACCTGCAGCACATGCGCCTGCTGCTGGCGCCGGGGCTCCACCCGATGAACCGCCTGCACTTCCTGCTCGGGGTGCTCGCCTACGCCAACGGGCTGTTCTGGCTGATCCTGCTCGCGCTCAGCATCGCCGATCTCGCCTCCAAGGCCGTGGCCGGCCACGACTATTTCGGCCCCGGTGAAAGCCTGTTCCCGACATGGCCGGTGGCGAAGACCGACATGGCGATCGGCCTGTTTGCCACAACGATGGCGATGCTCGCCCTGCCCAAGCTGCTGGTATTCCTCGGGCACGGGGCGGCCATGGTCCGCGCGATGCGCTGGCGGGCGCTGGGGCGCTTCACCGTTGCCGCCATCGCGGAAACGGTGTTTGCCGCCCTGCTCGCCCCGGTGCTGATGATCCACCACGCCCGGTTCATCATCCTGATCCTGCTCGGCAGGCGGATCGAATGGAAAGCGCAGGGCCGCGTCGGCCACCGCGTCGGCTGGTGGGCCGCGATCCGGGCGCACGCCTGGCACTACGCCTTCGCCATCGGGCTGATTGCGGCGGTCACCTGGACCAACCCGGCGTATCTGTGGTGGCTGACCCCGATCCTTGCCGGACTGCTGCTCAGTGCGCCGCTCGCCGTCGTCACCAGCGTGCCGGCGCCGCAGTCACCGGACCCGATCTGGCCGGAGCCGCGCGTCGCCGGCCTCTCCGACCGGACCGCAACCGAGCGGCCCGCGCGCGAGGACCTGATCGCCGCGTGACCGCGGCTTTTGCTTTGACCTCGGCCGGCGCTTCGGCAAAGGCTGAGGCATGAGCACAGGCATGGCAGTGGACAGGCGCCCGGCCGGCGGCGTGGGCGGCCTGCGGGGTTGCGTCGTCGCCTTTCCGCCGGCGCCGGAATGGCCGCACGAGGTGCCGCTGACCGTCCATCGCGACGGCGTGGTGCTGTGGCGGGACGGGACCATTGTCGATGTCGGCCCGGCCGCCGAGGTGCTGGCGCGGCATCCGGCGGACGTGGCGGTAACCCCGTACAACGACGCCCTCATCCTTCCTGGCTTCATCGACACCCACATCCACCTGCCGCAGAGCGGCGTCATCGCCTCCTGGGGCGCGCAGCTCCTCGACTGGCTGGAGCGCTACACCTTCCCCGCCGAGATGCGCTTCGCCGATCCGAGGGTCGCCGAGGCCGGCGCGCGCTTCTTCTGCGACGAGCTGCTGCGCAACGGCACCACCACCGCGGTCGCCTACGCCACCGTGGCGCCGCAGTCGGTGGAGGCGCTGTTCGCGGAAGCGCTGTCGCGCGGCATGCGGATGATCGCCGGCAAGGTGATGATGGACCGGAACGCGCCCGAAGGCCTGCTCGACACCGCCCAGTCGTCCTATGACGACAGCAAGGCGCTGATCGCGCGCTGGCACGGGCGCGGGCGGCTCGCCTATGCGGTCACCCCGCGCTTCGCCATCACCTCGACCCCGGCGCAGCTCGACGCCGCCGGGGCGCTGCTGCGCGAACATCCGGACGTCTACCTGCAGACCCATCTGTCGGAGAACCGGGACGAGATCGCGACTGTCGCCCGCCTGTTCCCCGATGCCCGCCACTACACCGACGTCTACGCCCGTCACGGCCTGCTCGGGCCGCGCTCGATCCTCGGCCACTGCATCCACCTCGCCAGCGACGAGATCGCGCTCATGGCCGATACCGCCTCCGTCGCCGCGCTGTGCCCCAGTTCCAACCTGTTCATCGGCAGCGGTCTGTTCGACCTGGCGGCACTCAGCGGCGGCGGGGTGCGGACGGCGCTCGCCACCGACGTCGGCGGCGGCACCAGCTTCTCGATGCTGCGCGCGCTCCAGCTCGCCTACAAGGTGATGCAGCTCCGCGGCATGAACCTCACCGCTGCCGCCGGCTTCCACTGGATAACCCGCGGCAATTCCGCGGCGCTGGGGCTCGCGGATCGGATCGGCACGCTCGCCGTCGGCAGCGAGGCCGACTGCGTCGTGCTCGACCCCAAGGCGACGCCGCTGCTTCGCCACCGGCTCGCCGCCGGCGACGGCAGTATCGAGGACATGCTGTTCGCGCTGATGATGCTGGGCGACGACCGCGTCGTGCGCGCGACCTACGTTGCCGGCCGCAAGGCGCACGATCGCGGGGCACGTCCGGCCTGAACTAGTCCACTGGCGCGCCCGCCTCGTACCAGGCGATGAAGGCCGCCCGCTCCTGCTCGGTCATGCCCGTCAGGTTGCCGGGCGGCATCACCCCGGTCGAGACCTGGGTGAACACCTTGTCCCGGGCGGTGTAGAGCTGCTCCGGCGTGTCGAACATCATGCCGGCCGGCGCCTCGGCGAAGCCCTCGTTCGTGGGGTTGGCCGAATGGCAGGCGGTGCAGCGCAGGGACGCGATGGCGTGCACCTCGGCCAGCGTCGCCACTTCGCCGCCATCTACCGCGACCCGGTCGGGCCGCCAGGCCGACAGGGCGACCATGGCCACCACCCCGGCCGCGGCCGCCGCCCAGATCCAGTCCAGCCGGCGCCCTGTCCGGTGCTTGACGTTGAACCAGTGCCGGATCAGCCCGCCCACGATGCCGATCCCGATCAGGAACGCCCAGTTGTAGGGATGGCCGGTCACCATGGCGTAGTGGTTGCTGATCATGGTGAACACGACCGGCAGCGTCAGGTAGTTGTTGTGCACCGACCGCTGCTTCGCCTGCTTGCCCAGCGACGGGTCAGGCTGGCGGCCGGCGATCAGGTCGGCGACCACCTTGCGCTGGTTCGGGATGATCACCATCCGCACGTTGGCGACCATGATCGTGCCGACCAGCGCCCCCATGTGGATGAAGGCGCCGCGCCCCCCGAAGATCTGGGTATAGCCGACGGCAATCGCCGCCAGCAGGATGCCGCCGCCGATGGCGAGCCAGCCGTCGTGCCCCTGCAGCGCGCGGCACAGCAGGTCGTAGATGATCCAGCCGAACACGATCGACCCTGCCCCGATCACGATCGCGGTCATCGGCGTGATATCGGCGACCGAGCGGTCGATCAGGTACACGTCGGCGGAGAGGTAGTAGAGGATCGTCAGCAGCAGTGCGCCGGAGATCCAGGTGGAGTAGGCCTCCCACTTGAACCAGTGGAGCACGGCCGGCATCCGCTCCGGCGCCACCAGGAACTTGTCCACCCGGTAGAAGCCGCCGCCGTGCACCAGCCACGACTGCCCGCCGACCCCCGGCTCCAGCCAGGACTCCTTGCGCAGCGAGGCGTCGAGGAAGATGAAGAAGAAGGACGATCCGATCCAGGCGATGCCGGCGATCACGTGGAACCAGCGCACCAGCGCCGTTCCCCAGTCCAGGAGCAGCGTCTCCAATCCGGTCCCCCTCCCGACGGAAACGTCTATTCGGCCGCGTTGCGGCGGGCGCGGACCCGGGCGACCGCGTCGCCCAGCATCTGCGCCGCGGCGTCGACCTCGTCCGCGGTGGTGAATCGGCCGAGGCCGAAGCGTACGGCGCCGAACGACTGGCGCGGGCTCATCCCCATCGCCTGCAGCACCGGCGACCGCCCGCCGGAGGCGCAGGCTGAGCCGGTGGAGGCGGCGAGCTCCGGCAGGTCGAGGAGGATGTCGGTCATGTCCACGCCTTCGACCGTGAGATGCAGGCAGTGGGCGGCGCAGAGCTCCGCCGGCACCGTCCGCCGCGCGTCCGGGATCCGCGCGAGGATGCCCTGCCACAGCCGCTCGCGCAGCCCGGCGATCCGCACGGCGTCCTCGGCGCGCCGGCGCAGCGCCACACGGGCCGCCGCGCCCAGCCCCACGGCCAGCGCCACCGGCACCGTGCCGCTGCGCCGGTCGTTCTGCTGGCCGCCGCCGACGATGATCGGCTCGATCTCCACGCCGTCGCGGACGAACAGCGCGCCGATCCCCTTCGGCCCGTAGAGCTTGTGGCCGGAGATGCTGAGCAGGTCGATCTGCCCTGCCCGCACGTCGATTGCGGTGGTGGTCAGCGCCTGTGTCGCGTCGGTGTGGAACAGCACGCCGCGGGCGCGGCACTCGGCTGCGATGCGGTCGATCGGCTGGCGGGTGCCGGTCTCGTTGTTCACCGCCATCACCGAGACCAGCCGCGTCTCGGGTCGGATCGCCGCAACGACCTGCGCCGGGTCCACCCGCCCCAGCCCGTCCGTGCCGACGATGGTGAGCGTGCGGCCCATCGTCTCCAGCCGCCGGGCGACGGCAAGGACGGCCGAATGCTCGGTCGCGACCGTCACCAGGTGGTCGCCCGGCCGCGTCGCGCCGACGAGCGCGAGATTGTCCGACTCCGTGGCGCCGGAGGTGAGCACGATCTCGCCCGGGTCGGCGCTGACCAGCGCCGCGACGGACGCCACCGCCTCCTCGACCGCCAGCTCCGCCGCGCGGCCCGGCGCATTGGCGATGGCGTGCGGGTTACCGAAGCGGGCGCCGCTGAACCATGGGGCCATCGCGTGGATGACCTCTGGATCCAGCGGCGTCGTCGCCATGTGGTCGAGGTAGATCAAGCGCACCTCGCTCGCCCGGGACGGCCGCCGGAGCGGCCGTCCGTCAGGACATTCAGTTGGGCAGCCGGTCGTCGATGCCCTGGACGTACCAGTCCATGGTCAGGATCTGCTCGTCCGTCAGCACCTCGCCCTCGCCGACCACCAGCTCGCCGGCCTGATTGTAGATCGGGCCGGCGAAAGGATGCACCTCGCCCGCCCTGATCCGGGCCGCCAGGGCCTCGGCCTCGGCAAGAACGTCGGCGGGGATTGCCTCCGCGTTGAACGGCGCGAGCTCGACCATGCCGGCCGCCATGCCGCCCCAGGTGTCCTGGGACTGCCAGGTGCCGTCGATGACCGCCTGCACCCGGTCGATGTAGTACTGGTCCCAGTTGTCGACCAGCGCGGTGAGCTGGGCGTTCGGCGCGAACTGCACCATGTCCGACGCCTGGCCGAAACCATGGACGCCGCGCTCCTCCGCCACCTGCAGCGGCGCCGGCGAGTCGGTGTGCTGCGAGATGATGTCGGCGCCCTGGTCGATCAGCGCGCGGGCGGCGTCCGCCTCCTTGCCCGGATCGTACCAGGTGTTGGCCCAGATGATCTTGAGCTGGACATCCGGATTCACCTTCTGGGCCTCGAGCATGAAGGCGTTGATGCCCTGGATCACCTCCGGAATCGGGAAGGATGCGATGTAGCCCAGCACGTTGGTCTTGGTCATGCGGCCGGCGATGTGGCCCGCCACCATTCGGCCCTCGTAGAAGCGGGCCGCATAGGTGGAGAGGTTGTCGGCGCGGATATAGCCGGTGGCGTGCTCGAACTTCACGTCCGGAAACTGCTGGGCGACGTTCACCGTCGCGTTCATGAACCCGAACGAGGTGGTGAAGATGATGTCCGCACCGCCGGCGGCGAGCTGGCGGATCACCCGCTCGGCGTCGGCGCCTTCGGCGACATTCTCCACATAGACGGTCTCGACCGCGTCGCCGAAGTGCTCCTCGAGCGCGAGCCGGCCCTGGTCATGCTGGTAGCTCCAGCCGTAGTCGCCGATCGGGCCGACGTAGATGAAGCCGACCTTCACGGGATCCTGCGCCATGGCCTGGGCCGACAGCCCTGCTGCCAGGGCCAACGCCCCCACGCCCCACAAACTCCTCGTCATTGTCCCCTTTTCCTTCCTAAGACAGCCCGCCCCCTCGGGGCTGCGGCCGTGTGCCCATGCGAAACCCGTGCCTCAGCCGCGCGGGTGGAACGGCTGGCCCAGACAGGCCGGCGCGCTGGCCCGAACCCGCATCGCGTCGCGCGAGATGATTACCAGTACGACGATCGTCGCGACATAGGGGAGCATGGTGAACAGCTGCGACGGAATGTTGAGCGAGAGCGCGCTCTGACCGTGCAGCTCCAGCATGCGCATCGCGCCGAAGACGTAGGCACCGAGCAGCACCCGCCACGGCCGCCAGGTGGCGAACACGACCAGCGCCAGCGCGATCCAGCCGCGGCCGGCCGACATCTGCTCCTGCCACATCGGCGTGTAGGCGAGCGAAAGGTGGGCGCCGGCAAGCCCGCTCATCGCGCCGCCGAAGGCCACTGCCGCGAAGCGGATCGCCACCACCGGATAGCCGATGGCGTGCGCCGCGTCGTGGGACTCGCCCACCGCCCGCAGCACGAGCCCCGCCTTGGTGCGGTAGAGGAACCACCACACAGCCGCGACCATGGCGACGCCGACATAGACCAGCGGGTCGTGGCGGAACAGGATCGGGCCCAGCACCGGGATGTCGCTGATGCCGGGTATGTCCAGTTTCGGCAGGCCGCTGTAGGCGCGGCCGACATGGTTCACCCCGATCAGCGCGCTGCAGCCGATGCCGAAGATGGTGAGGGCCAGCCCCGTCGCCACCTGGTTGGCGAGCGTCACCAGCGTCAGCACGGCGAAGACCAGGGAGATGACGACGCCGCCGATCATGCCGGCGAACACGCCGAGGGTGCCGCTGCCGGTCTCCATCGTCACCACGAAGGCGCAGACCGCCCCGATCAGCATCATGCCCTCGACGCCGAGGTTCAGCACGCCGGACCGCTCCACCACCAGCTCGCCCGTCGCGGCCAGGATCAGCGGCGTCGAGGCGAGGATCGTGGTGACGATGATCTGGACGACCACGTCCATCAGGCGCTCTCCACCCGGGGCTCGGCCACTGCCGGAACCGGCTCCGCCGCCGGCCGTGCAGCGACGCCCGGCTTCCGCAGCCGGATGCGGTAGCGGATCAGCAGGTCGCTCCCGAGCAGGAAGAACAGCAGCATGCCCTGGAACACTCCGGTCACCGCCAGCGGCATGCCGACCATGATCTGCGCATTCTCGCCGCCGATGTAGCTCATCGCGATCACCACCCCGGCGATCGCCACCCCCACCGGGTGCAGCCGGCCGAGGAAGGCGACGATGATGGCGGTGAAGCCGTAGCCGGGCGAGATGCTGTCGTTGAGCTGCCGCACCGGGCCGGCCACCTCGATGACGCCGGCAAGCCCCGCCAGCGCGCCGCCGAGCAGCATCCCGATCCACACCATCCGCGGCTGGCTGAAGCCGGCATAGCGTGCAGCCTGGGGCGCCTGGCCGACGACCTTCACCTGAAATCCGAACAGGCTGCGCGCCATGGCCAGCCAGGCCAGGCCTGCCGCAACCAGCGCGATCACCGCACCGAAGTGCAGCCGCGTCCCCTCCAGGATCGGGCTCAGGGTTGCCGCCGGATGGAATATCCGCGACTGCGGAAAGCCGTAGCCCTGCGGGTCGCGCAGAGGGCCGTAGATCATGATCGAGATGATCAGCCCGGCGACGTACGTCAGCATCAGGCTGGACAGGATCTCGTTGACGTTGAACCGGGTCTTGAGCAGCGCCGGGATCGCTGCATAGGCGGCCCCGCTGGCCGCGCCGGCCAGCATCATCAGCACGATCAGGCCGGGCACGTCCTCGTTCCAGAAGGCCAGCGCCACCGCGCCGCCGCCGAGGGCACCCATCAGCAGCTGGCCTTCCGCCCCGATGTTCCACACCCCGGCGCGGAAGCCGATGGCAAGCCCGACGCCGATCAGCACCAGCGGCGTCGCCTTCACCAGCAGCTCGGCACGCATGTAGCCGGTCTCGACCGGCGTCACGAAGAACTGGTAGAGCGCCGCGCCCGCCGGGTAGCCCAGCGCCCAGAACAGCAGCGCGCCGGCGACGACGGTGAGCGCCACCGCCAGCACCGGCGTCATGTAGGACCAGAAACGGGAGGGTGCGGGACGCCGCTCGAGCCGGATCATTGCGCCGCCTCGACCAGTTCGGGCGCCGCATCCGCGCCGTGGACGCCCCCCATCAGCAGCCCGATCTCCTCCACCGTCACCGACCGCGTCGGCCGCGGCTCCGACAGGCGGCCGACGTTGATCACCGCGATGCGGTCGCTGATTTCCATCAGTTCGTCGAGGTCCTGCGAGATCACCACCACCGCCGTGCCCCGCCCGGCCAGCGCCCGCAGCGCCCGCCGGATGGCACCGGCAGCGCCCGCATCGACACCCCAGGTCGGCTGGGACGCGATCAGGACCTTCGGCTCCTGCAGGATCTCGCGGCCGACGACGAACTTCTGCAGGTTCCCGCCGGACAGGCTGGAGGCGGCGGCGCCGACGCCGGCGGTGCGGACATCGAAATCGGCGACAATGCTCTCCGCATAGCGGCGGGTCTCGCCGGTGCGGATCATGCCGGCGGACAGCAGCCGCTTCGGCCCGTAGCCGGTGAGCAGCGCGTTCTCCACCAGGCTCATCGCAGGCACGGCCGCGTGGCCGAGGCGCTCCTCGGGAACCACCGCCAGCCCGCGGGCGCGCCGCGCGCGGGGACCAAGGTGCCCGATCGGCTCGCCCTGGAAGAGGATGGCGTCCGGCCGGTCGCTCACCGTCTCCCCGCTCAGCGCCCGCAGCAGCTCGATCTGGCCGTTGCCGGCGACACCGGCGACACCGAGGACCTCCCCTGGCCGGATGTCGAGCGCGATATCCTCCAGGTCGATGCCGAACCGGTCCGCTGATGCGAGGCTGAGTCCGCGGATGGTAAGCACCGGGGGGGCGGTCGAGGGGTCGCCCGCGACGCCTGGCGGGGCGAGCTCGCCGCCCAGCATCATCTGTGCGAGGCTCGACGTCGTCTCCCGCCGCGGGTCGCAGTTCGCCACCACCCGCCCCATGCGCAGGATGGTCGCCGTCTCGCACAGGTCGCGGATCTCCTGCAGCTTGTGGCTGATGTAGAGGATTGCGCGTCCCTCGGCCGACAGCGTGCGCAGCGTGCGGAACAGCTCGCCGACCTCCTGCGGGGTCAGCACCGAGGTCGGCTCGTCCATGATCAGGAGCTGCGGGTCCTGCAGCAGGCAGCGCACGATCTCGATCCGCTGCCGCTCGCCGACGGAAAGGGTGTGAACCTCGCGCTGTGGATCAAGAGGAAGGCCATAGTTTCTTGAAATTTCGAGAATCTCCTTCGCCAGCGCCCGGTTGGCGCTGCGTCCGGGGAGGCCCAGCGCCACGTTGTCGAGCACCGTCAGCCCCTCGAACAGCGAGAAGTGCTGGAACACCATTCCGATGCCGAGCCGGCGCGCCGCGTTCGGGCTGGCAATGGTGATCGGCTCGCCGCGCCAGCGGATCTCGCCGGCATCCGCCTGCACCACGCCGTAGATCGTCTTGACCAGGGTGGACTTCCCGGCGCCGTTCTCGCCGAGCAGCGCGTGGATCTCGCCCGGCATCACGGTCAGATCGACCGAATCGTTGGCGAGGCAGCCGGGATAGCGCTTGGTGATGCCGCTGAGCTGCAACAGGGGCGTCCGCGTGGCGGCTGCGGTCACGATGCGGCCCTCAGGGCGACCG
>ERZ777003.2741-NODE-2741-length-19261-cov-7.725867_pt1 | contig 19261 bp, 34 predicted proteins | sample MGYA00374956_ERZ777003 | MGnify/ENA primary metagenome ERZ777003 (study PRJEB29302, sample SAMN06268252) | bioreactor metagenome | isolation source: Joint BioEnergy Institute, California, USA | place: USA:Joint BioEnergy Institute, California, USA | collected... | reverse complement strand
GAGCCGCAGCAACATCGCGATCCAGAACACACCCGCATTCGCAGCGGTGCGTCCGTTCGCTAAGCGTCTTCGGCTTAATTATCCCGCATTCAGGGCAGGTTTGAGATGTGCCGCGCGGATCGACCTTGATGAGCGCGCTACCAGCCTTTGCAGCTTTGTAGACGAGCATCGAGATCAGTTGCGCCCATGCGGCGTCATGTACGTCGCGGGCAAGCATTCCACGTGCCATCCCGCGAATGTTAAGGTCTTCGACGGCGATCCCGGCGAAGCGGTTTACGAGGTTAGCGGACAGCTTGTGCAGGTGGTCGCGCCGCTTGGCTGCGATGCGGGCGTGAAATCTGGCGAGCCTTTGCCTCGCCTTGTTGCGACGTTTCGAACCGCGCTTGCACCGCGCAAGGGCGCGTTGGCGACGACGCAGCCCCTTGGCGGCGCGTTTCGTCCAATTCGGGCGGGCGATGGTTTCACCATTAGACAGCGCGACGAGCGAGGTAAGCCCGGCGTCGAGACCGACAGTCTCGCCGTCGCGAAGATCGACGCAATCAACATCAACGTGAAAAATCACATACCATTTACCAGCCTGCCGCGTCAGAACCGCAGACTTCGGCTTGCTGGGCAACTCACGGTGCCATTTTACCTTGACTTCGCCGGGGACACCGATAAAGCCGATGCGTCCGGACTTGCGGATCGTGAGGCCGTTGCCAACGCGGAATTCGGCGGCATGAAAACGGGAACAGGCGCGAAAACGCGGGAAACCGGGTTTGTCGCCGCGCTTGAGCCGGGCAAAAAACGCCTTGAACGCCTTGTCGAGACGACGAAGCACCTGTTGTTCGGCACTGAAAGACCAGCGGGCGAGGCCGTCATGAATGGCGCGCGTAGCTTTCAATTCCACTGCCTGCATACCGTAGGTGACGGACACGCCCCGTCGCCGCCAAGCGTCGATGCGCTGTTCCAGCGCGGCATTGTAGAGTTGGCAAAAGTCCGCAAGCATTTCATCGAGCGCGGAACGCTGAACACGAGTCGGATAGACGCGGAATTTATATGACAGAATCATTTACCGGTTCTTCTGCGCTTCGTTGTGGCGACGGATAGTTGCTTCGGAGATTGTTCACTCATGTGTCAATATATAGTCACTCACTGGCTAACCTTCAAGAGTGGCGCGCATTCCGCCCGCACACGATTTTCTTGTAAGTGTTTTTCCAATTCTGGCGGCGGGCTTGGAGAAGGTGAGTTGTTTTCCCAGCCGCCATGACGGAATAGAAGAAATGAAGTTTTGCCACGGTTAATTCAATCGGTGCAATATGCGTTATTGACGGGATACTGGCCGACCGGGCATTGAACCCGCTCGGACTCATAGGGAACCGTGCGATAGAGGATGTTTTGTTGATTGGCACATGACGAAGCCAGAAGGGCAAAAAACAGGGCCGTTCCTACGACGCGAAATGAAAACATGTTATCCCCTCAAATTTGGATGTCTTTTTCGATGAAGTGAAACCCTTCGGACTTCAGAAATTCGATGAGCGTCGCCTTTCCGGGCTTGCGGATATCACGGAATTTCCGCTGGATCATCATCATAGCTAGGATGGGCATATCGACATAATTGATAACGAACCTCACGTTCGGCGGCAATGAATCGTGGTACCGCATGCGATTTTCTTGCAGGTGTTTTTCCAATTCTGATGTCATCTCAATTAAGCCATGTTATTGATCGTTCGAATTTTTCCAATAGATGATCGGGAATCCGCTCCCCTTCCGCCGTCAGTTTCGTGACACACCCCATGAAATGGGGATCGGATGTGAGGAAATCGAACAGAGTCTGTTCCCTCATGGAAGCATCATCAGCACTGGCAGTATCGCATGAGATTGCCATGAAGTGATGGATGTCGCTCAACGTGTAAGTCGGTAGCTTGATGAAAGTTTCAACATACTCCTCGGGCAGGACTCCGATTTTGAGGTATTGAAACCCCTTGATTTCGTCCTGCAACACGTTCCATGCGGAGATGTCGAACCGAACCACACAATAATAGTCATCGCATGAGTATGACGGATGGTCGTATTTGAGTATCGTCAAAAACATGTCGGAACCCTCAACTACAAGACAATATAATACGGCAGAGAATACTGGTCAACCGCAAAGAGGCGCGATTTCCGATCCACGAATATAAATCATGTCATCTGGTGCGAGGGTAAACCATCCATATTCCTTCAATTTTTCTTGAAGTCTCGGTGGATATAATGCGAACATCATCTTCGTTGCGCTGACGGACACGACTTTAGCGCCCGTCTGACGATCTACGGTATAGGCATGGTGGAACCCAAACAGCGCATGCTCGGAGACGCAGATACGGCTTTTGGGGATCAGAGCCAGCACCAGTGTGCATGCACTGATACAAATGTCGTCGATGCGAATGTTGACGCCAGACTTACGCATAAGATTGTACTTGTCAATGTAATCGTAGAGGGAACCGCCGCCGTCGCCGCTGATGGTGATCGTCGCCGGATGCGGCACCGGTGATTGTGCCCGCGTTGATGTGAGGGAGGAATTCAGGACGAGGATGGTCACGAGGATAGATAATAGCGCCCTCATGGTGACTCCTATGCTAGTGTTAGACCTAGCATGATGAAGAACCCCCAGACCGGGCCGGTTAGAAGCTCGGCGATGGGAACGCCAAACTGCCGATTGATCAGATACGACACGTGATATACCGTGGTCATTCCGATGCTGTAGAGCATCGCAACAGGCAGAATGATTTGATAGTGTCCGTACAGTGTGCAGAACAAAACGAGACCGGGAATGATGAAAATCAGGTGACGTAGTGTGAATGCCACGTAATCATTCCCCAGTGATACCTTGTTGAGCAGGCCCTCGAAGAATCTGCGGTTGCGGGGATCGTCGGTTTGGTCTAGCTGATTCAGGTCAAACCAGAGCCCCCAACCGGGAAACCGCCAGACGGCGAACGCGAACGCGACGACTGCGGTATAGACGAGGTTGAATGAGATGAGGTATGCCGCCACGGCAACGAGGGGGATTGCCCACGTCAAGGGACGTGATGGTAAACGATTGACGAATCCGACCTTTCCGCCAGCCATGAGCGATGCAATCGTCATCAAAACAAAACCAGCGATGAGGCAGACTAGAGATAGGTCCATGAGATTCCTCGTCCATTAGTGCATTGTGTAATATTTATGAACCCCGGTCAACAAAAAAGAAAGGCCGGGATTGCCCGGCCTTTAAGATCACTATCTACGCGAAGCCACATTGTTATTGTTTTTAACCTTTGGATGTTGCGGGTGACTAGATCGGGAGATCAGCGGCGACCGTTGCCACCACCATGGCCTCCACCGTGCCCGCCTCCATGACCACCGCCATGGCCTCCACCGTTACCGGGACCATTGCCGGGACCGTTACCATTGCCATGACCATTCCCGTGGCCGTTACCATTCCCGTTGCCGGGACCGCCGGGACCATGACCACCGCCATTGCCGGGACCATTGCCGTGACCGTTACCGGGACCGTTGCCGTTACCGGGTCCGTGTCCGCCATTGCCATTGCCCGGACCATTGCCATTCCCGTGGCCATTACCGGGACCGTTACCATTTCCGGGACCATTGCCATTGCCCGGATCATCGTTGCCCGGTCCGGTATCGTTACCATTGCCCGGATCATCGTTGCCCGGACCATCATTGCCGGGAGAACCCGGCCCGGTGTTGTCGCCCGGATCAGAATTACCACCATCGTTACCGGAATTCCCATTGTCGGAATCGCTCGGCGATGACGGCGAATCGCTGTTACCACCAGTTGATGGGGCCGAAGGCGAAGACGGCGCACCAATCGATGAAGGCGAAGTCACCGCGTCACCATTGCCAGCATGGTAGACATTCGGCAGTGGAGCGCAGCGACCAGAAAAAAGTTCCTTCCAGTGGTTTGCCGGGCAAGATTGAGCAGAGGCAGAGCCCGAAACGCTGACTGAAAGGACTAGTGCTAGAGCAGATGCTGAAAGTAGATGTGAAACTCGCATGGTTATCTCCTTTATCGCGTGGTGAGTTTTACAATATACTGTTCTAAGGACAGGCTGTCAAGGGAAGAAAGAATTTTTTCTCCTCAAGAACAAAGCGGTCGTCAAGCCTCGATGCGCTGTTCCACTGCCGCCACCAATAACACGTGGAGGTGTTTTTTGTGCGGTGAAGTCACCACGTCACCATTGAGCAGTTGCAGCGCCCGAAACGCATACTGAAAGAACTAGACTAGGCAGGGCAACGATGCCCTGCCTTATTTTACCATGTTGGGAAGCTTAGCAAGCCTGCAAACAGCCTTGGACTTCGATCTCGTCCACAGGCTTGTTGGCAGCAGCCGCACGAGCACGGCGATGCTCGCCATAGCGGGCAGCCGCCTTGCGGCAATGGTTGTCAAGTTCCTTGAGCAGCTTGGGGGAATTCGCAACCTCGGCCACGAACGCTACAGCATCCAGAGGCTTTGCGAAGAATGCTCCCATCTTGGAACCCCTGAGGCTTAGAGCCACCAGAATTCCCGCCTTGCCTTTGTACTCCACGTACACCATGTGGAGAAGGTCTTCAAACTCACCATTCTCCGCCATGTCCATGAGCGTCGTGGGATAAACTACTCCGTCGAAGTGTTCGAATCCCAACGCCTCGAACCGGTCTAGAATGCGAATCGGCCATTCGATCTCCTTCACTTCGGAAGGATCGAAACGCGGGAAATTCCCAAATGTCATCATGTCACGTGAAACTCGCATGTTATCTCCTTCATCACGAGGTGATGTTCGCAATATACTGTTCTAAGGGTGGGTTGTCAAGGGAAGAAAGTGGCGGTTTTTTCTGTTGCCGAGGGAAACCGCCAAAACTCCTAGAGGATTACGCTGCTAGCGCTACCTCACGGGCAACGAAATTATCGTTGGCATTTATATACGGCACTTTGCCAGTCAAGGTTCTCGCAGCAATCTTCCCCGTCAATCGATCCTGCTTCGCCCCCATTGGTGGAGGCGGCGGGAACTGCCCCCGCGTCTTGTCCGAGTACCCTTTGCCGTTCAACGAACCTAACACATATTTAGTTGCGGATAGAGGAAAGTCAATGCCCTACAGAAAAATTTTTTCAGGGGAATTGTCCCGGCAATCAGAACTCCTTAATCATTTTTTCTTCGGAAGGCATTGACATTTTTGATCCGTCCTTCATCACGACATCAGTGAATCGCGTAGGGAAACTAACATAGAATGTTCCTAGTTTAGAATACCCATAGACAGTTGTCGTATAAATCTTGAATGATGAACCATCATTGAATTTAAAATACATGATGTTTTCAAGGTTAGCATGTTTAATACGATTATGAATAATCTTATGTTCTGTCACTTCAGACTTTTTTGCAAAGATATGACCTAGTTTGCTGCTGTTCTTCGCAACAAAGTCCATAATAATTGTATCTACTTGCTGCTTTGCAAGCCCCTCAATTACTTTATCTGCATCTGGTTTTAGAGTACTTACATTTTTTCCTTGTATATATTCCGTCTTAAGGATGTGAGGCGCAATAAAACGTTTCTCCGGGCTCATTTCACGAACCTTTGACTGATCCAAAGGAGTCTGCTTGGCAATTTCTTCCTTAAGCTTCATCAAATGTGATGTCATCTGTTTGTAGTATTCTTGTCTAATCTGTTCGACAGAATTTTGAAGGAATTCGCTCGCAATCTTAAGAGCTTCCCTAGGAATCATAGGCTTGACAAACTTTTTGGGATCGACTGGTGCAGGTGCCTTTCCTGCTTTGAGCAACGGCTTCAAATCCTTTACAATGTCAGGTAGTTGCAGAATGGAATCGTAAAAATCATACATGTTAGGATATTTGGTCTTGTACTTGGACCAATGCTTATGCAATTTCTTGATGGAATTTGTTGCGAACCGGCCGGGCTCATCCTCGGAGAAATTATTGTCCCTCAAAATTGGAAGGATTTCACCACGAAGTTTGCTGTGGATTTCTTCAAGACGACGCACTACGGCATACGTGTACATTTCAGAAAAACGAGCCTTATAGAGATCAGCTTCGCCTTTAAGTGCTGCCTCAAACTGATTTAATGCACTAATGTATGCATCGCGTCTTTTCTGATTGTCGATGTATCGCGCAAGCGATCTGATTTTGTTGAAATCATATTTCATATCGTAGAACCTCCGCGTGTGTTCGAGATTATATGGTATTTATGTTTCGCGGTCAAAGAAAAAGGCTACTAAATTTAGTAGCCTTTTCTCTTATGTTTTAGCGGTGGTCCCGAGGAAAGTCAACACGCGAAGGCGCAAACAAGTCAAATCTTCGCAATCACAACATCGCCAGTCATGCCGAATTCGTGGGGATAGCCCAGCGGATTTACAATGACACGGCAGTCGCCAATAGTAAAATCATGCTTTGAATGCACATGCCCGGAAATCCACAGCTTCGCGCCGCAATCCGCCACGAGGTGATCCAAGTTGTTGACGAAGAATCGATTGAAGGGATTGCCAACGAACCGCGAAGTGACGCATTTCTCGGAAGGTGGATGATGCGTCACGACAACATCAGCGCCAGAATTGCGGATGAACTCGCGGTGGGCCTCGTGGACTGCATTCCACTTCTCGATAGTCGCACCGTGGCAATATTGAAAATCCGAAAATCCCCTCGTCAATGACCAATCAAGGACAGGATCAAGGCTTGTCCAAAGCGTACAACATGCAAATGTCGTACCGCCAATGTCAATCAACTCAACGTCCTGCTCGGGCGTCGGGAATTCTCTTCCCCAATAATCATGGTTGCCCATTGAGGTGACCACGGGAATGCCGTAATAATTCCGAATTTCATCGATCAGCCATTGACGGATGTCCGAATTGGTGTGGATGTCACCAGCAATCACGAATGCATCGACGTTGAGATTCTCGAAATCCCGTCTGTGGGGAAGGACCAGCGTGCCAAAGGGATTGAAGACGTTGTCGGTTGTCGTCGCTTTGGTTTGTCGGAATTCGGCGTGGATGTCACTTAGAATGGCAAGGTTCATTGGCTTCTTGTGCCTTTTCCCAAATCGCGAACATGTTATTCAGAATCCACTCTTTGTGTTCGACGGGGAGATTTTCAACCTGAATTTTCGGCGTTTCGTCGTGGATGACATCGAACATGTTGTCACTGTGGAAAATGATATTGACCACATATTCCCCTAGCTTACCGCAAATCTTCTGTTGATAGTGCTCGGCCTCGACGATCTTCATGTTTTCCTTTGGAAGGTCGAATGCCGTCAGGACATCTTCGCACTTCTCGTATAGATGGTTCAGCGCCTCGATGTCATTGTCGGCGGTGACGTAAAACGCGACGGGAACCATCGTCCCACTTTCCTTACCGACAAAATCGGCGGAAATCTTGAACATTTTCGACATTATTTTACTTATCCTTCCCGTTGAAAAGGCATACAAGCTCCCTCTTGGCGAGGGCATATTCCCGCTGTTGCTTGCGAAACCCCGGCTGTAGAGTGTAGGAATTGGCAAGCAGAACTTCCCGTTCCCCGCTCGTTAGCTTCGCCCAACGTCCGCGATTGAGGAACCTAACCCGTCGCTTACCAGTCTCGGTATCGAAGCCCATGAACAGCACCCGATTGGAAGAGCCAATCAAGTCCTCTGCAACATCGACAAACATGGACGAGAATATATAATCGGCGTCGTGGGCATGGTAGATATAGCGCAGTGCCTCGGCGAACTGGGCCGTGTCGCTCGCACCTCCATCGGAAGCAAGGTTGGCGATGGTACCATTATGCATCATTCCGACATCGTCGGCAATGATGAACGGATGGCAATTCTCGCTATCCACAACCCCGCGCGTGGCATATCGGAAATGATAGGCAACACCCGTCTTGGGACCGTGCTTGATGATCTTGGCGATTTCATTGAGGCTAAGCAACCCCTTGAGGTATTGGACCTTTCCATCCTCGATCCACATCATCCCGAAACCATCTGGATTGTTGTCGTAGATGGTCTTGAGATGCTCCCACGGGAAGAACCCCTTTGGAGGAACATAGATGATCTGGCACATTAATTGAACTCCACTTCCTTGAGATATCCATAATGTATCAGGTCCGACACAAAATCGCAAGCGTTATCTGCGGAAATATAGTGGTCGGCCACTGCCCAAGCTCGATTGGAAAACCCCATCATGAATTCGTGGATGTCAGCATCGTTGTCGATGAACTGCATCTTCTTCAGCTGAGCGACGATGTCCTCGTCGCTGCCTGAAACGATGTACTTGTCGTATGCGACGAACGTCCTCATGCGGCAAGCTCCTCTGCACGCTCGCGGTAGAAAGACGCGACCGAGATATCCATACCGGCGAAAACGTCATCGTTGGCAGGATCATAAGAAACGTCAACGCGAACGACATTGCGAAGATAACCGTGGTTAGGGCTATACGTCATCTTCCAAAAGTTGAGCGTGTTGTAGACCTGCTGAAATTCCTCGAACGTGGGGAAAAGGTTGCGACCAAGGATGTTGATTTCCCCGAACGTCAGACGGCGAATGTCGTCGGCGATGGTAACCACATACTCCTTGCGCGTCTTGTGTCCCAATTCACGAGCGATTCTGTAGACGCGGTCCTCGGGAGAAAGAGCGCGAAGACTCTCGTGGGATGTGAGGATGAAGTAGACCATTCGAAGCATGTTATTGATCTTGCGGTGGTTCTTGGATTTCATCATATCGAATGCCTGCTCGGGCGTAATCCGGTTGGCGTAGGCGACATGACGAATATTATCGGGCAGGTTAATCGTGGTGCGGGAAGCAAGCGTGGCAGTCTCGGCAATGGTCTTCGACCGCTCGTAGAACGAGACGCAGAACTTAACCCAATTGATGATCTTCTCGGCGTTGGTCGTCCCGCTGTGGTGGCGGAACTCGATGGTACGATATTTCACATAGGACATGAAGTTAATCTTGTGATACCGCGACGTCCCAAGGATATGCTCAATCACAGTCTGAGACGGATCGTAAGCGTTCACAACCGACTGGCAGTAGCGGTTGTTATTGTTGCGGCGCGACAGCGGCATGAAGCTATCAATCGTACCCTCGAAATGTGCGTAGCGCTTGGCGAGCAAGCGGGCAGCGTCAACGGTAACGTCAGAAGCATCGACGTGGACGTGGAGCCCACAAACCTTGCGCACGGAAGCGTTGATGCGATTGATCACTTCACAAGCCTTGCGAATGAGCGCGAAAGACTCTTCCCCGAACTCAAGCGGCGGAGAAACAAGCTCAAGACCATTGTATCCCTGAGTCGTGAGGGAACCGTCTCGGACGATCTTCCACGTGGACGTGACGCTATGGGTATATCCAGCCCAAACGGTGGGAATGCCTGCGGCAGTCAACTGGCGGGCGACATCTTCACCAAAGACGTTCGCGGGAACGAGGAACTCGACTTCAATTCCAAACTTGCGAGCCATTTCCGTCTCCATCATCATTACGAGTCTTTTTTAACCCGTGTTTCGGAGGGTGTCAACACCTAATTTTCAATTACACAATTTCCCAACGCAAGCTTCCGTCCTCGTTCCGGTGGATGCCGACTCGATGTCTGCCGTGGGGATGACGGAACAGATATGCATTACATTTCCCGAAATTTTCGGTGTCGATGACGACGCGATGGTAGAGCCTCCCTTCGCTTTCCAGTGCATCGAGCCGCTTGATGGCAGTGTCGTCAACCTCGTAGACTTCGCCCGAAACTCGTTCCGTCCCTTCCGTCATGATGGGGAAGGGATTCGACTTATCGAATGCGAAAATGTCGAACTGCGGCGCGGTGCGCGTCGTCCCAAGGAATTTCTGATTTTCGAGCAGGTGATGGTTACAGAACCCCTTCTTCAGCGTGCCATAAACAAATACTCGCATAATCATTTTCTCCCGTCAGTTAGAGTCGAATGTGCCGGTGTTTCCCCGGTCGTGGTGCAATATATGGGATTTCCGAGTCCGCTCATGATTTCGAATACGTAGCAACGCCCGAAAACGAGTTTTTTGAGATGCACGTTCGGCATATACAAAACGCGGGTGTTTACTCCGTCGCGCAACCGATAGGTTACCTTGGCTAGGAACCGATCGTATTCAGTTGCGCCCACGACGAGGCAGTGTACATACTTCCGATCTACATTCCGTTGCCGTTCATATTCCCATTCACTATCAATGATGACGACATCGTCTTCCATCAACAACTCCATCATATGTCCGTCAATGCCACAAATGCCGAATTCTCTTGTTATACAATTTTTCTTGTGCGCCGATGAGTAGATAGATGAAATGCTTATGGCCTGAAACTCGCTCGAATTCGTAGAGGACTGCGAAGCGAGTTTCGATGTCGCAGTCCTCCGCCCGATCCAAGACACGTAGGCGGTCGCGGTACGTTTCGGCATACGTGATAATCACATATGCCAACATAACTCCCACGATAAACATCATCATCTCCATGGCAAAACGTTATACTATCCCGGATAATTTGTCAATACATAAATAAACGAAGAGATGAGGATTTCACATGGTAGGTTTTGGTTTTAGCCTAGGGATTTCTGATATTATCCCGCCGATCAGAAATGAGGAAGAACTTCCGCCAGATGATGGCGACAATGGTGGGGATGATACTCCACCAGATGATGGTGACAATGGCGACAACCCCGAACAATTTTGAAAACGGAGTTGACAACTCCGCAGCGAAATAAAGGCCAACTTTTCACATCGGGCGAAAGTTAGCCTTTATTCGCGTCACCTCTTCGTCACGACAATGAACAACGTGTTGCAGTTGGTCCCGACTTCAGAAAACGAACCGGACGGAAGGTCATACCACGAAGCCTTCATTTGCTCCATCAGCTTCCTGAATGCCTTCGACTTCTTCGTCTCGCGGAATTCGGTTCCAGCCGACATGATTGCGACTAGAGTCCCGCCCGGCTTCAGGAAGTCCAATGCATGCGTCACGTGGTCAATGTCCCTTTCCCTGTCGAAAGGTGGGTTCATGATGATCCTATCATACAGCCCGGTAACGTCCGGCGTCAATTGCAGAAAATCATACTGAAACACTCGTTCGTAGATTCCTTCGTTGCGAAGGGCTTCGGCAAGATGTGGTTGGATTTCAACACAATCGACAATATGGCGATATGTATACGGTCCCTGTGAAGAATAGGCAGTCTGTTCCTTCGCGACGAGGCGCGCAAGGTTCCCCGTTCCCGCACTCGGTTCCAGAATGCGAAGTGGCGGTTCTCCCGGACGACGATACAGCGGTAGACGGTCAATAACTCGCAATGCGGTTTCTTCGGGAGTTGGGTAGAATCCGTAGAACTTTGCGGGCGTCGTCTTCTTTTCCTTTAGTGGATCGGCCTCCTCCTGTCGCGCGTCTCCGATAACTTCCCCGTACCATTCGGCAAGGATTTTATTGACACGCTCAACAAGGTCGTCTCGCTTGAACCACATGTGAGCATTGCCATTTTTGTAGCCACGAATGGTAAAGTATTCCGTCTCGGCCACGGACTGGCGGGGCTCAAACCCGCCACCTCGACGCGATTCCTTCAATGCTTCAAGAGCAGAACGGAAATTTTCGTCGAACTTCCCATCAAGAATGCAGAAAATTCGCTCGACATCAATCAGAATGTCACGAATTTTCCCGTGGCGCAGGTTCCCCCAATCGTCGAACACGTAGCGAAGGATGATGCGCGAACCGATCTTGAAACCATCGTGCGTGCGGAAACGGCGGTCCAACTGTGAAAATACGTTGGCGATACCGCGACGGAAAATATTACCAAATTCTGCCGTGAAATACTCGATGGTTGAAACGACATTCTCGACGGTGGGCTCGGGAAGCATCTTGCCCATTTCGGTTTGATCGATGATTTCGCGGTGGCCGATTGCCTTGGTCGGCACATATGCCATCTGCTTGCGCAGATTTTCCTTGGCTTCCGCGTCCATCAGCTTCTCCAACTGCGTCCGCTCGATGACGGTTGCCCATAGATTAATCGCGGTAATGCGACGGGCAACAGCCATGAATTGATCGTGGTGGGGAAGAGAAATTGTGCGGAAGAATTCGCGAACCTCGTCTACATGGTTGTAGTTATAATCATTGAGGCCGCCGATTGGTGCCGCTCGTCGTGCCATGTCGTGGGCGATGTCAAATGCTTGCCTCGCTTCTTCGATTTTCCGATATGCTTCTTCATACAGGCGAAGGGCTTCATCACGATAACCGACAAGTTCTTCGACAGACGCACGAGGCATAAGAGCATTCATGTTTCACCCCATTGATTTCACCGAAAAAGGTTCCGAACTTCTCGTGGATATAGCTCGACCGGATTTCTTAGCATGAATCTATACCACAGATGCTGGCTATGCGGAACCACATTGATCATTTCATATAGACGATGGCCAGTTTCAGGATCATCATCGATGATGTGGCGGGCAGCATTAAGTTTGGCACATAGGCGTTCCGTATATGTTTGCATGTCGCAGTGCCAATACCATAGCGCAAGCAGAACTGGAACACATGCCACGATGGTGCCGCAGATATACAACCATAGGGGAATCATCGCTCCATCTCCTTGATGTACTTGTGGACGGATTCTGGATAGATTTCCATCAGTGGAATCTTCCGAAAAACTCCGGAACGCGCGCGAAGGTGCTTGGCGAACGGAACATCCAAGAAGTCTGATTCGGCTTTCCAGTCCGCACCCTCATAAATCTTCATGTGGATCAGAATTCTTTCGTTGATTGCCTCTCCGTAATTCATTGTTCGGAAGAGATAGTACGCGACTCCCATCGATAGAACTAACCCAATGACAATTTCGTAGATTGTGTCCATTATACTTTTCCTTACTGTAGATGATAGCGAACAGAACGAACCCTAGAATTGGTGGCCACAGAATCCAGACGAGCAGAAACGACATGATGACTGATGCTCGGGAGGGAACCTTCGCACTGTCCAGCAGATCAAGCCCAACGAGGGCACCCGAAATGATGCCTCCGACTACGAAATACAGGAAGACTAATATTTCCGCCATGTCACTCCTCGCTTGGACGATAGCATATATCGACGATTTCTTTGCGGTGTGTGGAGACCTTGTGCATGAATTCTTGGTCGTTCTTCGTCCAATCGATAGGAAGGGAGAAGAACCAAGTGGCACGCTTCTTCGCTGCGGCAATGGTCCTATCCAGTGATCCGGCATTGGCGCGGATTACGAGGCCCGATGCTGCATGGGAAATCACCCAAAATTTTCCCTTACCAACACCCTTCTTGCGGCATTCGCAACGATGAATGGCAAGCCCATTCTTGAAATACGCGGGAATGGAATACGTTTCCCCATGAGAATTCGTGAAGGTGAAGGTTCCTCGCGTCCAACCGTTGACCATGTGATGTCCTCCATTGACGAGGACATCATACACGATTCGGCTTTTCCGTCAATTGCTTTTTGAGTTGGTGGTGAAAAAAATTTTCATCTCGGATATTCAAAAAATTGATCTAGACAGGCTTCGATGTCCTCGATGAGATATTCGAATTCGGACACTGCCTTTGGCGGAATATCCACACGACTTCGCAAATATTCCTCAATTTCATAAGCAAGATTTATAATATCTACTCGCGTCACCTTGTGGTAGGGAATCTTCTCTTCGACCTTCTCCATCGATCAGCCTTTCGAATTGAGATTGTATATGGAATTTTGATGACACGTCTATTCGGTTCCCTCGGCATTTTCCCGCCACGAGTCCCACAAATAATGTGCCGAGAAGGCGTCCGCAAGTTAACACAAGACACGGCATGTATTCTTTTCGCAGCATCTGCGCAAGAATATCAGTCCGGATGGATTTTTTGGCAACTCGGACGGGGCTCGATGGAGCAGATTTCTGGTAAATCTACACCATCGTGCCAGCCAAGGATTAATCCACAGTGAAGACGAGCCTCAACCGAGTCTCGTCATTTGCGTAATGGATGGTGGTGATTTTCTTATTGAATGAGAAGTGGTTGAGATAGCGGAAGGTATATTCCTTCCCGCCAATGCGAACGTTTACCGGACTCCGTGACCGGACAGCGGCGACCAAATCCCGGTCGCCTTTCGCGGCGAAGTCCGACAGGAATGCCTTGAACGTCCTGTTCGCAGCGGAGTAATACAGTTCGGATTCGTCAATCGTTCTGGCCATTGGTGCCTCTTGCAGTACCATTTGTTCTTTCATAACACGGCTAGCAAGAGGTGTCAATGCCGCTTTGGAAGGAATTTCGATGAGCAGTGCCTTGGGCGTGACGCCAAGTTGCATGGCAACGTCCATGCGCGTGTTACCGGCCATGATGCGCAGGGAACCGTTGGGAAACTTGATAATCAGCGGCATTTTCATGGGCTTGTTGGCGCGGAACCCATCATAAAGGGCGTCTAGTGTCTTCTCGTTACGGTACTGCGGATAAGACGCATAACTCCGGATAAGGTTAAGCAGTTCCTGCTTCGTTCGCGTGCCGGAACGATAGGCAATCTTGGCGTCAATTTCTGGCGTGACGGTAATAACCTTCGCCGCTTTCACGGCCTTCTTGAAATCCTCGACGGTGGGGAAGGCATTGTTGGTGAGGCTCTTCAGCGACTTGAGTTCGTACTCGACCTTGTATTCTAGTTCGATGTCCTTGTCGCTAGGACGAACCCAATTCGTGAAATTTACCTTCTCCTTGACGGCTTCCGCGATATATGCCTTGAAACTCTTCATGGTAGTATTCCTTGTTTTTTTTGAATATTTAGAAATCCCGCTCGGAATCGATTTCTCGAAAACCGAATTGGAATACCACGAAAAGCAGCGCGACAATGAGCACGGATGCTACAACGGAAACCGCCCAACCCTCGAAGAATATCGATGCGATCTCGACGAATACGTTACCAACCCCCCAACCGGCGAAGAAATAGAACAGCCACTGCGTCCATGACTTCGGGAGAAACTTCGGATGCTTCGTCATATTATAACCTATGTTATCCTCAACGATGATTGCGATAGTTCAGCCACCAACTGTTCCCATACAACTCATCTTGTAGGCGGCGCATTACATCCCACACGCCTAGATATGCGTCGTGGCGGCGGTTTTCTTTGACCGAGTCCTTGAAGTTGGTATAGTCCACGTCCATGAGCGAATTCCAGACAACATTCGCGACCATCTCGCGCGGAAGAAATGCCCGGAATCGATAGTCAGAATTATCGGTCTCGATTACCTCGACATCACCAAAAACATTCTCAATGTCACCCCTGACGCGCGCACGAACGACAACCTTGTCGGGATCGTCCTTGTGCGCGACAATGGACACGAAAGCATCATTTAGAAAAATCCACATAGCACTTCCTTTCTCACTTCTCGATATACGGCAGAAGCTCGTCTTCCAAGTAGGCAGTTTCCCAACCGCGAACAACATCCTTGGACCAATAGATGACCTTGTCCTTATAGGTTCTAACACGGATGATCTCGACAACGGAACCCGTGAAAATGTCGAAGTTAACCACGGCCTTGTCACCAATCTTGAACGCGGGAGCCTTCATTGGAACCTCCATTGCTATCTACATTTTCACTATAGCAGTTGCGGATGGGATGTCAAGGACTTTTTTTCTTACTTCTTGTCATACGGAAGAAGTTCTTCTTCTTTGTAAGCCGTCTCCCAACCGCGAACAACGTCCTTGGTCCAATAGATGACCTTGCCCTGAATGATGTTAATGCGAATGATCTTGACAACGGAACCCTTGAAAATGTCGAAGTTGACAACTGCCTTATCACCAACCTTAAACGCGGGAGCCTTCATCGGAACCTCCTTGGCTGCTTTCGTTTTCACTGTAGCAGTTGCGGACGGATTGTCAATGCCTTTTTTCTGAAATTTTGGTTCCCTCGCCACATTCTTCGTGACGGCTTCCGCGATATATGCCTTGAAACTTTTCATGGTAGTATTCCTTGTTTTTTGAATATTTAGATTCTGTCTCTCGGAGACGATTTCTCGAAATCCGAATTGGAATACCACGAAAAGTAGCGTCGGTGCCTTTTTTCCGAAATTTTGGTGCCCTCGGCAGGACTCGAACCTGCAAAAAAACTGATTTTGAGTCAGTCGCGTATGCCAATTCCGCCACGAGGGCTTTAACTGTTATGAAACTCCGCCTTCTAGAACTTCACCACCATGAACCACTTGAAATTCCCATATGCGTCAAACCATTCCATTTTGATTGGTCGGCGCGGCAGGAATCGAACCTGCACCTTACGGCTTAGAAGGCCGTTGCCCTATCCAGTTGGACCACGCGCCGTTCTGAATTGACACTAACTGCGGGAACGCGCGTTGTCAATCGATTTTTCTTCACTGCTGTACATTTTTTTCGCTGTCGCGCTTCGGCACCAATGCCATTATGGCAATCGAGCACCGCCATGCTATACCTTATCAATCCTGCCGTTGCTTTTCAACTCGTTGAACTCATTCCACAATACGGGATCGATGACTTCCTTCGTTGAGGTGCAATATATGGGCCGGAAATTTTTTCCCTCTTCCAGAAACAAATAACAATGCCCCCAGACGAAAAGTTCCTCTTCACATTCCGTCGCCACTTTCGGCACCCAGTCCCTGATCGTCGAATCGCGAAATGCCAGTTTCAAGGTTGTGTTCAACGTATCGCGGATTTGACGACGAAACACGACCTTCGCGTGATAATATGTCGGGGAAGTTTTGACTGGCAGTAGCAGGCGATATCCAGCGGCGGAATCGCAAAATCTCGGGTTGCGTAGCCCTTGATGTTTCGTCATCACATTCTCGCTTTGTTGGTTGTGCAGTATATAGGGACTACGACATTATCGACATTATCCCCTTCCCATTTGTGGTCTACCACCTCAAACACGTAGCACTTTCCTTGCTCGATCTCCTCGTACCTATCACAATGCAGGCACGTGATCATGAACCTGTCGCGGAATTCCGCGACTATTCGACTTGGGCGTTCCGGAAGTTTCGTGGTTACCATGACGTGGACGCGCGTCCCCACTTCAAGGAATTTTCGGGCAATAACGGCTCGCCCATCCGCCAGAATCTCTCCTGCATCGATAACCATCAAACCACCTGCTCTTCTAGAATTGCGAATACCTCGTTGTTCGCCCGATTGAAAATCGGAATTGCCATGTCGATGATATCTTCCAGAACATCGAGATGGATGTTCGGGTGATTATCAGCAACTCCAAGAGCCTCTAGAAAATCCTCGCTGTCACGTCCGGCTTCGCTCCACGTGTAGGGAGTCCAGCCGCGACGGCTTAGCCATGCCCCACCAAAATTGTATACATGATCCCGCAACTTGACGCTGAGATTGCACCAACCGCAATCGTCGTATCGTTCCTCGTCGCAGATGTCGATTGTCATCACTCCGGTGATTGTGATGGGATTCCCGCGAATCATGCCTTCCACGGTGACGGGAATTTCAGTCGTAAACGTCATGTTGCGCCCCACAGGCTCGATGAATTCGGAAAAAGACAGACTATTCATGGCTCCTCCTCACACGTCGATAGTTACAACTGCAAGAAACTTAGATGTATCGACTTCTACACCCTCGGGAATAGCATCGAGGCGAATCTTGTCTCCCAGACGCTCTTTGCGAATTCGGGCAAGAACTCCCGGAAACAGGTCGCTATTGGCAAGTCCACCATAACGCGGATGGGTGCGGAACGCATTCATGTCGCAGTGGCTCTTTTTCAGTGTCGGCACGGGAATGCACCTATAAGCAAGCGTTCCATCAACATTGTAAACATCGACGACCTTCGCGCGGAAAGAAATGCGAGCCATGGCTATCTCCTGACATTCAACCAACGATTATTTTTTAAATCATGGTGACGGAAGAGTCAAGCGTTTTTTGTGGTGCTCGTTACCATGCACCACCAACCCACGGCGCAAACGGAGCCCCGAAAGTCTCCTCGTGACGGCGCGCATACTCCTCAAAAAACTTTTGAGGATTATCAAACCCCGGCTCGTAGTTTGAGTTAATCTCCTCGCGGATGTCGTCGCACATTATCACGACAACAGCATCAAAATCGACTGGATTTCCGTTGGCATCGACAACGAAATTCGAGTACAGGCGCTTGCGAAGACGACCAAAAGCGGCGGCAAGGTCATTAGAGGTATATTCATTAAGTTCCATGTGGGAGACTTCCCCGTAATTGTTGCGGTCTAGTTCCCAGAAATTGATAACCTCCTCGGTGATTTCGGCATTGGACATATCAGACATATATTCGCGCTGCGCGGCCTCGTCATAAGCCCCGCTTGCCGAAACCCAATCCTCGGCAATGGCGTCAAGCATTTCCGTCAGAGACCGATAAAGACTGCTGCGATATTCATTACGAACCATGACACACCTCACATTTCCCATTAGGACAATTACTTTATAGCCCGTCTTCAAAATCCGGTCAATAGGGTTTCATGAAAAAAAAAACTGGCGTTTTCCTTGCGCCGGTCTCAACAGGCGTCATATTTTTCGGGAGACCTCACATTTCATGCACATTGGTTCCCTAAAGAATGCCGTTATGGTTCGCTCAATTTCTTCCGCGACATATGCCCGAACTTCCTCGGGCGAACGTTCATCGTGATTCCATGGATTATCGGTGTATTCCATTCGGAACACGCTCTTGCGCTTCTCGCCGCATGAGGAACAAATGTATTCAACTTCCCTTACGGCAGAATGTCGTTGCATGTGTCTCACGTCTCTATCTCCTCAATCAAACCATATTGAAAAAAATTACAGTCCACTGAAATCGAGTTTTCGGTTTGGCGTCAGGGAACAGAACTTCGGCAGAATTCGATACACGGCAAAGTTGTCCACGCCAATACCGATGGACTCGTGGAGCGTGTTGAGTACAATGTACGGTTGGTTCTCGAATTCCCCTATCAACGGAAAGTTGCTCTGATGACGATTGATAGTGAGGCTTTTCAATTGCCGATAGTCTCTGCGGAACATCGATGACGTTGGGCAGAATAGCAAAAGTTGTGGGCTAGATTTCTCGGACATACCCACCAGCACACCTTCACTCAAGGTCGTCCGTAAAACTTTTTCACCGATGACGAAATGCGTAACCCCGTCTATTGTCGTGTAATAGATAACTTTCTTGTTCGATGTCTCTATCCACCGTAGTCTTTCGATGACATTGGCCGGGACAGTGCAGTTCACGGGGCCTCCGACGCAATTTCCGATGAATGCTTATATTTGGCTGGGTTTTGATGGAGCGGGTAGAGGGAATCGAACCCTCGTCATCAGCTTGGAAGGCTGCTGCTCTACCATTGAGCT
>ERZ777003.2737-NODE-2737-length-19285-cov-10.018513_pt1 | contig 19285 bp, 11 predicted proteins | sample MGYA00374956_ERZ777003 | MGnify/ENA primary metagenome ERZ777003 (study PRJEB29302, sample SAMN06268252) | bioreactor metagenome | isolation source: Joint BioEnergy Institute, California, USA | place: USA:Joint BioEnergy Institute, California, USA | collected... | reverse complement strand
TCGGGAAGAGATCGACCAGGTTCGGGCAGAGATCGGCCGGCTCCGCAACGAGATCGACCGCACCGACACAGAGCTCGTCCGCCTCATCGCCCGCCGCTGGAGGCTTTCCTCCCGGATAGTGGAGCTCCGCACATCCGCCGGAGGCGCTGTCACCGACGTGGGTCGGGAGTCGGCGATCATGGAACGCGTCACCGAGCTGGCCCGCCAGGAAGGGGTCCCGGTGTCGCTGGCGGCGGACATCTACCTGGTGTGGTTCAACGCGGTCCGAGACATGCTCGCCCGCGACCGGAAAGGACCGGCGTCACCTTCGGCCGGGTGAGCCCTGTTCGTCTTCCAGCTTCGCCCACCGCTGCATCTTGCGGAGCGCCCGGATCTCGATCTGGCGTATCCGCTCCCGGGTGACCCCTTCGGCTGCCGCCACGTCGTCCAGGGTCTGAGGTGCGCCGGTCTCCAGCCCGAACCGGCGGACGAGGATTTTCTGTTCCCGGGCGGTGAGCCGATGCCAGTACCGACCCATGAGGTTCCACCCGTCGACCCGCTCCACGATCTCGTCTTCGCTGGGCTGGTTGTCGTCGGCGATCCAGTCCGCCAAGGTGGCGTCCCCGTCGTCGCCTACGGGCTGGTCGTAGGAGGTCGCCTCCTGCAACGACAGCAGCTTCTCAACATCCTTCCTCTCCAACCCTGAATGCTCGGCCAGCTCCTGCGGGGTTGCTTCCCTCCCCAGGCGCGCTTCCAGGGTGGCGCGGCTCCGGTTCAGCGTGTTCAGCTGGTCGTGGATGTGCGCCGGGTAGCGGATGGTGCGCCCATAGTTGGCGATACCTCGGCTCACCGCCTGGGATATCCAGTGGGTGGCGTACGTGGAGAATTTGAACCCTTTCCGCCAGTCGAACTTCTCCACCGCCCGGATCAACCCCAGGTTCCCTTCGGCTATCAGGTCCGCCAGGTCCACCCCGTGCCCCATGTAGCGGCGGGCGACAGAGACAACCAGACGCAGGTTGCAGGCGATGAACTTCTCTTTCGCCTCCTTCCCTGCCCGCACTGCCCGCCGCAGCTCCAGGGTGTCCTCCCCCGCTTCCAGCCGCCGGGCTGCTTCCTCGCCCGCTTCGATCAGCTGGGCGAGCCGCCGTTCCTCCTCGGCGGTGAGGAGAGGATGCTGGCCGATGGTGTCCAGCCAATGGTCGACCGTGTCCCCGGTCGCCTCCCGCCCACCTCTCGGCTTCGTGCTGGTGGTGCCCATATCTGCCCTTTCTGAGTCACCTGCGACTCATCGCTCTCGATCATTCGTTCGAGTCGTTGCAGGTGATTTTTTCGGGCACCAAGCTCCGTCACAGTCACCAAGCTCCGTCACAGTCGCCGCCACCGCCAAGCGCTTCCTGGGCGCGCCGAAGCCGTGACTCTTCAGTGCCTGCGGCGATCCGTGGGTTATCGGGCGGCTACGACGTGTGCTCTTCCCCCTGCCCGTCCTTCGATGGTCCAGCCGCCGCAGACGGCAGCTGCGACCTCGCCCCCGGCTTCGGTCACGGCGCGGGCTGCGTCGCTCATCGTCACCCCGGAGACCACGATGTCGTCGACGAGCAGCACCCGCCGTCCTTCCAGCAGCTCACTGCCGGCAAGCGCCCCTCTTCTCTGCTCACGCCCCGCCAGGTCTCGGCCCCGCTGAGGTTCGACCGGACGTCCCCACCGCAGCGCCGGGACCACCTCCATGCCGCCAGCCTCGACTGCTTCTCTCAGCCATTCGGCTTCTCTCCCGTCTGTCCCCGGCACCAGGACAGCCGCATCGGCCTCCCAACGTTCCTTAGCGAACCGGGATCCGGCTGTTATCCCCCGGCTGTCGGGGGCCGGCCCGCCGCCGTCCTTGTATCGGCGGAGGCTCTCCGACCATGGGTCTGGGTGCGTGAAGCGGGAGGGGACATAGGGGCCGGCGGCGACTGTGGGGTGTTTCCCTTCGACCACGAACAGGTAGCCGTCCTCGCCGGCGTTCGTCGCCCATCCCCGCCATCGTTCGCCGTCCCACCACCAGGTCGGCGGCCAGGCAGGGTCTATGCTCTCCCCCACGCCTGCGCTCTGGCATCCCGCCTGCCAGCTCAGCTGCCCCCACGACGGGTAACCCCACACCACCAGCGTGTCAGGGTCACCGCCAAGATGCCGCCACATCTCCAACCTGAGGTCGGCCGAAGCCTCAGCCACCCAGTCGTCGAAGGGGACTCCCCACGTGATCCCGAGGCGCGGGTCGCAGAGTATCGCACTCCACGCTCCCTCCGGCGGGGATGTCGGATGGGTGGCCTGCATCGTTGCTCGCATACTCATCTGCCGCCTTGAGGTTACGGTCAGGGGACGTCAGACCCACCTGGCGCAGGTGGGCTGCAGGACCTCCTCCCGCCGGGGACCATTTATAGCCAGATGGCGCACCTGCGGAAAGGTTGACGCTCTCCGCCCTTCGGTGCGGGGAGAGGAAGCTCGGAGCATCTCTGCTCGAGGTGGGAGGCCGCAGCCTTCCGGCGGAACCCGGCCGCATGCACCACCTCCGATGCAACCGCAAGCAGCCGGTGGCGGGTGAGCAGCGCAACAGCCCTCTCGGGGCGACACCGGCGGGTAGCGGGCAGCCTCACGGCCGTCGTCTCGCCTTCGGGGAGGCGGGCCGACGAGATGGATGTCAACCCGGCCCGAAGCTTTCTGGGCTGACAGAACTCCGGCTACGCAAGCAGGTGTGCCGGGGGAGGCGGCTCCCCGTACAGCCCCTCCCCTGCCCCCCCTCGCCGCCGACCGGGCTCGATGTTGTGTGCCCATCTCGGAGGCACCTTCGAAGCTCGTCCCTCTCACCGTGTCAGGGTCGATCGCCGCCGCCCGGCATTCCAGCGTGCCGCGTTCGTAGCGCAGCTGCATCCGCTCTGCCCGCACCGCCCAACAGACCGCGCTTTCGGACAGCACCGCCGCCAGGGCGCTGCGGAGGTTGGCTTGCGCAGCCCGGTCTGAAGCCCTGTTCCGGCTTCCCAGGAAAGTGGGGATGGCCACAGCAGCCAAGATCCCGATGATCAGGACGGCGACGAGCAGTTCGGGGAAGCTGAAGCCTCCCTGGCGGAGTGCGCGCATACGTCGTCACGGTCCTGCTGTGCGGACCCCTCCCGCCACACACCACCTCACCACGTCCCTGTTTCCCCGCCGTCGACGGGGGCGGCCTTCGTGCCGTGGGGGGTTCCGTCACGTCTTTCTGCGCCGAGGGTGCGGGCGGTCAAACCGAGTCGCAGACCTCTGCTCAGAGGTCACGTGTGAAAGGACATCTCGAAGATGGATAAGAACAAGAGCAACGGCAACCGTTCGCTCACTGCCGAGGCGGTCCGCTTCCTGCGCAACCTGGTGGTGGGTCAGTTCGTGGAGCGCGAGGGGACCTCCCCCACACCGCACACCGCCGTCTACCGGGACTTCGCCGCAAAGTTCGGCCACGTCCCCACCTATGTGGTGCGCAGCCAGGTCAACTCCATCAAGACCAATCTCGGCTTGTGATCTGTGGCCCCAACTCCGGTTGGGGCCTCTCCTTTTTCCCTGCCCACCATGGCCTCCAGGACTGTTTTCTGTGAGCCATCGGGCACCGTCCCCCTCATGGACACCCTCTCTGAGACCATCCCCGCTGGACATCTTGGTTCGGTTGTTTCCGACCCTTCCGCCGGCACCAAGCGTGCGGTCTCGGTTGCGCTCCTCGCTCCCCGAAACATCGGGCCTTTCGACTATCTGGTCACCTCTGGCGCCCAGCCGCCTGCTGGCACGCTGGTCCGGGTGCCGCTTGGGGGCCGTCTCGCTTCAGGTGTGGTGGTGGGTGAAGGCGACATGTCGCTAGCCGTCAAAGAGGTGGCCCAGCTAGGCCCCACGTTCCTCTCCTCCCAGCATCTGGAGCTTTGCAGGAGGGTGTCGCTGCGCTGGCTGGCGCCGTTGGCGTCGACTTTCAAGCGTGCCTTCCCGGCGCCTCTGGAGGAGATGCTCTCCGACCCGTCTTCCTATGCTGCACCCGACCGGGTGGCGATCCCCACACGACTTCCGCGCCGGTACGTCTCCGTCTCCCCCGGAATAGAGATGCGGGAGGCGGCGGCTCTGGCGCTGAAAAACATCCTGGACGGCGTCCGCCACATCCTCCCTTCCCTCGCTTCACCGCAGATTCTCGTCCTCTGCCCCACACGGGAGATGGTGACAGAGGTCCGCCGCCGGCTCGCCTCCGAATTCGCCGGCGCCGGCCTTTCGGTGGGCCGTCTGGACAGGGGGTCTCTTCCCCGGTGGCGGTCCGGCGAGCTTTCCGTCGGGGTGGGCACCCGGGCCGCAGCGCTGTGGGAAGCCCCGAACCTGGTGGGCTATGTGGTGGTGGAGGCCTCCCACCCCGGGCATGTGGAGGAGTCGCAGCCTTACTCGTCCTCCGCCGAGATTGCTGTCATAGCAGCACGCCTCACCGGCGCTGCCGTGACTCTGCTGGGGGACGTGCCTTCCCCCACATACCTGTGGGGTGGGGTGGTTTTCGAAGAGTGGGGGTCGCGCACAGACGACTGGCCGCAGCTTGTTGCCGTGCCCCGCGAGTTCGGGTCCGACCCGGCCTGCCCTCCCAAAGCCGCACATCTGATCGCCAAGCATCTTGGCGGCAGGCCGGCGCGTGCTCCGGCGAGTGTGGCGCTCGTCTCCACCGCCCGCACGTCACGGCTCCGCTGCCTCCGGTGCTCAGAGTCGTTCCCTCCCCCTGACATCACCGACTCCGAAGAGCCTGTCTCCGAGAAGGAGATCCTGGTGCCGGGCCGGTTCTGGGCATGCCCGCGCTGCAAATCGTCTGAGCTGATGATGTGGGGATGGTCCCCTGAGGTCCTCTCCGTCTCCGCCCGCCGCCTCCAAAGAGCCCTTGGCCGCAAAAGCCGGAGTGTGTCGGTGGAGGTGGTCTCCCCGCCGGCTTTGTTCACGGAATGTTTCGACGTGGTGGTGATCCCGGGAGCCGACCGTTACGGCGTGTCGGTGTCCGACCCGGGCCTGTCAGCTGCGCGGCTGATCATGCATGCGGCCCGCTCGGTCACCCCTGAAGGCCTTGTCGTCCTCACCTCGGTCTCCCCGGGTGGGTCAGCCTCCTCTGTCGCAGCCACCCGCTCGGTGAAGGCGGTGGCGAAGAAGGGCTGGGACCTGGCTCTCCAGCACCAGCTTCCTCCCCACCGCCGCGAGGTGTGGGTCACCTCCGACACCGCCCTTCCCTCCCCTCCCGGAAGCCTCGAGGTGTCCGTCCACGGCCCCCGCCGCCTCCCCTCCGGCGACCATGAGCTGCTGCTCCGCTGCCGAGACACCCAGCTGCCGGCGGTGTCGGCGTGGCTGGCGGACCTCCGCTCCCGCCAGCCGGTGCGGGTGAAGGTGAACTGACCATCCCTCCAGGCACATCTGCGTCCTTGGGCTCCTGGCCGCACCGGCCGTTCAGTCCTTTCCGCCATCCGCACCCACCGTTGGAGATATGGCCCCGGGTGACTGCCCACAGGCCTACCAAGAACGTTGGGATCGAACAGCAAACGAACTTGGAAAGGGAGACTTTCCGCCGGTGTCGGCGGATGAAGGAGCGGGAACATGAAGAACGCAAACAGAGCTGCCACTCTCGGCTTCGGAGCGCCGCCCGCACCGGATGCCGCCCTACTCGAATCGGCGTTGGAGCAGGTCATCGCCGACGACCTGTTCGCTGCTGCTGCCCTGCTGGTCCTCCCGGCAGACGCCGCCCCCGGCATCGATTTCGGGTTCACCGACGACGCGCTCTCTTACCGTGGCGTGGCGGTGAGGCGGGGAACCTCCCCGGTCGAGACCGCGTTGGCCCTGTATGCGGCAGCCGCCGAGGCGGGCCTGCTGGAAGGGGCCCGGTTCCGTGACCTCACCGCCGACCGCCTCACATGGGTGGGCCACTACCGCTCCGGCACCCGTCTTTACACGTCGGGGATGTGGCTGCTCTTCGCCCTGCCCGACATCTCCGTCCCCGCCGAGCTGGAGGAGGTCCTGGGCGAGTTGGTGTCCGAGGTTGGGAGCCTCCCCCACTTGCCGTTTTTTATTGCCGCGGCGACCACCGAGATCTTCACGTCCGCCGGGCCGCTCCCGGTGGCGTTCCCCGAGGACTACGCCTCCGGGTTCGCCGTTGTCTTCTCGGATGTGGTGGACCCCTCGCTCTCCCGGCCCCTGCCGGCACGGACCCCCACGTTTCATTTGGCCGAGGTCGGGGAGGTTGTGGACCTCACCTCGCCTCTGTCGCCAGCGTGGACAGCGACCGACGAGGTGGTCTCCCAGCTGCTGGAGGCTTTCAGCCCCACACCTGAGGTGACGGTGGTGCCGCTGGAGTCACGGGAGAAGGATGTGATCTCGGCGGAGCTGGTTTTCGAGCACGCCGGTTTCGTCTGCGTCCTGCCTGTCTCGTCCGACGGGTACGCAGCGTCCATCGGGGTGGAGCTGCCCCGCCACGACCCCGGCGACCTCCCCGAGGTGGATCTGCCGGACGGGTTCAGCCTCGTCGGCATCGACCCTTTCGACGGCTCCTATCTCGCGTCACATGACATCGGATATGTCTTCGCGCTATTTCCGGTGTCGTCCACCTTCCCGGAGTCACCCACGACACCGGAGCCGCCCACGGCCCCTGATTCGTCCCTGGAGGCGTGAAGGGCGACTGCCGCCGCAGCCCTGTCCTAGGACAGTGATATCCAGTTGGTAGCCCCGCCAGCAGACAGACCGGTCCCTAGCAGGAGAAGACCACATGCCCCAGATCGAAGAGCACGAAGCCGACCTTCACGCCAAGCTGGAAGCCCTCGCTCGCATCGAGAAGCAGCTTTCCACGGACGGTGAGGCACCGCTGTACAAGATCCTGGAGGGTCCCACAGCCCACCGCCTCCACGATGTGATCCCCACCGGCGCCATCTCCCTGGATTTGGCGCTGGGTGTCGGCGGCATCCCGCGCGGCAAGATCGTGGAGCTCTTCGGGCCGGAAGGGTCCGGCAAGTCGACTCTGGCGCTCTCCGTCGTGAAGGAGGCGCAGAAGATGGGCGGGGTGGCGGTCTACATCGACGCCGAGAACGTGCTGGACCCCGAGTACGCCGAGGCGTTGGGCATCGACCTGGATCGGCTCTGGATCTCCCAGCCGTCCTCCGGTGAGGAAGGATTCAAGGTCGCCGAAGCGGTGTTGGAGGAGAACGCCGCCGACGTCATCGTCTTCGACTCTGTGGCGGCGATGGTCCCGAAAGCCGAACTGGAAGGCGACATCGGCGACATGAAGGTGGGCCGGATGGCGGCGATGATGTCTCAGGCGCTGCGCCGCCTCAACGTCACCGTCGGCAAGTCGAACGCTGTGGTGATCTTCATCAACCAGATCCGCATGGATGTCGGAAGCTACGGGAACCCGGAGACCACGCCGGGCGGAAAGGCGCTGAAGTACTACGCGTCCATTCGCCTCGACATCCGCTCCCCCCGGTCGAATGCGATCACCAAAGGCAAGGAGCAGATCGGGCAGGTGTGCAAGGTGACCGTCCGCAAGAACAAGGTGGGCCCGCCGTTCCGCACCGCCGAGTTCGCCCTCATCTACGGCAAGGGCATCGACGGTTCCGACTCGCTGGTGGACGCTCTGCTGCAGACCGGTGTGTGGGAGATGAAGGGGTCGTGGGTCATGGACAAGCTCACCGACTCCAACGTCGCCCAGGGGAAGGCGAAAGCCGCCGAGCTCCTCAACTCCGACCCGGACCTGGCTGAGATCCTCACCGACACGGTGTACGCCGCCATCCGGGGCGAGGACCTCAGTGAGTACCGGGAGATGCTCCTGGCTCACACCACTTCGGATGCTGGCCCCGCCGGGGAAGAGGATCTGGTGGACCCTGAGCTGCTGGAAGAGCCGGCGGCCTGACACTCACCTGGCTGCCACCCACAGAGAAGCGCCCGCTTCGGCGGGCGCTTCTGTCTTGCGACTGCTGCCCGCCCCGATGTGCCACTTGGCCGCCGCTTCCATGCACCGACACTGTTGATGCAGACCGTTAGGGGCAGGTGACCGGGTGTCAGGGCCCAGAGTGAAGAACAGAAGGGGTTCTTCACCCACCCGGCACAGGCAGGCAACCCTTCGTCCACTGCCGCGACTGCCCGCAAGAGATGACCATGAGAGAAAGATTTTCAGCTTCCGCCGCAGCTTTCCCGCTCAGCCGCCGCCCCCGCCTCACCTCGCTCACGCTGCTGGGGGCTGCCTTTCTCGCGTTTCTGTTGATGGCGCCGCTTGCTGTCAACGCGGAGGAGGCGGTGCAGCCTGGGCCTCCGAAGATACCTGGCGAAAGAGTCGGAGAGGTCAACCCAGCGGACTTCCAGTGCGAGCCCGGGACCGGCAACCTGCTCTACAAGGGAAAGAAGTTCTATGAGAACCACTACAAGTGCCCCGACTCCGGCGAGCGCCTGATTCTGCGTTCTGACGGAAGTACCGAGCCTTCCAGTGGGCTAGAAGAGATCGAGTGGAAGGAAGACATCAAGGTCTTCTGCATGAAGCGGTGGGATGTTTGGCGTTTCTACGGCCGGGATCGGGTGAGCCATGGCACCGTCGACGTGGTCTCCTACTCCCAGAACGTGCCGGTGGTGCCGTGCGCCGACACCTGGATGCACAAGTTCGTCTTCTTCGCGCCGCACCCCAACGACGCCGGCCACCCCATCCAGCATCCTTTCGGCACCCGCGCCAAGAAGATCAGGAACGGGTGGGTGACTTTCCACGACACCAAGCCGTCGAACACCAACGCCTGCCCCATCCCCTCCGACAACGCCAACCTCGCCCGGTACTTCAAGCCGCTCAACACTTACAAGGATCCGCTCGAGAGGGAGGCTGCGGACGCCATTCAGGACGGACTGAAGGATACGTTCGGGAAAATCCACGCCCGTCTGATCAGCAGGGATCTGATCGGAGAGTGGGCTCAGATCTTCATGAACTCCATCGGCGGGGATCCCCGTCCCGGCACGTACCCGGACAAGCTGAAGTGCTCTTCGGGACTGGACGCTGCCGTCATGGACGACAACGGAGACGGAAAGCCCGACCAGCCGGGTTACGTCTGGGGCGTCTGCTTCGCTCCGGTGATGACGATGTACCAGCGGTATTTCAAGAAAGACAACAGCATGATCGTTCAGGAGCACCTGACCGCCGATGACTTCTACCACAGGGAGTATCTGCAGAAGACGCTCTACCCACAGTCCCAGGAGAATATCACCAAATCCGCGTTCGACAAGCAACTGATAGCGGCGATGCGTGCCAGGATCACCCCGTCGAAGGGTGTGAAGGACGGCGCCGCCGCAAAGAAGTGGGCCCCATGTTTTGTCGGCCGGTCGCAGGTCGTCCAGCTGGAGGGCAACTCCACTCAACCCGTCAAGCTCGACGACGTGAAGCTGCCCAAGTTTGGCCCGTCCTCCGCCTATGTGGGTGGCACCAGGCTGCCGGACTTCACCTGGACAGTGCCTGTCCCGACGCTCACCTGCAACGGCGGCAAGGACTGCAAGGGTTTGGCGAGGATCACAAAGGTGACGTACTCCCCGAAGCTTGTCAGCCCGACCGACGCCCAAGCCGGCAAGGGCAACGGTTGGACTGCCTGCCCCGGCACGTCCAACATGCTGAAAGCCCCTCGAGCCGACGAGAGGGAGTGCGACTTCTGGATGGATCTCCGCCAGAACGGCAACGGGACCCTTGACGTCCGCGCACGCTTCTTCACCGCCACCAACAAGGGCGAGCCGTTCAAGGTCGACTTCAACCAGGTGGTCACCATCGAAGTGCTGCCTGACTCTGAGTCTCGGCTGACCCAGATCTGCATTGGCAGGCAGTGGGCGGGTGCCGGCATGGACGACTGCTTCCCAGTAGGGGGAACCACAAAGGGTTACACCGTGACCGTCGACGTCAAGAACGACGACATAACGTTGGACGTCGACGGCGCCCGCGCCACCGGCGCCTACAGGTAGTCAGCCCGCAACCTGAAAAGCAGAAACACCGCCGGCTCGGCGGTGTTTCTGCTTTTCGGGAGGTGTGAGGCGGTCAGGCCGCGTCGTCGACGGTGAGCTTGGCGTACCTGGTGTGGAGTGTGCGGCGTGTCCCATCCTGGAACAGCACACCCACCACGGCGTCTGCACCGTCGCCGGTGACCGAGAACACCTGGCCGCGCCCGAACTTGTCATGCTGCACCCACATCCCCACCTCGTAGCGGGATGCCGGCTGGATCCCTCCGGTCTTCTTCTGCCACGCCAGCTCACCCGGCGTGTAAGAGAGTGTGCCTTCCACGGCTTCGAGGAACGGCGAAGGCGGTGAGGTGCGCACATCGCCGAAGACGAACCGTCGTCGCGCCCGGGTGAGCGCCAGCGTCTTCTCGGCGCGGGTGATAGCCACGTAGGCGAGGCGCCGCTCCTCCGCCAGCTCGTCGGGGCCGCCCATCGGCAGTATCCCGTCTTCCAGTCCGACGACAGTCACATGCGGGAACTCCAGGCCTTTGGCGGCGTGTATGGTCATCAGCCGCACCGCACCCGCCCCGCCTTGGGTTTCCTCGGCGAACTCCAGGTCGGTGATGAGCGCGACATGCTCCAAGAATGCGGACGTCTGCTCCCGCCCGTCGATCTTCGCCCAGTCCAGCTCCTCCCCTTCGGTCAAGTTGACGCCGAACTGGTTGGCGACCCACCGGTCGGCGGCGCCGACCAGCTCGACCAGGTTCCCCAGCCTGTCCCGTGACTCCGGGTCGCCTCTCCGTAGATACTGGCGGGCCAGTCCCTCTTCGCCGGCGGAGGCCGAAAGGGCGGCCAGCGGGTCCTGTCCGCCCGCCACTGCTCTGCGAAGCGCGGCCAGGTCGCCGTCATGTCCGACCACGGCTCCCGCCAGCGCGGGGCCCGGCCCGTAGCGTTCCGAGAGGTCCCGCACATGCCGGATGGCTTCCAGCCACCGGTTTATGGCGTTGCGGGCCCGGGTGGGGAGCTCTGCGGTCTCCGCCGCCACGAACAGGTTCTCTTCCCCCACCGCCTCCGCCCAAGCCAGGACGGCTTCCACCGTGGACGATCCGATGCCTCTCCGTGGCGAGTTGATGGAGCGCTGGAAGGAGACGATGTCTGTGGGGTTGTTGGCGAAGCGCAGGTAAGCCAACGCGTCCCGCACCTCCGCCCGGTCATAGAACCGGGTACCTCCCACCAGCATGTAGGGGATCCCTTCTTCGGCGAGGGCTTCTTCTATGACGCGGGACTGGAAGTTGGCTCGGTACAGGACCGCGTGGTCGCCTGGCTCTCCTACGCTGCGGATCCTCTTCGCCACATACGCGGCTTCGTCACGGTCGTCGAAGGCGACATATAGGAGGATCTCTTCTCCTTCCTCCCCTTCTGTCCAAAGATGCGCCCTCCGCTGCCCCTTGTTCTCGGCGATGACGGCCTGGGCGGCGCGCAGGATCTTCTTGGTGGACCGGTAGTTCTGGTCGAGGGTGAAGATGCGGCAGTCCTCGTAGTCGGTCTCGAAGTTGAGGATGTTCTCCACATTGGCGGCCCGGAACGAGTAGATGCTTTGGTCCGGGTCGCCGACGGCGCAGATGTTGCGGTGCTTGGCGGCCAGTGCTCGGACGATGACGTACTGGGCGCGGTTGGTGTCCTGGTACTCGTCGATGAGGATGTAGTCGAACCTGTCCTGCCATTGGCGGCGGACATCCGGGTGGTCGGCGAACAGCCGCACCGTCTCGGTCAGCAGGTCGTCGAAGTCGTATGCCTTCATGGAGCGGAGGCGTGCTTGGTATTCGTCGAAGACTTCGGATGCGATCTGTGCCGCCTGGTTGCGCCGATCCGGGGCGGGTTTCACCAGCCGGTTCTTCGCGTTGGAGATGTAGGTCTGGACTTTTCGCAGCACCCCACCGGAGCTGTCGATGCCGCGCCCGTCCAGGATCTCTTTCAGAACGTTCCTGGCGTCCCGCTGGTCGAGGATGGTGAAGAAGCGATGCGGGCCGGACTGGCGCAGAATCCGCACACACATCGAATGGAAGGTGCACACCCACATCTCTTCCATCGTCCCTGTCCCCACCAGGTCGCCGACACGTGTGCGCATCTCCCCGGCCGCCTTGTTGGTGAAGGTGATGGCGAGGATCCGCCTCGGGTCCACCCCGGAGGCGATCAGCCCGGCAACACGCCGGGTCAACACTTGGGTTTTGCCGGATCCGGCACCCGCCACCACCAGGACGGGGCCTTCGGTGGCGGAGACTGCGGCCCGCTGATTCGGGTTCAGCCCTTCCAGGATGTGTTCGGGGACGGGTCGGTCTTGCAGCCTGGAGCCCAAGTCGGGGCGCGGCTCTTCCAGGTTCGAAGCTGTCATACCTTCTTAGGGTCCGCGCGCCGCGTTGTGTCGCAGCCGGCCAGGCCCCGCCCCGCCCACCTTCGGCATTACGCGCCGTGGCGACACTGAACGTGGTACCCGCCCCCGTTGGTTGTCGGCCTATTCCGATGCTTTTCGGGAAGAGATGGGTGGTCTGAGGGCAGATCGCAGGGACTGTATCTAGCAGGCCGGTCTGCCTTTTGGTTGCGGGCGCCCGGCAGAGAAAGAGAAGAGAAAACGGCCTGAGTGTGTCCTACAGAAACCGGTTTAGCACATCCCACGGTGCCGACGCACCGCCTAGTTCGCTGAGTGTGTCACGCATGAGATCTATGTTGTCACGTACCCGTTCCAGCTCTGTCCCGGCTCCCCACCTGTCCGTTCCCGGCTTCACTCTCACCGAGCTCGGTGTGGTGATGGCTGTCATCCTGGGGCTCATCGCGATCGGCATCCCCGTCTACCTGCGGAGCGTCTCCGAGGGGCATGACACGAAGGCCCGTGCGACCCTCCAGCAGGTGGTGGAGACCGCCCAGTCGAAGATCGCGACCGACAACCACAACTCTTACAAGGACTATGGGACATCGGAGGCGCTGATCCGGGAACTGGAGCGGATGGCACCGGAGCTTGTGCGCGAGGCTGCCGGTGAGGATGTGCCAGCCAAGATCAAGAAGCTCTCCAAAGAGTCCAGTTTCGTCAACCCGCCGGACGCCCCCGACGGCGACCCGCTCGGCACCATCGGGGTGGGTGTCACCGAGTCCGGCGAGATGGTGGCGGCGATGTTCTCCGCTTCTGGCGAGTGTTGGATGGTCCGCCATGACCCGTCCCGTTCCGGCTCCGGCGTGTCGTATGCGAAGGGCGACCCGGACCGCTGCGGCTGGGCTACCGAGTGGCTGGACGTGGACGAGTCGGAGGGCAGCCGGAACCGCCCTCCGGTCGCCCAGTCGAACACCGTCTATGTGGATCCAGACGATGATGCTCCGAAGGTCATCACGCTTGTCGCCACTGACCCCGACGGCGACGACCTGACCATCGCCCCGAACTTCAATGCAGACCCGACCTTCCGGGGCGATGTGTCATTCAACCCCGACAGCAACGAGGTCCTCTACCAGCCCGCCCGGGGGGACTTCGACTCCACCTACTACTTCGAGTTCACCGCCACCGAAACCAACCGGGACGAGCCCCTCTCTGACACCGGGCGGATCACCCTCCAGATCGGCAAGCCGACAGTGGAAGGCTTCTCGGTGGGACTCGCCTGTGACGAGACCCCCGTCCCTTACGGCACCCCGGTCCGTTGCTACGTCCCCGACGAGTCGATCGTCAACCCGGCGGAAGGCCCCATCGTCTTCCGCTGGCACGTCGACGGCGCCAACCCCGTCGACTGCGACGACCAGACTGAGTGTTTCATCTCCCGTGATGAGCCGGGGGAGGTGACGGTCACCCTTCTCGCCACCGACGTGTTCGGCAACAGCGCCGAACCCACGCCGCAAGAGATCGTCTTCTTCTCCGCTGAGGACCCGACCGTGACGGTCTCCTGTGTCTCCCCGGTCTCCTACACCGCCTCCTCTCTCTGCCAGGCGAAGGTGGAGGACCCCAACAGCAACGACGTCTACGGCAACGGGGACTTCGTCTGGGAAGCCGTGACCGCAGACGGAGCCACTCTGGAGACCGACTGCTCGAACTCCACCTGCACCATCTCCCTCCCCGAAGACGACCGTGGCCCCGTCTCGGTGGAGGTGAAGGTGACGGTCTTCGACAAGCAGGACCACACCGGCCTCAACCCGATCACTGCCGCTGCGACAATCGAGTTCGAGAACGCCGCCCCCTCCGCCCCGGAGGTCATCTGCCCGCCACCGTACTACCACATCGCGGACATGGACGCCCGCGACCCTGAAGTCGTCAACCCGGTGGAATGCTCGGCATCGGGCTCCGTCGACCCTGAAGGTGACACCATCACCTACCACTGGAACTTCCGGCGCGCCCACAACTTCACCCCCGATGCCTGCGCCGGCTCCGACACCTGCAAGCTGACATCGACGGAGCCCGGCGTCGTCACGGTGGAGGTGTGGGCCCGTGACGCCCACGGTTCCGAGTCCGAGCACGCCACCTTGGATCTCGAGTTCATCAACATCGCCCCTGAGGTGGGCAGGATCACCTGCCGTTCCGTCGCCGACCCGGCGAAGGAGGCCACCTACTTCAACCAGGACGTCCAGTGCTCCCCCGCCCACATCAGCGACCCGAACGGCGACACCGTCGAGCTCCACTGGTCAACCATCCCTGACGACGCGAACGTGACCAAGCGGGCGAACTGCAACAACAAGTCTTCGAATGTCTGCCGTTTCACCCGCCACAACCCCGGTTCGGTGAATGTCGTCCTCACCGCCAAGGACGGAAACCGTTTCGGCGAGACCACCCGTGAAGGCACCGCGATATTCATCAACGGCGCCCCCGTCGGCTCGCTGTGGTGCTCAGGCACGAAGACCAACCGGGCAGGCGACCCCGAGATCCGCTGCGAAGCCCGCTACACCGACCCCAACGGCGACCCGCTCACCTTCAGATGGTCCGAGGTGAAGAACGCCGGCGACCCGTTCATCCTCGGCGGCGGCATCAACGGCTGCACCGCCCAGGTCTGCCGCATCAACAAGAACAACCGCCCCGGCCCCCAAGTCGGCGTACGCACCGTCCAGGTGCTGGTCTCCGACCCCTGGGGAGCCACCAACTTCACCGAAGATGACGCCAAGGACAACACGGAAGCGTTCAAGAAGGCGCGCCGGCAGATCGAAATCTACGACGCCCCGCCGAAGATCGTCTCATCGACAGCCGCATCCTGCCTGTCCAACAACAGCCAGAACGTGCGGGGGACCATTGTCGGCGTCGCCAACACCACACAGAACAACTGCACCATCTCGGTCACAGTGGAAGACCCCGACGACTACCGGCCGGGCAGCACCGCCCTCATCGACCTCACCTGGACCCCTAACGGATCCGGCGTCACCTCGCCGTCCTGCGCATCCACGGTGACCATCGGCTCCAACAACCGGGGCAGCGCACAGTGCACGTTCCGTGGGTCGATGACAGGTTCCTTCGCCTCCCAGGACACCCGCCAGGTCAACATCAACGTCTCGGCAGTGTCCAGAGGTCCCAACAAGACCCCGGCCACCCGCAGCGTCCCGGTCACCTTCAAGAACCAGGCTCCGGTGGTGGTCTCCTCCACCAGCTGCTCTGTCACCAACGGCCAGAACTGCACCGTCTCCCTCCGCGTCGGTGACCCGGAAGGCGGGCAGCTGAGCATCAGCTGGCCCACCGGATCCTCCCGCCTGCCGCTTCTCGGATCCGACGCGAAAGGGATCAGGGGCGCAAAGGCAATACCTTCAGCATCGTCCTGCGTTTCCACCGTGGGATCCGGAGAGACCGCCTCCTGCACCTACCGGTGGCTGCGGACCGGCGAGACAAGACCCGTCGCACTGCAGCTCCGCTACTCGTCGTCCGGCAGTCTCAACCTGTCCGCGTCCGAGAAGAACGGAACTGTCGCCAAGTTCCGTGTCACCGACGCGGCGGGAAAGGTCGCAGCCAACAAGGCGGCACAGCCCACCGCCACGTGGAAGCAGCTGGTCTCCCAGAAGCCCAAAGCACACATCGAATGCCGCATCGCCGGCTCCGACGGAGCTTTCACCCAGCCAGGAGGCACACTCAAAGCCGGATGGAACGACATCGTCGAGTGCCGCACCGGCGCGTCGGGCAGCGGCGCAGGCTGCACCATCAACCTTCCCTGCGCTAACGAGATAGTCGGAAGCGATGGTTTCAGCCACCGCCACTGGTTCATCGGGAACGCATCGGCAGGCTGCAACGAGGGTTACGGAAACATGGATGACGGAGGCAGCATCCTCTGCCGCCTCAAATTCACCGGATCGACGAAGATCGTCGGTGTCGCCCTCCGCACCAACACCTGCAACCTGCCGAACGCCAACAACAAGATCCACCGCCGCGACACCGGAGGCGCAATGTGCAGCAGCAACGCCGACGGGTCGAAGGCGTCGGACCGGGCCACGATCACGATCAAATGGGACCCCGAACCACCATCCGGTGATACTCATGCCGCACCAACCTGCGCTGTGAAGCCGTGGCTGTGCGAGCCGAAAGACCCCGGCGGCCCCGGCAACAATGGCGGCACAGGATCCGCTGGGCCCGCCTGCAACCCGAGACACGAAACCAGCGGAAGCTCACGCAAAGTCAGCAACGGAACCGTGATCAGCGGCAAGTTCTCGGTGGACAAGGCGCCTTGCACGTCACGGATGAACTGGCAGATCATCCCCGGACTCAGCCCCGCCAAATACCAGAGCGGATGGTGCTCCACCACCTCCGTTGCCGGAGGAGTACTGAGGTGCTTCGAGAACTTCTTCGGTACCTTCCACTCACGTTCGACGGGTGTGCTCGTCGAGCGGTCCGGCTGCGTCAACCAGAGCGGGACAGCTCGCCTCGCCGTCTGGACGAACCTCGGGGACAAGGAAACCAAGGTGAATTACACCCGCTACGCCAAGCCCTGCTCCAACGGAGGCGGCGGCGGCAGTGGGGCGATCCCCAACCCCAACAGACCCAACCCGGGCCTCCCACCCGCCATCTAAACGCAACAAACCTTCCCCGCTAAACAGTGAACCCCCCATGTGCTGGGGGGTTCACTTTCCACAACCCGAAACGGAAAACCCACCGACAAGAAAAGGGACACCCGCCGCCCAGCCGGCTGCGGCTTGGCCCAAGCAAAAAGAGAAGGCTCACCCCACCGGACGCACCGATCCTCTCTCGGAAGCCAAGGACGTCAGCCCACAACCCGTACGCACTCCCCTCAAACCCACCCCAAAGAGCTCGGCGCAGAAGGATCAATCGATGTAACAGAGCCCCGGTGACTCAACGCAGATGTCGGTGACCTCGTCCCGTTCCGGGATCTCCACCCACAGCCCCGCAGGCTGACCGTCGTATGTGACAGGCAACTGTGTCACCGCCCGCCTGGACACGAACTCCCGGTCCAGCACCGGGGTGTAAACATACACGGTCAAGGGAGGATCTGTCTTGGTGAAATCCCAGCGCGCCTCCGTCAACCCCCAGTTCGCCCACCCTGTCAAAGGGTGCCGCTCGCCATACCCGTCCCCGACCCGAAGCTTCTCATCCGACAGGTCCAGAAGCAGATGGAAAGAGGACTGCCCATCCACCTCGGTCCCGTCCTCCAGCTCGTACTCCGCCGGCGCCTCGAACCATCCAGCGACCGCCTCCCCCACTCCATCTATACGTGTCCCATCCTCCAGCGTCACATACACATCCACGGCCGCAGGATTCACCAGGAGATCCGACAGCCACCACGCTCCGTCCTTCCACGGGTAGCCGTCGACGATGAAGTCAGAAATCTTCAGATGCCCGTCGTCTCCCATCTCCACCACAAACGAGTAGTAGGCGCCGGCGAGAGGGGACGACGGCTTCAGCAACAGGCCCCCGTCCAAGATGAACCTGCCGTCCCTGATCGGGAGAGCGTCATTGCTGTACAGCTCCCCGTACGACTCAATGAACGCCCCTCCATAACCCGGCGGGGAGTCGAAATAGCGGGGGTCGTGGAACAGCTCACCGTAAAGGAACGTGACTGCTGCGGTTGACGCCTTCGCCGCCTCCAACGCCGCACCTGCCAAATGTGTGTCGTCAACGTTCTCTGCCCCGTCGTCTCGGGCGATCTCCGACTGCACAGCCAGCAGAGCCCATTCAGCTTCCTCCCTCACACCTTCCAACAGCTCTGCCGGAGGCTCCGGAAGCGTCGTAGAGGTCGACGAGGTGGTGGAGGCAGGCTGGCTAGCCTCAACACACCCGGCGAGCACAGCGGCTGCACAGACAAGCGCGACACTACGCCGCAGCCAAACCTTCCCCACCTCCATCACCTCCCCTCCTCCAACGCCGCGTCCCCCGAGCCGTCATCCTCCAGCTCATGGACGAAAGTGGCCTGAAACGGGGTGTACCCCTGGATGTCGCGGAGGTGGACATCTGCCGCAGAGCACACCCTCGACTCCACAGCAGCCCCATACCGGAAGTCGCGGTCCTCGCCGACCGTCACATAGAAACACGTATGCGGAGGGTCACCCGCCGCACGGAACGCCACCACCGGAACCTGGGGGTAGCGAGCGAACTCGGCCTCGAACAGCGACGGGTGCAAAGCGACGCTCACCTCGCCCGGGCCCACCGGCTCCCCCACCTTCACCACCACATCCTCTGCGCCCTGCTCCGCCAGCCCGGCCCTCAACGCCTCCGCCAGCTCCTCTGCGGTGCTCACCTGCATCTCCCCCAGCAGCTCCCCCCAAGGGGTGCCGAACACCTCCGTCCCCAGCGCCTTCGCCAACGCATACATCGACTGGTATCGGTCTCCTCCAGGTTCGAAGACCGCACGTTCGCCGGGGACCCACACCTCCGGCTCCACCAGGTCATCAGCCTTCACCTGAGGGAGCTCGAGGTCGCCGCCCAGGTCCTCCCAAGTGGCGGTGAAGCTGTTCTCAACCGCCGAATAGGCGACCTCCCTCTCACCCAGCCTCACACTCCGCCCATCCTCCAACGTCGCAACCAGGAGCCCATCCTGGCTGGACACGGCCAACTGTCCGACAGCTTCCTCCGCCTCAAGCGTCACCAGCAGCTCACGGGGGTGACCCAGCCCGAGCTGAGCGAACCAGCCGGTGTCGTCCACCTCAACCGCTGTCCAGCCGTCTTCAGCTCTCGCCAGGACCTTCCCGGCCAACGCCGGGTCGGTCGCCTCAGCGTCGAAGAAGGCGACGACGTTGCCGTCAGGGTCTTTCGTCAGCCACGACGCACCTTGCGCTTCCAGGGGCGCTGTGAGGGTCCCTTCCCCGAAGAAGTCCTGGTAGGTGACCGTGATCGCCCGCGCCGACTCCCCACTGTTCACCTCGGACCAGGCGTCTCGGAAGCGGTCAACGAACTCAACCGCCTTGGCGTCGGGTTTGGGCA
>ERZ777003.2735-NODE-2735-length-19286-cov-18.103479_pt1 | contig 19286 bp, 16 predicted proteins | sample MGYA00374956_ERZ777003 | MGnify/ENA primary metagenome ERZ777003 (study PRJEB29302, sample SAMN06268252) | bioreactor metagenome | isolation source: Joint BioEnergy Institute, California, USA | place: USA:Joint BioEnergy Institute, California, USA | collected... | reverse complement strand
TTCAGAGCAAGTACACCCCAGAGGACTCGAACCTCTAACCTTCGGTTCCGTAGACCGATGCTCTATCCAATTGAGCTAGGGGTGCGTGGTTCCAAGCTGACAAGCAGCCAGGAGTTAGCGCGTCCATCTGTCTTATTAGACGCAGCAGGCGAGCGTTTCGTTCGCTGCTGTGCAGGATTTTACGTAATTGGCCGCAGGTCTGCAACTGCCCTTGTAGTGGCAACTTGGACAACTTCGCTCGCCCCTCGGCCGCAGGATCGGAATAGCCCATCCAAGCCGTCGGACCGGCAAGACTGCCGTTCCGCGCGGCGGCGCAGCCGCAGCCGCCCTGAATCGCAAACCAAGCCGTTAAAACAACTTCCGGCGCTCCAGGCCGCAACCCGCCCGGCCGGGGCCTTCTAGAGTTCCGAGACCGGTTTGGCCGGGGCGTCCTCTTCGGTGACGATCGGCTGGCCGTTCTGTTCTGCCCGGCGGTTCACCGAGGGACCAATGATCTCCTCGATATCCCGTTCGTCGAGTACTTCCTTGTCCTCCAGGGCCTCGGCCAGCCGCTCCAACTTGTCGCGGTTCTCGTCCAGCAGACGGTAGGCACGGTCGGCGGCCTCGTGGAGGATGCGGGCTACCTCCTCGTCGATCACCTGGGCGGTGTGCTCGCTGAACATGCGGTGTTCGTGGATCTCCTTGCCCAGGAATGGATGTTCCTCGGCAATGACGTAGTTCACTGGGCCGAGTCGTTCGCTCATGCCCCAGGCGGTGACCATCCGGCGGGCGAGCTGGGTGGCCTTCTTGAGGTCGTCCTCGGCCCCGGCGGAGTATTCGTCGAAGATCAGCTTCTCGGCCGCCCGGCCGCCCAGGATGAACACCAGGGCGGCTTTGAGGCGGCTTTCACCGACGTTGATGCGGTCTTCCTCGGGCATCAACTGGGTGACGCCCAGGGCACGCCCACGCGGCACCACGGTGACCTTGTGCACACGGTCGGCCCCCGGCACGATCCAGGCCAGCAAGGCGTGGCCGGCTTCGTGGAAGGCCGTCATGCGTTTTTCTTTGCCTTCGAGGACCTCCTCGCGCTTGGGGCCCATCAGCACTTTGTCGCGGGCTTCCTCAAAGTCGATCATGTAGACCTTGTCTTTGCCCTCGCGCGTGGCGTTCAGGGCGGCCTCGTTGACCAGGTTGCGGATATCGGCGCCGGTCAGGCCGACGGTACCCCGGGCCAGGCGGTGCAGGTCGACATCGTCGGCCAGGGGCACGCCGCGGCTGTGTACCTTGAACAGGGCTTCGCGAGCCTTGAGGTTGGGCTTATCGACCACCACGTGCCGGTCAAAGCGGCCTGGACGCAGCAAGGCCGGGTCGAGCACGTCGGGCCGGTTGGTCGCGGCCACTACGATCACCGACTCGTCGGGCGTGAAGCCGTCCATCTCGCTGAGGATCTGGTTGAGCGTCTGCTCGCGCTCGTCGTGCCCACCGCCGACGCCGGCACCACGCACGCGGCCCACGGCGTCAATTTCGTCGATGAACAGGATGCAAGGGCTGTTCTCGCGGGCGGTCTGGAACATGTCGCGGACGCGGCTGGCACCCACGCCCACAAACATCTGGATGAACTCCGAACCGTTGATCGAGAAGAACGGCACGCCGGCCTCGCCGGCCACGGCACGTGCCAGCAGGGTCTTGCCGGTACCAGGCGGCCCCACCAGCAGCGTGCCCTTGGGGATACGGCCGCCCAGGCGGCGGAACTTCTGCGGGTTTTTGAGGAACTGCACTACCTCTTGCAGATCGCTTTTTACGCCTTCCAGGCCGGCCACGTCGGCGAAGGTGACGCGTGATTTCTTGTCGTCGTAACGCCGGGCAGGGCTCTTGCTGAAGGCCCCCAGGAAGCCGCCGCCCATCATCTGCGATTGGGCGCGGCGATAGAAGAAGATGATGATCGCAAAGAACAGGAACATCGCCAGGATGTAGAACATCATCATCCAGGCGGAGGAATCGGTAGGCGGCTCCGCCCGGACGTCCACGCCCTGGACGCGCAGCGTGCGGTCCAGTTCTTCGCTGATGACGGCAGCCGGGGTCAGGTAGGTGACAAACTCGGAGCTGAGCTTGGGCCGGTTACCGTTGTGGTCGCGCACCTTGGGATCGGGGTTCAGCGGCGGCTCGATGAACTTGCCCCGCAGCAACTGTCCCTGGATGCGCACCTGGGCGATGTTGGTATCGGTTTTTTCGTAGTGGACCTTGCCGTTCTCGTCGACGACTTCGCGCGGCTGGCCGAGCTGCTGGCGAAAGAAGTCGTAGGTGATTTCCGAGCGGCTGGAGCGGTCGCCCGTAAAATACAGGATCAGGACCATCACCAGCGTGAACAGCAGGACCAAGGTCCAGGTGTTGGACCGCGGACGCCGCGACATGGGAGATTGAGGCGAGCCGCCGTTGCCCGGCACCTTATTTTCCATGGACGACTTTCTGGCTTGCTTGGCAGGGAGATCCCGCCGGCTGCCTGCCAGAGCCTGCCAGGCCAAACCGACCGGCGGATGGGAGGCGGCACCGGGGCGGGCCGCACCTTACAAATCAAAAAAAGGGAAACGAGCGCCGACCGTACGAGCCAGCCGGCAGCGCGGGGAACCAGGGGCCTCGCCCGTCTGGGCGAGCTCCCCCACAGTCGGTCGAATCAGATCCGCCCACGCGACGTCCAAACGCCGTGACTGGCGGCAAAGCAAACAGGCGGCGTACCTTGCGGTGCCACCGCCGGACGCAGTTTCTGTCATTGTAGCCAAATTGGCAAGCCAAGACGACGATCCACCCGATTCTGCAGCCCGTCGTCCAGATGCCTGCTCCAGGCCGTCTTGCGCTGTCGGAATGCCCGCTGCCCGGGGCTTATCTGCCGCACCGCGTCCTATGCTTGTACGTGGCATTCCGGCCGATTTGTCGCCCCCTTCAGGTGGCAATGCGACGTGCGTGTTCAGAGCGATTCGCACACGCCGGCGCCGCGCGTGCCAAGCGCGGCATCAGCTCCTTCGCTGTCAGGCAGGGCTTCTTGCCTTTTGCCCCTGGTCGAGAAAAATAGGAACGTGGGGCTTTCCCCATCCTGCGCCGTGGTCAGTTCTTACGGATTCGGCATGGCTTGGCGTGGGTGGTCGGATGGCCGCCCACGGTCGGGCAACACGCAAAGGACGGCGTTCGCCGGCGGCCGTACAAGCGCGGCTTTACTGAGCGGCGGACACGCAACCAGCAACCTGGGCCGTCGTCCCGAGGGGTGACGGCCGGCACGGTGGAAACGAAACGGTTCCGGTACAGGTGGAGCATCCCAGATGAAATGCCAAGAATGCGCCAACCAGGCAACCGTGCACATCACCGAGCTGCTTAGCGGCAAGATTCTCGAACTGCATTACTGCGAGGAACACGCCCGACAGTACCTGGCCCACGGCAATGCCGAAGCCGTGTCGGCGGCGGGCCTGGCCGGCGCGATCGCAGCAGCCGGGATTCCACCGGTCGAGACCAAGGTCTGCCCGGTCTGCGGCATCACCATGGCCGAGTTTCGCCAGGTGGGTCGCCTCGGCTGCCCACACGACTACGAATACTTCAAAGACGAGCTCGAGCCGCTGCTGATCAACTTTCACGCCGAGACCGAGCACGTCGGCAAACGTCCGCCCAAGCTGGCCGAAGGCACCGACGCCCTGACCGAGATCATCAAGCTCCGGGCTGAAATGCGCGAAGCCGTCAAAGAAGAACGCTACGAACGCGCCCAGGAGCTGCGAGACCGCATCCGCAAGCTCGAAGGTCAAATCGGGCAGACGACGTAACCGCCGCCGCGGTCAGGGAAACACCCTCGCGTCGATTTTTGCCATGTCGCCGCGCCGTCCCAGAACGGCGCTGGCACTCTCAACGCACCTTCGCTTTTCGCTGCGCCAGCTTTCTTGCGCTACCGACATGGCGCGCCGTCGTAACTCGCTAAAATGGCGGCTCATCGGTCTGCGCCGGGCCGGTTGCGAACCGTTCTCCGCTCGTAGCCTGGCCGGCGTTTCTTTGGATCCCGCTAGTTCTCAGGATGCACGCCATGGCGAAGGTTGTCACGTTCGGCGAAATCATGATGCGGCTTGCGCCGCCGGGCTTTCAGCGGTTGATCCAAGCCACGCAGTTCGATGTGACCTACGCCGGCGGCGAAGCCAACGTGGCCGTTTCGCTGGCTGCCTTCGGCCATGAGGCGATCTACGTGACCGCCGTGCCCGACTCGCCGCTGGGCGAAGCCGCCCTGGCCAACGTGCGCTACTATGGGGTCGATACGTCGCGTTGCCTGAAGGTACCGGGCGGCCGGCTGGGCGTGTACTTCCTGGAGACCGGTGCCAGCCAGCGGCCCTCGACCGTGATCTACGACCGGGCCGATTCCGCCATCGCCAAGGCTCCGGCCGACGCCTTTGATTGGCCGGCCATCTTTGCCGGTTGCGACGCCTTCCATACCACCGGCATCACGCCGGCCCTCTCGGCCAATGCGGCCGAAGCCACACGGATTGCCCTGCAAGCGGCGAAAAGCCAAGGGCTGTACACCAGCTTCGACCTCAACTACCGCCGCAAGCTGTGGTCGCCCGAGCAGGCCAAGGCCACCATCGAGCCGCTGCTGCCATATGTCGACCTGGTGATCGGCAACGAAGAAGATGCCAAGGACGTGCTGGGCATCGCCGCCGAAAAGACCAACATCACCGCCGGCCAGATCGACCGCCAGGCGTACGAAAGAGTCGCCCGACAAATCCACGAACGCTACGGCTGCCGCGCGGTGGCGATCACGTTGCGTGAGTCGGAATCGGCGAGCATCAATCACTGGTCGGGGGCGCTCTTTACAGAGGGCCAGTTCTATCTAAGCCGGCGGTACACGATCCACGTGGTCGACCGCGTGGGGGCGGGTGACTCGTTCTGCGGTGGGCTGCTGTCGGCTCTCCTGGAAAAGCAAGCGCCGCAGGCGGCACTGGAGTTTGCCGTGGCGGCAAGCTGCCTGAAGCACACCATTCCCGGCGACTTCAACAAGGTGACCAAGGCCGAGGTGCTGCGGCTGTGCGGCGGCGACGCCTCGGGCCGCGTGGTGCGCTAAACCAGTGAGGCGACCTGATACGCCGAGTCGTTTAGCGCCCGCCGTATCTTTCATGGTCCGCAGAGCGGATCGTAGATGCGCGGTTTCGTGGTCCGCACAGCGGGCCTACTTAGAGATTCTCGCCGGCCAGCATGCCGGTGCTGAAGGCTGCCTGGAAGTTGTAGCCACCGATGGGGCCGTCCAGGTCGAGCACTTCGCCCGCGAAGAACAAGCCGGGAACCAGCTTGCTCTGCATCGTCTTGGGATCGATTTCATCGAGCGATACGCCACCGGCGGTGACTTCGGCCTTCTTGAAGCCCAGCGTGCCGCTGAGCGGTAGCCGCGTGCCCTTGAGCGCGGCGGCCAGGCGCTGCAGCTCGCCGCTGGAGAGTTCGGCCGCGGGCTTCTCGGCCGCTACGCCGGCAATCGTCAGCAGCTCCGCCCGAAGACGACGCGGCAACTCTTCGGGCAACAGGGCCGAGGCCGGGCGTTTGCCAGACTTGCGAGCGGATTCCTTGAGCGATTGCAGCAGCGGTTCGGCCGCAACGTCGGGCAAGAAGTCGATCACCAGTTCCAGTGTGCGCGGATTCTCATCGCCACTGACAAACCGGCTGATATCCAAGGCCGCCGGCCCGGTCAGGCCGAAGTGCGCAAAGAGCAGCGAGCCGCGGCGACGATCGATCGGCTTGGCCTTGCTGGGCATGGCAATCGAGGACGGGGCGCCTTCGGGGATGCGCCGCAGGCTGACGGCCACATCAGGCAGCGTCACGCCCTTGAGCTCGCGCACCCAGGGCACGTCGGTGGTCAGCGGTGTAAGCGCCGGGCGGGGCGGTACGATGGTGTGCCCCAGCGACTCCGCCCAAGCGTAGCCGTCGCCCGTGGTACCGCTGCCAGGATACGAACGTCCGCCGGTTGCGATCAGCACGCTCGTCGCGTAGAGCCGCCGCAGCGGCGTGGTCAGCGCAAAGCGTGCCGGGCCGTGGCTGCCATCGTCCGGCAAACGCTCGATGGCTTGCAGCGGTTCGCCCAAGGCCAGCGTGGCACCGCTGCGGGTGAGTCGGCGCATGAATGCCCCCAGCACATCTTCGGCGCGATCGCTCGCCGGAAAGATCTTGCCGGTGGGTTCCACCTTGGTGGGCACGCCTTCGGCTTCGACCAAAGCGACCAGGCCATCGGGATCGAGCCGGCCCAGCGCGGCACGCAGAAAGCGGCCCGAACGTCCATAGGCGGCGATGATGCCGGGCGCATCGGTCGCTTGCGTGAGATTGCACCGCGTACCGCCCGACATGAGGATCTTGATGCCGGGCCGCTGGTTCTTTTCTAAAAGCAGGGTACGTCGTCCGCGGCCCGCAGCCACGGCGGCGGCCATCAAACCGGCCGCACCGGCGCCGACAACGATCGCATCCCAAGTTTCAGCCGCGGACGGCGAAGAGAAAGTTGCGGATTCGGCCACGGAGGCTAGTTGCTCGCCGTCAGACGCTGGTTGTCCAGCGGGTGTTGTTGCAGCCAGGCCGTGAGCTTCTCGCCCGTGATCGTCGAGACATCGCTGGTATCGTCGATCTGCTTGTTGAGCGTTTCAAACTCTTTGGCCAGCGAGGCCATCATCTGCTTGGCTTCCGGCGAGCCCACTTTGGACACCGAGGCCGGGTTGGTGGTGGTGCGGCCGCGCGGATCGGGATCGGGGCCGGTCAGGCCGAGCCGGGCACAATGCAGCACGTGCTTGATCCGCTGGCGATCGGGAGCATCGGCCAGAGCGTCGGTCACCAACTTCGCGAGCGAACGCGCGATGAGCGGCGTGTTCAGGTTGGCCGGCACGGTGAAGTTCATCGACTGAAGCGCCCGAGCCGACTCGGCACGCAGCAGAATATCGGCATTGGAATCGTTGATCGTACTCAGGATGGCGGCGACGACGTCGGCGCTATCGGGCGTGGTGCCGGTGGTGCCCAGGGCGCCTAGGATCTCCACCGCGCGAATCTTGATCCAAGTGTGTGCTTCGGGGCTGACATTGGCCGGCGGCTGGGCCTCGGTGTAGGTCTTGAGCATGGCGGCGCGGAGGGTGTCGGCGGCCCCCTTGTCGGCAATGCCCAGCGAGGCATGGCGTTGCAGGCCGATCAACGCCCCCACCTTCAAAGCCACCGGCAATTGATCGCTCTGGTACGCGGCCAAGAGCAGATTGAGCGCCTGCGGCAGCGGCGTGGCGTGGGTCAGCCCCGTGGGCGGAGCCTCTTGGGCGTTCAGGTCGCCCAGCATCAGCATGGCGTTGTAGCGCACATGGATGGGCTGCTTGTCTTCGTTGATGATCTTGGGCAGCTCGTTCACCAGGTATTGCACGACGACGTTGAACGCGTCGCGGCTGGCGGCGTTGCCCAACGAACGCAGCTCGCGCATCAAGAGCAGCCGCTCCTTGGCGACTTCGCTCTGGTAGGCGGGCACCTGCATCATCTGGAGCGAAACGCCAAAGTATTCCTGGAGCTTCGCCCGCTGATCGTTGCTGTTGAACCGGCCTTCGCGCCAGATGCCGGTGCCGACGTCGCGGCGGAGCGCCGACTTGCGGCTACGCAGCGCCTTGAGGGCTTCGGCGGAGTCGTCCTGGGCCAAGCCAGGAGCGGCTGCCAGGACGGCACCAGCGGCAACGAAGAGCATTACCAGCTTTCGGGCTGCAACCGCCAAGGGAAAGCGGCAATCCATTCGATCATCTCCAGGGTGAAGCCTAAGGCACCGCCAACACCGCCGCGGTTTCAGGAAGCCGGCGGAGCGCAACTGGCGATACGTTATGCAATCTGAGCAAGGCGGGGAACGGAAGTTCCCCAGGGACGGGATCGGCATTGCCGGGGGCGAGAAGCCGCCAGGCCCCAAAGTTCCGCCCTCAGGCCAGTTGCGACTTGCCCGCATCCTCCAGGCTAATCTGCCAACGCCAGCATTGTCAACGAGCGAGGGGGCGTGCAGGGAGAGCACCTCCAGGGGGGGCGGGGACTGTAGACGGACGGCGGGCGGGTGCAAGAAACCGCCGCCCTCCGGGCCGAGGCGCCACCGTGCTGGAAGGGCTTCTTCCAGCACCGGGCGCTATATCCCCCTGAGTCCCGACCTTGAAGGGCCCCATGACAGCAATGCTAGCAGCGGCCTTGGCTTAGGGCTTGCAGGCAGTACCTCCTCGCCCCTGCACTATGCCCCCGCAGGTACGGGAGGGAGAACTGATGGAACTGGTCGACCTGGACGGCGTCCGCCGCGAAATGCTCGATGAATTCGGCCGCGACGTGAAGGAGAACACCCTCTACCGCAGCCCTCGACTGACCGAGGAAGGCTGGCCGATTTTCCAGGAACTGCTGTTGGCGGCGATTCTGGAGGCCGACGGTGCCTGGCTGGCCGAGCAGATCCGGCAACTGGGGCTGCTGCGCAAGTACGAAACCCGGCGGCGCGAACGGCCGCCCCGCACCTTAGCCGGCCCGGCTCGCAGGCTGGGCCACGGCACCATCCGCAGCAAGGTGCCCAGCTCCGCCGCCGACACGCTCGCCCAAGGGCAATTCAATCATTACTACATGCGCGGCGTGTGCCGGCGGGCCCTGGCGACCGGCCAGAAACGGGTCAAAGTGTATCGTGCCCGGCACGTAAGCCAGCCCCGGCGCGAATCGCAGCGGCGGCTGGGCTGGGAACTCAACGCCCAGGAACTGCTCGAAGCGCTTCGCGCCCATCCCGGGGAAGGTAACCACCTGCGGGTGCCGGGCGGGCCTAACTCCGGGCTGAGCGTACGCTTGATCTCGCGAATGGACTTCACACCCCGCCGCCAGCCTGATGAGCTGCCCGACGAATCCGGCCCGGTAGCCGACGCCCCCGATGACCTGCGCGGCAACTAGGCGGAACGCCCAACGTCGCTACGGTACCGGCTCCGGTTCCTGGTACGGCACCCGCTCGACTTCGTGCAGCACCAGTCCATAAGCGGCCAGGCTGGTGCGAAACCGATCAAACTCGCCTTCGGAGAAGTCGAGCTCTACGCGGTCCACCAGCGCCTCAAAAAGTCGCACGATGGCCGGATCGAGCGCACTTTGGCCCTCTGGGCGAACAGTAAACACATAATGAAAACGGGCCGGTTTCATGGCTGGGGACCAAGGCAAGCGGGGGCAGAATGCACGCCGCGGCCGCACGTTCAATCGGTGCAACCGTGGCGCATACAGAGGTTCATGCTAGCAGTGCTAGCACTGCAAACCGCCTGCCAGATGCGGTACCCCCTGCCGTGAACGGCCAAGCCATCGGCCAAACGGCTAGGCGGCCACCGACCGCAAAATAGCCGTCGTCGATACGCCTTCGACCACGCCGGTCAGGTACAGCTTGCCGCCATAGCTTTCGACGAACGCCTTGCCCGGAATGTCGTTGGGCCGGTCGCGATAGTCGCCGCCTTTGACCAGCACGTCGGGCCGGATGGCCTCGATCTGCTTGATCGGCGTCAGCTCGTCAAAGATCAGCACGTAGTCCACGTGCGTGAGCGCGGCGAGCACTGCCGCCCGTTCGGCCTGGCCGCGGATGGGCCGCGTGGGGCCTTTGAGCTGCCGCACGCTGCGGTCGCTGTTGAGTCCCAGGAAGAGGACGTCGCCTTGGGCGGCCGCTTCTTCCAGGTAGGTTACGTGCCCCACGTGCAACAGGTCGAAGCAGCCGTTGGTGTAGACGATCTTTTTGCCTTCGGCGCGGAGCGCTTCGGCAATCCGGGCGGCTTCTTCCAGCGTGATCAGTTTGCCGGCCGTGCCTTCGCGGCTGCTGCGGATAATGTCGATGCGGATCTGTTCGCGGCTGATCGGCACCACGCCCATCTGTTCCACTTCCAGACCGCCGGCCACGTTGGCCAGACGCAAGGCGTCCTCAGGCGATACGCCGCCGGCCAGGGCAATGCCGATGGCCGCCAGCACCATGTCGCCCGCCCCGGTGATGTCGTACACGCTGCGGGGCCGGGTGGGGAAATGCTGGCTGCTGCCGTCGCGCCGCACCAGCATCATGCCGTCGGCATCGAGCGTCACCACCGCGTACTCGAGCTGGTGGCGGCTGCACAGGACGCGGCCGGCTTCCACGGCATCTTGCGGTTCGTTGATTTTGACGCCGCTGGCCAACTCGGCTTCCAGCCGGTTGGGCGTCATGGTCGTGGCGCCGTCGTACCGGCGATAGTCGCCGCCACGGATCGGGTCGACCACCACGGCGATACCTTCCTGCCGGGCGGCCTTGATGATCGCCTGCAGCAGCGTCGGCGTGCACACGCCCTTGTCGTAGTCGGAGATCAGCACGATATCGAACTCGTGCAGCCGCTCGGTCAGTTCGACCAGCAGCCTGGCTTCCAGCTCCGCCGGCAGCGGATCGCGCACTTCGTGATCGACGCGCAGAATCTGGTGCGCGTGCCGCCCGGCCGCCCGACCGATGAACCGTTCCTTCATCGTGGTGGGCCGCAGGTGATCGCGCAGCACGAGCGAGGTATCCACACCCGCGTCGGAGAGCAGGTGATGCACGGCGGCGCCGTCGGGATCGGCCCCGATCACGCCGGCCACGGCCACCTCGGCTTGCAGGCCACGAAGCATCTGGCACACGTTGGCGGCGCCGCCCAGCCGGGCTTCGCGCTTATCGGCCCGCAGCAGAATGACCGGCGCTTCCTGGCTCACTCGTTCGGCGTTGCCCCAGGTGTAGCGGTCGAGAATCAAATCGCCCACCACCAGCACCTTGGGATGGTCGAGGCGGTCGAGGACGGAGAGCAGGTCGTCGGGACGGGCGTTCATGGGCCGGTTCCTTCGTGAACCTTGGCGGGTAACATCCTTGTTGGGCCGACGTTATACGGTGCCATGGCAAGCCGAACAAGGCGAGCTGACATACCCCCAGCGTTCCAGGGCCTGGTGTTCGGCCGCCAGCACACGCCGCTTCAGCTCCTCGGGGTACTGGCATTGCTGGCGCCACTGGGCTTGTTGCGAAGCCACGTTCTGCGGGGGATGGTTGCGAATCCGCGCCGGATCGACCGGCTCGCCCGCGATCAAAAGCGCTAGCAGCAGATCTTCGACCAGGCGTTCCTGCCGTCCCACGAACGTGCAGCCTGCCGTGTAATGGGCGTATAGATGGCTGACCCAACCCTGCGGGTAGCGTTCCAGGCACTTCTCGACGAAGCGGTCGAAGCGATCGTCGCGGCAATGGGCGTCGAGCGTGACGGTGCGGATGGGGGCCTCGACTTCACCGGGGCTGGGCTTATGCCAGCCATGCTTCATGCGATAGCACCAATAGCTTTGATACCACGCCAACGGGTGACGCACGAACGCAAACACCATGGGGCTCGCCTGAAAGGCCGGCGTCTGTTCGATCTCGGCGGGCGTGGCGTGGTCGCGGCCAACATCGCCCTGGTACAGCCCCGCCGAACGCAGCGCTCCGCGCACCCAGGTTCCGCCCGTCTTGGGCACGTGAATGAAAATCGAACGAAACAACCGAACGGCCATAAGATACTCCCTTAATCAATCTCCAAACGTGTGTGTGCCACGGCTCTGCGAGCCGTGCAAAGTACTCAGCACGACGTTGTGAGCTGTGCCCTTTGAGAAACGCGGCAACCGTCCCCGGCGCCGTTTACTCCTTCTTGCGTTTCCAAAGCGCGGCAGCCAGCGCCAGCAAACCGGCCGGCAAGCCGAGCGTTTCCAGGTAAGTGAGTAGCGCAGCCTTGGTCGGCGACTGGCCTTGAGCCTTCGCTTCCTGTGCTGCTGCGATCGTGGCAATCAGCCGCTCCAAGCGATCCTCGCCCACCCGGCTGGCGGCCGCGTCGCGGGCGGTCGCCAGGCCGGCTTCTTTGAGGATCTCCGGCAAGCTGGCTTCCGGCTGTTTCTGGGCGGCTTCGGCAATCCGCTGAAACGCCTGATCGATCAGCTTCCGCAGGCCGCTGGTTTCGCCACGAATCTCAGCAGCTGCCGTTTGGGCCGCGGCGGCTTCTGCCTTGGCGGCATTGATCTCCGCCCGGACCGACTCCCATTGCTGTCGCACGTCGGCGAGCAGCTTCTGCGCGGTGGCGTTGTCGCCTTGCTCGATGGTGCGGATCAGCGTGTCGCGCTGTCGTTCGAGCTCCACCAGCCGCGTTTGAAGCTGGGCTTGTGCCGCCTTCAGGTCCTCAATCGCCTGCTGCAACTGCTGGGTGTTGGGCGTGAGACAAAACGGCAGGTTCAGCTTCTCGGCAAAGCGGCGGAGTTCCGCGGTGCGTATGCCTTGCGTGCGAACCAGCGGTCCGCCGGGCCGCGTGGCCGGGCCGCCCCAGATGATCGAAACCACGTCGCCGCTGGGAGCATAGATGGGGCCGCCGCTATCGCCGGGGATCGAGAGCGGACTGACGCCCAGGTCGGCCGCCTGCTTGAGGCCGTGGTCGAACACGCCCAGCACACTACCGACGCGTTCGCGCCATTGGCCGCCGCCAAAGCCCGCCACAACCACGGATTCGCCGGCGGCCGGCTCGCCGTGCGCCAGCGGAGCCACGGCCGGCGTGAAATCCACCGCAATGGCAATCGCCGCCACGTCCAGGGCCTTGTCGTACGCGATGATCTGCCCGGCCACGCGCTGCTGCCGTGTGGGAAAGTAAACCGTCAGCCGCCCCGGTCCTTCGACCACGTGCCACGCGGTCAGCACCACGGCTTGTCCATCGCGGTGGCCGATCACCACGCCCGACCCGCCCGCGTTGCCCTTGGTCACCTGCACGGCCGGCTCATAGAACCGCGCGGTATTGCCGGCGGGCGCGGCGTTATCGGGCCCCCCAGGACAAACGCCACCGGGACAGTTGCCTTGCCCGTCGGGCGTGACACCGCCGGCCCCTTCAGGCGGCGCATACGTGCGCGGAACGCGGCCGCCACCGACCGCGCCTGGCGGACATACCCCGCCGGGACACACGCCAGCGCCCGGCGGAAGCTGCGGGGCCTGCCAGAAATCGACCGTTTCGTAGCAAGAGCCGGGAACCACGGGCTGCGGACACACCACCTGCGCCGCAAGCGGCATAGCAGCCGCGAGTATCGTCGCCACAACCATCAAGAGCGCCACGGCGTGAGGCATGGCGCGCGTTACAGCCGTCGACATGAGCAAACCTCAAGAACGAGAAGGGAGGGGATTTCGGTGGGAAGTGCAGGCAGGAAAGGCGGGGAATCAAGGGATGGCGCGAGCCACGCCGGGTGCGCAAGCGACATGCGGCATCACGGCTGGCCAGGCAGGATCAGCGCGCCGTTGGAGGCCGTATGTGCTTCGATGGCCTCGCGCTGGGCATGCAGGTTCAGGGCGGCGGCGCGGCATGCTTCGTGAAAGGCCGGCAAGTCGTCCATCGCCTGGTGGATCACGCCCGGCACGAACAAGCCCGGCAGCGGGTTTCCGGCGGCATCGACCAGCTGGTGCCCTGCCGGTCGATTGGTCCGCTGGTAGAACCACGTAACCCGTTTGACGTTCGCCGGCACACGAATCCGCGGCCCACGCACCAGCGACAACCAGGCCAACGAACGACAGCCATGCCGATACACGGGGTCCGACAGCACCATCTCATCGACGGCGATGCCCCGCCGCCGTAGCGCCGTGGCCAACCGCATCGCCCCCCAGCCGGCACCATAGCTGTAGGCGTACACGCCCACGCGCACTTCGCCGGACCCGCGCGTGTTCTGGATGAACTCGGCCAGGCTGGGCCAGTGCGAGTTCCACCGGCGATACGTGGTGAAGGTCCGCGGGTCTTGCAGCGGTCGCACGGTATCCAACCACAGCCGCAGGATGCCGTTCATCCGGGCTTCGCTTTGCAGGAAGCCGGAAATGCACACGTGCCAAATGACCATAGGCAAGCGACGTGAAGGAGAAGGGAGCCGCTGAGACGCGGCCTGAGTCAGGCAGGGGCGGCAGGTGCTAACGCGGCGGGGTAGCCGCGTCTGCCGATGGTGCCTTGCTACCAGAAAAGCTCGGCGCGATTGAAGCCGTATAATCGGCGAGCATCTGTTCCGGAGGCCCAAGTCTTCGCGCCGCTCGCAGTTGCACCTGCACGCCGCGGTGCCGCAGGGCATGCGGCCAACCATGCGCGTCTGTCTGCCACTTTTTTTGAATTGCTCTGCCACGCGAGTTACTATGCGAAGCAAGCGGCGGGTTTGCGCATGGTTTGCGTTTTGCACGGCTGGCGCACGAGCCTGCCCTGCTGATCCTGCTCCCCCATCAAGCTTGAGAGCCCAACCCCATGAAGCGACGTACCTTTCTGGCGTCGGTCCTGGCTGCCACGACCGCTGGCCCGCTGTTGGCTGCCGTGCGTGAAGGGCGCTGGGACAAAGCGGCCGCCGTGCTCGAAAAGGCTACGGCCAGCAAGCAGATCAGCGCGGCAGTGCTGCACGTCGTCCACAAGGATCAGGCGTTCACGCAACCCTTTGGTACCGCCGGCTCGGCCGATGCCATGTTTCTGTTGGGCTCGATCTCCAAGCCGATCAACGTGGCCGCGGTGATGCCGCTGTTCGACCAGGGCAAGTTCCGGCTCGAAGATCGCGTGCAAAAGTTCCTGCCGCAGTTCAAAGGCGATGGGCGTGAGCAAGTGACGATTGCCCACCTGCTGACGCACGTCTCGGGCTTACCCGACCAGTTGGCCAATAACGCCGAACTGCGCCGCAGCAAGGCACCGCTCGATGCATTTGTGGAAGCCACCTGTCGCACGCCCCTGGAGTTCAAGCCGGGCACGCGCTATCAGTACTCAAGCATGGGCATCCTGCTAGCCGCCCGCATCGGCGAGATCATCACCGGCACCGACATCAAGACGCTGGTCGAAAAGCAGGTGTTCCAGCCGCTAGGCATGAAGCACTCGGCCCAAGGATTAGGGCGGTTCAAGCTGCAAGACTTTGTGCCCTGCCAGATGGAAGGCGCGGCCCCCGAGTCGGGTGCCGGCGATCCGCAGGCCAAGGAGTGGGATTGGAACAGCCTGTACTGGCGGAGCCTGGGCGCGCCCTGGGGCGGCACGCACTGTTCGGCGGCTGACGTGGGCAGGTTCCTGGCCGAGTTTCTGAATCGCCGCGGCCAGGTGGTGCGGCCGGAAACCGCACGCCTGATGACTCGCAATCACAACCCCGCCGGCCTCAAGGCACGAGGGCTGGGCTTCGACGTGGGCGCCGAAGCCGGCAGCCCCGGCTGTTCGGAACAGACCTTCGGGCACACCGGCTCCACCGGCACGCTCTGCTGGGCCGATCCGGAAACGGAAACCATTTGCGTGGTGCTCACATCGCTGCCGCGGCGGGCAGCCAACCCGCACCCCCGCGCGATCGCGGCCGAACAAGTAGCGGCAGCCGTGAAATCATAATTCCTACAAGCAAGTCGGATCGGGGCACCACATCCATCAGCCGTTAAGGCATTGATGCATCCAGGCGGTTGAGCCGAGTTGCTGCTCGTAGTTCATCGAAGGAGACACCATGCTGGGGGCAATCGTGGGCGACATCATCGGCTCAGTCTACGAACACCGCCGGATCAAGACCAAGCAGTTTCCGCTGTTCACGCCGCATAGCCGCTTCACCGATGACACCGTGCTGACCGTAGCGGTGGCCCACGCCCTGCTCACAGGCGACGACCTGATCGATGTCTTTCATCAATACGTGAACCGTTACCCACGTGCCGGTTACGGCGGCACGTTCGTCCGCTGGGCGACAGCCCGCAAGCGCGAGCCATACAACAGTTGGGGGAACGGTTCGGCCATGCGCGCCAGTCCAACGGCCTATGCGGCGGATTCGCTTGATGATGTGCTGGAACGCGCCCGCTGGTCGGCCGAGGTCACGCACAACCATCCCGAGGGCGTCAAAGGCGCTCAGGCGACCGCCGCCGCGGTGTTTCTCGCCCGGCATGGCGCCGACAAGTCGCAGATCAAGCGTGAGATCGAGGAGCGGTTTGGTTACGATCTTTCGACACCGCTGGACGCCATCCGCGAGCATTATGGCTTTGATGTCTCGTGCCAGGGTTCGGTGCCCCAGTCGTTGATTGCCTTTCTGGAAGCCGAGAACTTCGAAGATGCCGTGCGCAACGCCATCTCGCTGGGCGGCGATGCCGATACCATGGCGTGCATCGCCGGGGCCGTGGCCGAACCGTTCTTTGGCATCCCCGACGACATTAGCAAGCAGGCATTCCTCCGCTTGGATGAGCCGCTGAAGGAAACCCTGGAACAATTTCAGGCAACCTTTGGCGAAACCTCGGGCGCCAGACCGTAAACGTATGTCCCAGCGTCTCCAGCGGCGATTCTGCCGCGGATCTTGACCGCTTCTGGCGGCCGGCACTTGGCACATATCTTGCCGGCTTGTAGCGTCGGTATCCGCCCGCGAGGTGCTTTCCCGCGGCACGTGGCACGCCGTGCGGTTTGCGCGCCACCTCGCACGTTGCGGCGGTGCCGGGTAAACTTGCGCACTTGGTCGTTGCACGTTTCCCATCCTCCGCTGGCCTGCCGCGTACCATGCACGACGAAGACTTCGACATCGACAGCCTGGCAGCCTTCCTGCACCTCACCCCACAACAGGTGATGCGGCTGGCCGACCGCGGCAAAGTGCCCGGCCGCAAGGTCGGCGGCGAATGGCGGTTTTCGGCCGCCGAAATCCATCACTGGCTGGAAGAACGCATCGGCCTGTCCGACGATGCCGAGCTGGCCCAGATGGAAACCGTGCTGCACCGATCAGGCAAACCGGCCGACGCACCGATCAGCATCACCGACATGCTGCCGCTGGAAGCCATCGCTGTCCCCTTGGCGGCCCGGACGCGGCAAAGCGTGATCACGGCCATGACCGAGCTGGCGGCCAATACCGGCCTGTTGTGGGATCCGGAGAAAATGGCCGAGGCCGTGCGAGCCCGCGAAGACATGCACCCCACGGCCCTCGACAACGGCATTGCGTTGCTGCACCCGCGTCGGCCGATGGCCGCCATCCTGGGCGAGGCGTTCTTGGCCTTCGGGCGGACCGAAACCGGCATCCCCTTTGGCAGCAGCCGCGGCGTGATGACCGATTTGTTCTTCCTGATCTGTTCGGTGAACGATCGCGACCATCTCCGCACGCTCGCCCGGCTCAGCCGGCTGATCAGCGACGATCGACTGGTCGAAACGCTTCGGCTGGCCCCAGATGCCGCCGCGGTGCGGGCTGCTATCGCCGCTAAGGAAGAAGAACTCGGCCCGGTCCAGTAACCGGCACCTTTCGTTATTTGCTTGATCGCCCGCCGCGGGTTTCCAGGCGGCTCGCGGTATGTGCCCGCTTGGGGTACATTCTCGGCTTTGGGGCATTCTTCGTCGGCCGCCATGCCCCCGGGGAATTCGTCGCTAGCCACCTTTGCTTGAACTTGCCATGAGCCGAACGATTCGCGTCGCCATCAACGGCACCGGTTTCGCCGCCGATTATACGACCGCCACCTACAGCATGATTCCGCACCGCAACGGGGTGACGATCGAACTGGCCGGCGTAACCAGCGGGCGGTTGGAAAATGCCCAGCGGTTCGCCCAGCAACATGGCATCGGCAAGGCCTACACCAGTCATGCCGAGATGCTGGCCGAGGTGCGGCCCGACATCGACAACGTGTGCTGCGCCAACTACGCCCACGGGCCTTATACGATGGAAGCGGCCGAGGCCGGCGTGCGTGTGATCGTGCTCGAGAAGCCGCCCGTGATCTGGCCCGGCTACCGCGAGGGCGTCACCGATGCCGACGCCACCCGCCGCAAACGCGAAACCATGGATTACCTGGCCAGCGTGCTGGATACGGTCCGCCGCTGCGGCAGCAAGCTGCTGTATGCCGAAGATTTTGTGTACGTCGACGGCGTGATCGGTTTCACCGAACTGCTCGCGGAAGCCATGCGCATCGGCAAGGGCAAGATCCTGTACCAGCGCGGCGTGTGCGCCCATCAAGGTTCGCACGCGCCGGCTTACGACACGCCTTCGCTTTCCGGCGGTGGGGCCCTGTTCAACAAGGCCTGCCATCCACTGGGCCCCTGCCTGTACCTCAAGCAGGCTGAAGGCCTGTTGACCGGCGGGCGGCCCATTCGGCCCAAGCGCGTCTCCGCGGTGGCAATGCAGATTCTCAAGCATCAGCCGCCCTCGGCCGGCGAACATTTCCGCGTGATGCAAAACGTGGACGACTTCGGCCGGGTGACCGTCGAGTTCGAGGATCACACAATTGCCGAGGTGCTGGGCTACGACCTGAGCATCAGCGGCATTCGCAACGAGCTTTCGATCATTGCCGACTTCGGCCAGTACGATATCCGCATCAATCCCAACAACGAAAACGAGTTGTTCCTGCCCTCGCCCGAAGCCGCCGGCAATTTGCTGCTGCGCGAGAAGCTGCCCACGCCGGCCGGCACCAGCTTCCCGCGCCCGCGGCAGTTCCACTCGCACGGCTACGTGAACGAAATGGCCGACGCCGTACAATGCGCGCTGGAAGAAGACCGCTACCCGCAGTCGGGCCCGATGATGGCCTGGGATACGATGGCCGTGCTGATGGCCGCATATGAATCGAGCGAGCAGGGCGGCGGCTGGATCGACATCACCGAGTACACCAGCCGGACGTTTGAGCCGCACGAGATGGCCACGCCTGAAAAGTTCGGCCGCGTGTTCCAGCGTAAGGCGTAAACGACGCTGGTCTTATCCACAGTTCCGCAGCCGCGCTGCAAGTAGCCCCTAAACACCTTGCAGGGGGCATAGCAGGGTGCACTACAAAGGGCGAAGGCATTAGCCACGTCCACGCGTCCACCCATGAATCACTAGCCCTAACCCGATAAGCAGAAGGGCAATTAGAGTCCCCGCGCCGTAAGAATTGCCGTCGCCAAAGAGTGCATTGCACACATCTGGAGATCCCCAACCGATCCCCATGATGCTAAATCCAGCAGAAATCTCAAGTTCCGGGCGGCGAAGTAAGCCGCGTCTTTTCAGCCCCGACTCGTGGAGCACAAAAACCGCTTGGGTGACATGTTGCTCAAGCACGCGCTCACACTGCGAATGACGTGCAAGGCGGACAGCGACTCTACGAACGTTCTCCTGATATTCTCTTGCTGCGACTTCGGCGGCTTGCTTTGACCCCGGCAACCACGTTGGCGACTTGTTCTGCCCCATCTATCCATCATCGTCACATGATTTGGAGCCAAGGCAGCTCTCGGTCTCTTCGATGAGCTCTGCCATTTGATCATCGAGTTGACCTTGCTGCCATTGGCTACGAAGTATGTTAATGATCTCAATGCCAGCACGCTTAACGTGATCCGCAGTAAGAGCGTGTCCAAAAAGCTAGGAGTTGCTTAGTCGCCGAGCCATAAGGTGAA
>ERZ777003.2733-NODE-2733-length-19336-cov-5.990146_pt1 | contig 19336 bp, 14 predicted proteins | sample MGYA00374956_ERZ777003 | MGnify/ENA primary metagenome ERZ777003 (study PRJEB29302, sample SAMN06268252) | bioreactor metagenome | isolation source: Joint BioEnergy Institute, California, USA | place: USA:Joint BioEnergy Institute, California, USA | collected... | reverse complement strand
GACGAGCTCGCCGACGTAGACGCGGAACTCCTGGATCGCCTGGTGCCCGGCCCGTTCGCCGGCATCCCCCAGCCGCCGCCGGACGCACCGGCCATTGAGGCCGCGAGCCTCACGGCGGTCGTCGTCCCGGGTGTCGGGTTTGACCGCCGCGGCCGCCGGCTTGGCTACGGAGGAGGGTATTACGACCGGCTGCTCGAGCGCCTTTCCCCCGGCGCCGTCCGGATCGGCTGGGCCTTTGCCGTCCAAGTCGTGGACGAGCTGCCCGAGGAGCCGCATGATCAGCGCGTGCACCTGATCGTGACGGAAGCCGGCGCCGTGCGGCCGGGCGCTGAGCCGAGCTTTGAGCTGTGAAGCAGAGAGGGGATGTCTGTATGACCAAACGAGTCGTCGTGGTCGGCGCCGGCGTCATAGGCCTTTGGATTGCCTATGAGCTCAAGCGGCGCGGGATGGAACCGGTCGTCGTCGACAAGGACAAATTGGGGTCGGGTTCGTCCTACGGCAACGCCGGCTGGGTAATCCCCTCCCGGACGCTGCCGCTGCCCGCACCTGGACTGCACTGGGAAGGCCTCAAAATGATGGTGCAGCCCGACAGCCCGCTCTACATCAAGCCGACGGCGTTGCCGGGCCTGACGGGGTGGTTCACGCAGTTTCTCAAGTATTGCAACGAGGAAGCCTACCAGCGCGGGTGTGCGGCCATGGCGAGTTTTTCCAGGCACGCCCACGCCGGCTACGACCAGCTTGTCGCCGACGGGCTCGAGTTTGAGATGCACGAGCGGGGCCTGCTCAGCGCGTACATCCAGCCCGAGACGATGGAGGTGGCCTTCCAGGACTACGCGGCCATGGCCCGGCTTGGCCTGGGCGAGCCGCAGCGGCTAACCGCCGAGGAGACCCGAGAGCTTGAGCCGCAGCTCGGTCCGGAAGTGGTCGGCGGCATTTTCATTAAGGAAGCGCGGCACATTGATCCCCGGACGCTTCTTGGGGCCTTGGCCGGGCGGCTTGAGGCTCAAGGCGTCGAACTGCGTTTCCAGACGGAGGTCGTGGGTTTTGTAGGCAGCGGCGCTCGCCTTGTGGGCGTAAAGACAACAACCGAGACGATCTACGCCGACGATGTCGTCGTCGCGACGGGCGCCTGGGCCGGCGGCCTGCTCAAGTCCATCGGCTACGCCGTGCCGATGCAGGCCGGGAAAGGCTATAGCCTGCAGTATGACGCGCCCAATCCCCGGCTCGGCCCGGCTCTCTTTTTGGCGGATTCCAAGATCGCGTGCACGCCGCTGAGCAGCGGCACGCGCTACGCCGGAACCATCGAGTTTTCCGGGATCAACACCCACCTGGACGAGCGGCGCATCGAGGCGTTCCAGAAGTGGATCCCCCGTTACCTCCCGAACTACCGGATGGATGCGCCGGCCGAGCGGTGGGTCGGCATGCGCCCCGTGACGCCCGACGGCCTGCCCGTTATCGGGAGCGTACCGGGGTATGACAATGTATACGTCGCCGCCGGGCACAGCACCGCCGGCCTTGCCCTCGCGCCGGCGACCGCGTGGCGCATCGCCGACCTGCTGGCCGGCGGGGTGCCTCCGGCCGGCGATCCCTTTGACCCGGCGCGTTTTGGTGGACGATGACGGAGCATTACTACACCCCGCGGCCGCAGGCGCCCCACCGGCCCCAGGCCGTACGCGTGCGGCTGCGCGGGCGGGAATTCGAGTTTGCAACGGACGCCGCCGTTTTCTCCCGGCGCCGCGTCGATCCCGGGACGCGCCTGCTCATCGAGCACTTGCCGCTGCCCGTCGAGGGTGACGCCTTGGACCTAGGCTGCGGCTACGGGCCGGTCGGCATCGTCGTCGCCGCCTTATCGCCGCGGGCCCGGGTGGTGCTGGTGGACATCAATGAGCGGGCGGTGGAGCTTGCCCGGCGCAACGTCGCCCTCAACCGGGCAGCCAACGCCGAGGTGCGGCAAGGCGACGGCTTCGCGCCTGTTGCAGGGGAGCGCTTTGCGCTTATCGCCTCCAATCCCCCCATCCGGGCCGGCAAGCGGGTGGTGCATTCCTGGGTGGAACAGGCGCATGCGCACCTCATCCCCGGCGGCAAGCTGCTGATGGTCGCCCGGACGAGCCAGGGTGCCCTAAGCTTGGCCCGGCATATGAAGGACGTTTTCGGCGCCGTGCGGGAGGCGGGCAAGGGCAGCGGGTACCGGGTGCTGGAGGCGGTGCGGGCCGGCGGGCCAGGGGAGTAGGTCCGCACGAGGAATAGCTTCACCGGTGGGGACATAGGCTTTTCCGGGAACGGCGCGGGGTTGTCCGGAAGGGCCTAGGGTTGGGGGATGCTTCTGTTGCGGGGGCCGTTCGTGATCGTCGTCCGGCGCCGCCACGCGGTGCTGCTCGCCGCCGGGGTCATCTTGATCGCGGCCCTAGTACCGTGGGCGGCGGGCGTCCGGCCCGTGGCGGCTCCTTCCGCGGAAACCGTGTCCGGCCGTGTCGTGGCCGTCGACGCCGGCCACGGCGGGCCCGACCCCGGGGCGATCGGGGCTTCCGGCACGCTGGAGAAGGAAGTGACGCTGGCCATCGCGCTCAAGCTGGACGAGATCTTGCGCCGCGGCGCGGTCTACACGGTTTTGACCCGGACGGGGGACTATGACCTCGTCCAGGGCGAGCGCGTGGCGCACCGGCAGCGGGAGGATCTCATGCGCCGGGCTGCGCTAGTGGCGGCCAGCGGCGCGGAGCTGTTCGTGAGCTTGCACGCGAACAGTTTCCCGAGCCCTGAATGGTCCGGCGCCCAGACGTTTTACGAAGAGGGAGACGAGGAAAGCCGCCGGCTCGCGGAATCGATCCAGCAGGCGCTGGTGCAGCGGCTCGGCCCCAACCGGCGCACGGCACGGCCCGCCGACCTGCGCATCCTCAACGAGGTGGACGTGCCGGCTGCCCTGGTGGAGGTCGGGTTTCTGTCGAACCCGCAAGAGGAGCGGCTGCTGCGGGACGCGGAGTACCAATGGCGGGTGGCCGAGGCCGTGGCCGAAGGCATCTTTGCCTACCTGGGGGTCCAGCCGGGCAAGGCGCCGGCGCAGCGGGGCGACGGGCAAGGCCGCCGCTAACTCCCGGCAGGCCTTGGCTGCCTGTCATGGATCGTTCCCTCCGCAACCGGCAGGGCGGGCGGCAACAAGCAAGAACTGCCAGTTGAGGGAGGAACCGGGCAACGAGCGGCGAAGAAGCCCCTGTCATGGGTACCCTCTACCAGGCCAAAGGCAGTCCCGCATTGTCGGTTACCCGCCGCCTCGTTATCCGCGGCCGTCGCATCCGGGACGGGCGGGTGCGCATCTCCGGCGCCAAGAACTCGGCGGTGGCAATTTTGCCCGCGTGCCTGCTCGCCGGAGGCGCGTCCGTGCTCCAAAACGTGCCGGATATCGCCGACGTGGCGGTGCAGGAGGAGATCCTGCGCGAGCTGGGCGCGACCGTGTCGGTCACCGGCGGTGGCAACGTCCGCGTCGAGGCCTCCGACGTTCTTGCCCACGAAGTCCCTTATCCCCTGGCCAAGCGGCTGCGGGGGTCCGTTCTCTTGCTGGGCGCCCTCGTGGCTCGCCTTGGCCGGGCCCGCGTGCCGCTGCCGGGCGGCTGCAATATCGGTTCGCGGCCGCTGGACCTTCACCTTAAGGGCTTGCGGGAGCTCGGGGCGCGGGTCGAGATCGAGCACGGCTACATCTGCGCGGAGGCGCCCAGCCTCCTTGGCGCCGAGATCTACCTTGACTTTCCCAGCGTCGGCGCGACGGAGAACGTCATGATGGCCGCCACCGCGGCCCGGGGGGTCACGACCATCTACAACGCGGCCAAGGAGCCGGAAGTGGTCGACCTCGCCAACTTCCTCAACGCCATGGGCGGTCGGGTCGTCGGCGCCGGCACGGACACGATCAAAATCGAGGGCGGCCACCCGTTGCGGCCCGTCGAGTATTCCATCATCCCGGACCGGATCGAAGCCGGTACGTACCTTTTGGCGGGGCTCGCCGGGGGCGGCAGCGTAACCATCGAGAACGTCATCCCGACGCATATCGAGGCGCTCCTGGCCAAGCTCGAGGAGGCGGGCGTCGAGCTCGCGGACTGCGGCGACGCTATCACGGCCCGGCTTGCGGGCCGGCCCAAGCCGCTACAGGTCAAGACGTTGCCGTACCCTGGGTTTCCCACCGACCTCCAGCCGCAGCTGTCGGCCTTTTTGTTGCTGTCGGAGGGGACGAGCGTCATCAGCGAGCGGATCTTCGAGGACCGCTTCGGCCATGTGGATGAACTCAAGCGTCTGGGCGGAAAGCTCGAAACCGACGGTCGCACGGCCATCATCGAGGGCGTGGAAAGGCTCACGGGTTCGCCCGTGACGGCGACGGACTTGCGCATGGGAGCCGCGCTCATCGTAGCCGGCGTGGCGGCCCACGGGGAAACCGTCATCGACGGTGTGGAGCACATCCAGCGGGGCTATGAGCGCCTAGAGGAGAAGCTGGCCGACCTGGGCGTGTCGGCGGAGTGGATCGAGTAGACGGTTTCCCGCGATTGGCATGACAGGCGAGAAGCCGGCGGCAAGGCCGCCGGTGTTTTTTTGCCCTGGCCGCGGGCAAGGCCTTGCATGTTTATGCGTGTACACAGTATAATCATCGCATGCGAGTCGCCGGGTCAGGGCGCGGGCGGCCCGCGGGCAGCAGGGCGGGAAAGGGGTTTGCGTGAGCATGACGGTGCGGGTTGGGATCGTGGGCGGCACGGGATATGCGGGCGGCGAACTCATGCGCATAATTTCTCAACATCCAGGCGCCCAGGTGGTCTACGCCGCCTCCCGGACGCAAGCGGGGCAGTCCGTGGCCACAAGCCATCCGGCCCTCAACCGCGTCGTTGAGCTGGAATATGAGGCCATCGACGCCGCGGTTATGGCGGAGCGGTGCGACGTGGCGTTTCTCGCCGTTCCCCACGGCGCCTCCATGGAGCTTGCGGCGCAGCTTGTGTCCCGGGGCGTCAAGGTCATCGACATCGGCACGGACTTCCGTTTCCGCGATCCGGCGGAGTACAAGCAGTGGTACGGCATTGACCACCAGCAGCTGGACTTGCTGGCCGAAGCCGTCTACGGGCTGCCTGAGATGAACCGGGAAGCCGTGCGCCGGGCTCGCATCGTGGGTAACCCCGGGTGCTATCCCACCAGCGTCCTGCTGGGCATACAGCCGTTCGTCCATGCGGGCTGCGTGGACACGACCGCGGTCGTCGTATCCGCCATGTCCGGCGTCTCGGGCGCGGGCAGCACGCCCAAGCAGATGTACCACTTTCCCGAGTGCGTCGAGAACGTGCAGGCGTACGGCGTGCCGGGACACCGGCACACCGGCGAGATGGAACAGGGCATCCGCGCCATGCTCGCCGCCCGGGGGGGCGGCGACGTGTGGGTGAGCTTCGTGCCCCACCTGGTGCCGATGAGCCGCGGCATCTTGGCCACCCTCAACTTGCGGCTCACCCAGACGCTCACGACCCGCGACGCGCTCTACATCATGCAGGAGTACTACCGCAATGAACCGTTCGTCCGGGTCCTGGGCGAGGACCGCCTGCCCCAGACCAAGGCCGTCGCCGGCTCCAACTTCTGCGACGTCACGGCTCGCGTCGACTCCCGCAGTGGCCGCCTGATTGTGCTCTCGGCCATCGACAACTTGGTCAAGGGCGCGGCGGGCCAGGCGGTACAAAACATGAACCTTATGTTTGGACTCGAAGAGACCGCCGGGCTGAAAGCACCGGGTCTTTACCCGTAGGGCTGGCCCGCACCGGCGGCGTGGTGTACAATTGGCCGGAATGCCGACAGGAGAGTGACTGCCAGATGGCCGGTACCCTCGAGAAACTATCGGCCCCGTCGTACCGGGAAGTAGCAGGAGGTGTGGCTGCCCCCCGCGGCTTCCGGGCGGCGGGGCTCCATATCGGCCTCAAACGGGTTCGCAAAGACTTGGCGCTGGTCGTGTCCGACGTGCCGGCGGCCGCCGCGGCCACCTTCACGACCAACCGGGTGCAGGCCGCGCCGGTGCAGGTGACCCGCGAGCACGTCCGCGGCGGCACCTTGCGGGCCATTGTCTGCAACAGCGGCAACGCGAACGCGTGCAACGGGCCGCAAGGGTTGGGCGACGCCCGCCGCATGGCGGAGCTGGTAGCCGAAGCTATCGGCGTGCAGCCTCAGGAGGTCGCGGTCGCCTCGACGGGGGTTATCGGCGTGCCTTTGCCCATGGACAAGATCGCCGCCGGGATCCCCCAGGTCGTCGCACGGCTCAGCACGGACGGCGGCCAGGATGCCGCTGAAGCCATCATGACCACCGACACCGTGCCCAAGCAGATCGCCGTTGAGTTTGAACTCAAAGGGCACACCGTGCGCATCGGGGGCATGGCCAAGGGTTCCGGCATGATCCACCCCAACATGGCCACCATGCTGGCGTTCGTCACCACGGACGCGGCCATCGAGCCGGCCGCGCTGCAGGCCGTCGTGCGCCGGTCCGTGGAGCGGACGTACAACCGCATCACCGTGGACGGCGACACCAGCACTAACGACATGGTCGTGGTCATGGCCAACGGCATGGCAGGCAGCCCGGTCCTCACCTTGGAGGATCCGGATCTCGAACGGTTCGCCCAGGCGCTCGACCACGTCAACGGCGTGCTGGCTCGCGCCATCGCCCGGGACGGTGAAGGGGCGACCAAGCTCGTGGAGGTCCGGGTCGTGGGCGCGCCGACGGAGGCGGAGGCGGTCCAGATCGCCCGGTCGATCGCCGGTTCCAACCTGGTCAAGACAGCCGTCTACGGCGAAGACGCGAACTGGGGCCGCATCTTGTGCGCGGCCGGCTACAGCGGCGTCGACTTTGACCCGGGCATGGTCGACGTGTACATCGGCGACCTATTGGTGGCCAAGGACGGCACCGGGCTCGCGTTTGACGAGGCGAGGGCCAAGGAGATACTGCGGCAGGCCGACGTGGTGCTGGTGGTCGACCTTAAGGCGGGCGCAGCGGCCGCCTCGGTCTGGACGTGCGATTTGACTTACGACTACGTGAAGATCAATGCCAGCTACCGGTCGTAAAGGGGGTCCGGCGGTGAACAACGAGCGGCTGGTCGACAAGGCCCGGGTGCTCATCGAGGCGCTGCCTTACATCCGCACATTCTTCGGCAAGACGTTCGTCATCAAGTACGGCGGCGCGGCCATGACCGACGACGAGCTCAAGAAGGCCGTCATCCTGGATGTCATTTTGCTGAAGTACGTCGGCGTGAACCCCGTCCTGGTGCACGGCGGCGGGCCCGAGATCTCCCAGTGGATGCGGCGGGTCGGCAAGGAGCCCAAGTTCGTCAACGGCCTGCGGGTGACCGACGCCGAGACGATGGAGATCGTCCAGATGGTGCTCGCCGGCAAGATCAACAAGGATATCGTCGGGCTCATCAACCGCTACGGCGGCAAGGCCATCGGCCTGTGCGGCCACGACGGGAACCTCATCACGGCCCGCCGGCTTGGCGCCGACTTGGGCTTGGTGGGCGACGTCGAGACGATCAACGCCAGCCTTCTCCACCTGCTTAACCGCGAGGGCTACATCCCCGTCATCGCCTCCGTCGGCTCGGGTTTCGACGGCGAGAGCTACAACATCAACGCCGACTCGGTGGCCGGCGACTTGGCCGCGGCCCTCAAGGCGGACAAGCTCATCATGCTGACGGACGTGGAAGGCATCTTCGCCCACGAGGACGACCCGCGCTCGCTCATCTCGGCCCTGGAGATCGACCGGGCCCGGCGCATGATCGCCGAAGGGCGCATCTCCGGCGGCATGATTCCCAAGGTTGAGGCGTGCATCAAGGCCCTCGAGAGCGGCGTTCCCCGCACCCACATCATCGACGGCCGCAGCCTGCACTCGCTCCTGCTGGAGATCTTCACCGACAAGGGCATCGGCACCATGGTGGTGAGTTGACGATGGCGGGTGACTTCGCATCTATCCGGGCGCTGACCGACCGGCACGTCATGCGCACCTACAACCGCCTGCCCATCGCGTTCGTGCGGGGCGAAGGCTGCCGGGTGTGGGATACCGAGGGCCGCTCGTACCTGGATTTCGTCGGGGGCCTGGCTGTGAACAGCCTCGGCCACGGCCACCCGCGGGTGGTGGGAGCCATCCGGGAGGCGGCCGGGAACATCTTGCACACGTCCAACCTGTACCACATCGGGCCCCAGGCCGAGCTCGCCGCCCGCCTAGCGGCCTTGTCGGGACTGGACCGGGCGTTTTTCTGCAACAGCGGCGCGGAGGCCAACGAAGCCGCCATCAAGCTCGCCCGGCGCTTTGGCCGCCGGAACGGGAGCAACCGTTACAAGATTATCACCGCCGAGCGATCGTTTCACGGGCGCACCTTGGGGGCCCTGACGGCCACCGCCCAGAGCAAGTACCACGACGGGTTCGACCCGCTGCCGGAAGGGTTCGTCTACGTTCCGTTCAACGACGTGGCCGCGCTTTCGGCCGCCATCGACGATGAGACCGCGGCCGTGATGCTCGAGCCGATCCAAGGTGAAGCCGGAGTCTACCCGGCCGATGCAGCGTACTTGCCCGCGGTGCGGGAGCTGTGCGACGCCCACGGGCTGCTATTAATCCTGGACGAGGTCCAGACGGGACTTGGCCGCACGGGAAAGCTGTTCGCGTTTGAGCACTACGGCGTCCGGCCGGACGTCGTGACGCTGGCCAAGGCGTTGGGCGGCGGCGTGCCCATCGGCGCGATGCTGGCCACGGAGGATGCCGCGGCCGCGTTTGAGCCGGGAAACCATGCGTCCACCTTTGGCGGCAATCCGTTTGCGTGTCGTGTGGCGCTGGCCGTCCTGGACGCCATCACGGGCGATGGGTTGCCCGAGAAGGCGGCGGCGGCCGGGGAGTACCTCCGCCGGGGGCTGGAGCGGATTGGCCAGCGCAGTGGCTTTATCCGGGAAGTGCGGGGCTTGGGGCTCATGGTCGGCGTCGAGCTCGCCGGATTGCAAGCCCCGGCCGTGCAGGCCGAGGCCCAGTCCCGGGGCCTTTTGGTCAACGCCATCGGCCAGTCCATCCTGCGCCTGTTGCCGCCGCTCATCGTCAGCGAGGCCGAGTTGGACGAAGCCCTCGCCATCCTGGAGGCCGCACTGGAGGCGGCCGCGCCGGTGCAGGGGTGACGGATTTGCCCACAGATACGGGTTTGCGCAAAGTATGCGTCATCGGGTCGGGCCCGATCGTGATCGGCCAGGCGGCGGAGTTTGACTACGCAGGCACCCAGGCCTGCCGCGCCTTGCGGGAGGAAGGCCTGGAGGTCGTCTTGATCAACTCCAATCCGGCCACCATCATGACCGACACGCACGTCGCCGACCGGGTCTACATCGAACCTCTTACCCCCGAGATGATTATCCAGGTGCTGGAGCGGGAGCGTCCGGACGGCCTTCTGCCCACCTTGGGCGGGCAGACGGGGCTCAACATGGCCGTGGAGCTTACCCGGCGCGGGGTGCTGGAGCGCCTGGGCATTCGCCTGCTCGGTACGCCGCTCTCGGCCATCCAGCGGGCTGAAGACCGGGAGCTCTTTAAGCGCACCATGATCGAGATCGGCGAGCCTGTTCCCGAAAGCCGCATCGTCTCAAGTCTCGAGGAGGCCCGGGCGTTTCTCGCCGAGATCGGCCTGCCTCTCATCGCCCGTCCCGCCTACACCCTCGGGGGCACCGGCGGCGGTATCGCGACGACCGAGCAGCAATTTGAGGAGATCGTTCGCCGGGGCCTGCGGAGCAGCCCGGCCCGGCAAGTGTTGCTCGAGCGCAGCGTGGCCGGGTGGAAAGAGATCGAGTTTGAGGTGATCCGGGACGGCGCCGGGACGTGCATCGCGGTCTGCGACATGGAGAACATGGATCCCATCGGCATCCACACGGGCGACAGCATCGTGGTGGCGCCTACGCAGACCCTAAGCCGCGAGGCTTATGGGATGCTTCGCGCCGCGGCGCTGCGCATCATCGAAGCCCTTGCGATTGAGGGTGGATGCAACATCCAGTTCGCCTTGTCGCCCCACAGCCTGGACTATTACGTCATCGAGGTCAATCCCCGGGTCAGCAGGTCCAGCGCCCTCGCGTCCAAGGCGACGGGCTACCCGATCGCCCGCGTCGCGGCCAAGATCGCCATCGGCCTCCGCTTAGACGAGATTCGCTTGGCCGCCGGCGGCAGCGCCACGGCCAACTTTGAGCCGCGGGTCGATTACGTCGTCGTCAAGATCCCGCGCTGGCCGTTCGACAAGTTCGTCACCGCCGACAGGGTGCTAGGAACCCAGATGAAGGCGACCGGTGAAGTCATGGCCATCGACGCGACGCTGGAGGCCGCGCTGCTCAAGGCGGTGCGGTCCCTCGAGATCGGGGCGTCCGGCCTGCGGCGCAAGGGGATGGAAGAGTGGTCCGACGCGGACGTCGCCCGGCGCTTACCGGCGGCCGACGACGAGCGGCTGTTTGTGGTGGCGGAGGCGCTCCGGCGCGGCATGCCGGCGGCCGACGTCGCCGCGGCCACTAGCATCGACCCTGTGTTCATCGGTGCCGTTGCCCGGATTGTGGCCACGGAAAAAGAGTTGAGCGCCTTGCGGGGTCAAGGCTCCCCCGCCCGGTGGACGGAAGATGCGTGGACGTGCATCCGTGCGGCCAAAGCCCTCGGCCTTGCGGATCGGGAGATCGCGGCCTTGACCGGGGTGGATGAGGCGGAGCTCCGGGAAGCCCGGACAAGGCGCGGCATCGCGCCCGGCTACCGCGCCGTGGACACGCATCCGCATGCCCCGGCGGCCGCCCCGTATTACTACTCCACGTACGCAGGCGGCAGCGAAGTGCCCGCGCTGGCCAAGCCCTCCGTGCTGGTATTGGGCTCGGGACCGATCCGCATCGGGCAAGGCGTTGAGTTTGACTACTGCTCGGTGCACGCGGTGTGGGCGCTGCAGCAGGCGGGGTACGACGCGATCATCGTCAACAACAATCCGGAAACCGTCAGCACCGACTTTGACACCGCCGATCGTCTGTACTTTGAGCCCCTGACCCTCGAAGACGTCCTCAACGTGGTGGAGAAGGAGCGGCCGGAAGGCGTCATCGTCCAGTTCGGCGGGCAGACGGCCATTAACCTGGCAGGGCCTCTCGCCCGGGAGGGGGTCAAGGTGCTTGGCACGCCGGTGGACGCCATCGACCTCGCCGAGGACCGGGAGAAGTTCGGGCAGCTGTTGCGCACCCTCAACATCCCCCAGGCGGAAGGCCGCACGGCCACCTCGATCCAGGAGGCTATGGGCATCGCCCTCAAGCTCGGTTTCCCGCTGGTGGTCAGGCCGTCGTACGTGTTGGGCGGGCGGGCGATGGAAATCGTCCACGACGAGCAGGAGCTTCTGGAGTACATGAAATACGCCGTGGAGGTGACTCCCGAGTACCCGGTGCTGGTGGACCGCTACTTGCCCGGCAAGGAGCTCGAGGTGGACGCGGTCGCCGACGGAGAGCGGGTGCTCATCCCCGGGATCATGGAGCACGTGGAGCGGGCGGGCGTCCATTCGGGCGACAGCACGGCCGTGTTTCCGCCCAGGAGCTTGACGCCGCAGCAGATCGAGCAGGTGGTGGACTACACCCGCCGCATCGCGCTGGCCATGGGCGTCAAGGGAGTCGTCAACATCCAGTACGTGCTGCACGAAGGCCGGCTTTACGTGCTGGAGGTCAACCCGAGGGCAAGCCGCACGGTGCCGCTTATGAGCAAGGTCACCGGCGTGCCCCTGGTGGCCTTGGCGACCCGGGTGAGCCTGGGGGAGAAGCTCGCGGACTTGGGCTACGCGGTGGACGGGCTCCTGCCGGCCCCGCCGTACATGACGGTCAAGGCGCCGGTGTTTTCCTTTGAGAAGCTCGGAAGGGTCGACATCTTTCTTGGCCCCGAGATGAAGTCCACAGGGGAGGTGCTCGGCATCGACCCCGATCCCGCCCATGCCATGTACAAGGGGCTCGTGGCCGCGGGCGCCGTGGTGCCGACCCGGGGCACGGTCCTCATCACGTTGGCCGACAAGGACAAGGCTGAGGGAGCGGCGTTGGCGCAAGGCTTCGCGGATCTTGGGTTTCACGTGCTGGCCACGGAAGGTACGGCCCGCTATTTGGCCGACCAAGGCCTGAGCGTCGACACCGTCTACAAGATCGGCGAGGGGCACCCGGACATCGTCGAGCTCATCCAGGGCGGGGAAATCGACCTTGTGATCAACACCCCGACCCGGGGACGCCTGCCGGCGCGCAACGGCTTCCGCCTGCGGCGGGCCGCGGTCGAGTTCCGGGTGCCGTGCGTGACGTCCCTGGACACGGCCAGGGCGTTGCTGGACGTCATCCGCGCCTTGAGCGACGGGCGCACCGTCACGGTGAGATCCCTAGGGGAGTACGAACTGCTCCGGCAGAGCCGCGCGCTCAAGACCGGCGGCATCCCCCCGCAGTAGCGCGGGGGCATGCTCACGGGGACACGGTGATGCGGCCCGCCGGACCGCTTTCCACGCGCCCGATGACGGCCTGCGCGATGGTCCCCGCCGCCCGCAGATCGCCCAGCAACTGATCCACCGCGCCGGGCGGGCAGGCGACGAGCAGCCCCCCCGAGGTGACCGCGTCGCAGAGGAGCATCCGGTGCGGCTCCGGGATCGAGTCCGCAAACGCGACGTGCGGCTCAAGGTGCCGCCGGTTGGCACGGCTGCCGCCGGGGAAGACGTCCTGCTCGGCGTACTTGTACGCCGCCTCCAGGACCGGCACTTGCCCGGCGGAAATGCGCAGGGCCACGCCGCTCTCCCGGGCGACCTCCAGCGCATGGCCTAGGAGCCCAAAGCCGGTGATGTCGGTTGCACACCGGACGCCGGCGGCGTGCAGCGCATCGACGACGTTGTTGAGGCGGCTCATCACGGCCACTGCCTCGGCGGTTTCCCCCGCCCTCGCGAGGCCGCGCTTGATGGCGGTCGTGACGACGCCAACGCCGATAGGTTTTGTCAAGACCAGCACGTCGCCGGGTCTCGCGCCGCCCTTGGTCAGGATCTTGGCAGGGTGAACGAGGCCTGTGACGGCGAGCCCGTATTTGGGCTCCTGGTCGTCGATGCTGTGGCCTCCGATGATAACCGCGCCGGCTTCCCGGACTTTGTCCGCGCCGCCCCGCAAGATGTCCGCCAGCACCTCGGGGGGCAGCTTCTTGACGGGAAAGCCCACGACGTTGAGGGCGCAGACCGGCCGCCCGCCCATCGCGTACACATCGGACAGCGCGTTGGCCGCCGCAATCTGGCCAAAGGCGTACGGGTCGTCCACGATGGGCGTAAAGAAGTCCACCGTTTGCACGAGGGCCACATCGTCGCTGAGCCGGTAGACGCCCGCATCATCGGGGGCGTCCAAGCCGACCAGGACGTTGGGGTCAGGTATGGAAGGCGGCAGATGGCGCAAAACTTGCGCCAGGTCACCAGGACCGATCTTGCACCCTCAGCCCGCCTTGGAACTGAGCTCGGTCAAGCGCAGCAGCTCATCGGCGCTCACGGTCCAGCCACCTCCTTGCCGTGTTTGGTCTTCAAGCGGTCGCGGCCATTCTCCTGTCGGTACCCGGCGAGGACGATGAGCGGGCGGCGAAAAAAAGTCGTTGACACGACCGGGTGCCGTGGGTATGCTAGTAAGAAATATCATAGGCAGTTAAGCAACGGCGATGAAGGGAAGCAGTAGGCGCAAGGCGGGCCAAGAGAGCCGGCGGCTGGTGGGAAGCCGGCGCCGCAGCCGGTGCCGAACTCGTCCCGGAGCTGCCGGCCGAACGTCGGCGGTGCACAAGTTTGCCCCAGCGTATACGGTATGCGCATGCGGGGCCGGCGGTGCATCGGTCGATCAGTAAGCCAGGCCGGGAGACGCTGCCAGCGCAGCGCACCCGTTATCAAGCGAGCTCACGCCCTGCCCGGCGCCACCGCCGCCGGCGACAGGCCGTACCTGCGTGAGCGCACGAGGCTTGCCGCCGCGAGGCGGGAGCAAATCAGGGTGGTACCACGAGGGTCAGTCCCCTCGTCCCTGGCGTGTTTTTTGCCAGGGCGAGGGGGCTCTTTTTATTGGTGCACGGGGCAGCCCATGCACGGGCGCGGTCAAAGGGCCCGTGCGCGTCGTGAGGTTTTGAGGAGGGGTTTTGGATGTCAGCGATCGAACTGGCAGCAACCGGCGGCACCAAAAAGCAGCCGGCGACCCGCATGCCGGGTGCACAGGCGCTCGTCGAATGCCTGAAGGCGGAGGGCGTCGAGTACATCTTCGGCATCCCGGGCGGAGCGGTGCTGCCGCTTTACGACGCCTTCTACAACTCCGGCCTGCGGACGGTGCTTTGCCGGCACGAGCAGGGCGCGGCCCACATGGCCGACGGCTACGCCCGGGCCACGGGCAAGCCGGGCGTCGTGCTGGGCACGTCGGGGCCGGGGGCGACCAACCTGGTGACGGGCCTGGCCACGGCGTACATGGACTCGATCCCGCTGGTGGCCATCACCGGCAACGTGTCCCGAGCCCTCATTGGCCGGGACGCGTTTCAGGAGGCCGACATCACCGGCATCACCCTGCCCGTGACCAAGCACAACTACCTGGTGCGCAGCGCCCGGGAGCTGCCTTCGGCCATCAAGGCGGCGTTTCATATCGCGACGACCGGGCGGCCGGGGCCGGTGCTGGTCGACATCCCCAAGGACGTGGGGACCGAGGAGTTTAACTTCACGTACCCGGAAACCGTCGACTTGCCCGGCTACAAGCCCACGTACAAAGGACATATCCGCCAGATCCTCGAGGCGGCCCGGGCCATCATGAATGCCAAGCGCCCGCTGCTCTACGTGGGCGGCGGCGCCATCGCATCGGGTGCCCATGAGGAAGTGCGGGCGCTGGCGGAAAAGTGCGACCTGCCGGTCACGATGACCCTCATGGGCCTGGGCGCGTTTGCCGGCGACCACCCGCAGTCCCTGGGCATGCTCGGCATGCACGGCACCGCATACGCGAACTTCGCCGTGCAAACGTGCGACGTGCTTATCGCGGTCGGCGCCCGCTTCGACGACCGCGTTACGGGCAACCTGAACACGTTTGCCCCCAAGGTGGAGCAGATCATCCACATCGACATCGACCCGGCCGAGATCGGCAAGAACGTGGTGCCTCACATCCCCATCGTGGGCGACTGCCGGGCGGTGCTCTCGGTTCTTCTCGAAAAGGTCAAGGAGAAGCGCCATCCCGAGTGGTGGCAGCAGATCGACGCGTGGCGGCGGGAATACCCGCTGCAGTACCGCAAGGTGGAAGGCCAGATCCACCCGCAGGCGGTGTGCGAGGCCATCTACGAGGTGACGGGCGGCGAGGCCATCGTCACCACCGACGTGGGCCAGCACCAGATGTGGGCGGCCCAGTACTACAAGGTCAAGCACCCCCGGCATTTCGTCTCCTCCGGAGGGCTTGGGACGATGGGCTTCGGTTTCCCGGCGGGGATCGGAGCCAAGCTCGCCCGCCCCGACAAGGACGTGTTCGTCATCTCCGGCGACGGGAGCTTCCAGATGAACATCCAGGAGCTGGCCACGGCTGCCGACCACAACGTGGCGGTGAAGGTCGCGATCCTCAACAACCAGTTCCTGGGCATGGTGCGCCAGTGGCAGGAGTTCTTCTACGGCCGGCGCTACGCCGACAGCTTCCTGGGCACGCCGGATTTCGTCACCATCGCCAAGGGCTACGGCGTTAAAGGGATGCTCATCACCGACCCGGCCGACGTGAAACCCGCCCTCGAGGAAGCCCGCGCCCATGACGGCCCGGTGGTGATGGACTTCCGCGTCGTGCAGGAGGAGAACTGCTTCCCCATGGTGCCGGCCGGCGGTTCCAACAGCGAGATGCTCGGGCCGAAGGGATGGATGGAGTGATGCAAGTGGGCAACGTGCGGGAGCACACCTTGTCCGTGCTGGTGGAAAACCGGCCCGGCGTCTTGAGCCGGGTGGCGGGGCTGTTTAGCCGGCGCGGGTTCAACATCGAGAGCATCGTCGTCGGCACGACCGAAGACCGGCGCTACTCGCGCATGACCATCGTGGTCGTGGGCGACGAGGCCGAGGTGGAACAGGTTACCAAGCAGCTGCACAAGCTCATCGACGTCATCAAGATCTCGGAGCTGACGGCCACGGAAATGGTCGAGCGGGAGCTGGCCCTGATCAAGGTGTCGGCCGACAGGAGCAACCGGTCCGAGATTCTCCAGATCGTGGACATCTTCCGCGCCAGCGTCATCGACGTCAGCGACCGGTCGCTGGTGATTGAGGTCACCGGCGACACGGACAAGGTGAAAGCCATGGTGGACCTCTTGCGCCCGTTTGGCCTTAAGGAGCTGGTGCGCACGGGCCGTGTCGCCATGACGCGCGGGCCCCGGGCCGTGACCGCCCAGGACACGCGCCAAGGCGGGCTGCAGGCCGTCGGCGGGTGAGAAGCGGCGCCGCGGGATTTCGCCGCTTGAGGGCGGCGCCCGCGGCACGGGCAGGACAAAGGGCCGACGAAAGCGATCAGAGCTGGGAGCACTCCAGCTGAATCACTTACAGCCGTATGAGGAGTGGACACGTACTAATGGCAACTACCTACTACGATAAGGACGCCAGCCTCGACTTGCTTCAGGGCAAGACCATCGCCATCATCGGCTACGGGAGCCAAGGACACGCCCACGCCCTCAACTTGCGGGACAGCGGGCTGAGCGTGGTCGTCGCCAACCGGCCGGGCAGCGACAACTACCGGCTGGCGGTGGCCGACGGCTGGCAGCCGGTGAGCGCGGCCGAGGCGGCGGCACAGGCCGACGTCATCGTCATGCTGGCGCCCGACCAAGTGCAGCCGCAGATTTACGAAAACGACATCCGGCCGCACCTGACCGAGGGCAAGGCGCTCGTGTTCTCCCACGGGTTCAACATCCATTTCAAGCAGATCGTGCCCCCGCCCAACGTGGACGTGTTCATGGTCGCGCCCAAGAGCCCGGGCCACCTGGTGCGGCGGATGTATGAGGCGGGGCAAGGCGTGCCCGGGCTCCTCGCGGTCTACCAGGACGCCACCGGGCAAGCCCGGGAGCTGGGCCTGGCGTACGCCAGGGGCATCGGCTGCACGCGGGCCGGCGTCATCGAGACGACGTTCCAGGAGGAGACCGAAACGGACCTCTTCGGCGAGCAGGTCGTGCTCTGCGGCGGCGTCACCGAGCTCATCCGGGCCGGTTTCGACACGCTGGTGGAAGCCGGCTATCAGCCGGAGATCGCCTACTTTGAATGCCTCCATGAACTGAAGCTCATCGTCGACCTCATCTACGAGGGCGGCATCTCCTACATGCGCTACTCCATCAGCGACACCGCCGAGTATGGCGACCTGGTGTCGGGCAAGCGCATCATCACCGAGGAAACCCGCAAGGAGATGCGGCGCATCCTCGACGACATCCGCTCCGGCCGCTTCGCCCGGGAGTGGGTCCTGGAGAACAAGGCGGGACGGCCGGTGTACCATGCTCTCCGCGAGCGGGAGCAGAACCACCTCATCGAACAGGTCGGCCGCGAGCTGCGGGCGATGATGCCCTGGATTCAGCCGCGGCGGCGGGCCAGCGCGGCAGGGACGGCGGGCGGCGCGCAGTAGCCGCCCGCGACACATAGGGAGGCTTTACGTTGCAGTCGGAACAGCAACACCTGAGGATCCCCGGGCCGACTCCGGTGCCGCCCCGGGTTGCAAGGGCGGCCTTGCGTCCGATGGTCAACCATCGCGGCGCGGCGTTCCGGGAGATCTACAAGCAAGTCACCGCCGGGCTCAAGAGCGTGTTCCAGACCGAGGGGGAGGTCCTGCTCCTGGCCGGTTCCGGCACGGCGGCCATGGAAGCGGCGGTCGTCAACCTCGTGTCGCCGGGCGAAAAGGTCCTAGTGCTCAACGGGGGCAAGTTCGGCGAACGGTGGGGCGAGATCGCCCGCGCCTACGGGGCGGAAGTGATCGAGTGGCGCTACGACTACCGGAGCGGGGCGGAGCCGCGGGAACTCGCCGAGCGCCTGGCGGCTGATCCCGGCATCGTGGCCGTCTTTGCCACCCATAACGAATCGTCCACCGGCGTCATGAACGACATCGAGGGGCTGTCCAAAGCCCGCGACCTGGGCGGGCGGCGCCACCGGGCGTTGCTGGTGGTGGACAGCGTGAGCGCTCTCGGCGGGGCTCCTTTGCCCATGGACGCGTGGGGCGTGGACGTGGTCGTCACCGGTGCCCAGAAGTGCCTGATGCTGCCGCCGGGATTGTCGTTCGTGGCCCTCGGGCAGGCGGCCCTCGCCCGCATGGATGAGGTCACTACCGGCCGGTACTACTTGGACCTGCGGGCTTACCGCAAGGCCGCGGCCGCGGGCGAAAGCCCCTACACGCCTGCCGTGACCCTCGTGATGCAGCTGCAGGAGGCCTTGGCCATGCTGGCCGAGGAGGGGATGGACAACGTTCACGCCCGCCACCGGCTCATGCGGGACATGGTGCGGGCCGGCGTTCAGGCGCTTGGCCTGCCGCTCTTTACCGGCGAACGGTGGGCGTCGCCGACCGTAACGACCGTGGCCGGGCCCGAGGGCCTGGACGTGGAAGCGTTCCGGAAGCTCGTGCAAAAACGGTTCGGTGTCGAGCTCGCCGGGGGCCAGGGCGACCTGAAGGGGCGCGTGTTCCGCATCGCCCACATGGGGTACGCGACTCCCTTGGATATGATCGCGGCGCTGGCCGCCATCGAGCAGGGGCTTGCTGCCAGCGGTCTACCGGTCAAGTTCGGTGCGGGCGTCGCGGCCGCCCAGGAGGTCTGGGCGCAGTGGGCGTGAGGATTCTTGTGGCTGACCCCATCTCCGAGGAGGGCGTCGCCGTTCTCCGGCAGGAGCCGGGGGCAGTCGTCGACATCCGCACCGGACTGCCCGAGGACGAGCTCGTTGCCGCCATCGGCGAGTACGACGCGCTCATCGTGCGCAGCGCCACCCGGGTGACGGCTCCCGTCATCGCCGCGGCGGATCGGCTGCGGGTCATCGGCCGGGCAGGGGTCGGTGTCGACAACATCGATGTCGACGCGGCGACCCGCAAGGGCATTTTGGTCATCAACGCCCCCGAGGGCAACACGGTGGCCACCGCCGAGCACACCATCGCGATGATGCTCGCGCTGGCCCGGTGGATCCCGCAGGCCCACGCCGCCGTGAGCCGGGACCGGAAATGGGAGCGGCAGCGGTTCATGGGCATGCAGGTGATGGGCAAAGTGCTCGGCGTCGTCGGCCTAGGGCGCATCGGCAGCCAGGTAGCCCGCCGGGCCATCGGCTTGGGCATGCAGGTGCTGGCGTACGACCCCTACATCTCCCCGGAGCGGGCCAAAGAGCTGGGCGTTGAGCTGGCTTCCGTAGATGACATC
>ERZ777003.2731-NODE-2731-length-19364-cov-5.541716_pt1 | contig 19364 bp, 18 predicted proteins | sample MGYA00374956_ERZ777003 | MGnify/ENA primary metagenome ERZ777003 (study PRJEB29302, sample SAMN06268252) | bioreactor metagenome | isolation source: Joint BioEnergy Institute, California, USA | place: USA:Joint BioEnergy Institute, California, USA | collected... | reverse complement strand
CCCCACGCTGTGGGCCGCCGTCCAGTACCTGATGCCGGGCGAGGACGCACCGGAACACCGCCACACCCAGCACGCCTTCCGCTTCGTCGTCGAGGGCGAGGGCGTGTGGACCGTCGTCGGCCGCGACCCGGTGCCAATGCGGCGCGGTGACTTCCTCCCGCAGGCGGGCTGGAACTGGCACGCGCACCACAACGCGACCGACAAGCCGATGGCGTGGATCGACGGTCTCGACATTCCCCTGCAGTACCTCACCGAGACCCAGTTCTTCGAGTTCGGCCGGGACACGCTCACCGACGCTGAGCGCACCACCCCGGACCGGAGCCGGTCCGAGCGCCTGTGGGGGTATCCCGGCCTGCGCCCGGTGGGCGTCGACCACAGCACGCCCGGCACACCGCTGCTCGCCTACCGGTGGGAGCACACCGACCGCGCCCTGGCCGACCAGCTCGCACTCGAGGCGGAGGGGTACGGCGGTACGGTCGAGCCCGGTCACGCCGCGGTCCGGTTCATCAACCCCGCGACGGGCGGCGATGTCCTGCCGACCATCCGGGCGGAGATGCACCGCATCGTGCGCGGCGCCCAGACGGCGCCGGTCCGGGAGGTCGGCTCCTCGGTGTACCAGGTCTTCGACGGCTCCGGGACAGTAACCGTCGGCGACGTGACGTGGACGGTCAGCCGGGGCGACCTTTTCGTCGTGCCGTCGTGGGAGCCGTTCTCCGTCCGGTCCGAGGCCGGGTCCACCGACTCCGACTCCGGTGCCCTGGACCTGTTCCGCTTCAGCGACGCCCCGGTCTTCGAGGCGCTGCACCTGCACCGCATCCAGTCCGAAGGGTCGGGCTCGCGGTGAGGCTGGCCACCATTCGGGTCGACGGGGGCACCCGGGCCGTGCGGGTCGACGGGGACATTCTCGTCGACCTCGGGGTGCCCGACGTCGGCGCGTTGGTGCAGCGGCCGGACTGGCGGGAGCACGCCCGGACCGGGTCGGGAACCACCTACCCCGCCGCGGGCGCGGACTTCGCACCCGTGGTCCCGGCTCCGTCCAAAGTGGTGTGCGTAGGGCTCAACTACCGCAACCACATCCTCGAGATGGGGCGGGAGCTCCCGCGCTACCCCACGCTGTTCGCCAAGTTCGCCGACTCGCTGATCGGCGCCCGCGACGACATCGTCCGCCCGGCCGAGACCGACGAGCTGGACTGGGAGGTCGAGCTCGCCGTCGTCGTCGGCGCCCGGGTCCGGCGGGCCCGCGGCGTCCAGGCCGAGCAGGCGATCGCCGGATTTACGGTTATCAACGACATCACGTGCCGGGACTGGCAGTACCGGACGCCCCAGTGGTTGCAGGGCAAGGCGTGGGACTCGAGCACGCCGGTCGGGCCGTACCTGGTGACGCCGGACGAACTGCCGGGCGGCCCTCGCCCGGACGTGCGCGTCCGTCTGCTCGTCGACGGCGTCGAGATGCAGTCCGACTCGACCAAGGACCTCCTGTTCGACCCGGTCGCCCTCGTGGAGTACGTCTCCACCGTGGTGCGCCTCAACCCGGGCGACCTGATCGCCACCGGAACCCCGGGCGGGGTCGGCCACGCGCGGTCGCCCCGGCGCTACCTCACCGGTGGCGAGACCGTCGTGGCCGAGATCGACGGCATCGGCCGGCTGGAGAACCGAGTGGTGACGGAGGATCCGGCATGACCGGGCGCACCCTGGCTAACGCCCTTCGCTGGATGAAAGACGGCACGACCGTCTTCCTCGACGCGGTCGAGCCCGACGACGCCTGGCTCAGCGCGGCCAGCCGCCTGCCCGGCTGGACGCGCCGGCACGTCATCGCCCACGTCGCGGCGAACGCGGACGCGGTCGGCAACCTCGTGCACTGGGCCCGGACCGGAATCCCCACCCCGATGTACCCCTCGCCCGAGGCGCGGGCCGCCGGCATCGAGCAGGGCGCCCGCCGGCCCACCGCCGACCTGATCACGTGGCTGCACCGCAGCGCCGCCCACCTGGCCAGCGCGATCGACGGCCTGACCGACGAGCAGTGGCAGCGGACCGTGGTCACCGGGCAGGGCCGCAGCGTGGCCGCGACGGAGATCCCGTGGCTGCGGTCCCGGGAGGTGTACGTCCACGCCGTCGACCTCGCCGCCGCGGTGGCCTTCACCGACCTGCCCCGCGACTTCCTGCTGGCGCTGTGCCACGACGTGGTCGCCAAGCGCGTCAGCACGGCCGGGCCGGCCGTGGTCCTGACCGCCACCGACGTCCCCGCTCGCTGGTCGCTCGGAACGGACGAGCCCGTCTCGGTGAGCGGGTCGCTGGCGGCGATCGCGGCCTACCTGACCGGCCGGGACCATGACCTCACCACGGCCGACGGGGCACCCGCGCCCGCCCTGCCGCCGTGGCTGTAGCCGAAGCGAGGAACCCATGACGCATGCCACGACAGACCGCCCGGACGTCATTGTCGTCGGCGGCGGTATCGGCGGCCTCGGTGCCGCCTTCGCCCTGGCCCGAAAGGGTTTGCGGGTCCGGGTCCTGGAGCAGGCGCCCCAGTTCGCCGAGGTCGGCGCCGGGCTGCAGATCGCGCCCAACTGCACCCGGATCCTCGACGAGTACGGCCTCCTCGAATCGGTGCGGCGACTGGGCGTCCTGCCGGCGCGCATGGTGATGCGGGACGCCCTCGACGGGTCGGAGCTCACCCGGCTCGACCTGCACGACGTGCACCGTCGGTACGGATCTCCCTACGTCGTCATCCATCGCAGCGACCTGCACGGGGTCCTGCTGCAAGCCTGCCGGGAGCGCGGGGTCGACCTGCGGACCCACCACCGCGTGGTCGCCTACCAGAACACCCCGACTGGCGCGCGCGTGGAGATCGAGGGAGGTGACGCTCAGGAGGCGGATCTCGTCATCGCCGCCGACGGGCTGCACTCGGTTGCCCGGGCCCAGTTCGTCAACGACGCGCCGGTCAACTCGTGCTACGTCGCGTACCGGGGCACCGTTCCGGTCGACCAGATCCAGGGACGACAGGTCGACCTCAGCGAGGTCGCCGTCTACATCGGCCCGCGCTGCCACTTCGTCCACTATGGACTTCGGGGTGGCCAGATGCTCAACCAGGTGGCCGTGTTCCAGTCACCGAAGGCCCTGCGCGGCGAGGAGGACTGGGGTACCCCCGACGAGCTCGACGCCGCCTTCGCGGCCACCTGCGCCAACGTCCGCCAGGGCATCTTGCAAATGTGGCGCGACCGGCGGTGGCCGATGTTCGACCGGGATCCGATCATGACCTGGGTCTTTGGCCGCGTCGCCCTGCTCGGCGACGCCGCCCACCCGCCGCTGCAGTATCTCGCCCAGGGCGCCATCATGGCCATCGAGGACGGGTGGGTGCTGGCCGAGCACATCGCCCGCCACCGCGGCCCCGACGGCATCGACTACGACGCCGCGCTTGCGGCCTATCAAGCGGTCCGGGCCGAACACTGCCGCCGCGTGGTCCTCACCGCCCGCGCCTGGGGCGACCTGTGGCACCTCGACGGCCTCAAGCGCCTCCAGCGCAACGTGATCCTGCGATCCCGTGACGTCTACGACTACAGTTTCGTCGACTGGCTCTACGGTCCCACCGCGTTGACGCCGGAACAGGAGCCGCCCATGTTCACCCCGATCCCGCTGGACTCGGTCCGGCTCGACCGCGTCGCGAGCTCGGTGAGCTGACTATGGCTCGGACGTACCTGGGCCACGTGCTGCCGGAGACGCTGGCCGAGAAGGTCGAGCCGCGGTCGACCGCGCTACTCGTCATCGACATGCAGAACGACTTCGTCCACGACGACGGCCACTGCGCGCGGTCCTTCGGCCGGGATATGGTCAAAGGGTTTCAATCCATCGTCCCGGCCATGGCCCGCCTCATCGCGACCGCCCGCGAGGCTGGCGTTCCCGTGGTCTACGTGAAGGTGACGCAGCTGCCCGACGGCTCGCTCGCGTCCCCGGTGTGGATCGCCGCCGCGCTGCGGCGGGGGTACGAACCGCTGCACTGCATGCGGGACACCTGGGGCTGGCAGATCATCGACGAGCTGACGCCCCAGCCGGGCGATGTCGTGGTCGAGAAGACCCGACGCAGCGCGTTCCACGGCACCGTCCTGGACAGCGTGCTGCGGGTCCGGGGCGTACGGTCCGTCGTGGTCACGGGCATCGCCGCCTCCGGCTGCGTGAACTCGACGGTCCGGGACGCGATCGAGCGCGACTACTTCACCATCGTCGCCGCCGACTGCGTCGCCGACAACACGGTCGAGATGACCGACGTCGGCGTCCGCAACCTGGCGGCGCTGCTGGCGCCCGAGGACCTCACGACCTCGGCCGAGCTCGCCGCTATCTGGCGTGGACCGGCCGGGTAGCCGCATCCTGCCCGGCGAGCAGGCCGAACACCAGGGCCTCCAGCAGTCCGCCCGCGTAACCGTCCCGCGGGCCGCCGTGCAGGCCGCCCATGGTTCCGCCGGCGGCGTAGAGCCCGGGGATCGCCTCACCCTCCGCGTCGAGCACCCGCGCGTGCCCGTCGACCCGCAACCCGCCGAACGTGAACGTGACGCCGACGAGCAGCGGAATGCCGTACCAGGGCGGGGTCGACAACGACACGGTGCCGGTGCGCGGCGGCGGGCCGGCCGGCAGCGCGTCGATGCTGCGGCGCAGACCGACCGGATCCACCCCCATGGCCACGGCCAGTTCCTCGATGGTCGGCGCCTGGAGCACCGTCGCCCCGGTCTCACGCAGGTACGGGTTGGGCGGGGTCACCCCCACCCGGCCCACGGTCTCCCACGCCTGCGCGTCCACCACGAGCCAGCAGTCGTCCGGGGTGGCGGACCGGGCGACGGCATTGGTGGTGGTGACGCCGTGGTGGCCCTCGTCGACCAGGCGCGCCCCGTCAGGGCCGACGACGACGCCGACGCTGGCCAGGACGTCGAGGATGGGGTAAGGCCACAGCCGCGGGTCGTGGCGGGCTTCCCGGACGAGCAAGTGCCCGTAGAACCCCGACATGTGCACCGGTACGCCCCCGACCGCCAGTCCCATCCGCAGGCCGTCTCCGGTCGCGGTGTCGGCCCCGCGCAGGAGGTACCGGTCGTACCCGACGTACCGGCGCATCAGCTCGGGGTCGGCCTGGAAGCCACCGTCGGCGAGGACGACGGCGCGCCCCGACACCTCCCGACCATCCTCAGTGGACACCACCCACCGCTCCTCGTGGCGGCGCAGCCCGACCGCCCGGGCCGGTTGGAGGATCAAGCCCCCGCCCGCGGCCAGCTCGCGGCGCAGCGACGCCAGGAAGGTCGCGACGCCGAACCCCTCGTAAGACAGGCCCGGGGTGCCCACGCGCACCGGCGTGAACACCGCCGACCGGTGCGGGGCAGCCTGCGCCCGCCCGTCCGCCGTCAGGACGCCGCCGTGCTCGGTGACCCAGGTCAAGGCGTCGGCCGCGGTGCCCGCGAACGCCCGCAGCACGGCCTCGTCCGCCTCTCCGTCGGTGAGCCGACGGATCTCGTTGATCAGCGTCTGCGGCTCGCTCCGGGGATCGAGCAGGGCCGCGTGCAACGCACCGCCGGAAACCAGGGAGTTGCCCCACCCCAGCGGCCGTTCGGAGCGCTCCAGCACCACGACCGTCCGGCCGAACTCCTGAGCCCGGACCGCGGCCGACAGGCCGGCCAGCCCGGCGCCGACCACCACCACGTCCGCGTGCATGGGGCTCACCGTCCACCCGCCGAACCGAACCGGCGCGCCGCGTCGGCCCGCAGCGCCACCTTGTCGGCCTTGCCGCCGGCCGACAGCGGCAACTCGGGCAGCGTGACCAGGCGCTCGGGCCACATGTACTTGGACACGCCCTGGGCGGCCAGCGCCGCCGTGAGCTCGTCGAGAGTCATCTCGGCCCCGTCGTCGGTCACCACGTAGGCGCAGACCCGCTCGCCGAGGACCTCGTCGGGGCAGGACACCACGGCGACCTGCCGCACCCGCGGGCAGGAGCCCACCGCCTCCTCGACCGCGAGGACGCTGATGTTCTGTCCACCTCGGATGATGATGTCGGCGGCCCTTCCCGTGATCCGCAAGTACCCATCCTCATCGAGGGTGGCGATGTCCCCGGTGAGCATCCAGCCGTCCGGGCGGATGAGCTGGGCGTTGGCCGCCGGATCGTCGTAGTAGCCCGGCGTGAGCCCGGGGCCGCGCACGGCCACCTGTCCGGGTCCCCCCTCGCTCGTGCGGTCGGAGCCGTCCGGGCCGAACAGCCGCAGGTTCATGGCGGGGATCGGACGTCCCACGGTCCCCAGCCGGTGCTCCCGGTCATCGGCCACGCTGGTGACGCTGACCGGTCCAGCCTCATTCGATCCATAGAACTGGAGCACGGCGCAGCCCGTCCGGTCCTCGAACTCGGCCGCCCGGTTGTAGGGCACCTTCTCGCCCCCGGTGAACAGGACCTTGAGCGACGACAGGTCGACCTCGTCCATGACGGGCGAGTTCAGCATCATGATGAACTGGCTGGTCACTGCGGCGAGCACGGTCACCCGGTGCTGCTGCACCAGCCGCAGGGTCTGCTCGGCCGAGAACTCCTCCGTGAGCACCACCGGGTAGCCGCGCATCGGGGGCAGCACGTGGGCCGTCCACTGGCCGAACCCGTACGGTGCCGGGACCATGGAGGCCACGACCTCGGCGTCGCCGAGCGCGCCGGCCTCGACCGCGAGCGGCACGAAGTACTTGCGGCAGTTCATGGTCTGGATGACGCACTTCGGCAGTCCGGTGGTCCCGGACGTCGAGTTGATGAAGAAGGCGTCGTTGGCGCCCCGCCCTCGTCCCTGCACCAGCGACCGGGCCTGGTCGAACTCGGGCAACGCGACGGGCGAACCGTCCACACTGATCGACCGCTGGGCCACGTCCAGCACCAGGTGTCGGTCGAGGCCGAGCTCACCGGCCAGCTCCGTCGCGTTCCGACCACGGTGGACGGACCGGGTCATGATCGCCCGCGTTCCGGTCTTGCCCAGGATGTGGCGGATCTCGGCGATACCGGACCGGGGGCCCAGGCCCACGATCACCAGCCCGGCCTTCTGCGTGGCCAGGTAGGCCACGTGGGTGGCCGCGCTGTTGGCGACCAGCACGGCGAGGTGCTGGCCCGGTGCGAAGCCTGCCGTGACCAGGGCCGCGGCCAGCCGCGTGGAAAGCTCGTCGTACTCGCGCCAGGTCAGCACGGCGTCCTCGGCGATGATGGCGGGGGCGTCCGGTTGCGTGGCGGCCTGCCGGGCGACGGCGTCGGCGATCGTCTCGTCCGTCCAGGCGCCGGATCGCGTGTACTCGGCGACGAGCTCAGGGCTGAACGCGGTCATCAGGGCTCTCCTCCGATAGGAACGGCTGCAGGGCCTCCGCCACGTCGTCGAGAGCGGTGAGCCGGTCGGTGAGCGTGGCCTGGGCCGGCAGTCGGGTGAACGGGCTGAAGACGAGGTGGGTCAACCCGGCCTCACGGTAGGCTTCGGCGTTGCTCGCCGTGATCGGTCCGCGCAGGCGTACGTAGTGGGTGAACTGCAGGTGGGACCGCCCGGCCTCGTCGCGGAATCTATCGATCTGTTGCACCATGCGTCGCGTCACGTCCAGGTCGACGTCCGGGCCGAACCACCCGGACGCCCGGGTCGCGGCCCGACGTAACGCGGCGTCGCTGTGGCCACCCACGACGATCGGGATCTCGACCTCCGGCGGCCCGCCGAACTGCACGGGCGGGAAGCGGAAGAACCGACCCGCGTGACTGACGGGTTGGCCCGACCACAGCAGGGTGAGCACGTCGAGCATCTCGTCGAGTCGGGCGCCGCGGGTGCGGAAGTCCTCCCCCACCGCGACGAACTCCTCGGCCATCCAGCCGGCGCCGACCCCGAGGATCGCCCGCCCGCCCGACAGGTTCTGCAGGCTGGCCCACGCGCGGGCGACGACGAACGGGTTGCGCAACGGCAGGACGAAGACGCCGGTGCCGAGCTTGATGCGCCGGGTGCACGCCGCGAGGTACCCGAGGGTCACGGCCACGTCGGCGAGCGGCGTCTGCGGTCGGTATCCGGGGTCACCCGACTCCTTGTACGGGTAGGTTCTCGCGAACTCGAGCGGGGTGATGACATGGTCGGCCAGCCAGATCGCCTCGAACCCCAGGACGTCGGCCCGCTGCGCGATCGGCGCGTATTGTTGCGCCGGCAGACCGAAGAGTTGGATCGACAGCCCCACGGAGTGTCACCTCACCATCGGCGGGCGTTCGTCGTTGACGCCGGGCTCCTCGAAGTACTGCACGAGCAGCGGTTGGTTGGTCCACCGCCGCGGGGTGCGGTACCAGCCGCCCGCCGAGAGCGTGCCGCCGTCGGCCACGATCGACTGGCCGACCACCCAGGTGTTCAGATCGCTGGCCAGGAAGACGACCAGGCGCGCCACGTCGTCGGGGTCGGCGTAGCCGCCAGCCGGGATCCACGTGGGCACCAGCCGCTCGTACTCCTCGGGCAGCGCGTAGTGCCCGGTCTGGTAGGCGCGGACCTTGTCCACCGCGATCGCGTTCACCAGCACGCCGTGCCGGGCGACGTCGACGGCGAGGCTCTTGGTGAACCCGTCGACCGCGCGCTTGGTGCCCGCGTAGACCGCGAGGTGGGGCGCGGCCCTGATCCCCTCGACCGAGGAGAACGTGATGATGCGTCCCCAGCGGCGCTCGATCATGCCCGGCAGCAGCGCGTGGCAGCACCGAAGCACGGACACGAAGTTCACCTCGATCAGTCGCCGCCACTGGTCCGGTGTGGACGATTCGAACGGGCCCGATGTACCGAGGTGGTGGCCGACTCCGTTGACGAGAATGTCGGCGTGGCCACCGGCCGCGTCGACCGCGGCCGCTACCCCCTCGTCGGTGGTGACGTCGGCGACCACGCCGACCGCGCCGATCGCCTGGGCCGTCGCCTCGATTCGGTCGGCGGCCGTGTCGACGATGACCACCCGGCCGCCGACGGCCGCCATGCGCCGGGCCACCGCGGCGCCGATCGCCCCGGCGCCGCCGGTGACGACCGCGGTCCGCCCGGCGAGCAGGTCGGGGGCGAAGCCTGGGATGCCGGTCACGACTGGTCGCGCATGGTCCGGGCGGTGTGACCGGCCAGCGAATCCTGGCTGACCTCCGCGTTGTGGGCGTGCGCCACGTGGTGGAGGCCGAAGACCGAGTCCATACCGGCGTGCAGGCCCATGAGATCCTCGGCCTGGTTCACCGCCCGTTTGGCGAGCGCGAGCCCGAACCTGGGCATCTTGGCGATGCGATGGGCGAGATCCATGGTGTAGTCCCGCAGCTTCTCCGTGGGCACCACGCGGTTGACCATGCCGAGCTCGTAGGCCCGGGCCGCGTCGATGCGCTCGCCGAGGAACAGGAACTCCTTGGCGAACCGCGGCCCCATCACCCAGGGATGGGCGAAGTACTCGACCCCGGGGATCCCCATCTTGACGACCGGATCGGCGAAGAATGCGTTCTCGGCCGCGATGATGAGGTCGCACACCCAGGCGAGCATGAGCCCACCGGCGATGCAGGCGCCCTGGACCATGGCGATCGTCGGCTTGGGAATCTCCCGCCAGCGCCGGCACATACCCAGGTACACCTCCGACTCCCGGGCGAACCGGCTCTCCGCGCCCGCCTTGCCCACGTGGTCCCACCACAGGCTGGCCCGCCGCGGGAACGAGCGATCGATGTCCCGACCCGGCGTGCCGATGTCGTGGCCGCCGCAGAAGTGCTTGCCGTCACCGCCGAGCACGATGACTCGGACGTCGTCGTCGGCGGCGGCCCGACCGAAGGCGTCGTCGAGGGCATAGGTCATGGCCGAGTTCTGGGCGTTGGCGTACTCCGGCCGCGACAGCATGATGACGGCGACCGGGCCCGAAACCTCGTACCGGACAACCTCCGCTTCACTCATCGACCTACTCCAATCGCTTCCCCGATCCGGTCCAGGTGCTGGTCGACCCCGCCGCTCTCGGCGGCCAAGGCCCAGGCGCGCTTGGCGAACAGGTGGAGGTCGTACTCCACCGTGTAACCCATCGCACCGTGGCACTGGAGGGCGACCCGGGCGGCGAGCTGACTCGCGTCATGGGCGAGGACATAGGCCATCGACACGTCCCGGGATCGGGTCGCCGCGCCCGTCTGGCTCGACCAGGCCGCCCGCAGCACGGCCGGCTCCGCGAAGGCCAATGCCTGCAGCACCGTGGCGAGCTGGTGCTTGACCGCCTGAAAACTGCCGACTGGGACGCCGAACTGGCGGCGCTGGCTGACGTAGCCGACGGTCAGGTCGAGCATGCGCCGGCCGAGCCCGACGAGTTCGGCCGCGACGGCCAGCGTCGCGCGGTCACGGGCCAGCGCGAGCTCCTCCGGGGTCGCGGTCACGACCGCACCGGTGCCGGACACCCGGACCATCGCGCGGGAGCCGTCGACAGTGGACACGTCGGTCAGCTCGACGTCGGCCCGGGTGGCCAGCCGGACGGCATTGTCCGCCAGGAACAGGAACAGGTCGGCGAAGCGGCCGTACGGCGCGAGCCCTCCGGCGTTGACCAGGCTCACCCGGCACCGACCGGCAGCGATGTCCGGCAGGACACCGGTGGGATCACCGGCGGCGGCCAGGGCCGGGCCGGCCACGGCGACGGTGGCGGCCACCGGCAACGGCACCGCGGCGTAGCCGACCTCGCCGAGCATGGCCACGACATCCACATCGGACAGACCCAGGCCACCGTGCTCGCTCGGCACCATGGCTCCCGTCAGTCCCATGTCCGCCAGCTCGGCCCACAGCTTGGCCGGATCGTGGCCCGACCAGGCGTCCCGCACGACGGCCGGGGGACACTCGCGGGCGAGGAGGTCGCGCAACGCGTCGCGCATCGCCCGCTGGTCCACGGTCAGGGAGAACTTCATCTCACGTCCTCGGCAACCCGAGCAGCCGCTCGGCCACGATGTTGCGCTGAATTTCGTTGGTGCCGGCGTAGATCGGGCCGGCGAGCGCGAACTGGAAGGCGCGCGGCCACGCGCCGTCGACCTCGGCCTCGGGCCCGAGCAGCTGCATCGCCGTCTCGGTGAGGTAGACGTCCAGCTCCGACCAGTGCAGCTTGTTCAGGCTCGACTCCGCCGGCACCGCCGTCCCGTCCAACAGGTCGGTGACCTGGCGCAGCGTGAACAGCTGGTAGGCCTCGGCGGCGATCCACGACCGGATCAGCCGCTCCCGCAGCCGGGGTGTCAGCGCGTCGCGGCGGGCGTTGGCCAGCTCGATCAGCCGCTGGACCGCCGCCAGGAACCGGCCGGGCGACCGCAGCGTCAGCCCGCGCTCGGACCCCGTGGTGGCCATCGCGACCCGCCACCCTTCCCCGACTTCGCCCAGCACATCGCGGTCGGGGACGAAGACGTCGTTGAGGAACACGTCGGCGAAGCCCTCGTCGCCATCCAAGCGCCCGAACCCCCGCACCTCGACGCCCTCGGCGTCGAGGGGCACCAGGAAGTAGGTCAGCCCGCGGTGGCGCGGCGCGTCGGGGTCGGTCCGGAACAGCCCGAACATGTGCGTGCAGAACGCCCCCCGCGTCGTCCAGGTCTTCTGGCCGGTCAGCAGCCAGCCGCCGGCCTGCTCGTCCCGACGGGCCCGGCTCGAGATGGCGGCCAGATCGCTGCCGGCGCCGGGCTCCGACCAGCCCTGGCACCACAGGTGCTCGGCGCGGGCCATGGCCGGCAGGTACCGGTCCTTCTGTTCCTGGGTACCGAACTCGAACAGGGCCGGGGCCAGCAGGAAGATGCCGTTCTGGGTCACCCGCTGCGGGGCACCGGCCCGGTAGTACTCTTCCTCGAAGATCAGCCACTGCCAGGGCGTGGCGTCGCGTCCGCCGTAGGCGGCGGGCCAGGACACGACGGACCAGCGGGCCTCGTAGAGGCGTCGCTCCCACTCGAGGTGGGCGGCAAACCCTTCCCGCGTGTCCCCCGACGGCAAGGGCTGCGCGGGCACGTTCTCCCGCAGCCATTCCCGCGCCTCCTGGCGGAACGCCTCGTCCTCGGCGGTGAAGGTCAGGTCCATCCCTACCGCCCGTCCGTCCCGTCCTTGCGGCCGAACGAGGCGCGGACCTCGTCGGCGACCCCGGTGAGGTTGAGCTCGAAGGTGAAGCCCTGTTCGTAGCGGTAGCTGCGCCGCACGTCCCACAGATCGATGCCGTTGAGCGACTCCTTGGCGGCCCGGATGACCCGCGGGTCCTTCGCCGCAATCTGACCGGCGACCTCGCTGGCCGCCTCCCGCAACTGCTCGCGGGGCACGACCCGCAGCACCGACCCGAACGCGTGCAACTGGGCCGCGGTCGCGGTGGCGGAGGTGTACATCATGGCGCGGGCCAAATGCAGGGGAACCAGCCGGTGCAGGTGCGTCGCCGCGCCGAGCGCACCGCGATCGACCTCGGGCAGGCCGAACGTCGCGTCCTCGCTGGCCACGATGATGTCGGCGTTGCCGACCAGCCCGACCCCGCCGCCAAGGCAGAATCCGTGCACCGCCGCGATGACCGGGACCGGACACTCGTAGACGGCGGCGAACGCGGCGAAGCAGCCCCGGTTGGCCCCGACGAGGGCGGTCATCCCCTGGGCTTGAATCTCCTTGATGTCAACGCCGGCGTTGAAGCCGCGGCCCTCCGCCCGCAGCACGACCGCGCGCACCGCCGGATCGTCCCCGACCGTCTTGAGCGCGTCGGCCAACGCGAACCATCCGGCCACCGGCAACGCGTTCACCGGTGGAAAGTCGACGACGACCTCGGCGACACCGCGGCTGTCGACGTCGTACCGTACCGACATCAACCCCTCCTACGCTCGCTGGCTGCTCACGGAGACGACCTCACCCACCATGTACGAGGCGTAATCGCTGGCCAGGAAGACGATCACGTTCGCCACCTCCCACGGCTCGGCCGCGCGTCCGAACGCCTCCCGGCGGGCCAGCTCCTGGAGCAGGGACTCGTCGGCGACCTTGGCGAGGTTGGGGTGCATCGCAATGCTGGGGGCCACGGCGTTGACCCGTACGCCGGCTGGGGCGGCCTCCACGGCCGCGCAGCGCGTCAGCGCCATCACGCCCGCTTTGGCCGCGGCGTAGTGCGCCTGGCCCCGCTGGGCACGCCAGCCGACCACCGAGGCGTTGTTGACGATCGCGCCACTCCGCCGCGGAATCATGTGCCGCAGCGCTGCCCGGGTGCAGCGGAAGGTCCCCGTGAGGGTGACGTCGATGACCCGCGACCACTCCTCATCGGTCATGTCGACCAGCTCGGCCGTCCCGCCGAGTCCGGCGTTGTTGACCAGGACATCGATATGACCGAACTCGGCGATGACCGCCGACATCATGGCCTGGACCTGCTCCTCGACGGTGACGTCGCAGGGAATCGCGAACGGCTCCGGGCCACCCAGCTCGGCCAGCCGCGCGACGGCCTCAGCCAGTCGCCGTTCGTGGTGGTCGCTGATCGCGACCCGGGCGCCCTCCTCCACACAGCGCCGGGCCGTGGCGAAGCCGATGCCGGTACCGGCGGCGGCGGTCACGAGGACGGTGCGGCCTTCGAGGAGCCCGTGGCCGGGGGGCGGTTTCGGGGGAAGGGGCGGCTGTGACACGGGCAGAGCATACCAAGCGCTTGATTGGTTGGCGAGGGGTCGCGTCTACCCGGACGACCGGACGGGCGAGAAGGGCCGAAGCCGCGGCCACCAGGCCACGCCCGCGGGTGACGGCCGGCCGGCTACGGAGTCGGACCGGCCTGCCGGTCGGGGCTGCCCGGACGATTCACATCGGTTCGCGATCACCGTCGTCCGGGCGATCGACACGGTCCGGGCGACTGGCGTCGGCCAGGCGATGGAGCACCTCGCTCGCCTCGCGCATGATCCGCTCGATCAGCTCGGCGCAGCTGGGCAGATCGTCGATCAGCCCAACCACCTGCCCCGTGGCCATGACCCCCACGTCGGCGCGCCCGTCGACCATGGTGGCGCGCAGCAGGGCGGGCGTGTTGGCGGCGAGCAGGACCTGGCTCAACGACAGCCCACGGGAACGCCGCATCGCCCAGCCCTCCGCCACCAGGTCGCGCCAACGCAGGCCGGTCTCCCGCCGGAACGCGGCGGCGCTCCGCGCGGCCCGGACCAGCCGCCGCAGCGGGCCGGAGCGCTCGAGCACATCGACGAACTCCGTCCGCAGCAGGCGTTGCGGCACACCATCCAGCGCCGTGGTCACCACCGTGTCGGTCAGCGACGCGTCGAGGTAACGCTGTTTGACGGCCGGACTCACCGGGCTGTCGCTGGTCAGCAGGAACCTGGTTCCCATGGCGATGCCGGCGGCCCCGTAGGCCAGGGCGGCCACCAACCCGCGGCCGTCGAAGAAGCCGCCGGCGGCGATCACCGGAACATCGACGGCATCGACGACCTGGGGCAGCAGCAGGGTGGTGGGGATCGGCCCGGTGTGGCCCCCGCCCTCACCGCCCTGGACGATGATGGCGTCCACGCCCCAGGCGGCGACCTTCTCGGCGTGCCGCCGGGCGCCGACGGAGGCGACGACGACGATCCCGGCGTCCTTCAGCCGCTTGATGAGGTCGGGCTTGGGTGCCAACGCGAACGAGGCCACCCGGACCCGCTCCCGGATCAGCAGGTCGACCCGTTCGCTCGCGTCGACCGCATCCGCCCGCAGGTTGACCCCGAACGGGGCGTCGGTGCGCTCTCGGGTCCGGCGGATCGTCGCGACGAGCTCGTCCATGCTCAGGGTGGCGCCGGCGATGATGCCGAGGCCGCCGGCGTTCGCGGTCGCGGACACCAGCCGGGCGCCCGCCACGTAACCCATCGCCGTCTGCACCACCGGGTACCGGACGCCGAACAGGTCGCAGATCGGCGTCCGCAGCGCCGGCGCCGCCGGCCCGGACGGGGCGTCCGTCACGACGGCACCTCCCGGGACCGACGCCCCCGTGGATCGATCACGGTGCGGATGATGCGCAGCTCTTCCTCCGTGGGCAGCCGGGTCACCGGGACGTCACCGTCGATGACCAAATCGAACCCGGTCGCCGCCTGCACCTCCTCGACGCTCACCCCGGGATGCACCGAGACCAGCCGCATCCTCCGGTCCGGCGTGGCGAAGTCGAACACGCCCAGGTTGCTCACCACTCGACGGATCTCATGGAAGCGGGCTACGGAGCCCCCGGTGGCCGCCGCCCGGTCGTAGCCAATCCCGCACACCACGTCGACCGCCCGGACGAACGAGCGGGGCGAGTGCCGCGGTACCCAGTAGCTGCACGGATGGCTGACGGTGTTGCCGGGCGCGCCCCGGACGCCGAGCAGCGCGGCGGTGGGCCGGAAGAAGTCACCGATCGCGGATATGTTCGCATTTCCATACATATCAATCTGGCTGGGTGACATCATCGCGTGGCGCCGGCCCGAATAGATCAGGTCGAAGATCGCCCGAAACGGGATCCAACCCTCCAGGACCGCCGGTTTCTCGTCCACCGCCCACGTGCCGGCGCCGAGCATGGCCTCGCCATCGGTGAGCAGCAGCTCGGGCGCGAACGTGGCCCGGGCCAGCCGGGCGCCGATCGTCGGGATGATGCCGATTGGACTGGCCAGGATCTCCCCGTCCCCCCGCCAGGCCTCGGCGCACGCGACGACGCAGACCTCCGCCCGCGTCACGCTGGTTGTGTCCACGCTCACGCCGACACCGCCTTCTGGTAGGTCTCCTCGTCCACGTCCACGTACCGCGCCCGGAACTCGGCCCAGCGCTCCGGGTCACTGGCCGCCGCCACGTACTCGCGCTGGAACGCCTCGTCCCGCTCGTAGTCGGGCGCGCAGGAGGTGAAGTGGGCCCCGTTGGGCGCGTGCACCACCCCCCGGACCATCCACCGCTGGATGCGGACCGTCTGCACGCAGGTGCTCGTCAGCTCCTCAGTCGGCACAATTTGCTCACACGACACGTACGCCCGCTCAGCCGCCGCACAGAACAGGTCGTCGAAGTACAGGTCCGGGCCCAGGAACTGGGCGTTGCCGTAAATGTCCGCACGGTTGAGGTGCACCAGGGCGGCGTCGAGCCGCAGCGCGGGCATCGCCACGAGCTCCTCGCCGTCCGGGTACGGCGACCGCACCGTCCGTAGCTCGGGGTTGATCCGCATCACATCGGATCCGAGGCCGGCGCGGGTCGGCAGGAACGGCAGGCGACAGGCGGCGGCGTACAGGCCCCACTGCAGCATGCCCTCGTCGTACTCGCTAACCTCGATCGTTCCGGCCTGGCGGGCGGCCCGGAAGTGTGGTTCGAGGGGGATCGAGTCGAGCGACACGAATCCGTAAATGAGATGCTTGACCTTGCCGGTCGCGAGCAGCAGACCGACGTCGGGGCCGCCGTAGCTGACCACGGTCAGGTCGCGCAGGTCGGATCGCGCGATCGCCCGGACGAGGGCCATGGGCTTGCGTCGCGAGCCCCACCCACCAATACCGATGGTCATGCCCGAGCGCAGCTCGGCGACTACCGAATCGATAGACATTCGTTTGTCAAGCATCGCCACCTCGGATCTTGTCTTCCGACGAGAACGCCGGCACGGCACCAGGCGCTTGGTTGGCACGGCGGCCGGACCGTACGATCTGTACGCTCATCACTGTGCTTCGCTGTTGTGAGGGAGACCGATAACCGTGGCTGCACCACAGGGCCGCCGGGACGAGATACTCGCGCGCGCCGCCGCATTGTTCGCCCGCAAGGGTGTCGCGAGCACGACCGTCCGGGAGATCGCCGACGAGGTGGGAATTCTCTCTGGTAGCCTTTACCACCATTTTGAGTCCAAGGAGGCGATGGTCGACGAGATCATCTCCACCTACCTCGACGATCTGCGCGCCCGGTACAAGGAGGTCATGACCGCGGGCGGCGATGCCCGGACGCGACTGCACAATCTCATTCGCGTGTCGCTCGAGACCGCGTTCGACCACCCGCACGCCACGGAGATCTACCAGAATGACGCCAACTACCTGCGCGGGTTGGAGCGGTTCAGCTACCTGAAGAACGTCACCCGCGAGGTGCAGAGCACCTGGATGAGCGTCATCGAGTCCGGCATCGCCGAGGGGTCGTTCCGGTCGGACATCGATACAAAAATCTTCTATAGACTTATCCGGGACGCCATCTGGCTGTCGGTGCGCTGGTTCGAGCCCACGAGCAAGTACCCGCTGGAGAAGTTCGTCGACGACTGCGTCTCCATTTTCGTCGATGGCCTGCGCGCCCGTCCCTGACCACCGCGGAAGCGTCGCCGCCGACCGACGGAGGCCACGCTCGTCCGTCACCCCAAGGCCGCCGGGGCGCTCCCGCACCACGGCCGGACCTCCACGGCCCGGCCGCTCCCATATTCCCGTCCGGTTCACGACAGTCGTTCGATGATCATGGCCATGCCCTGCCCACCGGCGGCGCACAGCGTCACCAACCCGAGGTGCGTGTCGCGGAAACGCAGGCCATTGATCAACGTAGTCGTCAGCCGCGCCCCGGTCATGCCGAACGGGTGGCCGACCGCGATGGCGCCGCCGTGCACATTCACGCGGTCCAGGTCGATCCCGAGCTGACGACACGACGGCAGCACCTGCGCCGCGAAAGCCTCGTTGATCTCGACGAGGTCAATGTCATTGATGGTGAGCCCGGCCAGGGCGAGGGCGCGACGCGTCGCCTCGACCGGCCCGAGGCCCATGATCTCCGGGCTGAGCGCGGAGACCCCGGTGGAGACGATCCGGGCCAGCGGCGTGATGCCGAGCTCGGCCGCGCGCGTGTCGCTCATGACGACCACCGCGGCCGCGCCATCGTTGAGCGGGCAGCAGTTGCCGGCGGTCACCGTGCCGTCAGGCCGGAAGGCCGGCTTGAGGGCGGCCACCGCCTCGAGCGTCACGCCCCGTCGCGGCCCGTCGTCGGCGTCGACGACCCGACCGTCCGGCAGCGTGAGTGGCGTGATCTCGCGGCGCCAGAATCCGGCCTCGAGGGCCTGTTCGGCCAGGTTCTGGCTACGCACTCCGAACTCGTCCTGCTCCGCCCGGGACACCCCGCACAGCTGCGCCACGTTCTCGGCCGTCTCACCCATGGCGATGTAGAGATCGGGCAACTCGCCGCTGGCCCGCGGATCGCGCCACGGGTCGGCGTTTCCCTGGGCGCGCCGGGTGGTCCGGGCCTCGGCCGCGGCGTAGCGCGGGTGGTGGGTGTCCGGCAACCCGTCGGACTTGCCCTTGCCGTACCGGGAGACGCTCTCCACCCCGACGCACAGAAAGGCGTGCCCCTCGCCGGCCCGAATGGCGTGCATCGCCATCCGGATGGCCTGCAGCGACGACGCGCAGTACCGGTGCACGGTCGTCCCCGGCACGCTGTCCAGGCCCAGCCCGACCGCGACCACCCGGCCGAGGTTGTACCCCTGTTCGCCCGCCGGTTGGGCGCAGCCCAGCAGCACGTCGTCGACATCGGCCGGATCGAGCTGGGGCACCTGAGCCAGCGCGGCGCTGGCCATCTGGATGGCCATGTCGTCCGCCCGCATATCCACCAGGGACCCCTTGTGAGCCCGGCCGATCGGCGACCTGGTCGCCGCGACGATGACCGCTTCGGGCATCTGCCCGGACCGCTTACGCATGCGAGCAGGATACCCTAACAAGCGCTTGGTTCATAGACGGCCCCAGTCATCCCCGAGAAGCAGATCACAACACCGAGCCGTACCGGGCGCCCTCGAGCACCGCGTGAGTGACCCGACGCGGGGCGTAGGCGTCACCCGCGACGTAGATCGGAACGGTCGGGTCCAGGCTCGCCTCGAGTTCGGCGGCGAGCCCGGCGGACGCCGTGCGCCCCAGGGCGGTGACCACGGCCGCCGCCGGGATCGCCCGGGCCCGACCGGAGAACAGATGCGTGGTTTGGACCATCCCGTCCTGCCACCCGACGACCCGGGTCATCGGCACGATCTCGCACTCGTGCTGGAACAGCCGGCCGAGCAGCGCGTTGAGCGTGCGCGGTTCGACGTCCGGTCCGATCGCCCGGTGCTCGGTCACCAGAACGATCGGGCGACCCCAGGACCGCAGGGCGTCGGCGACGAGCAGCGGCTCGAGGTGGGGTTCGGCGCCGCCCACCACCACGACCGCGCCCTCGTCCGGCGGGGCGGCCGGCCCGGCTCCGGCGAGGATGTCCAAACCGGACAGAACCGGGCGGTCGGCCGCGAACCCGGCGGCGACGGGCACGGATCCGGTCGCGACCACGACGACATCCGGCTCCTGCGCGAGGACCTCCGCCACCCCGGCCCGTACCCCGGGCCGGTACGTGACGGTCGAGCGGGCGACCCGCCGCTGCAGGCTGCGCACCAGTTCGGCCCAGGCGGCCAGGTTCGGGGCGGCGGACAGCCGGCGCAGGGTACCCCCGACCGCCTCCGCCTCGTCGAGCAGGATGACG
>ERZ777003.2730-NODE-2730-length-19364-cov-6.338754_pt1 | contig 19364 bp, 14 predicted proteins | sample MGYA00374956_ERZ777003 | MGnify/ENA primary metagenome ERZ777003 (study PRJEB29302, sample SAMN06268252) | bioreactor metagenome | isolation source: Joint BioEnergy Institute, California, USA | place: USA:Joint BioEnergy Institute, California, USA | collected... | reverse complement strand
GGCGGGCGCGTCGAGGTGCGGGCCTTCCAGGAGCCGCCGCCGGAGTGACCGCGCTCAACGCACTCGATCAGCGCAGCGCGTAGCCGATCCGGCGCCTGCCGCTCGGGACGCCGCCGCCCGGACCCTGAGCGCTCACTCCGTCGGGACGAACCGCCTGCCCGTCGCCGGTGGGATGTTCTGGTTCAGCCGGAAGACGTTGTCCGGGTCGTAGGCCGCCTTGATCCGGGACAGCCGGCCCAGGTTCTCGCCGTAGCTCGAGCGCACTTCCTTCTCCCCCTCTTCGAGCAGCCCAGGGAAGTTGAAGTACGTCTGGCCGTTCGAGAACGGCTCTGTCGCATCCCAGAACTCGCGGGTGTAGGCGATGTTCTGCGCGTCTTCGGCCGGGTCGCGCCAGGTGGAGTCGATGCTGAGCATCCACTCCGCGCTGCGGTCGCCGAACGCGGTCTCCTCCGCAGCGACCCGGGAGATCGCGCCGCCGCAGTGGCGGATCATGATCAGGGTGTCGTTCGAGGGGCGCCGCTGGCACATCCCGGCGGTGGCTTCGATCGCGTCGTCCGAGAACTCGTCGAGATAGTGCGCCTTCCAGTAGTAGCGCCGGCCGCGCGGGAAGAGCGGGTCGAGCGCGCACTGGAGATCGAGGTACATCATCGGCCCGCTCATGTCGACGAGCGGCTCCGCCAACGCTCGCAGCGGCGCCATCACGCTCTCACCCTCATCGACATCACCGGTCCAGATCCCGGCCAGCCCCGAGTGCGGATGACCCCGTAGCTCCTCGGGGAGCTCGTCGACCTCGGGCAGCGACCAGACGAGGGCCGCGGTCGTGAGCTCGTCGGGCGCGCCGGCCACGGCATCCCGCCAGCGGGCGAACACCTCCTGCGCCGCTTCGAGCGGGTATGCGATGTTGAGGACGAAGATCTCCGGACCCAGCTCGTGCAGGCGGAACTCGAACGCGGTGACGACGCCGAAGTTCCCGCCTCCGCCGCGCAGGGCCCAGTAGAGGTCGGGGTTCTCGTCCGCAGCGGCGCGCACGCGGCTGCCGTCGGCGAGCACGACGTCGGCGGAGACGAGGTTGTCGATCGTCATTCCGTCGCGGCGGCGCTGATGGGAGACGCCGCCGTTGAGCGCGAGGCCCGCGACGCCGGTCTCGGACACGACGCCGCCGGGCGCAGCGAGGCCGAGGGGCGCGGTGACGCGATCGACGTCCGCCCAGGTCGCGCCGCCCTCGACCATCACGGTCCCGCGCGTGCTGCCGACGAGCACCGTGTGCATCTGCGAGAGGTCGATCACGATCCCGCTGTCGCAGGTCGCCGTGCCGGCCACGTTGTGGCCACCGCCGCGAATCGCGATCGGAAGCCCGTGTTCGGTCGCGAAGCGGACGCAGGTGGAGACGTCGTCGGCATTCGCGCAGCGGGCGATCGCGACAGGGTGCCTGTCGATCATGCCGTTCCAGATCCGGCGCGCTTCCTCGTAGTCCGGGGCGGCCGGCCCGACCACCTCGCCGGTGAGGCGTCCTGCCAGGGCGGCCGCGAGGTCGGTTGCTGTGGTGCGGGTTGCCATCGCGGTTCGTGCTCCTTCACATGGGGGATCCAAGTCACCGTCCGTCAGGAGCGCACCCCGGGCAAGGGGGAGTATGTGCACCACCCGTTCACTCCCGTGACGGGTGCGGGCCCGCCGCCGTGCCTCTACCGGCCGGTTCGCACAGCCAGCCGCTCACCCGCTGTCCGTTTCGGGGGTCGGCGCTCCGCCGATCCGGTTCTGCCAGCGCACGATGCGGGCGCGGCGCCGCTCCTCCCGGATCCGCGCCCGGGCGAGCTTCTCGCTGTCCGGCGCGTAGAGGCGGCGGGCCCACGGCGAGCTCGGGCGGGCGAGGCGAATCGCGGCGACGAGGCTCACGAGGGGCACGAACATCCCTGTCAGCGCCGAGGCGACCTTTCCCTTGAGCGCCGCGATCACGCAGAACGACAGATTCAGCGCGATCGCGAGCGCCAGGGAGACACCTGACTCCGATTCGTCGACCAGCGGCACCAGCCCCAAGACGAAGCCCCCGGCGATGATCGCCGCGACGATCACCGCGTCGACGGAGCGCCGCCCCTCCTCGGACCAGTAGACGTCGTCGAGATAGAGCCAGAGCGCGAACTCGTCGAGCGTCAGCCCGGCGCCGATCCCGAAGGCGATCGCCAGCACGCTGAGCCAGGCCCCGTCGGGCTGCAGCGCGAAGCCGAGGAAGCCCGTGAGCAGGAGCAGCACGATCCCGAAGACGAGGTGGTGGATGTGAAGGCCGCCACCGGTCTTCACGCTGCCAGGCCACCACGGCACCCTCGGGCTGCGCATGAGCCGGGCGCTCATACGGATGAACCCGAACGCGCCGAGCATCGCGAGCAGGCAGAGGAAGCCCGCGCGCTCGCCGTCGCCCGACAGGAAATCGCCCTCGAGGCCCAACGAGATCTCCACGCGACCAGCCTCGCAGCGTGGCTGCACCGCAGTTGGGCAGCGCCCTACCCGGCGGTGGTCAGCTCACCGTACCGCCCGAGGCTCAGCAGCCGCGCTTGGGGATCCCGTTGCGGCAGCTGTTGGACCCCTTGCCGCCGAAGAGCTTGTTCTGGCCGGGGCCGCCGTCGAGGCGGTCGTTCCCCGCGCCGCCGCGCAGCGTGTCCTTGCCCGCGCCGCCCGAGAGGCGGTCGCGCCCGGCCTGGCCTTGCAGGCGGTCACGGCCGGCCCCGCCGCTGATGCGGTCGGCGCCCGCGCCTCCGCGGAGCAGGTCGGCTCCGCCCTCGCCGTCGATCACGTCGTCGCCACCGAGCGCGCAGACGATGTCCTCACCGCCGCCCGCGTGGATCTCGTCGGGCCCGGCGGAGCCGATGATCACGTCGGGCCCATCGGTCCCCCGCGTGACTTCGCCCTCGTTCGCGTAGATCGTCGCCGGACGTCCCTTGCACTCGGTCTTCACGCGAAGCTCGACCGCGAACGCCCGGGTCGCCTCGGCGACGTTGCCCACCGCGTCCCGCGCCTTGACCCTGAACGTGTAGGCACCCGGCGCGAGGTCCACCTCGGGCTGGTGGGATGACGCCGCGGAGCAAGGCCCGTACGCGGGTGCGCCGGAGTCGAGCGAGCACTCGACGGCGGCGCCGGGCTCCGCGGTGAACGTGAACGTCGGCCGGAGCTCGTGCGTTGCGCCCGCCGGCCCGGAATCGATCGTGAGGGCGGGTGGAGTGGTGTCGACGGTGAAGTGGCGGGTCACGACCGTCTCGTTGCCCTCGCTGTCGGTCGCCTCCACCCGGAACGTGTGGTCGCCCTCGGCGAGGTCGCCCGCGGGCGTATGCGCGGCCGCCTCGGAGCAAGGCCCGAAGTTCGGGGTGCCCGTGTCGATCGAGCAGCGGACCGACGAGCCCACCTCGGCGTCGAACGTGAACGTCGGCATGACCTCGGCCGTCGGGCCGTCGGGACCACCCGTGATCGCCAACGTCGGCGCCGTCACGTCCTGGAGCTCGAAGGCGCCGATGTCAGCCCCGGGACTCGTGAACCGGTTCGGGATTTCAGGGTGGTCGACGATCCGCTGCCGGCCGCGTTGATCCGTTGCGAGCCCGAACGCGTCGCTCGCGTCTATTGCGGGGCTGGTCGGCCGGAGCGGCCGCGTCTCCGTCAGGCCGCCGTAGTCGCCGAGCGGGCGGAGCTGGGGATCTGCGCCCTCAACCATGTTCCCCAGGGTGAACGCAGAGTTCACGCGGCTCCATGCCTCGAGCAGGCTTCGGAAGAAGAAGAGCCTCGCGTCGTTGTCTGCGTGGTTCGGCCCGGCCACCGTGTCATCCGGGCGGTTCGACATGAAGTCCACCGCCCCATCCGGCGTGTCGGCGAGGAGCGCGCCATCGAAGTCGATGAGAGCGCTGCGCGGCTCGTTCGCGCTGTAGGAGAGGCTGTAGATCGCGCCACCGCCGTCCGCGGCCGCGTTGTCGGCGATCGTCGCCGATGTGCCGTCCACGCGCCCGTTCAGGTTGAAGATCGCGCCGCCGAGGCCCTGGCCGTCCTCTCCCCTGGCGCCGGACGTGCCCGCATCGCCGGCGCCGCTTCCGCCGATGGCGGCGTTGCCGCTCAGCGTCGAGCTCGTGACGGTGACGATTCCCTGGTGGTTGAAGATCACCCCGCCCATGCCGGCGCCGCCGCCGCCGCCGATCTCGCCGCTCGCACCGGAGCCGCCGGCGCCGCCGCCGAAACCGGGTTGGGACAGGTCCGCGGGGGTGCCGACCACGGCGCCGGCGCCGCCGCCGAAGCCGCCTCCTCCGCCGAGTCCGCCACCGCCCCCGAAGCCGCCGCCGGCTCCGGTCCCCCCGCCGCCGCCGACGCCTCCGCCACCGCCCGGGCTGAGCGGCCCGTTCCCGCCGCCCGCGCCGAAGGCGCCGCCGTCGTTGCCGTCGCCGTCACCTCCAGCGCCGCCGCCGGATCCGTCTCCGCCGGAGATCGCGTCGGGCCCGTTCGTGGCGTCGGAGCCGTTGCCGCCGAGGCCCGAGGCCGGCCCGCCGCCGGCGCCTCCGGTGCCACCGGCGCCGTTCGCTCCGGCCTCGGTACCGACGAAGCCTCCGCCCCCGCCTCCGCCGCCCGCAGCGCCCGCGCCGCCGGCGGCGCCGCCGAATGAGCCGGGTCCGAACCCGCCCGCCTGCTCGAGGGTGGCGTCAGTCCCGATGCCCCCGCCGGCCCCGGCTGGGCCGCCGGGGAAGGCGGCGCCCGCTCCGCCCCGCGCCGTGTTGGCGGTCGCCGTTACGCCCTCGAGCGTGAGCCTGCCCTGGTTGAAGATCGCCCCGCCCAACCCGGCGCCGCCGGCGCCGAGCGAGACGCCGTCCCCGCCCTCGGCGAGCCCATTGGCCAGGGTGAGCTGGCGCAGGGTCAGCGCGCCCGCGCCCGGAGTCGTGTAGCCGAGCGTCTCCGCCCGCGCCGGGTCGGCGCCGACGAAGAAGAAGCGGAAGCTCGGCACGCCGTCGGCGGATGAGCGCTCGATCCTCGCGCCGTTGCCCTCGATCGTCACCTCGGACGCGATCGCCGGGAGCGCGTTGGGCCCGTACCAATGGTTGTCGGCCGCGTCCAGCGCGTACGTGCAGTCGTAGAGGGTCACCGTGTCCGCGCCAGGGGTCGAGTTCGCGCGGTCGATCGCGTCGGCGAGGGCGGCGGCATCGCCCGCACCGCCGGGGCAACCCGCGGCCAGCCCGTCGACGTACGTACGGAACCGGGCGTCGCCGCTGCGCGGGACCCACTCGCCGCCGGAGACGTGGAACATCCCGCCCCCGCCGTAGGACCCGTCCCCACGGATCCAGTTCGCGATGCAGCCTCCGGTGCTGTTCTCGATGACGATCGCGTACTGCTCGCCGGCGGACACCGTCGCGGGCCGGTCGAATTCGATCTCGAGGAAGTCGTCGGCGACCAGGCCGGCCGGAAAGACGCGAGAGGCGAGGACGGTGTCCCCGGGAAGCCCGCTTTCGACCATCCTGATCTGGAGCCCTAGGGAACACCCGGTGGCGGGCCCGACCAAGGCGAGGTCGGCCTCGACGCTCGTCAGGGCGCCCGAGCTCCCGGCCGTGATGATCTGCGCGACCGGCATGCCGTTCGGAGCCCCACCAGCCCGCGCGCCGGCGTTCTCCTGGTCCAGGACGGGCGCCGCATGCGCAGCACCGACCGGCAGCAGCACCGAGAACACCGCGGCCAGCACGCCCGCAAGCGAAGCCCGACCGACGCCCGCACGGGCGGCACGCGTCCCTGCCTTCATGATTTCCCCGCCTTTCGTACCGGGTGATTGCGCGACGGAGAGTACACCCGCCCCACCCGGCCCACGCCGGGGCAGGCCGCGAACCCGCGGGGGAGAATCGGGGCGACTGGATTTGAACCAGCGACCTTCCGGCCCCCAGCCGGATGCGCTACCAGACTGCGCCACGCCCCGTGACTAGCTCGATATTACGACGAGAAGAGCGGGCGACGGGGCTCGAACCCGCTTCCTTCAGCTTGGAAGGCTGACGTGCAACCAGTTACACCTCGCCCGCAGAAGGGCCGATGATAGCCCCGGTCAACCGCCCTTCGCCCGCGCGCAAGCCGGTCGGCTGCGATCGACCGGGAAGGGCAGATCGGCGATGACCGCGGTCTCGACGTAGTCGTTTTCAAGCGGGCTACGCGAGCCGGGAGCGAGGGCGGCGGCGGTCGCGCGCAGCTCGTCGCGGGGAGCGTCCGGGGTCACCCACGGGGCGATCGCGAGGAACTCGCGCTTCGGGCCGGCGTACGGGCGCAGGTACTCGGGGTCCGCGCCCTCGGTGAAGCGGCGGTTGCCGACGTACGTGCACCCCTTCCCCCGCGCCTTGCCGCGCTGGGTGATCGCCGTCTGGCCGTCGAAGACGAGGTCGGCGAGGTTGCCGACGAGGTGCGGGGTGACGTTGTAGGCGAAGCCCACGGATGGGTCGGCAACCGCGCGCCAGGTCGAGCGCATCCACTCGAGCGGCTGGTAGTTGCCCTCACCGCTCTGCCCGGTCCAGCGGCCGGGGTTCGCCTCGTCCTGCATCACGACGTTCGCCCCGAGCCGGTCCATGCAGGCCATGTAGTGCTTCGAGACGTCCGAGCACGGGTCGAGCGGGGGTGGCTCGGCGCCCAGGTCGTAGCCGTAGACGAAGGCCGGAAGGCTGGTGGCGAAGGAGATGCGCGCCTTCGTCCCGGGAACCCGGAACGGCCGCACGTTCTCGATCGCGTCCGGACCCGAGGCCGGACCGGGCTGAATCTGGATCAGCTCCTCGATCGGCGTGAGCGGGACCTTGCGGTTGGAGGCCACGACGTTTCGGAGCATCGGCGGGCCCTCCTTGCGCACGTCCTCCGGGCCCCACATGAAGACCTCGTTGTAGGCGCGGCCCTCTGTGGCCACGTACACGGAGTCCGGGCGGGGCAGATCGGGGTCGCGGAACGCATCGATCTCCGCGGGGTCGACCGACTCGCGGAAGGGCGCCTGGTTGTTCGAGCCGACGATGTAGATGCCGTAGCGGCGGGCCATGTCCGAGAAGACCTGCATCCAGCCGCGGGCGAAGGTGTCGGTGGCGGCGACGAACCCGCCGGCGAGCGGAGGCAACGAGGGAAACCGCACGAGGTACGCCGCGAGCTGCCGCGCATAGCCGACGTCGACCAGGGCAAGCGCGGCGAGGACGCCGCACGGAAGCCCCTGTGGCTCGCAGCTCGGCGCGCTTGCGGGGTTCGCGAACAGGCCGCGGGCGCCGGCGCCGCGGCTGCCGGTGACCAGCGTCATCAGCCCGATGTCCTCGTTCATCGCGACCACGTTCGGGCGGTCGCGGGCGAGGCGCGGCTTCACGTAGCGCCGGATGAGGCACTCGATCTTGGTGCGGAAGCTCGCGTAGCTCGTTGCGTGGCGGAGCTCCTGCTTCGGCTGGATCGCGAACACCCGCGGGGCGCCCCGCTTGGGATCGCGGGAGATCACGGGCGGCGCGGTGCGGTTCGCGGCGGTGCCGCGGCACTCGGCCTTCGTCGGCGGCGGCGGGATCTTCGGGCGCGGTGGCGAGACCGCGCGGACGCGTGCGCGCGCGAGGCGCGGGTCGTTCGAGATCACCGCGTCGACGCCGCTGCGCACCGCCGCATCGATGTCGTCGGGATCGTCGAGTGTGTAGGGGACGACCTGCAGGCCGAGCGCGTGCGCGGTTGCGATGTAGGCGGGCGACACGGGCCACGCCGGCGAGACCCACTCGTAGCCGCGCGCGGCGGCGATCGCGGGGCCGGCGTCGTTCAGGACCGAGAGGGTGAGCAGCGAGCTCGCCGCCGAGTCGAAGTACGGGTCGGCATCGAACACCTCGAGGTTGCCGGGCCAGAAGCTCTGCACGATGAGGCGTGAGGGCGGGAATCCGGAGGCGCGGACGGCGTCGGCGACGGCGCGGGCGAACCCGTTGCCGATGTCGAAGTCCGGATCGGTCGGCGCGTTCTTGACCTCGAGGTTCACCGTGGCTCCGTGCCGCTTGGCGAGCTTCAGCACCTGGACGAGCGCCGGCACCTTGGCGCGGCGGCGGTCGCCCGGGCCGAGGCTGCGGCTGGTCTCGTCGGTGCCGAGGACGTCGATGCGGCAACGGGAGCGGAGCTCGGCGATCGTGATGGCATCAACGCGCCCCGCGCAGTTCGTGGTGCGATCGAGGGTGGGGTCGTGGAGCACGACGGGGACGCGATCGGCGGTGAGCTTCGCGTCGAGCTCGAGGACGAAGCCGCGGCGTGCGGACTCGCGGAAAGCCGGAAGTGAGTTCTCGGGAAAGCGCGCACGCTGCTTGCCCCCTTCGGTCGCCAGCGGGCCGCCCCTGTGGGCGTGGATGTAGGGAGACGCGGCCGACGGGGGCGGAGACGGGAGCGCGAGGGCGGCCGAGATGGCGCCCGCCAGCACCGCTGTCAGCCGGAGCCGCCCCACGCGGGCGCAGTCTAGGGCCGGCGGGCGGGCGGGATCGCTAGTTCTTCCGCGCTCCGAACTCGATCGTGTAGACGCCGCCGACGACGTCCGCGGAGGCGGGCGTCCCCTTGTGGAACGCGATCCCGATGTGGCGGAACTTCGGGTTGAGGATGTTCTCGCGATGCCCCGGGCTCGCAAACAGCGCGTCCGTCACGGCCTGTGGCGTGCCGCGCTCGCGCTCGCCCCAGGCGAGGTTCTCGCCGAAGGCCCAGTACACGAGCTTCTTGAGGATGTAGCCGACCTCGCGGAGCCGGTTCACGACCGCCGGCTCGCCCGGGCACTCGTGGGCGAAGCAACCGGTGCCGACCATCTCCCGGTTGTGCGCCACGGCGGCGCGCTCGAGGCGCTTGCTGTAGCGCAGCGTGGAGAGGCCGTGCTCGCGGCGCTGCGCGTTCGTAAGGCAGTGAACCGCGGCGCGGGCCTGCTTCTTGGTGAGCTCGTTGGGCATCGTGTTCGCCCACTTGCAGCCCCCCTTCTTCCCCGCCGCGGACGCCGTTCCACCGCCGAGCAGGCAGAGGACGACCGACGCGATCAGCACACTCGTTGCGAAGAGTCGATGTGACCTCCTTGTCACACACTGGACATCGGCCCGTCGTCAGGAAGCGACGGCGCAGGCGCCCGTCGCTACGACGAACGTCCACCGCTCAGGCGCGGCTGATCGGCGCTAGTCCGGCTTGCGGACCGCGAAGACGACGGCGAAGGTGCCGTAGGAGCGCTTGCAGCGGCCCTCCACGCGGGCGTCCGTGTAGCCGACGCCGATGTCCTTGAACCGCGGATCGACGATGTTGATCCGGTGGTATCGGCTCGCCATCCAGTTCATCACCATTGCCTCGGCGCTGAGCCCGCAGCCGGTGTTCTCCGCAAACTTCCAGGAGTTGGCGCCCCGCGTGTAGCCGAACCGGCGGATCCGCGACGCCAGCGAGCCCTCCCCCGGGCACTGGTGGGAGAGGCAGTTGGTGGCGGCCATCTTGTTCGCGTGGTGCTGGCTCGCGCGCTGAAGCGCCTTGCTGCGCGAAAGCGGATTGCGAGCGTGGCGGCGGCGCTCGGCGTTCACCAGGCACATGACGGTCGAGCGAACGGCGCCCTTCGAGAGCCGGTGGACGGGCGTGCTCGCGTTCTTGCACTTCTCGGCGCCGGCGAGCCGCGGGCGATCGTCGCCGCGCACGTCGGCGCCGGCGAGGGAGGCCGTCAGGGCCGTCGCGAGCACGGCAAGGAGCATTCCGATGTTGCGAAACCGGTTCATGAGTTCTTCCGTTGGAGAGGCACAGCGCATCCGTGCGCTCTAGTCGAGGGAACCCATCCGGCGCGCCGAGGTTGCGGCGCGGGATGGATCAGAACGGGGGACCGAGGAATCGAACCTCGAGTTGCGGTTTTGGAGACCGCCGTGTTACCACTACACCAGTCCCCCGGGAGGCCGCAGATTAGCGAGGGGATGGAGTGCGGACGAGAGGACTCGAACCTCCACGGGCGTTAGCCCACCAGGACCTAAACCTGGCGCGTCTGCCAGTTCCGCCACGTCCGCGTGGGCGAAGTGTGGCAGTGCGTCGCAGCCAACCGCAACGCGCGACCGCCGCAGGACATATGCTTGCGCTTGATGGTTGTCGCACAAGCCCGCCCGGGCTACGAGCTGTGGCGCCCCAACAGGGAGAAGGCCGAGTCGAAGACGATGAAGGCGATCGTCGCCTTGGTCCTGCTGATCTCGGCCGGCCTGATCGCGATCATCACGCTCGGCGGCTGGGAACGGCTGCAGGGCGCGAGCGTCGCGTGGATGTCCCTGATCTGGGCCGGCGTCTACGTCCTGTTCGCAGTTCTCGTCTCGCGCTGGAACCGCGGCGTCCTGCCCGTCTCGGCAGCGCTGGCCGTGATCCTCGCGATCTTCGCCGCGATCGCCGCGCCCGAGTGGTTCTCGCGGGACAAGGCGGGCCTCGACTCGCCGGCGCTCCCCGAGGAGCTCCTCGGCACGCTCGCGCTGGTCCTCGTCTTGGTCCAGCTCCTGCTCGTGGTCGTCGCGATGATCGGCTTCAACCAGAACTGGCACGTCGAGGAAGAGCGCCCGGTCGGCGGCCGGCCGCTCGCGGGCGAGGATCCCGGCGACGCCGAGCCCGCCACGGCCTAGCGGCACAGGCCCTCAGAACAGCGCGCCCTGCTCCTCGCGCGGCTCGATCAGCTCGGGTCCGTCCTTGCGCACGTCGTTCACGTAGTCGTTCACCTCGCGCAGGGTGAGCTCGTCGTCGGGCGCGGGCGTCAGCATCGCCATCAGCTCCTCGGGCTCCGCCTCCGGATCGAGCCAAGCCGCCTCGAGCTCGGGCCGCAGCACGACCGGCATCCGGTTGTGGACGGGCCGGATCAGCTCGTTTGGCTCGCAGGTGACGATCGTGCAGCTGTAGGTGACCCCGTCGCCGTCACGCTGCGGCAGCGCCGCCCACAGCCCGGCGAACGCGAACAGGTCCCCATCGGGGCGGCTGATCCACACGGGCCGCTTCCCGCGCTCGTCGGTCAGCCACTCGTAGAACCCGTCCGCGGGAATCAGGCACCGGCGCTCGATGAAGGACTCCTTGAACGCGGGCTGCGCGAGCAGCGTCTCCGCCCTCGCGTTGATCAGGGGCGGGCCCTTCTTCTCCGCCCACCGCCCGGGTAGCAGCCCCCACCGAAGCCGCCCGATCTCCCTGTTGCCGTCGTCGCGGCGGCGCACTGCCAGCACCGGATCCGTGGGCGCGATGTTGTACCTGGGCTCCTCGGCGATCTCGATCGACTCGAGGATGTCGAAGCGGGCCCGCAGCCTGGCGGGATCGGGATTCGCGAGCGTGTAGCGACCGCACATGCGCACGGACGGTAGCGAGGCGGGCTTCTGCTGGCTCCCGCGTCAGAATGGGAGGCCCGCGGCGGTGGCGGAACGGAAGACGCGGCGCCCTCAAAAGGCGCTGTCCCTCGGGACGTGTGGGTTCGAATCCCACCCGCCGCATCAGCACCACCCGACCCAGCACGGATAATCAACCGGTGGACTCCGCAGGGCGAATGGAGATCGTCGAGGAGCTCTGCTCGTTCGAGCGCCGGCTCGCCGGCACGGACGCGGAGCGGCGCGCGGCCAACCGGCTCGCGGAGCAGCTGCGCAAGCTCGGCCGCCGCGTCGAGGTCGAGCCGACCTACGCGCACCCCCAGATCGGCCTGATCTACGCGCTCCACGCCGCCATCGCCTTCGCGGGCAGCCTCGTCGCCGTCGAGATCCCGGCGCTCGGGTTCGGACTCCTCCTGGTCGCCGCCACCTCGCTCTACTTCGACATGAACTCGCGCGCCTACCTGCTGCGCCGCGTGTTCTTCCGGCGCGCGTCCCAGAACGTCGTCTCCCCCGGCAACCGCCGCAACGCGCCCGCCCGTCTCGTGCTCACCGCCCACTACGACGCCGCCCGCTCCGGCATCGTCTACGGGGGCTTTGCCGCGCGGGCGCTGACACTCGCCCGGCGGATCCTCGGCGTCCCCGTGAGTCCCAGCCGCATCCTCTTCTGGTCGATCGCCGTGCTCGTCCCGATCGTCGGCCTGCGCATGGCCGAGGTCGACTCGGGCCTCGTCTCCGTCCTGCAGCTCCTCCCCACCCTCGCGATCCTCATCGCGCTCTTCGCCGCCGTCGACGTCGCGCTCTCCAAGGTCTCCCCCGGCGCCAACGACAACGCTTCCGGCGTTGCCGCCGTTCTCTCGCTCGCCGACGAGCTCAGGAGAGAGCCGGCGAAGAACCTCGACATCTGGGTGGTCCTCACAGGAGGCGGGGAGTCGAACCTGCAGGGCATGCACTCGTTCCTTCGCTCCCACAAGGACGAGCTCAGCCGGGAGCGCACCTACGTCCTGAACATCGACTCCGTCGGCGCCGGCGACGTGCGCTTCGTCACGGCCGAGGGCCCCGCCGTCACCTACGAGCTCACCTCACGCTTGACCGAGCTCGCAGCCGCGGTCGCCGAGGCCGACACCGAGGGCCGCTACCGTGCGAGCGGCCTGCGCCACGGCTTCGCCACCGACGCCCTCGCGGCCCGCCTGCGCCGGATCCCCGCGACCACCATCACCTGCCTCGAGCGGGGCGCGGTCGTCCCACCCCGCCGCCACTCGCTCGCCGACGTCCCGGCAGAGCTCGATGCCCGCGCCCTCACCGCCGCGCACGACTTCACGCTGGATCTGATCCGCCTGCTCGACCGCGCTCTGGCGCGCCGCGCGTCCTCCGAGAAGCGAGGCGAGAGGACCGCAGCGGCCGCACGTTGATAGAACGTAATACCTTGTGACCATCGAGTCAGCGGAGAGCAAGCGGGGAGAACTTCTCTGGGAGCCGAGCGCCGAGGCGATCGAGCGCTCGAACATGACGCGCTACATGCGCTGGGTCGAGGAGCGCCATGGCGTCGAGTTCGGCGGCGACTACCACGCGCTCTGGCAGTGGTCGGTCGACAACCTCGAGGACTTCTGGGCGTCGCTCGTCGAGTACTTCGAGGTCGTCTACGACGGTGACGCTTCGACCGTCCTCGCCGACGCCTCGATGCCCGGCGCCAAGTGGTTCCCGAACGTCTCCCTGAACTACGCCGAGCACATCTTCCGCGCTCGCGAGCGCGACCCGAACGAGGTCGCCGTCCGCCACCAGGCCGAGGGCGGCGAGCTGGGCGAGATCACGTGGGGCGAGCTCGAGCAGCGCGTCGCCGCCTTCGCCGCGGGCCTGCGCAAGCTCGGCGTCGGGCGCGGTGATCGCGTCGTCGCCTACTTCCCCAACTCACCCGGCGCCCTCATCGGCTTCCTCGCCGCCTCGTCCATCGGCGCGATCTGGTCGTCCTGCTCGCCGGACTTCGGCGTGCGCAGCGTCGTCGACCGCTTCGCGCAGATCGAGCCGAAGGTCCTGATCGCCGTCGACGGCTACTCCTACGGCGGCAAGCAGTTCGACCGCATGGACGTCGTCGCCGAGCTCGAGCGCTCGATGCCGACGCTCGAGCACACCGTCCTCGCCCCGTACCTCGACCCGGACGCCGACCCCGGCAAGCTCGCGAAGGGGATCCGCTGGCGCGAGGTCGAGGAAAGCGGTGCGGGCGCGGAGCTCGCCTTCGAGCGGGTCCCCTTCGACCACCCGCTCTGGGTCCTCTACTCGTCCGGGACCACCGGTCTGCCCAAGGCGATCGTCCAGGGGCACGGCGGCATCCTGCTCGAGCAGCTCAAGAAGTCGTTCCTCCACCTGGACGCCCAACCCGGCGACCGGGTCTTCTGGTTCACGACGACCGGGTGGATGATGTGGAACTTCCTCGTCGGCGTCCTGCTCACCGACGCCTCGATCATCCTCTACGACGGCAACCCCGGGTACCCGGACATGTCGGTCCTCTGGCAGCTCGCCGACGAGACCGGGATGACCTGCTTCGGCACCTCGGCGGCGTACGTGTCCGCCTGCATGAAGGCCGAGGTCGAGCCGGGCGCGGGCCGCGACCTCTCCGCCCTGCGCGCGGTCGGCTCCACCGGCTCCCCGCTCGCGCCCGAGGGCTTTCAGTGGATCTACGACCACGTGGGCGCCGACACTTGGCTCTTCTCCACCTCGGGCGGCACCGACGTGTGCACGGCCTTCGTCGGCGGCGTCCCGATCCTCCCCGTCTACCGCGGCGAGCTCCAGGCGCGCTCGCTCGGTGCCGCGATCGAGGCCTGGGACGAGGACGGCAAGCCCGTCATCGACGAGGTCGGCGAGCTCGTTATCACCAAGCCCATGCCCTCGATGCCCCTCTACCTGTGGGGCGACGAGGACGGCTCGCGCTACCGCTCCTCCTACTTCGAGATGTTCCCCGGGACCTGGCGCCACGGTGACTGGATCGAGATCACCTCGCGCGGCACAGCGGTCATCTACGGGCGCTCGGACTCGACGATCAACCGCGGCGGGATCCGCATGGGCACGTCCGAGATCTACCGCGCGGTCTCCTCGGTGGACGAAGTCATCGACGCCCTCGTAGTCGACATCCCGAAGCCGGGCACGGAGGGCTGGATGCCGCTCTTCGTCGTCCTGCGCGAGGGCGCCGAGCTCACCGACGAGCTCAAGAAGGAGATCGCCAAGCGCATCCGCGAGCAATGCTCGCCGCGCCACGTCCCGGACGAGGTCTACGCGATCAAGGAGGTCCCGCGCACCCTCTCCGGCAAGGTCCTCGAGGTCCCGGTGAAGCGGATCCTCACCGGCACCCCGGTCGAGAAGGCCGCGTCGAAGGACTCCCTCGCGAACCCCGCCGCGCTCGACTACTTCGTCGAGCTCGCGCAGCAGCTCTAGCGCGGGCGCAAGCCGAGGCCGGCCGCCTGCTCGCGCGCTCGGGCGACGATCTCGTCCTCGCCTTCCACCACGCCGCCGCGCATCAGCACCCGGCCCGCGACCACGGTCGTGTCGACGACCGAGCCCGAAGCGGCGTAGACGAGGCCGGCGTCGAGCTCGCCCATCGAGAGCTCGTGCCCGTCCGCCCGCACGAGGAGGAAGTCCGCCGGCGTGCCCACCTCGAGCCCGCGCCCGCCGAGGAGCTCCGAGCGCCGCCCCGTCGCGATCTCGAGCACCTCTCCCGCGCTCACCGCGGCCGGATCCCGCGCCTCGTTCTTCTGCAGGAGCGCGAACGTCTTCGCGTCGGAGAGCAGGTCGAGGGAGTTGTTCGAGCCCGGGCCGTCGGTCCCCAGGCCGACGGAAACTCCGAGCTCGCGCGCGTCGCGATACGGGAACACCCGGCCCACGGCGAGCTTCAGGTTCGCGGTCGGATTGATGGCCACGGTCGCGCCGCGCTCCGCGATCAGCTCGAGCTCGTCGCGGTCGAGCCAGCACCCGTGCGCGAGGATCGTGCGCGGCCCGAGCAGCCCGGCCCGGTCGAGGTAGAACGCCGGACGCACGCCGTGCGCCTCGAGGCAGTTCGTCACCTCCTCCTCCGTCTCGGAGAGGTGAATCTGGATCGAGATCTCGCGCTCCGCGGCGCGCTCGGCCACCCACCGCAGCGACTTCTCGCTGACGGAGTAGAGCGCGTGCGGGGCGAAGCCCGGCCGCGCGAGCTCGTTGCCCGCGGACTCGATCCGTTCGAGGATGCGCTCCGCGTCGCCGCAGGCGCGCTCGGACTTCGCCGGGTCCGCGTCGTCGATCAGCGGCGCGGCCGTGACGGCGCGGATGCCCGCGTCCTCGACCGCTCGCGCCACGGCATCGGCGTGCCAGTACATGTCCCAGAAGCACGTGGTCCCGGTGCGGATCATCTCGACGCACGCAAGCCGCGTCCCCCAGTACACGTCGTCGTCGGAGAGGCGCTTCTCGACCGGCCAGATGTGCTCGGTGAGCCACTCCATCAGCGGCAGGTCGTCCGCGTAGCCGCGGAAGAGGGTCATCGCCGCGTGCGTGTGCGCGTTGACCAACCCGGGCACGAGCGCCAACCCGGCGCCGTCGATCACCTCGTCGCCGTCGCGCGGGCCCACGTCGGCCCCCAGCTCGGCGATAACGCCGTCATCGCAACGCAGCCCCACCACCTCTCCGCCGAGGGTCGCCCCCTTCACAAAAAGCGCCATGCGCCGAAACCTATTCGCTCGCAAGCAGCGGCAACACGCGCGCGAGCAGGGCGACGAGCTCCTCCCGCGTCCGCTCGCGGTTGGCGGTGATCTCCGCGAGCGTCAGCTCGCTCTCCCTCACGCCATTCGCCAGGTTGTCGACGACGCAGAGCGTCGCGTAGCGGATCCCCAGCTCCCCGGCGACGACGCACTCCGACGCCGCCGTCATCCCGATCACGTCCGCGTGCCGGGCGATCAGGCGGATCTCGGCGGGCGTCTCCAGGCGCGGGCCGGTCGCCTGCCAGTACACGCCGCGCTCCACGACCTGCGCGCCGGCGTCGGCCAGCGCATCGAGGACTGTCCGGCGCCACTCGCGGTCGAACCCGGGCACGCGGTGCGCCTCGGGGCCCTCGAGGGCGGTCAGCGGCGGGGCATCGAGCGCGATGAAGTCGTCGGGGACGACGAGGGTTCCCGGCGCGAGCTCCTCGCGCAGGCCGCCAACGGAACTGATCGCCAAGGCCCGATCGCACCCGGCAGCGACGAGCGCTCGCATGTTCGCGACGTGGTCGATGCGGTGCGGGAGCACGTAGGCGGACGCCTCCCCGTGGCGCTGGAGGACCTCCCACTCCCCGTCCGGAACCCCCGCCTCGCGCAGGGTGCTGCCGGCGATCAGCGCGAGTCGCCCCATCGCTCAGTCGATGAGGCGGGTGGTCATCCGCCACACCGCCACCCGCCACATCACGAACGCGAACGCGGCGAGCGCGAGCAGGCGCAGGATGTCCGTCGGCTCGAGCCCGAACGCCGTGTGGCGGACGAGCTCGACGAGTTGGTACAGCGGGTTCGCGTTCGCTGCCACCTGCACGCCTTCGGGCAGCCGGTCGATCGGGAAGAACGTCCCGGCGACGAGGAAGAGCGGGGTGACGAGCAGCGTCGTCACGTAGTTGAACTGGTCGATCTTCGAAACCGTCCCGGCCATCGCGATCCCGAAAGCCGCGAAGCCGAGCGCCGTGACGAAGCAGAAGATCGGGACGAGCAGCATCGCCGGGGTCGGGTCGAGGCCGAACAGGAACGAGACGAGCAGCGGGAAGCACCCGTAGAACCCGGCGCGCAGGCCGATCCACAGCATCTCGGCCGTCACCAGCTCCTCCACGTCGACCGGCGCGGCGAGAATCGCGTCGTAGGTGTTCTGGAAGCGGTGTTTGACGAACGTCCCGAACATCGCCGGCAGGGCGCTCGAGAAGATCACCGCGGTCGCCACCATGCCGGTCCCGACGAACTCCTCGTAATCGAGCCCGTCGATCGGGTCGACGATCGTCGCGCCGAGCCCGAGCCCGAACGCGAGCAGGTAGATCGTCGGCTCGAGCACGCTCGAGAACGTCGTCGCCCGCCAGAACGTGCGGAAGTTCGCCAGCTCGCGGCTCATCACACCGGCGAGCGCCGCAGGCTCGATCCGCCGCATCCGCCGCCGCCCGGCGCGTGCGCCCAGGCCCGTCACTCCGCCTCCTCCCCGGTGAGCATCACGAAGACGTCCTCGAGCGAGGCCGCCCGGCGCACGGCGCCCTCGGGGACGAGCCCGTCCTGGGCCTTCTCCGCGCCGACGATCGCGATCGCGGGCCCGGCCGGGCGCACCCGCAGGCCCGCCGCCTCGACTTGGCTGCGCACCTCGGCGAGCCGCTCGGGCGGCCCGTACACCTCGGCCGTCTCGGCGCCCGCGTGCCGGGTGATGAGCTCGGAGGGCTTGCCGCGGGCGACCACCTTGCCGTGGGTCATCACCGCCACCTCGTCGGCGAGCCGCTCCGCCTCCTCGATGTAGTGGGTGGACATCAGGATCGTCGCCCCGCGCGTGCGCAGCCCGTCGATCAGGCTCCACAGCTCGGTGCGGATCTGCGGATCGAGGCCGACGGTCGGCTCGTCGAGCAGCACGAGCTTCGGGTCGTGGACGAGCCCGCGCGCGAGCAGCAGCCTGCGGCGCATCCCGCCCGAGAGCTCGTCGACCGCGTCCTTGCGCCGCTCGCGCAGCCGCGCGATGTCCAGGGCCCGGTCGACGGCACCCGCCACGTCCCTCACCCGGTAGAGGCGGGCGAACACCGCGAGGTTGTCCTCGACGGTCACGTCCACGTCGAGGTTGTCGAGCTGGGGCACCACGCCCATCCGGGCCCGCGCTTCCTTCGACTCCCGCGGCAGCTCGTAGCCCAACACCCTCAGCTCGCCCTCGTCCGCGATCGCCTGGCCCGTCAACAGCCGCATCGTCGTCGACTTGCCGGCCCCGTTCGGGCCGAGCAGGCCCAGGCAGATTCCGGAGGGAACCTCCAGGTCGAGCCCGTCGACCGCCCTGATCGCTCCGAACGTCTTGACGACGTTCCGCAGCTCGATCGCGCTCACGCGGGCGTGATCGGGTTGCGGCGCTCGGAGAAGTCCCGGCGCTTCGACTCGGCCATCGCGAAGCGCCGGACGAGCTCGGCCCGCAGGTCGTCGGGCTCGATGATCGCGTCGACCACCAACTCGGAGGCCAGGTGGAGGATGTCGATGTCGGCCGCGTACTCCTCGCGCTTCTCGGTGACGAACCGCTCGCGCTCGGCCTCGTCATCGATCTTCTGGATCTGGTTGTAGAAGACGGCGTTGACCGCCGCCTCGGGGCCCATCACCGCGATCGAGGCACCCGGGAGCGCGATGCAGGCGTCCGGCTCGAACGCCGGCCCTGCCATCGCATACAGGCCGGCGCCGTACGCCTTGCGGACGATCACGGACAGCTTCGGCACGGTCGCCTCGGAGACGGCCGAGATCATCTTCGCGCCGTGGCGGATGATCCCCTGGCGCTCCACCGCCGTGCCGATCATGAACCCCGGCACGTCCGCGAGGAAGAGGAGCGGGATGTTGAACGCGTTGCAGGTGTTGATGAAGCGCGCCGCCTTGTCGGCGGAGTCGACGAAGAGCACGCCGCCCTTCTGCCGCGGCTGGTTCGCGACGATGCCGATCACCCGGCCCTCGAGGCGCGCGTAGCCCACGACGAGCTCCTTCGCCCACCGGGCGTGCACCTCGCAGAACGAGTCCGCGTCGCAGAGCGCGTTGATCAGGTCCTTGATGTCGAAGGGGGTCTTCTCGTCCTCCGGGACGATCTCGGAGAGGCGGCCCTCGCCGGGCTCGGCGGGCGGCGCGGCAGGCGGCTGCTCGCGCCAGTTGCTCGGCATGTAGGAGAGGTAGCGCTGGGCGAGGTCGATGGCCTCCTCGTCGGTCTTCACGAGGAAGTGACCACAGCCGGAGACGCCGGTGTGCATCCGGGCGCCGCCCATCTCCTCGAGCGAGACCTTCTCCCCGACGACCATCTCCGCCATCCGCGGGGAGCCCAGGTACATCGAGGCGTTGCCGTCGCGCATGATCACGACGTCGCAGAACGCCGGGATGTAGGCGCCGCCCGCCG
>ERZ777003.2728-NODE-2728-length-19369-cov-7.089417_pt1 | contig 19369 bp, 17 predicted proteins | sample MGYA00374956_ERZ777003 | MGnify/ENA primary metagenome ERZ777003 (study PRJEB29302, sample SAMN06268252) | bioreactor metagenome | isolation source: Joint BioEnergy Institute, California, USA | place: USA:Joint BioEnergy Institute, California, USA | collected... | reverse complement strand
GCGGCCCGGGACTGTCAAGCGGAGAGGCCGGCGCAGCGCGGCGGATGGGCACAGGGCGCAGCGGAACCCTGCTTTACCGTGCTGCGCGCCCTGGCTAGCATCCGCGCCATTGCTTGCGGAACTGGCGCCGGCCGCGGCGCTCCGGCCGGGAGCCGTCACGGCCACCCGACCGTCCATCCGGCCGGACATCCTGGGAACGGAACTCGAATGAGCACGATCAACGAGCCCGGCGTGGGCACGGACCTCGCCGAAGAGCACCGCATGGTCCGGGACCTGGTGGTCCGGTTCGTCGAGCGCGACCTGATGCCGCTCGAGCCCGCCGTGCTGGCGCGCGAGGCGAAGGGCGAGCGCTACGCACTGACGCCGGAGGAAGAGGCGCCGCTGCTCGCCAAGTGCAAGGAGCTCGGCCTCTGGGGCCTCGACGTGCCGGAGGAGTTCGGCGGCGCCGACCTGCCGCTGCCCGCGCTGATGGCGATCGAGGAGGAGATGGGCCGCACCATCACGCCCTTCATCTTCCCGCCCGACAGCCCGAACCTGCACATGCTGCTCGCCGTGGCGAACGAGGAGCAGCGCGAGAAGTACCTCCGCCCCTACGCCACCGGCGAGGCACGCTCCTGCATCGCCATCTCCGAGCCCGGCGCCGGCGGCGACCCGGCGGGGATGACGACGCGCGCGGTGAAGGACGGCTCCGACTGGGTCATCAACGGGCGCAAGATCTGGGTCAGCGGCGTGCCGCGCGCCGATTTCGTCATCGTCATGGCCCGCACCGGCGAGGGCAAGCGCGAGGAGGGCGTGACCGCCTTCATCGTCGAGCGCGGCCAGCCCGGCTTCATCATCGAGCGCGAGATCCCGATGATCGGCGGCCGGCGCACCTACGAGCTGGTCTTCGAGAATTGCCGCGTGCCCGAGAGCCGCGTGCTCGGCGAGCTGGGCAAGGGCTACGCCCCGATGCAGCTCCGCCTCAACGTCCGCCGGCTGCAGATGGGGGCGCGCTGCATCGGCATCGCCCGCCGTGCGCTCGCCATGATGTGCGAGCACGCGAAGCAGCGCGTCACCTTCGGCGTGAAGCTCGCCGACCGCCAGGCGATCCAGTGGTGGATCGCGGACGCGGCGACGCGCATCCACATCTGCCGCCTGATGGTGCGCGACGCCGCCGCCAAGCTCGGCGCCGGCGCCGACGTGCGCAACGAAGCCTCGATGATCAAGGTGTTCGGCACCGAGATGGCGCAGAGCGTGGTGGACAACGCCATGCAGTGCTTCGGCGCGATGGGCATGACGAAGGAACTGCCGCTGCAGCTCTTCGCCCAGCAGGTGCGCGTGATGCGGATCTACGAGGGGCCGTCCGAGGTGCACCGCATGGCGATCGCCCGGCGCGTGCTGAAGGCGCATGGCTGAGGCGGTGGCGGCGAGCGCGGGCGGGCCTGCCGAGGGCCCGCTCGCCGGCATCCGGGTGGTGGACCTCACCTCCGTCGTGCTCGGTCCGCTGGCGACGCAGATCCTCGGCGACTATGGCGCCGACGTGATCAAGGTCGAGGCGCCGCAGGGCGGCGACATCATCCGCAGCAACGGCGTGTCGCTGAACCGCGGCATGGGCTCGATCTACCTCGCGCTCAACCGCAACAAGCGCTCCCTCGCGCTCGATCTGAAGCAGCCGGAGGGGGCGGCGGTGCTGCGCCGGCTGATCGAGACGGCGGACGTGCTGGTGCACAACATGCGCCCCAAGGCGATCGCCCGGCTCGGCTTCGCCTACGAGGCCTGCGCCGCGATCAACCCGCGCCTGATCTACTGCGCCGCGACCGGCTATGGGGAGGACGGCCCCTACGCCGGGCGGCCGGCCTTCGACGACGTGATCCAGGCCGGCTGCGGCCTCGCCGCGCTGATCAGCGAGGGGCGCGAGCGGCCGGACTACGTGCCGAGCCTCATCGCCGACAAGACCACCGGCATGGCGGTGGTCAACGCCGTGCTCGCGGCCCTGTTCTACCGGGAGCGCTCCGGCCGCGGGCAGTATGTCGAGGTGCCGATGCTCGAGACCATGACCGCCTTCGTGCTCGCCGAGCACATGGGCGGCCTGACCTTCGAGCCTGCCCCGGCGCCGGCCGGCTACAAGCGCATCACTTCCGGTGGGCGGCGGCCGATGCCGACGGCGGACGGCTTCATCGCGCTGCTGCCCTATACGGCGGACCATTGGCTCTCCTTCTTCCGCGCCGTCGGACGCGAGGACGTGGCGGAGCGCCTCGGCGTCGCCGACCGGCACTCACGCAACGCCAACATCCAGGAGATCTACCGCGAGCTCGCCGCCATCACGGTGCAGCGCCGCTCCGCGGAATGGCTCGCGCTGTGCGAGGAGCTGGACATACCGGCGACCGCCATCTCCGCGCTCGACGACCTGCCGGAACACCCGCACCTGAAGGCGGTCGGCATGTTCGAGCGATCGGTGCACCCGAGCGAGGGGCCGATCCGCCAGCTCCGCCCACCGACCCGCTTCCGGGAGACGCCGGTGCGCATCCGCCTCCCCGCGCCGCGCCTCGGTGAGCACACCGCGCCGATCTTGCGCGAACTGGGCTACGCCGAGGACGAAATCACCCGCCTCGCCACCAGCGGCGTGGTGCGCCAGGCGGAGCCACCGCCGGGCGGGTGAACGATGCGAAGCGGCGGCGGGCGCGTGGTATGGCCGCCGCCGCCGCACGCGCGCTTCAGATCTTCAGTCCGTAGCCAAGCGCAAGAACCAGGAAAACGCATACGGCGATGAAAAGCCCGATCCAGGGAAGATCGGGGCCGCGCTGGCTCTCGGAGCCTTCTGCCATTGTGTTACTCCTCCCTATCTCGCACCGCCCTCTGCGGGGGCGGTTGCGGCCTTTCCGGCGGTTCCAGGGTCAAGAAGACCGCGGGAAATTGCAATGCCGATGTGAGGGCGCCGCGGCGGCCGTTGGTCACCGCGCCGCCGGTCCATCCGGGGGATGAGCCGGGAGGTGGCTTCCGGCCGTCGCCCTGACGGGCGAAGCTGCCTCTTCGCCCGGCGGCCCCTGGTTCACCCCGCCGGGCCGGAGGGCGAGGCGCATGACACATTTGGATGACCCGGCGCTCTGGCAGCGGGACGCGACCGCCCTCTCCGCGCTGATCGGGCGCGGCGCGCTCTCGCCGGAGACGCTGCTCGAACACTTCCTCGACCGCATCGCGCGGCTGGAACCCCACCTCAACGCCTTCGCCCACCTGGATGCCGAGGGCGCGCGCGCCGCGGCGGCTGAGGCAGGGCGGCGTGCGCGCGAGGGCCGTCGACTCGGCCCGCTCGACGGCATCCCGGTCACGGTGAAGGACAACCTGTTCGTCCGGGGCATGCCGGCCCGCTGGGGCAGCCTGCTGTTCCGTGACTTCGCGCCGGAGCAGGACGACATCTGCGTCGAGCGGCTGCGCGCGGCGGGCGCGGTCCTGCTTGGCAAGACCACGACGCCGGAATTCGCCCTCTCGGGCCGCACCGTAAGCCGGATCGGCGGCATCACGCGCAACCCCTGGAATCCGGCGCTGACGCCGGGCGGTTCCTCGGGCGGCGCGGCGGCCTCGGTTGCCGCCGGGATGGCGCCGCTCGCGATCGGCACGGATGCGGGCGGCTCGACGCGCCTGCCGGCGGGCTATACGGGCCTCTACGGGCTGCGGCCCTCCACCGGGCGGATCGCGCGCCGCCACGGCTTCCCACCGATGGCGCTCGATTTCCAGGTGATCGGCCCGATGGCGCGCAGCCTGCGCGACCTCGAACTGCTCTACGACGTGCTGGCCGGGCCGGATCCGCGCGACCCTGCCTCGCTGCGCCTGCCGCCACCCGCGCTCGCCGCGGAACCGGCGCGGCACTTTCGCATCGGCTGGTTCGACGCGATCGGCGAGGAGGCATCCGATCCGGAGGTGGCCGAGACCCTGCGCGAGGCGGTCGGCCTGCTGGCCAGCGCCGGCGGATGCACGGTGGAGGAGATCGCCCCGCCCTTCGACCTGGCCGCGCTGCGCGGAATCTGGAGCACCCTGACTGCGGCCGGCGCGGCCCGCGTGGTGCGCCGCTTCGGCGACCGCTGGCAGGCCGAGGCGACCCCGTTCATCCTAGCCCTGGCGCAGCGCGGCCTCGCTCTCTCCGCCGCCGACCTGGTGGACGCGCTCGACCGGCTCCCCGCCTTCCGCGCGGAGGTGTCGGCGCGCGCCTGGGCGGAGCTGGACGCGATCGTCACCCCCTGCGCGCCGGCGCCAGCCTGGCGCGCCGAGGAGGAGCACCCGGCCCGGATCGGCGGGCGGCCGGGCAGCGCGCTGACCCAGGGCATGTTCGGAGGCTGGGTGAACGCCATCGGCGCCGCGGCGCTCGCCCTGCCCGGACGGCCGCATCCGGATGGACGGCCGATCGGCGTGCAGATCATTGCTCCCTGCGGCGGCGAGACCGTGGTGTTCGAGATCGCGCGCCGGCTGGATCGCGCCGCCGCCACCGATCGGGAGCGCCGCTGGCCGGCCATGGCGTTCCTCGACGCCTGACGGCGCGGCGGATGGGCCGCAGTCACGATCGGGGTAACGATGACCGGGCCGCGCGGCTCCCGCCTTGCCGGCGGCGTTTCCAGTCGGCAGGCTTCGTCCATGTCTGCCAAGCCGCACTTCATCCGCCGCATCCCGGAAGGCGACGACCGCGAACGCCTGACCTGCGCCGATTGCGGCTTCATCGCCTACGAGAACCCCAAGGTGGTGGTCGGCAGCGTCGTCGCTGCCGAGGATGGACGTGTGCTGCTGTGCCGCCGCGCGATCGAGCCGCGCGCCGGGTTCTGGACCCTGCCGGCAGGTTATCTCGAGATGGGCGAGACCGCACCCGAGGGCGCGAAGCGCGAGGCCTGGGAGGAAGCCCGGGCACGGATCGCGCTCGACGGCGTCCTCGCCGTGTATTCGATCGCGCGGATCGGCCAGGTCCAGGTGATCTTCCGCGCGCGCTTCGCTGAGCCGGGCTTCGCGCCGGGGCCCGAGAGCCTCGAGGCGCGGCTTTTCGCTTGGGAGGAGATCCCATGGGAGCAGATCGCCTTCCCCTCCGTGCACTGGGCGCTGCGGGCCTGGCGCGCGGCGGCGACGGGGCCGCTGCCGGCGGCGGCGCTGAACCCGGACGAGTCGGCGGACATCCCGGCCTCCACGATGCCCGGCCTCTGACCGAGGCGCGCGCGAGGCCGCGCCGGGGGTGGGGACGGGCGTTGCTGGCCGGGCTGGCCGCGTCCGGCGCGACGGTCGCGGCGGGAGGCTGCGTGCAGGACACCTCGCACGCGGCGCCCCCGGCGGTGGCCGGTGCCGCAACGCCAACTTCGGCGGCGCCCGCATCCTCAGCGCGGGCGGCGGCCGCACCGCCTCGGTCGCAACCGGCCAGTCGGCTGCCAGCAGCGCGCATGGCGGCGCCCGCCTTGCCACAGCCTCCTCCGCCGCCACCGCCTTCGCCCGCGCCCCGCGCGGAGCGCGCGCCTGTCCCCAATCGCGACCTGGAGGCGCCGCGCGGCCCTCAGGTCGCGGAGCGGCCCCGCTTCGACCCGACCCTCATCGCGCCACGCAGCACGACACGCGGCGGGAGCTTCGAGGGCGACGAGTTCCAGCGCCAGCGGGACTGGCTGTTCGAGCAGCCCGCCCCGGGGGCGACGCTGCGGATCCCCTTCTCCTACTGACCTCCCCGCCGCGGCGGGCACAGGGAGGGGCCGGCGCTCAGGGCGCTTGGAGGAGCGTGAGCAGGCCCTTGATCAACTGCGTCGGCGTCGGCGGGCAGCCGCGGATGTGCAGGTCCACCGGCACGACCGCGGAGACGCCGCCGACACAGGCATAGCTGCCGGCGAACAGCCCGCCGTCGATCGCGCAGTCGCCGACCGCGACGACCCATTTCGGGTCGGGCGTGGCGCGCCAGGTGCGCTCCAGCGCCTCGCGCATGTTCTTCGTCACGGGGCCGGTGACGAACAGCACGTCGGCGTGTCGCGGGCTGGCGACGAAATGCACGCCGAAGCGCTCGAGGTCGTGGAAGGCGTTGTTGAGGGCGTGGATCTCCAGCTCGCACCCGTTGCAGGAGCCGGCGTCCACCTCGCGGATCGCGAGGCTGCGGCCCAGGCGCTGACGCGCGGCGGCGTCGAGCTTCCGGCCGAGCTCGGCGAGCTCGGGGTCGTCGAGCGGCGGCGGGCGCTCGGTGGCGGGACGGCGGAGGAGGCCCTCGAGGAAGGTCTTGCGCATCGGCATCGGTCCCTCCTCAGAGATCGTGGCCCGAGTAGGAGCAGTTGAAGGATTTGTTGCAGAGCGGGAAGTCGGCGATGATGTTGTCCTCGATCGCCGCCTCCAGCAGCGGCCACTGGAACCAGGAGGGGTCGCGCAGGTGGCAGCGCGCGATGCGCCCCTCCGCATCGAGGCGCAGCCAGACGAACACGTCGCCGCGGAAAGCCTCGGCCAGCGCCATGCCCTCGCGCGTCTCGCCGGTGGCCGGGGAGAGCGGGACGCGCACCGGGCCGTCCGGGAGCGTGTCGAGGATCTGGGCGACGAGGGCGAGGCTCTGCTCGATCTCGCGGATGCGGATCCAGACGCGGGCGTTGACGTCGCCCTCCTCCAACACGGGCACCTCGAAGCGGAGCGAGTCGTAGGGCGGATAGCCGCCGAGCGCGCGGCGGGAATCGAAGGCGCGGCCGGCGGCGCGGCCGACATGGCCGCCGGCGCCGAAGCGGCGCGCGAGCTCGGGCTTCACGATGCCCGTCGTCACCGTGCGGTCGAGCAGCGAGGCGGTGTTGTCGTAGAGATTGACGAGCGGCGGGAAGCGCTTGCCGATCTCGGCGAGGAGGGCGCGCAGCGCAGCGACGCCCTGGGCATCCAGGTCGCAGGCGACGCCGCCGGGCACGACGCGGTCCATCATCAGCCGGTGGCCGAAGCAGGCCATGGCGGTGCGCAGCACCCGCTCGCGCAGCATCGCGCAATGGGCGAGCATCAGGACGAAGGAGGCGTCGTTGCAGATCGCGCCGAAATCGCCGAGGTGGTTGGCGAGGCGTTCGAGCTCGGCCATCAGCGCACGCAACCAGACGGCGCGGGGCGGCGGCTCAAGGCCGAGCGCGGCCTCGACGGCGCGAGCGAAGGCGATGCCGTAGGCGACGGTGGAATCGCCAGAGGTGCGGGCGGCGAGGCGCGCGGCGCGGTCGAGATCGGCCCCCCGCATCAGGCTCTCGGTGCCCTTGTGGACGTAGCCGAGGCGCTCCTCCAAGCGGACGACCGTCTCGCCGTCGCAGGTGAAGCGGAAATGGCCGGGCTCGATGATGCCGGCGTGGACGGGGCCGACCGGCACCTCGTGCAGATCCTCGCCCTCGACGGGGAGGAAGGGATAGGCCGACGACTCCTCCTGCCCCGGGCGCGGGACAGCGGAAAGCGGTGCGGCGACGCCCCAGCGTCCGTGATCGAGCCAGGGGCGCGTATCCGGCAGGCCAACCGGGTCGAGGCCGAACAGGTCGCGCATCGTGCGTTCGAGCCGGATCGCCGCCGCGTGCACGCGGCCGACCGAGGGGAAACGCCCGTCCGGGCAGGCGAGGCTGAGCACCTCGATGCCGGGGGAGGCCGAGGCGCCCTCGTCGAGGATCGCCATGTGCACGCAATCGGGCTCGCCCCACAGGGCGAGGAGAGTGCCCTGCCCCGCGGCCAGCCGCTCCGCGGCGCGCTCCCAGCCGGCCATGTCCACCATGCGGCGCGGCCAGGGGCGGTGATGGGTGACGGTGCCTGTCATCGCGTGCGCCTCCGCCCTACCCCAGCAGCCGCGCCACGTTCTGGAACCAGGCGACGAGGCCCGGCGGCAGGTAGAGTCCGGCGACGAGCACCAGCGCGAGATGGGCGAAGATCGGCAGGGTCGAGGCCTGGACCGGACCCGTGCGCCCCACCGGCTCGCCGAAGGCGAGGCTGGTGACGCGCAGCAGCAGCGCGCCGAAGCCGATCAGCACGCCGAAGACCAGGACCAGCGCGAGCAGCGGCTCGCGGGCGAAGGTCGAGCTGACCACCAGGAACTCGCTCATGAACACGCCGAAGGGCGGCAGGCCCGCGATCGCCGCGACGCCGGCGACGAGCGACCAGCCGAGCACCGGGTGGGTCTCCGTCAGGCCCCTGATCTCGGCCATGCGCTGGGTGCCCTTGACCTGCGCGATGTGGCCGACGGTGAAGAAGATCGCGGACTTCGTCAGGCTGTGCATCGTCATGTGCAGCAGCCCCGCGAAATTGCCGAGCGGCCCCGCCATGCCGAAGGCGAAGACGATGATCCCCATGTGCTCGATGGAGGAGTAGGCGAACATCCGTTTGATGTCGCGCCGCCGGTAGAGCATGAAGGCCGCGAAGACGAGCGAGACGAGCCCGAGCGTCACCATCAGCGGCCCGGGCGCGATCGCGCCGGGATGCGCCGCGAGCAGCATCTTGAAGCGCAGCAGCGCGTAGAGCGCGACGTTGAGCAGCAGGCCCGAGAGCACGGCCGAGATCGGCGTCGGACCCTCTGCATGCGCGTCGGGCAGCCAGGCGTGCAGCGGCGCGAGGCCCACCTTTGTGCCGTAGCCGAGCAGAAGGAAGACGAAGGCGAGGTTGAGCAGCGCCGGGTCGAATTCCGCCGCGCGGCCGATCAGGATGGTCCAGACCATCGCGTCCGCCCCCTCCCCGATCACCGGGTGGGCGGCGAGATAGACGAGGATGGTGCCGAACAGCGCCAGCGCGATGCCGACGCTGCCGAGGATGAAGTACTTCCAGGCCGCCTCCAGCGCCTCATGCGTGCGGTAGATGCCGACCATGAGGACGGTGGTGAGCGTGGCGAGCTCCACCGCGACCCAGATCAGGCCGATGTTGTTCGCGACCAGCGCGAGGTTCATCCCGAACATCATCAGCTGGTACATCGCGTGGTAGAAGCGGAGATAGCCGCGCGTGAGGCGGCCGACCTCCAGCTCGTGGCCGATGTAGCTCGCGCTGAAGACGCTGGTGGTGAAGCCGACCAGGGTGTTGAGCAGGATGAAGACGACGTTGAGGTCGTCCACGAAGAGCAGCGGCCCCGCCTCCGGCCGGTGGAACAGGAGCTGCACCGCGGCGAGCAGCGAGAGGGCGCTGGCGACGACGTTGATCCGCGCCGAGAGGCGGTAGCCCGGCAGCAGCGCGAGCAGCCCCGCCGCGACGAGCGGCACCAGGAGGACGGCGGCCTCAGGGGAAACGGGGGTGCCGATCACCGGCGCTCTCCCCGGAAGCGGTCGAGCGCCTGGACGTCCACCGTGTCGAACCGTTCGCGGATGCGGAAGAGGAAGATGCCGATCACGATGAGGGCGATCAGGATCGAGAAGGCGACGCTGATCTCGACCACCAGCGGCATGCCCTGGGCGCCGGTGGCGGCGAGCACGATGCCGTTCTCGAGCGACAGGAAGCCGACCACCTGGCTGACCGCGTTGCGCCGCGTCACCATCAGCAGCAGCCCGATCAGCACGACCGAGAGGGCGAGGGCGATGTCCTCGCGCGCCACGGGATCGACGCCGGCCGTGGCGGGGAGCATCACCGCCATGGAGAGGGCGACGAGGCCGATGCCGGCGAGCATGGAAAGGCCGATGCCCGTCACCGTCTCGATCTCCCGGTGGATGCCGAGCATGACGATCATGCGGCGCAGCGCCATCGGCACGACGATCGCCTTGAACACCAGGGCGATGGCGGCGGTGATGTAGAGGTGCGGCAGGCCCTGGATGTGCGCCTGCCAGGCGACGGAGAGGGCGAGCACCACGGCGTGCAGCGCCAGCACGTTGACCAGGGCGCCGAGGCGGCGCTGGTAGAGCATGACGAAGCTCAGCAGCACCAGCGAGCCGGCGAGGGTGTGGGCGATGTCGAAGTAGAGCTTCGGCATCTCAGAAGCTCCCCGAGATGAAGAGCAGGAGCGTCGCGAGGAGCCCGAGCATCAGCGCCCCGCCAAGGAAGCCGGGCACGCGGAAGACCCGCATCTTGGCGATCGAGGTCTCGAACATCGCGAGGAGCACCCCGCCGGCGGCGAGCTTGAGCAGCCACAGCCCGGCGCCGATGGCGTAGGCGACCAGGCCGCCGCCGTTCTGCGCGAGCCCGAAGGGGAAGAAGATGCAGGCGATGAGCGAGAGGTGGAAGACCAGCTTCACCCAGGCCGCGGCCTCGATCATCGCGAGGTGCCGGCCGGAGTATTCGAGCACCATCGCTTCGTGCACCATGGTGAGCTCGAGGTGGGTGGACGGGTTGTCCACCGGGATGCGGGCATTCTCCGCGATCGCGACGATCACCAGCGCGACCAGGGCGAAGGCGAGGGAGACGCGCAGCCCCACATCCTCCGACGCCATGAAGGCGGCGATATGGGAAAGCTGGGTCGAGCCCGCGATCAGCGCGATCGTGAAGACGATCATGATCGTCGCCGGCTCGGCGAGCGAGGCGATCAGCGATTCGCGGCTCGCGCCGATGCCGCCGAAGCTGGTGCCGATGTCGAGCGCGGCGAGGCCGAGGAGGAACCGCGCCGTGGCGAGCAGCGCGATGATCGCGATCAGGTCGCCGGTCCAGCTGAACAGCAGGCCGGTGGCGAAGGTCGGCACCAGGGCCGCGGCAACCCAGGTGGCCGTGAAGACCAGGTAGGGCGCGACGCGGAACAGCCAGGACGCGTTCTCGGCCAGCACCACCTCCTGGCGGAGCAGCCGGCGGAGATCCCGGTAGGGCTGCAGCAATGGCGGGCCGCGCCGGCGCTGCAGCCGCGCCTTCACCTTGCGCACCAGGCCGGTGAGCAGCGGCGCCACCAGCAGCACGAGGAACATCTGTGCCGCCTGCGCGGCCAAAGAGCCGATCAGGACCACAGGCCGAGCCCCAGCAGCAGCAGGACGAGGGAGAGGAAGACAAAGACGAGGTAGCGCCGGATGGTGAGGAACTGCAGGTGGTTGAGCACCTCCGTCGCGCGCCCGACGGCGCGGCCGATCGGGAGGTAGAGGAACTCCCACACCAGGTCCTGGCGCTGCCGGACGATGCGTGCCGGCGCGACGGAGCCGGGCAGCGGCATCTCCACATGCTCGCGCGAGCGGAAGACGACGGGGCCGAAGACGCGCCGCAGCGGCTGGGAGAGGCTCGTGCCCGTGTACTGCATGGAGGGCGAGAGGTTGGGGAAGCCGCAGTCCCAGGGCGGGGCGCGGCGCAGCGCGCGCGAGGCGAAGCGGTGGATCGCCGCCGCCGCCATCATCGCGGAGGCGACGATGAACAGGAACACCAGCACGCCGTTATAGGAGCTGCGGCTGTCGGCGATCGGCACGATCGAGAGCCAGGCCTGGCCAAGCTGGGCCGGCATGCGCGCACCGACTAGGCCCTCGGTCACCGGTGCCAGGGCGTCAATCACCAAACCAGGGAACAGGCCGAACAGCACGCACAGCGCGGCGCAGCCCAGCATGGCGGCGCTGGAGAAGCGGTCGGTCTCCACGGCCTCCGCCGCGGCGGCCGTGCGCGGGCGGCCGAGCCAGGCGATGCCGTAGGCGCGCACGAAGCAGGAGGCGGCGAGCGCGGCGGCGAGGGCGAGCAGCATCCCCACCGTGGGGATGAGGAATTTCAGCCCCCATTGCGGCAGGTCGGGGCTCACCAGGATGGCCTGGAAGGCGAGCCATTCCGAGACGAAGCCGTTGAGCGGCGGCAGCGCCGCTGCGGCCATGGCGGCGACCAGGACGGCGGCCGAGGAAACGGGCATCCGGTGGATCAGCCCGCCGAGCCGCTCGATGTTGCGCTCGCCATGGGTGGCGGTGAGGACCGCGCCGGCGCCGTAGAACAGCGCGCTCTTGAACAGGGTGTGGTTGAAGGCGTGGAACAGGGCGGCGGTGAGGGCGAGCGCCGCGGCCGCGCGATAGCCGCTGGCCTCGAAGGCGAGGGCCAGGCCGAGGCCGATGAACACGATGCCGATGTTCTCGATGGTGCTGTAGGCGAGCAGCCGCTTCAGGTCGCGCTCCATCAGGGCATGCAGCACGCCAAGGGCCGCCGTGCTGCCGCCAAGGGTCAGGATCGGGATGCTCCACCACCACTCGGGCTGGCCGACCAGGTCGAAAACGATGCGGATGAAGGCATAGACCGCGACCTTGGTCATCACGCCGCTCATCAGCGCCGAGACGTGGCTCGGCGCCGCTGGATGGGCGAGCGGCAGCCAGACATGCAGCGGCACGAGCCCGGCCTTGGAGCCGGCGCCGAGGATGGCGAGCGTCAGCACCAGGGCGGAGGTGAGCGGCGTACGCTCGGCGCCGCGCATCTCGGCAAAGGCGTAGTGGCCCTCCGGCCCGGCGAGCAGGCCAAAGGCGAGCAGCAGGGCGAGCGTGCCGAAGCTCGCCATGACGATGTAGAGGTAGCCCGCGCGGGCGTTCTCCTCCGGACGGGGCTCGGCGAGCACCAACGCCCAGGAGGCGAGCGACATCAGCTCCCAGCAGAGCAGGAAGGCGTAGGCGTCGTCGGCCAGCGGCACCAGCAGCATGCCGGCGAGGAACACCGGGTAGAAGGGCAGCACGCGCATCGGCGCCTCGGCGTGCTGGCCGTAGCCGAGGGCGTAGAAGCTGGCACCGGCCGCGCCGAGGGTGACGAGCACGAGGAAGGCGGCCGACAGCGCATCGAGGCGGAAATGCGCGCCGAGCCAGGGCAGGCCGAGCGGCACCGTCAGCCCGGCCGTGACGCCGCCGAGCAGCGCGGCGAGGGCGAGGACGAAGGCGAGCGCCGAGACGGCAAGGCAGCCGCCATACACCAGGGTGGTCGCGACGGCGCCGCCCGCAACGCCGCGACGACCGCCGCCGTAGCCGAGCACGGCAAGCACCGACACGGCGAGCAGCGCCACGGCGCAGAGGAGCAGCGCGGTCAGCATCGGCACGGCGAGCTTGCCATCGGACGATCAGCCTTCCTTGAGGCGCACGCCCCGGCCACCGCCGGGGCTCACCGCGCCCTCTGCGATCAGCAGGACGCCGGCGGCGTCCAGCGCGGCGACGAGCTTCATCAGCGAGTCCACATTGCCGCGGATCACGCCCTCGCTCGCCTCCATGCGCTGGATCGTCGGCAGCGACAGGCCCGAGAGCTCGGCGAGGCGCCGCTGATCCATGCCGAGCAAGGCGCGGGCTGCACGCATCTGCGCCGCGGTGATCATGGGCGGAAGGACATGCGGAGCTTGAGGGTTGCTGCCTGACGACACGAGGCTAGCGCGTGGCTTTCGCGGCCTCAAGTGGCAGAATTGATGTTTCATACATTTCTTCTGAGGTTCTCCGCGGCATTCACCTCCTGTCCCTCCTGTGGCCGACGGCGATTGCCGGGAGAGCCCCTCGGGAGCGCGCCGGAAGATCACAGGGGCGCCGTCGCCTTGCCAAAGACGGCCCGGAGGGCTGCACCCAGCCACGCCCCGGGCATCCTGCCTGCGCAGCGCGGACCAAGGACCGCTTGCACCCACCGGCCGGACGCCACACCTGTTGCGCATGCCGATCGCCTTGTTGCCGGACAGGGGAGTCGTGGAGGTCGCGGGCGAGGATCGCGTCGCCTTCCTCCAGGGCCTGGTGTCCAACGACGTCACGCTCGCCGCGCCGGGCCGCGCGGTCTGGGCCGCGTTGCTCACGCCGCAGGGCAAGTGGCTGGCGGACTTCTTCATCCTCGATGCGGGGGACGGGCGGCTGCTGCTCGATTGCGAGCGGGCGCAGGCGGCCATGTTGGTGCAGCGGCTCGGGCGATACCGCCTGCGCTCGCGCGTCACCCTGCGCGACGCCAGTGAGGAATTCGCCGTGCTGGCCGGCTGGGGCACAAACGCGCCACCACCTGATACGGCGCTCATGGCGCCCGATCCGCGGCTGCCGGAGGCGGGCTGGCGGTTGCTCGCGCCGGCCGGCTCCGCGCCGCCGCTGCCGCCCGATGCCGCGTGGGAGGACTGGGATCGCCACCGGCTGACGCTTGGCCTGCCGGACGGCTCGCGCGACCTCGAGCCGGAGAAGACGGTGCTGCTCGAGGCCGGGTTCGACGAGCTCAACGGCGTCTCCTGGACCAAGGGCTGCTACATGGGGCAGGAGCTGACGGCGCGCACCCGATACCGCGGCCTGGTGAAGCGGCGCCTGGTGCCGGTGGCGATCGAGGGACCGCTTCCCGCGCGCGGAACCCCCATCCTCGCGTCGCCCGACGGCCCGGAGCGGGGGGAGATGCGCTCCGGGCGCGGGGATCGCGGCCTCGCGCTGCTGCGCCTGGAGGCGATCGAGCAGGGCGGCAAGGAGGGACTGCCCTGCGGTGCGGCGCGGCTCACGCCGCAGGTTCCCGCCTGGATGCGCCTCCCGTCGCGCGATGCAGCCTGACCGGCGGGCGGAGCGGCGCCACCCGATGCGGACTCCCGCGGCGGACGCACGCGCCGCAGCCGCTCCGCGCCGCGAGGCCGTGCCGTGACCACGCCGCCGAGGGACGCGGAGGACCACGGCCCCGGGGTCAAGGTGCCGCCGCCCGTGATCGTCGGCGGGCTGTTGCTCATCGCCTGGCTGTTGCGGCTCCCCCCCCCCGGTGCCGCTGACCCCGCCGCTGCCGGTCGCCGGGCTGGTCGTTATGGGGCTCGGCGTCGCGCTGAGCGCCTGGGCGCTGGGGCTGATGCTGCGCGCGCGGACCGACCCGCGGCCCGATCGCCCGGACAGCGTGCTGATCGAGACCGGGCCGTTCCGCTTCAGTCGTAATCCGGGCTATCTGGGCCTTCTGGTCTTCAGCGCGGGCCTCGCGCTTCGCTGGGGGAGCCTGTGGGGGTGGCTCGCGGTCGTCCTGGCCTTCGTGCTGCTCGACCGCCTCGTGGTCACCCGCGAGGAGCGTTACCTTCGCCGGCGCTTCGGCGCAGCCTACGATGCCTATGTGACGCGGGTGCGCCGCTGGATGTGAGAGGGACGCCGCCGCAGCCGGCGCACGGGCCTACCCGTTCACCACCGTGCCGCCGTTCGGGTGCAGCACCTGGCCGCTCATGTAGCTGCTGTCCTGTTCGCTCGCGAGGAAGATGTAGCAGGGCGCGACCTCGTCCGGCTGGCCGGCGCGGCCCATCCCGGAATTCGCGCCGTGGCGCGCGGTGTGCTGCTCGTCGAAGCTGGCGGGGATCAGCGGCGTCCAGATCGGTCCGGGCGCGACGCCGTTGACGCGGATCTTCTTCTGCTCCCAGAGCGCCTCGCTGAGGCTGCGGGTGAAGGCGACGATCGCGCCCTTGGTGGAGGCGTAGTCGATGAGCGCGGGGTTGCCCTTGTAGGCGGTGACGGAGGTGGTGTTGATGATCGCGCCGCCCTCCGGCATGTGCGGCAGCGCCGCCTTCGCCATCCAGAAATAGGCGAAGATGTTGGTACGGAAGGTGCGCTCGACCTGGGCGGGGTCGATCGCCTCGAACGTCTTCTCGATGTGCTGCTCGGCGGCGTTGTTGACCAGGATGTCGATGCGGCCGCCGAGGAAGTCCGACGCCTGCCGCACGGCGCGCTCGCAATGGCCGAAATCGCCGACATCGCCGGGGATCGCGAGGCACCGGCGGCCGGCGGCCTCCACAAGGCGCTTCGTCTCCTCCGCGTCCTCGTGCTCATCGAGGTAGAGGATGACGACGTCCGCCCCCTCCTTGGCGAAGCCGATGGCGACGGCGCGGCCGATTCCGGAATCGCCGCCGGTGACGACGGCGCGCCGCCCCTGGAGCTTGCCGGCCGCCTTGTAGCTCTCCATGCGATCGCGCGGCTGTGGGCGCATCTCCGTCTCGCGCCCGGCCTGGCGGGCCTGGCGCTGCGGCGGGAACTGCTGTTGGCTGTCGGACATGGCGGGGCCTTTCGCGGCGGGACGCGGCTGACCGTCGCTGAACGGACGGCTTCCGCTGCGGTTGCGGGGAGAAGCCGGGCCGATTGCCCGCGCCTTTTGACCCTCGTCCGGCCTGGGTGACGGCGACAGCCGTGTCGGCGGCGACCCGGGAGACCTGCTGATCGGCAACAAGGGTGACGGCACCCGCGCCGGCTTCGGCGGCGCGGAACGGTTCGCCGTCCGCGCCGATCAGCCCGGCCAGGACCTCATCACCGACTTCGACACGACGCAGGACCAGGTCGTGCAGGTCAACGTCGCGGAGGACTGCGACCCGCCCTCCAACCTGACCGCCGCCGCCGCCTCCGGCACGCTACCCAGCCTCGGCGAGGACCACTCGGCGCTGTTCCTCGGCCGCCTCGTCACCGAGTTCAGCGCCGAGGACTTCGTCCTCGCCTGACCGGCGGCGGCGATCAGGCCGTGCGGTCCACGCCTCCGCCGTAGAGCGCCGCCTGCGCCGCCGCGAGCCGCGCCACCGGCACGCGGTATGGCGAGCAGGAGACGTAGTCGAGCCCGACCTCCTCGCAGAACCGGATCGAGGCCGGATCGCCCCCGTGCTCGCCGCAGATGCCGAGCTTGAGGTCGGACTTCACGCCCCGTCCCTTCTCGCTGGCGATGCGCACCAGGGCGCCGACGCCCTCCGGGTCCAGGCTGACGAAGGGATCCTTCGGCAGGATGCCCTTCTCGACATAGAGGGGCAGGAACTTGCCGGCGTCGTCCCGCGACAGGCCGAAGGTGGTCTGGGTCAGGTCGTTGGTGCCGAAGGAGAAGAAGTCCGCGACCCCGGCGATGGCATCGGCGGTCAGCGCCGCGCGCGGCAGCTCGATCATCGTGCCGACGCTGTAGGCGATGTGATAGCCCTGCTCGGCGAAGACCTCCTGCGCGACCTTGTCCACCAGGGCGCGGGTGATCTCCAGCTCGCGCCGCGTCGCGACCAGCGGGATCATGATCTCCGGCAGCGGGGCCTTGTGCGTCTCCTTGCCGATCTGCACCGCGGCCTCGAAGATCGCGCGGGCCTGCATCTCGTAGATCTCCGGGAAGGTGATGCCGAGGCGGCAGCCGCGGTGGCCGAGCATCGGGTTCGCCTCGGAGAGCTCGGCCAGGCGCCGGCGCATCCGCTCGACGTCGGTACCGAGGGCGGCGGCGACCTCCTCGATCTCGTGCTCGCCGTGCGGGAGGAACTCGTGCAGCGGCGGGTCGAGCAGGCGGATCGTGACCGGCAGGCCCGCCATGATGCGGAACAGGTCCACGAAGTCCCGGCGCTGGAACGGGAGCAGGCGGGCGAGTGCGTCGCGGCGGCCGCCCTCGCTCTCCGCCATGATCATCTGACGGACGGCGCCGATGCGCTCGGGGTCGAAGAACATGTGCTCGGTGCGGCAGAGGCCGATGCCCTCGGCGCCGAATTTGCGCGCGGTCTCGGCGTCAGCCGGCGTCTCGGCATTGGCGCGCACGCGCAGGCGCCGGACCTTGTCGGCCCACTCCATCAGCGTCGCGAAGTCGCCGGAAAGCTGCGGCTCGATCATCGGCACGCTGCCGATGAAGACCTCGCCGGTGCTGCCGTCGAGCGTGATCGTGTCGCCCGCCTGCACCACCTGGCCGCCCGACATCATGGTCTGCGCGTTGTAGTCCACGGTGATGCCGCCGGCGCCGGCGACGCAGGGGCGGCCCATGCCGCGCGCGACGACCGCGGCGTGGCTCGTCATGCCGCCGCGCGTCGTCAGGATTCCCTTGGCGGCGTGCATGCCGTGGATGTCCTCGGGCGAGGTCTCGATGCGCACGAGGATGACGCTCTCGCCCTTCTGCGCGCGCGCCTCCGCCTCGTCGGCCGAGAACACGACGACGCCGCAAGCCGCGCCCGGCGAGGCGGGCAGGCCCTTGGCGAGCAGCGTGCGCGGTGCCTTCGGGTCGAGGGTGGGATGGAGGAGCTGGTCGAGTGCGCCCGGGTTCACGCGGCCGACCGCCTCGCGCTCATCAATCAGTCCCTCGCGCGCCATGTCCACGGCGATCTTGAGGCTGGCGGCGGCGGTGCGCTTGCCGTTGCGCGTCTGCAGCATGTAGAGCTTGCCGCGCTGGACCGTGAACTCGATGTCCTGCATGTCGCGGTAGTGGCGCTCGAGCGTCTCGCGCACGCGCATCAGTTCGGCGAAGGCGCCCGGCATCGCCTCCTCCATGCTGCGCTCGCCGGGCTTGGCGCGCGCCTTGAGGATCGGCTGCGGCGTGCGGATGCCGGCGACGACGTCCTCGCCCTGGGCGTTGATGAGGTACTCGCCGTAGAAGACGTTCTCGCCCGTGGAGGGATCGCGGGTGAAGCAGACGCCGGTGGCGCAGTCATCGCCCATGTTGCCGAAGACCATCGCCTGCACGTTGACGGCGGTGCCCCATTCCTCCGGGATGTCGTGCAGCCGGCGATAGGTGATGGCGCGCTGGTTCATCCAGGAGCCGAACACCGCACCGATCGCGCCCCAGAGCTGGGCCTCGGGGTCCTGCGGGAAGGGCCGGCCGGTGACCTCCTGCACCATGTCCTTGTAGCCGGTGGCGACGCGGTGCCAGTCCTGCGCGTCGAGCTCGGTGTCCTCCACCACGCCCTTGTCGAGCTTGACGTGCTCGATGATCTCCTCGAAGCGGTGATGCTCCACGCCGAGCACGACGGAGCCGTACATCTGGATGAAGCGGCGGTAGCTGTCCCAGGCGAAGCGGGGATCGCCGGAGTTCTGGGCCAGGCCGTCCACCGTGGCGTCGTTCAGGCCAAGGTTGAGCACCGTGTCCATCATGCCGGGCATGGAGACGCGCGCGCCGGAGCGGACGGAGACGAGGAGCGGCTTCCCGTGGTCGCCGAAGCGGGCGCCGACGGCCTCCTCGACGCGGCGCAGCGCCGCCTCGACCTGGGGGCGCAGGTCGTCGGGGTGGCGGCGGTCGTGCGCGTAGTAGTAGGTGCAGACCTCGGTGGTGATGGTGAAGCCGGGCGGGACGGGCAGGCCGATGGAGGCCATCTCGGCGAGGTTGGCGCCCTTGCCGCCGAGGAGGTCGCGCATGTCCGCGCGGCCCTCGTTGTGGCCGGCACCGAAGCTGTACACCCACTTGGTCATCGAGGTTCCCCTCTCCGTGTGCGGGACGATCCGCGTGCGGCGCGCGCGGCGCCGCGCGAGCGGTCCGGCCCGGTCAGCCTTCGACCTTCGAGAAATCGGCCACGGCGTCCATCACGGCGCGCAGCCTTGCGAGCAAACGCAGGCGGTTGCGGCGCAGTTCCGGCGCCGGATCGTTGACCGTGACGCGGTCGAAGAAGGCGTCCACCGGGCCACGCAGCGCTGCAAGGGCGTCCATCGCGCGCTCGAAGTCCCCGGCCGCGAGGTCGAGCTCGGCGCGGTCGGCCGCGGTCTCGAGCGCCGCCGCGAGGGCTTCTTCCTCGGGGGCCTTGAGGAGGTGGCGCTCGTAGCCCGTGTCGTAGGCGTGGCCGTCCTTGCGCTCCTCGATGCGGAGGATGTTGGCGGCGCGGCGGTGGGCGGTGAGCAGGTTGGCTCCGTCCTCGGTCGCGAGGAAGGCGCGGACGGCCTCGGCGCGGCGGAGGAGGCGGTTGATATCGTCG
>ERZ777003.2726-NODE-2726-length-19383-cov-11.006726_pt1 | contig 19383 bp, 14 predicted proteins | sample MGYA00374956_ERZ777003 | MGnify/ENA primary metagenome ERZ777003 (study PRJEB29302, sample SAMN06268252) | bioreactor metagenome | isolation source: Joint BioEnergy Institute, California, USA | place: USA:Joint BioEnergy Institute, California, USA | collected... | reverse complement strand
AGGCGCGCGTCGAGCCGCGCGCCCGCCGCGGCGGCGATCGCGGCCCCCGCGACGGCGATCGCGACGAGGCCGGCGACGCGCGCGACCGCGTTGTTGACGCCGGAGGCGACGCCGGCGTGGGCGGCGCCGGCCGCCGACAGCACCGCCGCGGTCAGCGGCGCGACCGCGACCGCGAGCCCGAGGCCGAAGACGAGCGCCCCCGGCAGCACGTCGGCGACGTAGGCCGGGTCGGCGTCGATGCGCAGGAGCAGCAGCAGCCCGACGCCGGCGAGCAGGCCGCCGCCGCCCATGAAGCGGCGCGGTCCGTGGCGGTCGGCGAGCGCGCCGAAGCGGCGCGAGAGCGCGAACAGCAGCAGCGTCGTCGGCAGCAGCGCCGTGCCGGCCGCCAGCGGCGACCAGCCGCCGACCTGCTGGAGGAATACGACGACGAACAGCGTCGCGACGTTGAGCCCCGCGTAGAGCGCGAACGTGGCGAGGTTGCCGACGGCGAAGTTGCGCGCCGCGAACAGCGACAGCGGCAGCATCGGCGCCGGGCAGCGGCGCTCGCGCCGCACGAACGCCGCCAGCAGGAGCGCCCCGCCGACGAGGCCGCCGACGACGAGGCCGTCGCCCCACCCGCGCTGCGGCTGCTCGGTCAGCGCGAGCACCGGGCCGGCGAGCCCGAGCCCGCACAGCGCCGCGCCCGGCCAGTCGATCCGCTGCGCGCGGCGGCCGCCGGCCGGCGCGGCGCGCAGCAGCCACAGCGTCAGCGCGACCGGCGCGAGGTTGACGGCGAAGATCCAGCGCCACGACGCGACCTCCAGCAGCAGGCCGCCGCCGAGCGGCCCGACGACGGTCGCGATCCCCGTCCACGCCGTCCAGGTGCCGATCGCCGCGCCCCGCTCGCGCGGCGGGAACGCGTCCATGATGAGCGCGAGCGTGCCCGGCACGAGCAGCGCGCCGGCGACGCCCTGCAGCGCCCGCGCGCCGACGAGCGCGGCCGTCCCCGGCGCGAGCGCGCACGCGAGCGAGCCGGCGCCGAAGCCGGCGACGCCCCACGCGAGCACCCGCCGGCGGCCGAGCAGGTCGCCGAGCGAGCCGCCGACGAGGATCAGCGACCCGAGCGTGAGCAGGTAGGCCTCGACGATCCACTGCTGGCCGGCCAGGCCGGCGTCGAGGTCGGCCGCGATCGCCGGCAGCGCGACGGTCACGATCGTCCCGTCGAGAAAGACGACGCCCGAGCCGAGGATGCACGCCGCCAGCGTCCGCCGCTTGGCGGCGGCGTCCGCCATCAGGCGCCTCCGGTCCGCGCGCGGCGCGTCATCGCGTCACATGGTGGCGCATGCCGACCCGGAAGCGAAACCATCCCCGCCGGGCGTCGTTACGAGCTCTGCATGGAGGCACCGCCACCGCACACGCGCGCCGCCGGCTTCGTCGACCTGCACATGCACCTGCTGCCGGGCGTCGACGACGGCCCGCCCGACCTCGCCGCGACGGTCGAGCTCGCGCGGCTCGCGGTCGCCGACGGGATCGTCTGCGCGACGACGACCCCGCACGTCGGCTCGGTCGCGGTCGAGGAGATCCCGGCGCGCGTGGCGGAGGTCAACGCGGCGCTGCGCGCCGCCGGCGTCGAGCTCGAGGTGCAGGCCGGCGGCGAGATCGCGGCGCGGGGCGTCGGGCAGCTGTCCGACGCGCAGCTGGAGACGATCGCGCACGGCCCGCCGGACGCCCGCTGGGTCCTGCTCGAGGCGCCGCTCGACGGCGCCGTCGGCGCGCTCCACCGCGGCGCCGACCAGCTGCGCGCCCGCGGCTTCGGCGTCGTGCTCGCCCACCCCGAGCGGTGCGCGCCCCTGTTCGACGACGACATGCGCGCGCTGCGGCGCGAGCTCGAGCTCGGCGCCGTCGCGCAGGTCAGCTCCTCGTCGGTCGTCGGCCTCCACGGCCCCCGCCCGCGCCGCAACGCGGTGCGGCTGCTGACCGGCCGCCACGCCGGCGTGATCGCCACCGACGCCCACGGCGCGCGCCGGCCGCCGTCGCTGACGGCGGCGACGCGCGCGGCGTTCCGGCTCGGGCTGCCCGAGCGCGAGGTGCTCGCGCTCGTCGGCGACCGGCCGCGGGCGCTGCTGCGCGACGGGCTGCGGCCCGGCCCGCCGGCGCGGCGCCCGCGCCGCCTGGGCCGCGAGCGCGGCGCCGATCCCGAGCAGCGCCCACGTCATCGGGTCCTCGAGGAAGGCGGCGTAGACGAGCGTGTGGACGACGAGCGCGACGAACGCGGCCGCGACGGCGGCGCGCGCCGGCGAGGCCCCGGCGCCCCGCAGCAGCCGCGCCAGCGCCGCCGCCAGCAGCGCGAGGTAGGCGGCCAGCCCGATCGCGCCCTGCTCGGCGGCGACGGTGATCGGGATCGTGTGGGAGGCGACCGCCGCGTCGCCGTCGGCGGGCGCGCGGTGGCGGGCCGCGTAGGCGCGCTCGAAGGCGCCGGCGCCGTGGCCGGCCAGCGGCGCGTCGAGGAACAGCCGCCCGCCGCCCTCGACGAGCCCGGCGCGGCCGCTCGTGGCGGCGTCGAGGTTCCCGAGGTCGACGCCGACGGCGCCGGGCGCGACGAGCACGAGCGCGACCCCGAGCGCGAGCACGCCGGCGACCGGCGCGGCCGTCCGCCGCCAGCCCCACTGGAGCACCGCGAGCGTCGCCAGCCCGGCCAGCAGCGCGACGTAGCTCGACTGCGACAGCGTCAGCACCAGGCCGGCCCACAGCGCCGCGAGCACCGCCGCGCCGGCCCACACCCGCCGCGCCTGCGCGGTGCGCAGCAGCAGCGCCGCGACCGCGAGCATCGCGACGACGAGGAAGCGGCCGTAGATGTTGGGGTCGAAGAAGACCGAGTTGGTGCGGAAGTACGTGTGCAGCTCGTTGGCCGCGATCAGCTTCGGGTTGAGGAAGACGTGCCTCGTCGCGTACTCGACGTAGCCGACCGCGCAGAAGGCGAGCGCGAGGCCGACGAGCACGGCGAAGCAGGCCCGCAGCAGCCGCGCGCTCCAGGTGATCTGCGCCAGCAGCACGAACAGGAGCGCGAAGGGGACGTAGAAGAAGGCGAGCTGCTGCAGCGCGCGGTCGAAGTCGGCCGAGTAGGTCGCCTGCACGCCGTAGAGGACGACGGACAGCGCCAGCAGCCGCTCCAGCCAGCCGGGCGCCCAGGCGCCGTCGTCCGCCGGCTCGGGCGCCTCCGGGTCGGCCGCCAGCGCCGGCACGACGAACGCGAGCGCGCCCGCCGCGATCACGAGGTAGAGCGGCACGAGCAGGTTCGCGGTCTCGCCGCCGACCTCGATCGGGATCCGGAACGGCAGCGCGACGACGGCGAGCACCGGCAGCAGCAGCGGCCGGCGCGCCATCGCGACCGCGAGCAGCGCGACGACGGCGAGCGCGGCGACGGCGGCGCCGCCGGCCGGCAGCGGGTGGTCGCGCACGACCCGCATCTGCGGGGAGTACCAGATGTCGGCGACGAGCAGCACCGGCGCCAGCAGCAGCGCGCCGCTCATCGCCAGCGCCCGCGTCCGGCGGCGGCGCGCGACGAGCGCGAGCGCGACGAGCAGGACGGCGGCGACGGCGCCGGCCTCGGGCACCGGGCCCGCCAGCGCGTGGGGGACCGCGAGCATGGGCGCCGAGTGTAAAGGGCGCGCAGGGCGCCTCCATGCGCCGAGGATGCGGGAGTCGGGCCCCGCGATCCTCTAGCCTGTTGCCGGCATGCGTCCACGCGCCCACACGGCCCACGCGCTCGCGCCTGCCCTGATCCTCGCCAGCCTCCTCTTCGCATGCGGCAGCGAGGGCACCCGCGTCGGCGGCGGCAACGACGGGCCGCAGCGCGGCGAGGGCGGCGGCGTCGTGGTCGCCTACGACCCGCGCGACGAGTCGCTCGGCTGCTTCCGCGCCAAGGGCGTCGAGGCGGTCAAGGACCCGCGCTACGACACGCGCATCAACATCCTGCCGGCGACCTCCGGCGCCTTCGTCGAGTTCACCGGCTCGCTGCAGGATGCGCTGAGCCGCTCGCTGCGCGACACCGACGACGCCGCCGGGGCGGAGGCGATCGGGCCGGCGCTGTTCACGGTCGGCGACCTCAGCGACGAGGACGCCGAGAAGATCGAGGACTGCCTCGACGCACGGGGCGTCAGGTACGGATGACCCCGACGCGCAAGCGCATCCTGCTCGGCGTCCTGTGGCTCGTCCCGATCGCGTGCGTCGCGTGGTGGGCGACGAGGCAGGAGGCGCCGAGGCTGCCGACGAGCGCGAGCGGGATCCTCGCGCTCGTCGCCGCGCTCGGCCTCTACGCCGTCGCGACGCTCATGCGCGCCGAGCGCTGGGAGCGGATCCTGCGCCGCGCGCGGGTCGATGCCAGGCGCGCCGACGTCTACGCGCTGACGCCGATCGGCTACATGGGCAACAACGTGCTCCCCGCCCGCGGCGGCGAGCTGCTGCGCACCTTCCTGCTCGCCGCGCGCGCCCCGGGCGCGACCCGCCGCACCGTGCTCGGCACGATCCTGGCCGAGCGCGTGCTCGACGCGATCGCGCTCGGCGTGATCCTCGTCGTGCTCGCCTCGAGCCTGCTCGGCGACCTGCCGGCGCCGAACACGACCGTGCTCGCCGCCGGCGGCGGCCTGCTCGCGCTGCTGCTGCTCGCCGCGCTCGTCGCGGCGCTGCGCTTCCGCGAGCGGCTCGTCTTCGTGCTCGAGGCGCTGCTGCCGATGGTGCAGCCGATCAAGCAGCTGTGGAGCGGCCAGGGGATCGCGCTGCTCGTCGTCTCGCTCGCGATCTGGTGCGTCGAGGCGAGCGTCTACATCGCCGTCGGCCGCGCGCTCGACGTGCCCCTCTCGCTGCAGGACGGCCTCGCCGTCGTCGCCTTCACGAACGCGGCCGCGCTGATCCCCGCCGCGCCCGGCTACATCGGCACGTACGACGCGGCGGTCATCTTCGCCGTCAACGCCGTCACCGACGCGGCTCGCCGGGCCGCGCTGTCGTACCTGATCCTGCTGCGCTTCGTCCTCTTCGTGCCGATCACGGTCGTCGGCCTCGTGCTGCTGATCGTGCGCTACGGCGGGCTGGCGCGGGTGCGCGCCGCCCGCGCCGCGGCGCGCGAGGAGCAGCGCAAGGAGGCGGAGGCGGCCGCCGCCAAGGCCGAGGCGCACGCCGATCCGGCCGCCTCGACGATCTGACGCACCCCCGCCGCTTCCCCGCGATGTCCGCCCCCACCGCACCGATGAACGCGAGCGCGTCCCCTGCCTGGCTGGAGCGGCTGCGCGCGCGGCTGACGCCGGCCGCTCCGCCGACGCGCGTCACCGACGGCCGCGTCTACGGCCTGCTGGCCGCCGTCTCGGTCGCGATCGCGGCGCTGTCGCTGCTGTACCCCTCGACGCCGACGTACGACCCCTGGGCGTGGCTGGTCTGGGGGCGCGAGATCATCCACCTCGACCTGACGACGACCGGCGGGCCGTCGTGGAAGCCGCTGACGGTCATGTTCACGACCGTCTTCGCGCTCTTCGGCGACCTCGCGCCCGACCTGTGGCTCGTCGTCGCGCGCGCCGGCGCGGTGATGGCCGTGCTGATGGCGTTCCGGCTCGCGGCCCGCCTCACCGGCGGCTCGCGCGTGGCGCGGCTGACGGCCGGGACGATCGCGGCGATGGCGCTCATCATCAGCTCCTCGTTCGTGCGCAACATGACGCTCGGCAACTCGGAGGGGCTGCTCGTCGCGTTCACGCTGTGGGGGATCGAGCGCCACCTCGACGGCCGCTACCGCCAGGCGTTCGTGCTCGGCGTGCTCGCCGGCCTCCTGCGCCCGGAGGCGTGGCCGTTCCTCGCCCTCTACGGCCTCTGGCTGCTGCTGATCGACCGCGGCGCGCGCAAGCTCGTGCTCATCAGCGCCGTGCTCGTGCCGGCGCTGTGGCTGCTGCCGGAGTGGTGGGGGTCGGGCAACCTCTGGCGCGCCGCCGACCGCGCCCAGAGGCCGAACCCGAACAGCCCGGCGTTCGCCGACTTCCCCTTCTGGGAGGTGCTCAAGAGGACCTGGCCGCTCATGCTCACGCCGGTCAAGGCGGCGGCCGCCTTCGCGCTCGCGATCGCCGCCTGGCAGTGGCTGAGGCGGCGGCGCCAGGCGGCCGTGCTCGTCGTCGGCCTGCTCGCGGCCGCCTGGATCTGCGAGATCGCGCTCATGACCCAGGCCGGCTTCTCCGGCAACCCGCGCTACATCATCCTCGGCACGACGCTCGTCGCCGTCGTCGGCGGCGTCGGCTTCGGCCGCGCCGTCCAGCTCGCCAGCGACGTGGCGAGGCGGCTCGCCGACGGCCGGCGCGCGCTCGTCGTCGGCGCCGGCGCGCTCGCCTGCGCGCTGCTGCTCGCCGCCACCTGGCACTGGGCCGAGCCGAAGTTCCGCGGCTTCGGCAAGCTCGACACGGCGCTGCGCTACCAGGCGCAGCTGCGCTTCGACCTGGAGCAGGCGCTCGAGCGCGTCGGCGGCGCCGAGCGCTTCGCCGCCTGCGGCCAGGTCGCGACCGGCATGTACCAGGTGCCGATGGTCGCCTGGCACATCCGCAGGCACACGTACGACGTCGCGCTCGCCCCGCCGCCGGGCAGGGGCGCCGCCGTCGCCTCCCGCTCGACGCGCGCCGCGCCCTGGGCGCCGCCCGGCCCGTTCCCGGCCGGCTACGAGCTGCTCGTCATGCAGGGCACCACCCACCTGTACTCGACCTGTCCGCCGGGCGCCTGAGCCCGGGTAACCTGCTGCCTCCGATGGCCACCGCCGCTGCCCCCGCCTCCGCGCGCCCGCTCGGGCGCCGCGTCCCCGACGCCCTGCTCGCCGCGCTCGCGCTCGTCGTGCTCGTGGCGGCGTCCGCCTACGCCCGCACGCGCGCGATCTCCGGCTCGTTCTGGATGGACGAGGGGCTGTCGGTCGGGATCGCCTCGCACGCGCTGCTCGACATCCCCGGCGTGCTGAGGGAGGACGGCTCCCCGCCGCTCTACTACATGGGCCTCCACCTGTGGATGAAGGCCTTCGGCCGCGAGGAGACGGCCGTCCACTGGTTCTCGCTGCTGTTCTCGCTGCTGGCGATCCCGGGCGCGATGTGGGCCGGCTGGAGCCTGTGGGGCAAGCGCGCCGGCTACATCGGCGCGGTCCTGTGCGCCTTCAACCCGTTCCTCACCTCCTACGGGGAGGAGGCGCGGATGTACTCGCTGATGGCGCTGCTGGCGCTGCTGGCGACGGCCTGCTTCCTGCACGCGTTCGCCTACCGGCGGGGCCGCCGCTGGGCCGTCCTGTTCGGCGTGCTGCAGGCGCTCATGCTCTACACGCACGGCTGGGGGATCTTCTTCGGGATCGGCGCCTTCCTCGCGCTCGCGCTGATCTGGTGGCGCAGCGACGAGCGGCGGGCGCTCGCCGTCGACGGGCTGATCGGGTTCGCGATCCCCGCCGTCGCCTTCCTGCCGTGGGTGCCGACGCTCCTGTTCCAGACCGCCCACACCGGCGCGCCGTGGGGCAGGGCGCCGCGCTTCGGCGCGCCCGTCCAGATCTCGCGCGACCTGATGGGCGGCGACCGCGCCAGCATCGTGATGCTGCTCGTCGGCAGCTTCGGGCTCGTGACGATGTGGTCGGCGACGAGGGAGTGGCGGGACCCGCGGCGCTGGTCGGTCGTCGCGCTCGTGCTGATCCCCGTCGTCACGCTCGGGATCGCGTGGACGCTGTCGCAGATCACGCCGGCGTGGGCGTCGCGCTACTTCGCCGTCGCGCTCGCGCCGCTGCTGCTGCTGACCGCGCTCGGCTTCGCGAGGGCCCGCTGGCTCGGGCTCGCCGCGCTCGCCGTCCTCGTCGTCTTCTGGGCCAACCCCAAGCCGTACGTCGACGGCTACAAGTCGAGCGTGCGCGACATCGGCGCCGAGGTCGGCACGCAGCTGAGGCCGGGCGATCTCGTCGTCGTCGGCCAGCCCGAGCAGACGCCGCTGGCCTGGTACTACATGCCGGGCGGGCTGCGCTACGCGGACGCCGCCGGGCCGGTCGACGACCCGCGCCACATGGACTGGGTCGACGCGCTCGAGCGCTACGAGGCGGCCCAGCCCCGGGAGGTGCTGCCGCCCCTGCTTGATAGCCTGCGGCCCGGTCAGAAGGTGCTCTTCATGCGCCCGCTGACCGAGGGCGTGGAGAACTGGTCCGCCCCGTGGACCCAGCTGGCCCGGCGCCGCTCGGCCCAGTTCGGTGCCATCCTCCACGAGGCGGTCGAGAACGGGACGCTGCGCAAGCTCGCCGTCTCGCCGCGGTTCTACCGCGGGGCCTCGACGGTCGGCAACGTCGGGATCCTGTACGAGAAGGTCGGCGACCGGCCGGCCGCCCAACTGCCCTGACCCGGACGAGCACAGACGAACGGACATGACCGAGAACGAGACGAGATCCCCCGCCCGCGCCTCCGACGACCGCCGCCCGTACGTCGTGCTCGGCGGCGGCCCCGCCGGCCTGACGGCCGGCTACCTGCTCGCCAAGCGAGGGGAGCCGGTGATCGTCCTCGAGGCGACCGAGTACGTCGGCGGCATCGCCCGCACCGAGGTCCGCAGGGGCCCCGACGGCGCCGAGTACCGCTTCGACCTCGGCGGCCACCGCTTCTTCACGAAGGTCAGGGAGGTCGACGACCTCTGGCACGAGATCATGAGGGGCGAGTTCCTGCTGCGGCCGCGCCAGTCGCGCATCTACTGGAACCGCAAGTTCCTCGCGTACCCGCTGCAGGGCATGGACGTGATCCGCAAGCTCGGCCCGGTCGACCTGACCAAGGCGATGCTGTCCTACCTGTACGCGGCGATCCGCACGCGCGTGCGGCCGCGCAAGGAGGAGACGTTCGAGGAGTGGGTGTCCAACCGCTTCGGCCGGTGGCTGTTCACCCAGTTCTTCAAGACCTACACCGAGAAGGTGTGGGGCGTCTCGACGTCGGAGCTGCGCGCGGACTGGGCCGCCCAGCGGATCAAGGGCCTCTCGTTCTTCGCCGCCGCCAAGGCGGCCTTCCTCGGCAACAGGGGCAACAGGATCAGGTCGCTGATCGAGCAGTTCCACTACCCGAGGTACGGCCCCGGCCAGATGTGGGAGAGGATGAGGGCCGACATCGAGGCGCGCGGCGGCGAGGTCCGCCTCAACGCGCCGGTGACGAGGATCCTGCTGGAGGGCGACCGCGTCGTCGGCGTCGTCGCCGGCGGCGAGGAGATCCCCGCCAAGGCCGTCATCTCCTCGCTGCCGCTCAACACGACGACGAGGATCACCGACCCCGAGGCGCCGGCGGAGGTGCGCGACGCCGGCCGCGCGCTGCGCTACCGCGACTTCCTCACGGTCGCGCTCGTGATCGAGGACAGGGAGCCGTTCCCGGACACGTGGATCTACATCCACGAGCCGGGCGTGAAGGTCGGCCGGATCCAGAACTTCCGCTCGTGGAGCCCGTGGATGGTCCCCAACGAGCACGAGACCTCGCTCGGCCTCGAGTACTTCTGCTTCGAGGGCGACGACCTGTGGACCATGCCCGACGACCAGCTCGTCGAGCTCGCCAAGCGCGAGCTGGGCCAGATGGGCCTCGGCGACCCGGCGAAGGTGAAGTTCGGCTTCACCGTCCGCGTCCACAAGGCGTACCCGGTCTACGACGAGGAGTACGCGAGGAACCTCGAGGTCATCAAGGCGTGGCTGGCGAGGATGCCGAACCTCGTCCAGGTCGGCCGCAACGGCCTGCACCGCTACAACAACTCCGACCACTCGATGCTGACGGCGATGCGGGCGGTCGAGAACCTGCTCGACGGCGCCGACCACGACATCTGGGCCGTCAACGCCGAGCAGGAGTACCACGAGGAGGACCGCAGCGGAACGGTCGGCGGCGGCGACCGCAACGCGCCGAACCCGTACCCGTACAAGAGCGCGCCGCCCGAGAACGAGCGCGAGCGCGCCGCCAGGTCGGCGTCCTAGCGCGGCGCGGCGCCGCCGCGCCGGGTGACCGCCCGCGGACGCGAGCGCGCGGGGCGCCCTGCCGCGCTGCCGGGCGGCCCCGTGCTTCAGGCGGCGCCGAACAGGCGCCGCGCCTCGTCGCGGCTCAGCTCCCCCAGCGGCGGCGGGGCGGTCGCGTGGCGCGGCGGGGAGGCGCTCATCCGCACCGGGTTGCGCGCCACCCGCGTCGGCGGCCCGTCGCCGGCCAGCGGCGCCAGCTCGGCGATCGGCTCCAGCCCGAGCCGCTGCGCGAGCACGAACGCGCCGGCGATGTCGTTCACCTCGCCGGCCGGCACGCCCGCGTCGAGCAGCCGCTGCGCCCAGTCGGCCGCCGGCGCCGACGCGAGCAGCGCCTCCAGCCGCGCGCGCAGCTGGTCGCGCGCGCGGACGCGCGCCGGGTTGGTCGCGAAGCGCGCCTCGCGCGCGAGCTCCGGCGCGCCGAGCACCTCGCACAGCCGCTGGAACTGGCGGTCGTTGCCGACCGCGAGCACGAGCCGGGTCCCCCCGCCGGCGGCGAAGACCTCGTAGGGGGCGATGCTCGGGTGGGCGTTGCCCAGCCGCCTCGGCACGACCCCGGCGCCGGTGTACGCGCTCGCCTGGTTGACGAGCGCGGCCAGCAGCGAGGAGAGCAGGTCGACCTCGACCCGCTGGCCGGCGCCGGTGGCGGCGCGGTGGCGCAGCGCGGCGAGGATGCCCGTCGTCGCGAACAGGCCGCAGATGACGTCGACGAGCGCGACGCCGGCCTTCTGCGGCTCCTCCGGCGGCCCGGTGATCGACATGAGCCCGCCGACGGCCTGGACGAGCAGGTCGTAGCCGGGCATGCGCGCGCCGGCGCCGGTCGACCCGAACCCGGTGATCGTGCAGTAGACGAGGCCGGGGTTGGCGACCGCGAGCGTCGGGTAGTCGAGCCCGAGCCTCGCCATCACGCCGGGGCGGAAGTTCTCGACCACGACGTCGGCGCGCGCCGCCAGCTCGCGCGCGAGCGCGAGGTCGTCGGGGTCGGTCAGGTCGAGCGCGAGCGAGCGCTTGTTGCGGTTGACGGACAGGAAGTACGTCGCGGTGCCCGCCGGGTCGTGGGGCGGGCCCCACTGGCGCGTGTCGTCGCCGCTGCCGGGCCGCTCGACCTTGACGACGGTGGCGCCGTGGTCGGCGAGCAGCATCGTCGCGAGCGGGCCGGCGAGCACGCGCGAGAAGTCGAGCACGAGCACGTCGTCGAGGGCGCCGGGCATGATTAGATTTTATAAGAACGAGCCGACGGAGGACTGACGACGATGACCGCTTCGACGACCGCCCCGCCCCCGCTGCGCCCCCATGACTACCTCGCGATCGACCGCCTGCTCGACGACGAGGAGCGCCTCATCCGCGACACCGTGCGGCAGTTCGTCGCCGACGAGGTCGTCCCGCACGTCGGCGACTGGTTCGAGCGGGGGACGCTCCCGCGCGAGCTCGCCACGAGGCTCGGCGGCCTCAACCTGCTCGGCATGCACCTGACCGGCTACGGCTGCGCCGGCACGAGCGCCACCGCCTACGGCCTCGCGTGCATGGAGCTCGAGGCCGGCGACAGCGGCGTCCGCTCGCTCGTCTCGGTTCAGGGGTCGCTCGCGATGTTCGCGATCTGGAAGTGGGGCAGCGAGGAGCAGAAGCAGCGCTGGCTGCCGAGGATGGCCGCCGGCGAGGCGATCGGCTGCTTCGGCCTGACCGAGCCCGACGCCGGCTCGGACCCCGGCTCGATGCGCACGCGCGCCCGCCGCGACGGCGACGAGTGGGTCATCAGCGGCCAGAAGATGTGGATCACGAACGGCACGATCGCCGACGTCGCCGTCGTGTGGGCCAAGACCGAGGACGGCGTGCGCGGCTTCCTCGTCGAGCGGGGCACGCCCGGGTTCAGCGCGCCCGAGATCCACAAGAAGCTGTCGCTGCGCGCGAGCGTCACCTCCGAGCTCGTGCTCGACGAGGTGCGCGTGCCCGACCGCGCGCGGCTGCCGGAGGCGACGTCGCTGCGCGGCCCGCTCTCCTGCCTCAACGAGGCCCGCTACGGGATCGTCTGGGGCGCGGCCGGCGCCGCCCGCGCCTGCTTCGAGGCGGCGCTCGACTACGCCAGGACGCGGATCCAGTTCGGCAAGCCGATCGCGTCGTTCCAGCTGATCCAGGCGAGGCTCGCCGAGATGGCCGTCAAGGTCAACCAGGCGACGCTCCTGGCGCTCCACCTCGGCCGCATGAAGGACGCCGGCGCGCTGCGGCCCGAGCACATCAGCATGGGCAAGCTCGCGAACGTCAACGCCGCCCTGGAGGTCGCGCGCAGCGCCCGCCAGGTGCTCGGCGCCAACGGCGTCACGCTCGAGTACCCGGTCATGCGCCACATGGCCAACCTCGAGTCGGTCGTCACCTACGAGGGCACGGCCGACGTCCACGCGCTCGTGATCGGCCAGGCGCTCACCGGCATCTCGGCGTTCCGCTAGAAGAGGGCGCCGAGATGGCCGCCCGCACCTCCCAGGAGCACGCTGTCGCCTGGCTGCGCCAGGCGATCGTCGCGCGCGAGCTGCGCCCCGGCCAGCGCGTGACCCAGGAGGAGGTCGCCGCGCGCATCGGCGTCAGCGTCGTGCCGGTGCGCGAGGCGCTGCGCGTGCTCGAGCAGGAGGGCCAGCTCACCTACCGGCCGCGGCGCGGCTACTTCGTCACCGAGCTGAGCGTCGACGACCTCGAGGAGATCTACGGGCTGCGCGCGCTGCTGGAGGCGCGCGCGGTCCGCCACGCGCTGCCGACGCTCGACGACGAGGCGCTGGAGCGGATGGCGCGGGCGGCGCAGGACTGCGTCGACGCGGCGAGCGTCGCCGACGTCGCGGCCGAGCTGGAGGCCAACCGGCGCTTCCACTTCGCCATCATCGACGCGCCCGGCCAGCCGCACCTGCTGAGGCTCATCCGCGTGCTGTGGGACTCGACCGAGGCCTACCGCGCGCTCTACTACAACGCCGAGGCCGAGCGGCTCGCCGCCGTCGAGGCCCACGACCGCATCATGGAGGCGGTCCGCGCGCGCGACGCCGCGCGGCTGATCGCCGAGCTCGACGCCCACCGCGAGCGGGCGCTGGCGGTCCTGCGCGGGATCCTCGCCTAGCCCGGGCCGCCGCGGCCGCCGCGGACGCCTCAGGCCGCCGAGGTGCGGCGGATGCGCCTCGTCGAGGCGCGCGCGACGACGCGGTGCGGGACGTAGACGCGGTCGTGCTCGGGCGTGCGGCCGTCGACGAGGTCGACGAGCAGCCGCGCGGCGGCCTGGCCGATCTCGACCGGGTGGAGGTTGAGCGTCGTCAGCGGCGGCCTCGCCTGCTGGGGCGCCTGGGACTCGGTCGCCGTCGTCGCCAGCAGCAGGTCGCCCGGCACCGCGACGCCGTGCGCCTCGGCCGCCAGCAAGGTGCCGAAGGCGAGCCGGTCGTAGGTCGCGAAGATCGCGTCGGGCGGGTCCGGCAGCGAGAGCAGCTCGCCGGCGGCGGCGTAGCCGGCGCGCTCGGTCAGGTCCTCGGCCGTCGTCTTGACGAGCGGCTCCATCCGCCGCTCGGCGCACCACGCGCGGTAGGCGCGCTCGACGTCGATCGTGTACGAGATCTCTATCGGGCTCGTCATCAGCGCGATCCGGCGCGCGCCCCGCCGATGGAGGTGGTCGAGCATCGAGCGGGTGCCGGCGACGTGGTCGTTGTCGACCCAGCAGCCGTCGTCGGTCCCGGGCACGCGGCCGGTCGTCACGACGGGGATGCCGGCCCGCCGCAGCTCGGCGACGACGGGGTCGTCGCGTATCGGGTCGACGATGATCGCGCCGTCGACGGCGATCCCCGAGGTGGGGTCGAGCGCGGCGTCGGCGGGCGCGAGCACGAGCGCGTAGCCGCGCGCGATCGCCTCCGTCGAGGCGGCCATCATCAGCTGCGCGAAGTAGGCGAAGTCGGAGGCCGCGAACGGCGCCCCGCCGGCCGAGGAGACGGCGACGCCGAGCAGCCCGGTCCTGCCGACGACGAGGTTGCGCGCGGTCGCGTTCGGCCGGTAGCCGAGCTCCTCGGCGATGCGGCGGACGCGCTCGCGCGTCTCGTCCGGCAGCCGGCCCTTGCCGTTGAGGGCGTGCGAGACGGTCGTCACCGAGACGCCGGCCGCCTGCGCGACCTCCTTGATCCCGATGCGACGTCGTTGCCGTGACATGGCGCGGACAGACTACCCGGCTCGGCGTTGACAATGCAAAAGCGTTTTCTCTAGGCTACCGGCCCCGGACGTCGCAAAAACGTCTTTCCAACGGGAGCTATCGAGGAGGGAAGCGTGTCGACCACGCCTACGCCGACGGATCCGACGATGTGGACGAGCCTGCTCCACGCGGGCCTCGCGGGCTCGTTCCTGTCGCTGCCGCACGTGCCCGCCAACGCCGACCAGCTGCGCCAGCACGGCGCCAGGGCCGCCATCTACGGCCTGCCCTGGGACGCGACGACGATCAGCCGCTCCGGCGCCAACTACGGGCCGCGGGCGATGCGCGAGGTGTCGGCGATGTTCCTCACCTACAACGCGACGCTCGACTACGACCTGCTCGACCTCAGGCCCGTCGACACCGGCGACTGCGACGTCGTGCTCGCCAACGCGGTCGAGACGTTCGCCCGCGCGCAGGCCGACATCGGCGCGATCATCGACGGCGGCGCCCTGCCCGTCACCTTCGGCGGCGACCACTCGATCACGATCCCGGCCGTCCGCGCGGTGCGCGAGCGGGTCGCCGACCCCGGCCTCGTGCTCGTCGACATGCACCTCGACACCGCCCCGGAGGTCGGCGGCGAGGAGCTCAACCACTGCTGCCCGGTCACCCGCGCCGTCGACGCCGGCTTCGACCCGGAGAAGATCGCGCTCGTCGGCATCTCCGGCTGGATGAACCCGCGCACCGAGCTCGAGTACTGCCGCGAGCGCGGCATCACGGTCATCTGGCTCGAGGACATCTGGGAGAAGGGCGCCCGCTGGGCGGCCGACAAGGCGCGCGAGATCGCCGGCGCCGGCGACGGCATCTACCTCTCCTTCGACGTCGACTCGCTCGACGCCGCCCACGCGCTCGGCACCTGCTGCCCGTCGCCCGGCGGCCTCTCCAGCCGCGAGGCGATCGAGATCGTCCGCGGCGTCGCGCGCGACGGCCTCGTCGGCGTCGACATCGTCGAGGTCGCCCCCAGCCTCGAGGCCGGCGCCTCCTCGCCGACGGCGCTCATCGGCGCCCGCGTCGCGGTCGAGGCGATGGCCTTCCACGGCGGGGCGGGCCGGCGCAGGTGACGTCGTGCGGGCGCTGATCGCGCAGCTCGAGCCGCGCCCCGGCGACCAGGACGCCAACGCGGCGACGGTCGCCGCCGCGCTGGCCGGCTACCCGGACGCCGACCTGGCCGTCTTCCCGGAGCTGTTCCTGTGCGGGTACGAGCCGTCGCAGGCGGCCGCCCACGCGCTCGCGCCGGGCGCCGGCCCGCTGAGGTCGCTGCAGGCGGTCGCGCAGCGCTACGGCACCGCGCTCGTGCTCGGCTTCGCCGAGGCGCTGCCGGGCGGCGGCGTCGCCAACGCGCTCGCGTGCATCGACCGGGACGGCCGCTGGGCGGCGACGTACCGCAAGACGCACCTGTTCGGCCCGGCCGAGCGCGCGGTCTTCACGCCCGGCGACGCGCTGCGCGTCGTCACGCTGGCGGGGCGCAGGATCGCGCCGCTGATCTGCTTCGACGTCGAGTTCCCGGAGCCGGCGCGCGCGCTCGCCCGCGCCGGCGCGGAGCTGCTCGTCACGATCGCGGCGAACATGGAGCCCTACGGCCACGACCACGCGCTGGCCGCGTGCGCGCGCGCGCTCGACAACCGCCGCCCGCACCTCTACGTCAACCGGGTCGGCTCGGAGGCCGGCCTGCGCTTCGTCGGCGGCAGCGCCGCGATCGGGCCCGACGGGCGCCCGCGGGAGCTGCTCGACGACGAGCCGCGCCTCGCCGTTGTTGAGCTGTTGCTCGATGACGTGCGTACGCCAGATGATGTCGACTACCTGGAGCACCTTCGCGACGACCTCGTCGTGGAGCACACGTCAACCAGCACCAAGGAGGCGACCCGATGACCGGGACCGAGGCTGCCGGCAGCACGGCGCCGGGGCTCTTCACGCGCAGGGCCACCGGGCTCGTGCGCGAGGGGCGCACGCGTGACGCGCTCTACTACAACCTGCTGTGGTCGAGCGTCGGGCTGACGTTCGCGTTCTTCTGGCTGTTCGCGGGCTTCTACCCCGGCGCCAACGCGCTGCTGGCGTTCCTGATCGCGGCGGCGCTGGGCCTGCCCGGTGCCTTCCTCTACGCGATGCTGACGCAGCTGATGCCGCGCACCGGCGGCGACTACGTCTTCAACAGCCGCTCGTTGCACCCGTCGATCGGGTTCGCCAGCAACTTCTCGTACTCGTTCTGGCTGGCGGTCGTGATCGGCGTCTACACGACCTACATCGCCTCCTACGGCTTCGGCGCGTTCGGCCGCATGATGGCCGGCTTCGGCGCCGGCTCCGGCTGGCTCGACTTCGGCGACTGGTTCTCGACCGAGTGGGGCCTGTTCCTCACCGGCACGGTCGTGCTCGTGCTGTCGGCGCTCATGTTCGCGCTCGGCGGCGTGCGGCTGTTCTTCAAGATCCAGGCCGTCCTGTTCGCGCTCTACCTGATCGGCGCGATCATCGTCCCGGTCCTCGTCGGCCTGCTCACGAGCAACAGCACGTTCATCGCCAACTTCAACGAGTACGCCGCCCACTTCGGCGTCCAGGACGCGGCCGCCAAGCTCGCCACCGCCGCGACCGAGGCGGGCTTCCAGCCGGCTGAATTCAGCTGGGAGATGACGCTCAGGGCCGTCTCGATCTTCTGGTTCATCTTCGGCTTCATCTTCTCCAGCAACTACTTCGCCGGCGAGATCCGCCTCGCGAAGCGGACCCACATCTACTCGATGCCGGGCGCGGTGCTGCTGGCCGTCATCGTGCTCCTGTGCATGGTGCCGACGTTCACGAAGGCGATCGGCTACGACGTCGCCTCGCAGCTGAGCCTCGCCGACCCGACCGCCTACGGCTTCGCCGCCGGCGCGCCCGCCTACCCGGAGCTGATCGGCATCGCCGCTGGCTCGCCGGTGATCGGCATCATCGCGATCGCCGGCTTCACGATCGCGCTCATCACCTGGCTGCCGCAGACGCTCCTGCTCGTCAGCCGCAACATGTTCGCCTGGTCGTTCGACAACGTCATGCCGGCCGCGCTGTCGAAGGTCGACCCGCGCTCCCGCTCGCCGCTGATCGCGATCGGCGTGATGCTCGTGCTGTCGATCATCTCGACCGCGATCTACTCGTTCACCGACTGGTTCACGTCGATCACCGCGCTGCTCGGGCTGACGGTGTCGCTGCTGACGACCGCGGTCGCCGGCACGCTGCTGCCGTTCCGCCAGCGGGCGCTCGTCGAGGCCTCGCCGTACAACGGCAAGGTGCTCGGCATCCCCGTGCTGACGTTCGTCGGCGTGCTCGCGATGCTCGGCTTCGGCGGCGCGATCGCGATCCTGCTGTGGGACCCGGGGTCGGGCACGTCGCTGAGCGACAACCCCGGCAAGGTGCTGCTCGTGATCGGCGTCTACCTCGCCGCCATCGCCATCTGGTGGATCTCGCGCGCGATCCGCAAGGCGCAGGGGATCGACATCGACCTCGCCTACCGCGAGCTGCCGGCCGCCTGACGATGGGGCTGTTCAAGCGCAAGGGCAAGGGTGGCGGCAACGCCGCCACCCGCCTCTACTACGCCTCCGACATCCACGGCTCGGGCGTGCTGTGGAGGAAGTTCCTCAACGCGGCGAGCGCCTACAGGGCGCAGGTGCTCGTGATGGGCGGCGACGTGACCGGCAAGGTCGTCGTCCCGCTCGTCGAGCGCGAGGACGGCTTCCACGTCGACCTGTTCGGCGAGAGGTCCGTCGTGCGCGGCGAGGAGCTCGAGCGGATGGAGCAGAAGATCCGCGACAACGGCATGTACCCGCACCGCATGACCGCCGCCGACGTCGAGCGCGTCGCGGCGCTGTCGGAGGCCGAGCGCGAGGAGTGGTTCGGCGACGTCATGCGCAGGACCTTCGACGGCTGGCTCGCGATGGCCGACGAGCGCCTCGACGCCGACACGCGCTGCTTCGTGATGCCGGGCAACGACGACCCGCCCGGCGTCGACCGCTCGATCGAGGCGGCGAGGAAGGTCGAGGCGTGCGACGACCGCGTCGTCGCGTTCGGCGACCACACGATGATCTCGCTCGGCTACGCGAACGAGACGCCGTTCGACTCGCCGCGCGAGCTGCCGGAGGAGCAGCTGTTCGAGCGCATCTGCGCGCTCGCCGACGAGGCCGGGCCGATGGAGCGGTGCATCTTCAACCTCCACGTGCCGCCGTACGACTCGCAGCTCGACACCGCCCCGGCGCTGGACGAGAACCTCGCCGTCGTGATGTCGGGCTCGGCGCCGAAGATGGTGCCGGTCGGCTCGAGGGCCGTGCGCGAGGCGATCGAGAGGTACCAGCCGCTGCTGTCGCTGCACGGCCACGTCCACGAGAGCCCGGGCGCGACGAGGATCGGCCGCACCTTGAGCATCAACCCCGGCAGCGACTACCACACCGGCCGCATCTCGGGGTGCCTCATCGCGCTCAAGGGCGACACGGTGCGCCATCAGTTCGTCACGGGGTGACAGGATGAGCGCGATGCCCGACGCACGGCCGTTCATCGACCGCCTCGAGGCGGAGGGCCTCGAGGTGGTCGCCGAGGCGCAGGCGCGCGGCCTGCCGGTCCGCCTGCTCGGCGGCGTGGCGATCAAGCTGCTGCTCGGCGACCGCTTCGACCCCGCCTACGCGCGCCCCTACCGCGACATCGACCTGCTCTGCGACCGCAAGGCCGGCCGCGGCGTCGAGGAGCTGCTGGCGGCCCGCGGCTGGGCGCCGGCGGTCGAGTTCAACGCCCTCAACGGGTCGCGGCGGCTGCTGTTCCACGACCCGGCTTCGGAGGCGCAGGTCGACGTCTTCGTCGGCGAGTTCGCGATGTGCCACACGCTGCCGCTGGCCGACAGCCTCCAGCGGCCCGGCCCGTCGCTGCCGGCGACCGACCTGCTCATGACGAAGCTCCAGATCGTCGAGCTCAACGCGAAGGACCGCAGCGACCTCTTCGCGCTGCTGTCCGCCTGCCCGGTCGGCGACGGCGACCACACGGCGATCGAGCCGGCGCGGGTGGCCGAGCTGACCGCGCGCGACTGGGGCCTGCACCACACGTTCGAGCGCAACCTCGCCCACCTGCGCGACGCGGTCGCGGCCGGCGACGGCCCGGCGGCGGCGACGCCGGCGATCGAGGCGCTGCTGGCCGCGATGGAGGCGGCGCCGAAGTCGCGCGGGTGGAAGATGCGGGCGAAGATCGGCGAGCGCAAGCGCTGGTACGAGCTGCC
>ERZ777003.2722-NODE-2722-length-19409-cov-47.749716_pt1 | contig 19409 bp, 17 predicted proteins | sample MGYA00374956_ERZ777003 | MGnify/ENA primary metagenome ERZ777003 (study PRJEB29302, sample SAMN06268252) | bioreactor metagenome | isolation source: Joint BioEnergy Institute, California, USA | place: USA:Joint BioEnergy Institute, California, USA | collected... | reverse complement strand
TTTGCAAGCCAGGTGTCAGGGGTTCGAATCCCCTAGGCTCCACCCAGCCGAAAGCCCAGGTCAAAGCCTCATGCTCCGCCTGGGCTTTGATCGTTTGAGGGGGCTTGCCGGCGTGTGCGCCCGGTGCATGCCCGATCGGATACGGCGTGCGGTGATCGCGTTGGGCTCGTTCGGCGCATGCGGGGTGGGCGCCGGTCGCCGGGCGGTCGCAAGACGTCGGCTATGTGATCATCTAGCGGTGAGCTACGACCTCGCCGTATGGGAGGGCGAACGCCCCGAAAGCGACGAGCAGGCACTCCGAATCCATAAGGCCTTGTACAACAAGTACATCGCCAGTCGCGTCGACATCCCGCCGACGCCTTTGATCGCCGGTTCGTCCGGCTCCTGTTGCAGCGCTGGCCCGAGCTGAGCGAGGACGAGAACACGCCGTGGTCGACGGCGCCGCTCATCAACGAGGCCTGCGGTCCCTACATCTATTTCCCGTGTCGCTCAGCCGAGCCGGTGAGGCGTCCGCCTACGCGGCCGAAGTCGCGGCACGGCTGGGTCTGGTCTGCTTCGACGTGCAGTCGTGTCGGCTCTGCTGACGCCGGGCCCTTGACCGGACCCCTCATGGTCTGAGGCAGAGGAGCTGCGGTTTTTTCAGGGAATTGAAGCGGAGGACTGCGCCGTGCCGCCTTCCCGGTGTATCCGGCCGCTTCCGGTGGACACCCTTCGTCCCCGGTGGTGACGGCGTGGTCCTTCACAGATCGCTCCTGTGCCGTCCTTCTCCTGTCTTCGCGAGTGCTCAGGCGCCGGCTTGCGGGCCGGTGCCGCTTCTCGGCGGCAGCGGTCGCTGGGGAAACCTCCCCTGCATCCGGACGCCCGAAGCGGCCGGGCGCATGGCAAGGATGTAAATCGCTGGAACATGTGTCCCGCGCCGTGCGAACGTTGAGAAGCGGTGGGTTCTGGGCGCCCGGGAATGATCTGAAGAGGAAGGGCATGACCGACACGCTGCTGCTGACGGGAGTGGTCGGGTCCACCGCCTACGGCCTGGCCGGGGCCGATTCCGACGTGGACGTGCTCGGCGTGTACGCGGCCCCCACCACGGTGTTCCACGGGTTGCACCCGCCCACCGAGAGGACGGCCACGAAGGTGAGCACCGACCCGGACCGCACCCTTCATGAGGCCGGCAAGTTCGCCAGGCTGTGCCTGTCGGGCAACCCCACGGTGACCGAGCTGCTGTGGCTGCCGGAGGAGCTGTACCAGGTCCGCACGCCGCTGGGGGAGGAGCTGATCGGCATCCGCACGGCGTTCTTGAGCGCGCCGCGCGTCCGTGACGCCTACCTGGGGTATGCCACCCGGCAGTTCCGGAGGCTGGAAGCCCGGGGGGACGGGTCGTTCAGCGCCGACACCCGCAAGCGGGTGGCCAAGCACGCCCGGCACCTGGCCCGTCTCGTCCACCAGGGGCTGGAGCTGTACCGCAGTGGGCGCCTCACCGTCCGGCTCGCCGACCCCGAGTGGTACCTGGACTTCGGGGCACGGGTCGCCGCCGGGGATTTGGATGTGGCACGGGCGCTGATGGCCCGGGGGGAGGCCGACTACGCCGCCGCGCGCACCGTGCTGCCGGAGCGGCCCGACGAGGATGCCGTCGAGCGGTGGCTGCTGAAGGTCCGCGCCGCCCACTACGCGCACCCGTGCTGCAAGGGGGATTGAGGTGACGTCCCGGACGGCGAGCGCACTTTCCCTGACAGGCGGCCTCCAATAGATTACTCTCTGTGATTTCAGGGAGTGGGGAGCGTGTGTCCGGGACGTTCCCGTTGACGCGGCGCAGGGTGCTGCTGTCCGGGGCGGTGGCCGCCACGGTGGCGGGGATCTGCGGCGGGACGTCCCGTCCGGTGTCGGGCCGGGGGCGGCCCAACGTGCTGCTGCTGGTCACCGACGATCAGCCGTTGCACACCGAGTGGGCCATGCCGGTTCTGCGCGACATGATCAAACGGAGCGGTGTGCGTTTCACCCGCGCCTATGCCACGACGCCGCTGTGCGGGCCGTCCCGTGCCTCGATCCTGTCGGGGCGGTACGCCCATAACCACGGGGTGCTGCAGAACGGCCGTCCCGAGCGGCTGGATCAGAGCACCGTCCTGCCCCGCTACCTGCGGGAGGCCGGGTACCGCACCGCGATGTTCGGCAAGTACCTCAACGGCTGGGACGTCCACCAGGCTCCGCCGCACTTTGACGAGTACGCCCTCATGCACCCGCCCAAGTACGGCGAGACCTGGTGGAACGTCAACGGGAAGGTGAGCAGGAAGCGCGCCTACAGCACCTCCCTCATCAGGGACCACGCCGTGCGGTTCCTGCGGCGGCACCGCGCGAGCGGACGCCCGTGGTTCCTGTACCTGACTCCCTACGCCCCCCACGCGCCGTTCACCCCTGAGGCGCGGTATGCGAATCTGAGCGTCCCTTCATGGCGCGGCAACCCCGCCGTCGCCGAGTCGGATAAGCGGGACAAGCCGTTCTATATTCGGCGGTCCGACCCCGATCTCCACCGTGCCCGCCGCATCCGCGCCGGTCAGCTGCGCACCTTACGATCCGTGGACGACCTGCTCGGCGCGGTACGGGACGAGCTGCGCGCCCAGCGCCGGCTGGACGACACGCTCATCATCGTCATCAGCGACAACGGCTACTGCTGGGGAGATCATGGCTGGCACGCCAAGAGCGTCCCCTACTCCCCCGCGGTCCGCATCCCGCTGTACCTGTCGTGGCCGGCCGGCGGGCTCGGCAGGGGCGCCACCGACGACCGGCTGGTGGCCAACATCGACATCATGCCCACGATCTTGGACGCGGCGGGCATCGATCCCGGCGCCGCGAGACTGGACGGCCGGTCGCTGCTGCGTCCCGGGGAACGCGACCGGCTGCTGTTGGAATGGTGGAAGAGGGGCCCGGGGCAGGCCGGGCATAGCTGGGCGGCCACGGTCACGCGGGACTACCAGTACATCGAGCACTACGACACCATCCTGCGCCGGGGCAGGCCGGTGGGGTCGGGAGCGGTGGTGCATCGCGAGTACTACGACTTGCGCAAGGACCCGCACCAGCTCACCAACCTGCTGCACCGCACGGGGTCCGGCGTGGCGCGGCGGCTGGACGTGGCGGGTCTGTCCGCCCGCCTGGCGGCCGACCGGAGGGCCTGACCGCGAACCGCCGTCCCGCATCCGCGCGAGTTCCGCTTCGGGGCGTGCCCGGACCCGCTGAAGCGGTCGCCGGACGAGTCGTTCCCGCAAGGGCCGCGGCCGGGCTCAGCCGGCGGCCTCCTCGCGGAGCTTGTCCTGGAGGATCTGCATGTCCTCCTCGGCGGCGCCGGTGGCGAGCTGGGACAGCTCCTGCAGCGAGACCACGGAGGAGCGCTGGCGCAGCGGCGGGACCCAGCCCTTGTCCGGGTCGTGGCGGCGGAGGATCTTGGCGGGGACGCCGCCGATGACGCAGTGGTCGGGGAACTCGCCGCGGACCACCGCGCCGCCGGCCACCGCCACGTTCCGGCCCAGCTTGGTGCCGGGCAGGATGATCGCGCCGGTGCCGATCCAGCAGCCGTCCCCGATGACCACCGGTTTGTTCTCGGGCCACTGGCGTCCGATCGGGGTGTCCAGGTCGCTGTAGCTGTGGTTCTGGTCGGTGATGTAGACGTTCGGCCCGGTGAAGACGTCGTTGCCGATCTCGATGGACTGGTGGCCGACGATGTAGGTGCCGCGGCCCAGCGAACAGCTGTTGCCGATCTTGACGATGATGTCCGGGCCCAGGTCCAGACCGGGGACGAACCCGGCGGAGATGGTCACATGGGTGCCGATCAGGGTGTGGTCCCCGATGGAGATCCACCGCTCGCCGTAGATGGCGCCGGTGGGGAATCCGATGCAGGCGCCTTCGCCGAAGTAGGCGAAGCGGTACCGGCCCGGGGTGGACGGGGTGATCTCACCCTGCCGTTGAATCCATTCCCAGCCGCGGTGCACGGCCGCGTGGAGGCAACGGCGGACCCCCGAGACCAGAACGTGTTTCAGCGACATGCGGCACACGCTACCCGCTGGTAAACCCTCGCAGGAAAGTACCCCCATTGACAAATCCGGAGCTTCCGGATGCCAAAACTCTCAGTGGCCGCCCGCCACGGGGGTTCTCACCGCGGCAGGGGCACGCCGGTGTGCCGCTTCCGCCGGTTGAGGAGGGCAGTGACGCGATGCCGAAGGCCCGCCGGCGGGCGTGAGGGTCTTCCCCGTGCGGGCTTCACCGGTCAGAGGGGCGGCCCGGCCGGTGAACCTTGTCGGCGCGTCGGGGACGGGGACTTCAGCGGTGTCCGGTGCCGTGCCGTTGTCCGGGCTGCTCGCCTTAATCCGCGGAGATGGCGTGGCGGAAGGGCGCGCCGCCGGGCGGTCGTGCCGTTCAACACCTGGCCCCGGGGCATCGGGGACGGGAGCCCAGGCGGTGTCCGAGGCCATGACGTTGCAGGTCACAGCACCTCTTTGACCCCGAGGCCCCCGTCCTCCCAGCGGGAAGGTCGTGTTGAGAGGGTTCAGCGGAGCCGCGGCGGCATGGGCTAAGGCGTCGTCGTCGGCTCCGGCATCCGCTCGCCCAGGGTGTGCGCTGCGGAGCGCCGGGATGCGAGGGCCCCGGCGGCCCCCGCCGCCGCGATCATGCCCAGCATCACCAAAGCGGCGTTACGGGCGCGGTTCGCCGGTTTCGGGGGTTCGAGCCGGTGGGCGGTGTCGGCCAGCATCGCGCTCAGCCGGGGCGCCAGGTCCCGCTCCACATAGCCGGCCGCGCGTTCCAGGCGGGGGGCGCTCCAGCCGCGCGCCTCCAGCAGCCGCTCGGCGGCGAACTCGCGGGAGTGCCGCATCGCCGGGCCGAGCCGGACGGCCGCGGTCACCGCGCCCTGCCGGGCCGCCTCCTGCATCCGGCGCAGCGGGGATGCGTCGACTTCGACCTGCGGTCTGCGGCGGACTGATATCAAAGGGGACACGCTACCCTCCCTGTCTGCGAGGTACCGCCCAGCACCCTTCCCGCAGGGCGCCGGGTAAACCACGCCTGTGGGATGATGCGATCACGCACCGTAAGGCAGATACCGGCCCGAGCCCTGGGTAGGAACGGGCGGGTCATGAAACCGGGGTCCGGCCGGACGGGGCGGGACGCCCGGTGGGACCCGACCCGCAGGGCCCGTCTCTCCCACCGCGGCGGGCGCCCAGAACGTTAAGGAGGCGGCCTTTCATGGCTGAAGAGCTCATCGCGACCCTGAACACCACCTTCGGGCCGATCTCGCTGCGGCTCTTCCCCGAGCACGCGCCCAAGACGGTGGCGAACTTCGTGGGGCTGGCGGAGGGCACACGGCAGTGGACCGACCCGCGGACCGGCCGTCCCTCCAACGCGCCGCTCTACAACGGGACGATCTTCCACCGGGTGATCGACGGGTTCATGATCCAGGGCGGCGACCCGCTGGGCACCGGCACCGGCGGCCCCGGTTACCGGTTCGAGGACGAGGTGGACTCGGGGCTGAAGTTCGACCGCCCCTACCTGCTGGCGATGGCCAACGCCGGGCCCAACACCAACGGCTCGCAGTTCTTCATCACCTTGACGGTGGAGCAGACCGCGCACCTGACCGGCGCGCACACCATCTTCGGGGAGGTCATCTCCGGGCACGACGTGGTGGACCGGATCGGCAAGGCCCCCACTGGCCCGCGCAACCGTCCGCTGCAGGACATTACGATCGAATCGGTGACGATCGAGCGTCGCCAGTCGTAAGTCAAGGGTGTGAACGGCACGTCCGCACCCGTGCGAGGAGCATGAGCGGTGGACGCACAAGCCCCTGGGGCGCCCGCGGAGGCGCCGACCTGCTACCGCCACCCGGGCCGGGAGACCTACGTCCGCTGCACGCGGTGCGACCGGTACATCTGCCCGGACTGCATGCGCGACGCCGCGGTGGGCCACCAGTGCGTGGAGTGCGTCCAGGAGGGCAGCCGGACCGTGCGCCGGCCGCGCACGGTCTTCGGCGGTCAGATCCCGGCGACCCCCGTGGTCACCTACACCCTGATCGCGCTGAACGTGCTGGTGTACCTGGCGCAGCTGTCCTCGTCGCGGATCGTGTACGACTTCGCGATGGTGGGGGTGCGGTTCGACCCCTACGGCGAGATGCACGGGGTGGCCGACGGTGAGTGGTACCGGCTGATCACCGCGGCCTTCCTGCACTCCCAGCCCGGCGGCGGCTCCTTCGGCGTCACCCACATCCTGTTCAACATGTGGGCGCTGTGGGTGATCGGCCCGCAGCTGGAGCAGGTGCTGGGGCGCTGGCGGTTCACCTCGCTGTACCTGCTGTCGGCGCTCGGCGGCTCGGTGCTGCTGTACCTGGTCGACCCGACCGGCGCCGCGGTGGGCGCCTCCGGGGCGATCTTCGGCCTGTTCGGCGCGTTCTTCGTGATCGCCAAGCGGCTGAACGCCCCGGCCGGGGGCATCGTGTTCCTGCTGGTGCTCAACCTGGTGATCACCTTCACCGTGCCGGGGATCTCCTGGGAGGGGCACATCGGCGGGCTGCTGACCGGCGGGCTGCTGACCGCCGTGTACGCCTACCTTCCGCGCGTCCAGGGGAGCGATCACCAGCGTCGCACCGTGATTCACGCGGTGGCCGTCGCCGCCCTGCTGGCCCTGTTCATCGCGCTGGTCGCGGTCAAGACGTCCGAGCTCACCGGGCTGCTTTCCTTCTGAGCGGCCCGGCGCCCCGGGCACGGTGAAGTCTCCACGGCACGGGTGTGGAAGTCGTGTCCACACCCTGTGGATAACTTTCGTGGATTGGGACGGGCCGAAGATGGGTAAAGATTCAACCCCTTGAATTCGCCGAAACCGGCCGGGGCGTCAACGCCAGCGAGTGGACAAGATGACGCCCAGGATGATGGAGCCGAACCCGATCCCCAGGTTCCAGTTCCCCAGGTCGCTCATCAGCGGCACGTCCGTGGCGGTGCTGGCCGTCACGTAGAAGGTGGCGATCCACACCAGCCCCGCCAGCCACAAAAAGAGCATGGTCGGCACCAGCCAGCGCGGGCTGACGGCGGCCTTCTGCGACCGCTGCGGCGGGGTGTAGACGGCCTTCTTGCGCACTTTCGACTTGGGCACGGTGGCTCGTTCTCCTCACGGCGGACGGCACGCGGCGCGATGGTCCGCGCATGGCTGTTTCGTCGGATAGCGTAGCCGCTGGTGAGCAGCGTACGGCCTGACGGCCGATGGGGCGAGACCCCGGCGGGCGAACGCGCGCAGGCCGCCCTCATCGCAGCCGGCCCATGTGCCCGGTCACGGCCGGAACGCCCCGCGGCGCGGTTGCGGCACAGTGGATCTTTTTCGACACTCGTTTCGGGCCGGCCCCTCCAGCGGGCCGGTGCGCCGCGCAGGCGAAAAGAATCGGTACGGACCTAGCCGGGACGAGTCGAGGACGGAACACTGCGAGTCATCATCCGCGGCCTGGGCGAGCTGTGCATCACCGCCGGGCTGATCCTGCTGCTGTTCGTGACCTACCAGCTGTGGGGCACCGACCGGTACACCCGCCAGCAGCAGGACCGGCTCAACAAGGAGCTGCTGCGGTCCTGGAACGCCCCCGACGAGAAGATCACCACCGAGAAGGTCAAGCTCGGCGGCGGGCTGGCACTGCTGCGCATCCCCCGGCTGGGGAGCAAGTACCGGTATGTGATCGTCGAGGGCGTCGAACCCGAGGACCTGCGCAAGGGCCCCGGCCACTACCCGGGCAGCGCGATGCCCGGCCAGATCGGCAACTTCGTGGTCTCCGGCCACCGCACCACCTACTCGGCCCCCTTCAACCGCATCGACCAGCTGCGCCGCGGCGACCGCATCCTCATCGACACCCGCCGCAAGCAGTACGTCTACAAGGTCACCGGCCACCGCATCGTCAAGCCCACCGCCGTCGAGGTGACCGCGCCCGTGCCGTTCCACCCCGGCCGCAAGCCCACCAAATCGCTGATCACTCTCACCACGTGCCATCCCAAGTACTCCGACGCCAAGCGCCTCATCGTCTTCGGGGAACTGGCCGAGCAGCGTTCCCGCCGGGTCGCGGCCCCGGCCGGGCGGTAACCTCCCATCGGGATAGGAGGTCCCGTGTACGGATGGATCTGGCGGCACCTGCCGGGGCGGGGACCGGTCCGCGCACTGATCGCCGCGGGGCTGGTGGCGGTGGCCGTGCTGCTGCTGTGGTACGTCGTCTTCCCCTGGGCCGAGTCGAAGGTCCGCTTCGATGAGAACACCGTCGAAGGCGGCTCCGTCGGCACTCCCGGCCCGGCCCCGGCCCGGACGGCCGATGAGCGCTGACGGCCCCCGCGTGCTGGTCGTGGACAATCACGACAGCTTCGTGTTCAACATCGTCCAGTACCTGCTGGAACTGGGCGCCGACTGCGTGGTCAAGGACCGCTCGGATGTGACGGTGGACGACGCCGCCGGCGTGCACGGCGTGCTGCTGAGCCCCGGCCCCGGCCATCCCGCCGACACCGGCGTCTGCCTGGAACTGGTGAAGGACGCCGAGCGGCGGCGCCTGCCGCTGCTGGGGGTCTGCCTGGGGCACCAGATCATCGGCCATGTCTACGGGGCCGCGGTCCATCGGGCGCCCGAACTCGTCCACGGCTACACCAGCCCCATCGAGCACGACGGCGAAGGGGTCCTGGCGGGCCTGCCGAGCCCGTTCCAGGCCACCCGCTACCACTCGCTGGCGGTGGACCCGGCCTCCGTCCCCCGCGCCCTGAAGGTCACCGCACGCACCCCCGACGGGGTGGTCATGGGACTGCGCCACCGCGACCGCCCCATCGAGGGCGTGCAGTTCCACCCGGAGTCCGTGCTGTCCGAATGCGGCCACCGCCTGCTGGCCAACTGGCTCGCCACCTGCGCTTTCGTGCCCTGAGGGGCGCGTCCGCCAGGCATTGCGAGGATTTTTCAAAAAAATCGGCCGATGTCTGTAACGACCGGCCCGTGAGAGGCGAATCACTCGATGAGGGCCTCCGCCATTGCCCCCGAGTGGCGGAGGCCCTCCTTCGTTTCCCGGCTCCACCCCCGTAACGGGCGGCGCCCCGGCCTCAGCGAAGAGACCGGGGCGCCGAAAGCCGTCAGGGCCGACCGGCCCTCCGGCGGTGCGGATCAGCCGCCACCGCCACCGCCGCCGCCCGGCGGGCCATGATCGTCGCCGGGATCGCCGCCATCGGGGTTCTGCACCACCAGGATGATCACCGTGGTGCCCGGCAGGACCTCACGCCCCGGCTCCAGGCTCTGCTGGACGACCGTGCCCACCTGCTGGTCGGGCGACCGCTGCGGCACCACCTGCACCTGCACCCGCAGCCCGGCCGCGCGCAGCGTGTTGACCGCGTCGGCCTCGGTCTGGCCCACCACGTTCGGCACCCGGACGTTCTCCGGGCCGGACGAGACGATCATGGTGATCGTGGAGCCCTTGGGGGCCTGCGTTCCGGCGGCCGGCGAGGTCTGGATGACCATGCCCTCCTGGACCTCGGAAGAGGGCGAAGAACGCTGGGTGACCTTGAAACCGCTCGCCTCCAGCACCTGCCGGGCGGCGTCGGCCGGCTGGCCGGTGACGTCCGGGACCGCGACCTGCTCGGGCGGCTCGGGGCCCTTGGAGACCACCAGCGAGACCTCGCTGCCGCGCTCGACGCTCTCCCCGGGGGCCGGATCGGTGCTGATCACACGGCCCCGGCGGACCGTGTCGCTGTACTCCTCCTCCACCGAGCCGACTTTCAGCCCGGCCTCCTCCAGCTCCTCCTCGGCGTCCTGCCGCCGCTCGTTGCGGACATCCGGCACCTCGACCATCTGCACGGACGCCGAAGGGCTGGCGGTCGCCCCGCCCTTGCCGCCGCCGCTGGACAAGGCGTAGCCGATGAGCGCGGCACCACCGATGAACAGCGCCACGACCAGCGCCCAGATGGCTATCTTCTTGCCGTTGCGGCCGGACGGCTCGGGGTCCTCATAATTCACCGGGGGCAGCTCGTAACCGGTGTTCACCGGGTGCTGCATCCGGGTGTGCGGAGGCACCCCGCCGGGGCCCGCCGGGCCGCCGGGGACCGGGCTCATCACCCGGGTGCCCTGCGGGGCGGCCCCGCCCATCACCATGGTGGACGCCGCGGGCGCCGACACCGGCATGCCCTGCAGGGCCCGCTGGATGTCGGCGCGGAACTCCGCCGCGCTCTGGTAGCGGAGGTTGGGGTCCTTGGCCATCGCCTTCATGACGATGTTGTCGCACCACTGCGGGATGGCCGGGTCCAGCTGGGACGGCGGGACCGGCTCCTCCCGGACGTGCTGGTAGGCGATCGCCACGGGGGAGTCCCCGGTGAACGGGGGACGGCCGGTCAGCAGCTCATACAGCACGCAGCCGGTGGAGTACAGGTCGCTGCGGGCGTCCACCCGCTCGCCGCGGGCCTGCTCCGGCGACAGGTACTGGGCGGTACCGATGACCTGCGCGGTCTGCGTCATGGTGGCGGCCGAGTCGGCCATCGCCCGGGCGATGCCGAAGTCCATCACCTTGACCTCGTGATTGCGGGTGAGCATCACGTTGGCCGGTTTGATGTCCCGGTGGATGATCCCGCCGCGATGGCTGTAGTCCAAAGCCCGCAGGATGCCGTCGGTGATCTCCAGCGCCCGTTCGGGGACCAGCCGCCCGCCCTCGCGGAGCAGGTCGCGCAGGGTGTTCCCCTCGACGTACTCCATCACGATGTAGGGGATGGAGGTATCGCCCACCTGGTCTTCGCCGGTGTCGTAGACCGCGATCACCGAAGGGTGGTTCAGCGAGGCCGCCGACTGCGCCTCCCGGCTGAAACGGGCCTGGAAGACCGGGTCGCGAGCCAGGTCGGAACGGAGGGTCTTGACCGCGACGACCCGGTCCAGCCGCAGGTCCTTGGCACGGTAGACCTCGGCCATGCCGCCACGCCCGACCACTGTCTCGAGCTGGTAGCGGCCACCGAGTAGCCGAGGCTGAGTCATGTCGAATGCACTTTCCCTCGTACGTCTACGCCTACTCCGAACCTAGCCCGTCACCCGTCGTCGGCTCCTCCGGCTCCGGCTCCGGTTCCGGTGGCGGCTCCACCGGTGGTGATGGATCGGGTGAGTTGCCACTCTCCGAAGGGGTCGGCGACGGGCCTTGGGGGGTTGGACTGCCTGTTGTCGGAGAAGGCCTGGGCCTCCCCGTAGAGGACGCGCTGGGCGTCGGAGTCGTTGACGCGGTGAAGTTGTTGCCTGGAGGTCTGGGACCGGGCCAGGCGGGCAGGCTCGGCGTGCCCGTTGGCGATGGTACCCGGCTGGGAACCAGTGAGGACGGCTCGGGGACCACCGATGGAACACGATCCCTGGTCTCCTCGATGCCGGCCGACGGGCCCCGTGACAGCGATCCGGCGGCCACCGCGCCGAGCGCCAGCACCCCGGCGGTCACCGAGGCGATCGCCACCACGGTGCGCCGTTGCACCCTCACCTTCGTGCCCGCGAACGCGACCCGGGATCCCGCGGCGGCGGAGAAGCCCGCCGGGTGCACTCCCGTGAGGGTATCCGCCGTCTCCCCGTCCTCCAACTCCGACCACGTGGCCAGGCCGCCGCTCGGCCGCAGCGCGTCCACGGCGGATCCCCGGACGGTGGCCGGTTCCATGCCGGCCGCCTCGTCCAGCAGGCGGGTGCGCGCCACTTCGGACGTTCCGTCACGGACGTCGCCGTAGCCGTCGTCGAACGCGTCATCGAACGGGTCGCCGAAGCGGTGGGCGGGCAAGGACGCGCCGGAGCCCGCGAGCAGGTCGCGAAACGAGCTTTCCACCGGCTCGCCGGCCTGCAGCGCATCGTGGATCCGGAACGCCTCGTCCGCCACGGCCTGGGCGCTGGGCGGCCGGTCCTCCGGATTCTTGGCCAGCAGGACGCGCACCAGCGTCCGCACCGCCTCCGGGATCTCCTCCGGCAGCTCCGGAGGCGCCTCCCGCACATGCTTGAGGGCGATGGCGACCGGCTGCTCGGCGTCGAAGGGCGGCCGCCCGGTCAGGCATTCGTACGCCACCACCCCCAGGGAGTACAGGTCGGTGGCGAAGGTGATGGGCTGGCCCGAGGCCTGCTCGGGAGAGACGTAGTGAGCGGTGCCCATCACCATGCCGGTCTGGGTGAGGGTGGCGACGTTGAGGCCGCGGGCGATGCCGAAGTCGGTGATCTTCACGACCCCGCTCGGGGTCATCATCAGGTTGCCGGGCTTGACGTCGCGGTGGATGATCCCGGCGCTGTGGGCCACCTGCAGCGCCCGGGCCGCCTGGGCCACCACGTCCAGGGTGGTCTCCACCCCCAGCGCGCCCTGGCGGGCCAGGATCCGCGACAGCGACTCCCCCGACACCAGCTCCATCACCAGGTAGGCCAGGTCGTCGTGCTCGCCGTAGTCGTAGACCTGGGCGATGCCGCTGTGCTGGAGGGCCGCCGCATAGCGGGCCTCGGCGCGGAACCGGGCCCGCGCCTGCTCGTTGCCCACATGTTCCTGGCGCAGCAGCTTGACCGCGACGGGACGGCTGAGCAGCTCGTCGCTGGCCTCCCAGACCTCGCCCATGCCTCCGGTGGCCAGCCGCCGCAGCAGCCGGTACCGGGAGTCCAGGACGAGGTCGGCCGTGGTCACTTGCGGAGAACCTCCCGCATGACGCTGACCGCGATCGGCCCGGCGGCCTGCCCGCCGGAGCCGAGGCCCTGGGTGAACACCGCGAAGGCGTACCGCGGTTCCTGTGCCGGGGCGAAGCCGACGAACCAGCGGTTGTTGTACTCGACGCCGTCGATGTCGGCCGTGCCGGTCTTGCCGGCCACATCGCCCAGGCCCTGGGCGGTGCCGGTGCGGGTCACCTCGCGCATCATGTCGGCCAGCTGGTCGGCGGTGTCCTTGGAGATCGGCCGGGCGTACACCTCCGGCTCGGCCTCCTCGATGACGCTCTGGTCGGCGGCCCGCACCCGCTGCACCAGGTACGGCTTCATGATCTTGCCGCCGTTGGCCGCGGCCGCCGCGATCATCGCCATGTGCAGCGGGGTGGCGCGGTTGTCGCCCTGCCCGATGGAGGCCAGCGCGGTCTTGTCGTCACCGGCGTCGGGGAAGGAGCTCTCCACGGTCGGCATGTCCGGCTCGACCGGGATCTTCTTGCTGAACCCGAACTCCTCGGCCAGCTTCAGCACCCCGTCGGTGCGCAGCCGCTCCACGCCGAGGATCGCGTAGGTGGTGTTGCAGGACTCGGCGAAGGTGAGGATCAGCGGGGCCTGGCCGGAGCCGCCGCAGGCGCCGCCCTCGTGGCTGTTGGGCATCTGGGTCCTGGTGCCGGGCAGCGTGTAGGCCGACGGCGCGGGCACGGTGCTGCTTTTGTTCAGGCCCTGCTCCAGCGCGCCGGCGGCGATCAGCGTCTTGAAGGACGACCCCGGGGAGAAGGTGTCCTCCATCGCGTTGTTGATCAGCGGCTTGAGCCGCCGGTTGCGCTCGTTGACCTGGCCGTCCTTGTTGGGCTTGCCGTCCAGCTCGTTCAGCCGCTCGGCGCCCTTGAGCCCGGTCTGCGGGGCGACCTCGTTGGGGTCGTAGGAGGGGTAGCTGGCCATGACCACGATCGCCCCGGTCTTGACGTCCATCACCACGATCGCGCCGCGCAGGTTCGGGTTGGCCCGGCTGAGCTGCCGGTAGGCCTCGCGCTGGGCGTCGGGGATGATCGTGGTCTCCACGTCGGCGCCGATCGCCGGCCGGCCGATGAACTGGTCGAACCAGCGCTGGTTGGTGATGCGCTTGTCCCGGCCGTCCAGCAGCGAGTGGTAGGCGCGCTCGATCCCCTTGGCGCCCCCGTTGAAGTAGCCGGTGATCGGCGCGAAGACCTCGCCGTCCTTGTAGGTGCGGGCGTAGTTCTCGCTGTCCTCCCGCTTGGAGGAGGAGACCAGCACCTCGCCCCCGGCCAGGATCTTGCCGCGCGGGCGCTTGAAGACGTCCAGGTACTGCCGGTTGTTGAGCGGGTGGGTCTGCAGCTTCTCGGCCTGGCTGCCCTGGATGTAGTTGACCTGCACCATCAGGGCGCCGATCAGCAGCAGGGCGAAGACCGTGACCTGCCGCAGCGGCTTGTCCATGTTCATGCTCGCGAACCCCCGATCGCCGGCAGCGCTCCGTCGGTCATCGGATGCTCACCACCTGGGTGAGGCCCTCGTCCTGGATGGCCTGCGGGGCGGGCTGGCGCGCCTGGTGGCTCATCCGCACCAGGATGCCGATCAGGATCCAGTTGGCCATCAGGGACGAGCCGCCCTGCGCCAGGAAGGGCGTCGTCAGACCGGTGAGCGGAATGAGGCGGGTGACGCCTCCGACGATGACGAACACCTGCAGCGCCAGGACGAACGAGACGCCCCCGGCGAAGAGCTTGAGGAAGGGATCACGGGCCGCGATGGCGGTCTTCATGCCCCGTTGCACGATCAACGCGTACAACAGCAAGATCACCATGAGCCCGGTCAGGCCGAGCTCCTCGCCCATGGAGTCGAAGATGAAGTCGCTGAAGGCCAGCGGGGTGCGCCACGGCTCGCCCTGGCCCAGGCCCTTGCCCAGCACACCGCCCTCGCCCAGCGCGAACAGGCCCTTCATCAGCTGGGCGCTGTCGGCGTACTCGCCGCCCATCCGGATGCAGGCGGTCAGCCCGGAGCCGATGGTGTTGCCGGCCTGGATGTAGGGCTCGGTGCCCGGCGCCACCGAGACGACCTTGTCGCCCACCAGGCAGCCGCCGTCGAAGTAGGGGTCGGGGTTCTGCCAGATGCTCAGCCGCTGGTTGACGTGGCCCAGGAACGGAAGCTGGGTGGCCACCAGCACGCCCAGCGCCAGCATGCCCACGCCGATCAGCACCCACGACAGCCGCTGCGTGGCGATGTAGAGCATCGACACGAACAGCCCGAAGTACAGCAGCGCGGTGCCCAGGTCCTTCTGGATGAACAGCACGCCCAGCCCGAACAGCCAGATCACCATGATCGGGCCCAGGTCCCGGGCGCGCGGCAGCGACAGCGGGCCGATCTTCTTGCCCACCAGCGACAGCGCCTGCCGCTTGTTGACCAGGTACCCGGCGAAGAAGACCACCAGCAGCAGCTTGGCGAACTCGCCCGGCTGCACCGAGAACGGGCCGATGAAGATCCACACCCGGGCGCCGTTGATCTCCGCGCCCAGCCCGGGCACGATCGGCAGCAGCAGCAGGACGATCGCGCAGGCCCCCAGCGTGTACATGTAGCGCTGCAGGATCTTGGAGTCCTTCAAAAACAGCACTGTCAGCGCGAACAGCAGGATGGCCACGAAGGTCCACTGCAGCTGGGTGCCGGCGGAGGCCAGACCCGAGGTGACCACCTTCTTGCCGTCCCGGATGGCGTCCTGGACGTCCTTGCTGGTGGACAGGTCCAGCCGGTAGATCATCGCCAGGCCGAGCCCGTTCAGCGCCACCGCCAGCGGCAGCAGCAGCGGGTCGGCGTACGGGGCGAAGCGGGCCTGGATGTAGTAGGCCGCCCCGGCCAGCACCGCCAGACCGCCGCCATAGCCGACCAGGCCGGCGGGGATCCGGCCGTCCCGGGCCAGGCCGACCTCGGCGAACGCCGCCAAGGTCATGACCATCGCGAAGATCAGCAGCGCCAGGCAGGCGGCCTTGCGCGGCTGATGCTGCACGGGTACCTGGTCGGGGAGCTGCTCGGGGGCTGAGCTCATCTACGGCCGCCTCACTCCGTCACTGGCGTTGTTGCCGCCGGGGCAGTCGTCGATGCCGCTGCCGGCGGCGTCGTCACTACAAGCCCTGCCGCGCCCGTCCAGCTCCTCCAGCTTGGCCAGGGCGGCCTGCCGGTCGCCGAACTCCAGCGTCCCGTCCTGCACCGCCTTGCGGTCGGAGGCCGGCAGTTCGGCCAGCCTGACCTGAGACTCCTTGATCCGGGTCGGCTTGCAGCCGTCCTGGCGGCTGCCCCGCATCACCGCGATCCGGTCCCCGACGGACTCCAGCGAGTACTTGCACACCTGGCTGGCCAGCTTCTTCCAGCCGTCGGCGCCGCTGAGATCGACGTATCCGGGGCTCTTGAGGTTCGACTGCAGCGCCTCCGGCAGGTCCTCCACCCGGATCGGCGGGTTGGGCTGCTGGTGCGCCGGGGCCTTGCTGTTCAGCTTCAGCCCCAGCAGGCTGTTGGGCGACCCCTTGTAGACCACCACCATGCCGTTTTCGGCCTGGGCGTAGAAGCCGTCGTTGCGCATCGAGTACACGGCGAAGGCCGCGCCCCCGCCCACCAGGACCACGAACACGCTGACCATCACGATCAGCCAGGTCCAGCGGCGGCGCGGCGCCCGCGGCGGGGCCATCGGCATCGGCTCCGGCGGGCGTCCCATCGGCTGCGGCTCGCGTCTGGGCGCCGGAGCGGCCTGCGGCGGCGGCATCTCCTCCACCGCCACCGGCGGTTGCGGCCTGGTGTCGCGCAGCTGGGCGGCGCGGCCCGCCGGGGTGTCCGAAGACGGCGGCGCCGGCGGCGGTGGCGAGCCGCCGGCCAGCTCGGCCAGCTCGCTGTGCTGGACGTTGGCCGCGGCGCCGACCGCCTGCGGGCTCTGGTTCGGCGGCGGCGCGCCCGGCGGCAGTTCGATCACATCGGCGACCACGCAGGTGATGTTGTCCGGGCCGCCGCCCCGGTTGGCCAGGTCGATGAGCTGGTGCACCGCCTGCTCGGGGTCCTGGTACTCCGACAGCACCTGGAAGATGGTCTCCGCGGTGACCACTCCCGACAGCCCGTCCGAACACAGCAGATAGCGGTCGCCGACCTTGGCCTCGCGCAGCGACAGATCCGGATCGACCTCGCCGCGGCCGTCCAGCGCCCGCAGCAGCAGCGAGCGCTGCGGGTGGGAGGCGGCCTCGTCCGGGCTGATGCGGCCCTCGTCCACCAGCGACTGCACCAGCGTGTGGTCGTGGGTGATCTGGAAGAGGCTGCCGTCGCGCAGCAGATAGGCGCGCGAGTCGCCGATGTGCACCAAGGCGACCTGAGTGCCCGACCACAGCATCGCCGTCAGCGTGGTGCCCATGCCCTGCAGCGCGGGGTCGGACTCTACGATGCGGTGCAGCTTGTCGTTGGCGGCCTTGACGGTGTGCTCCAGCGCGCCCAGCAGCTCACTGGCCGGCAGGTCGGTGTCGAGCTTGCGCAGCTCGCCGATGGCGGCGGCGCTGGCGATCTCACCGCCGACATGCCCCCCCATGCCGTCGGCGACCGCGAGCAGGTGTGCGCCCGCGTACGCCGAGTCCTCATTGCCCTCGCGCAGCATGCCGACGTCGGAGCGTGCGGCGTATCGGATTCCTATGGTCATGGGCGCAACTCGATGACGGTCTGTCCGATACGGATCGGAACTCCGGGGGGGACGGGCGTGGGCTGATTCACCCTGTTACGACCGAGGTAGGTCCCGTTGGTCGAGCCGAGATCTTCCACGATCCACTGACCGTTCTGCGCGTAAAGCCGGGCGTGCCGGCTCGAAGCGTAGTCGTCGGCGACCACGATCGTGGCGTCATTGGCGCGACCGATGGTGATGGGCACACCGGGCGACAGCTCCATGGTCAGGCCGGCCCGGTCGCCCTGGGTCACCACAAGCCGGCGCGGCCCGGCCGGCTGGGGGGGCCGCCGGGATCCCTCCGGGCGCTGCCGCGGACGGGCCGTGCGCCGGGGAGCCCGGGCACGACCCGCCGCCCGGGCCGCGGCCTTGGAGGAGCCGAACATGTCGGCCCGGATCACGCCGACGGCCGCGATGACGAACAGCCACAGCACCGCGAGGAACGCCAGCTTGATCAACGTGAGGGTGAATTCGGACATCGGAGTGGGGGCTACTCCCTATCGCGGCGGAACACGAGAGTGGTCCGGCCCATCGTGACCCGTGCCCCGTCGACGAGAGTCACCCGCCGGATGGGATTGCCGTTCACGAAAGAGCCGTTCGTCGACCCTAGATCCACCAGGACGACTTCGGGACCCTCTACGCGAATCTCGGCGTGATGACGTGAGACCCCCGGGTCGACCAGGCGAAGATCGCAGTCGGTGCCGCGGCCGAGCAACGTCACCGGCGTGGTGATCTCATAGGTCTGCTGGGTGCTGGGCCCGACGTCCTGCGCGGTGGTGACCAGCAGCCGCGGCCGGCCGGGGAACCCGCCAGTGCGCCCCTGCGGGATGTCGCTGGCCGGCTTGCGGATCTCGCCGCCCTCGACGATGGCCCCCCGAACCACCCCCGAGCGGATCCGGAACAGCCCGGTGGCCAGATCGCCGGCGCTTTCGAACCGCACCTGCACCGGTCCTACGAAGGAGTAGCCCTGCTCCTTGGCGTACTCCCGGGCCAGGTTGGCCAGCTCCTGGCTCAGGCTGTCGGCGTAGACCGCCAGCCGCTGGCTGTCGGCCTGCGAAATCTCGACGACGAAGTCGTTGGGCACCAGTGTGCGCCCGGCCGCCACGATGGCGGCGCGCTCGTCCATCTCCCGCTGTACGGCGCTGGCCACCTCGACCGGCTGCAGCTCCGACTTGAACGCACGAGCGAAGGCACCCTCCACCATGCCCTCAAGACGTCGCTCGAAGCGCTGTAGGACACCCACGGGCACCTCCTTTCTCCACTGGTAGACGATCGTATCCGTGCTCCGGTTCGCAGGAAGTATCCGTGTGGCGAACCAGTGCCCGGACCGTGCTAATCTTTTCGAGCAACCCCGGGCGGGTGGCGGAACGGCAGACGCGCACGGTTCAGGTCCGTGTGTCCGCGAGGACGTGAGGGTTCAAATCCCTCCTCGCCCACTTCGAGCGTAGGGCCAGTGTGGTCGGCGGTGGTACCGCCTTCCCCGCTGGCTCTTCGTCGTGTTGGCCCGGGGGGACGACCCCCCGGACCCCCCGCGTGTGAGGGCTTCGCCCCCACGCCCCCGGTCCGTCGGGGTTCTGTTCTCCCCCCTTGATGTGGAAGGTGCCGCGGGCGGGGGTTTTGTGCCGGATGAAGAGCTGTTTGATGCGGGCTCCTTTCTGATCTTTGTTGGTGATCTTCGGGGGGCTGCTGTCGCCGGGTTTGGGTCTCCCTTGTCGTTGTGAAGAGCCGGGGCTTGGAGCGTTGGGGATCTCTGTTGCCTGGTGGGCTGTGGAGATCCCTGTTGTCTTGTGCGGCTGGTGGGGTGATTCGCTTTGGCGGGGGCGGTTGTTTGCGGGCTGCTCGTTAGTGCTGGTTGGGATGGGGCTTGACGGTGGGTCTCGTTGTGCCTCCTTTTGAAGATGGGGGTGGCGGTCTCAGGTTATGCGTCGCGCCTGGTCGTGGTGGGTGGCTCGAAGGTTTGGAAGCTCTTCCCACTGTCTCGCGAGAAGAAAGCCATGACCAGGGGTCTGGGGGATGTGGATAACCCTTCATGGAGAGGGCTGACCTCTGGGGGAGCGGGTGGCCGGTAGGGGCGTGCGGG
>ERZ777003.2719-NODE-2719-length-19454-cov-5.113872_pt1 | contig 19454 bp, 16 predicted proteins | sample MGYA00374956_ERZ777003 | MGnify/ENA primary metagenome ERZ777003 (study PRJEB29302, sample SAMN06268252) | bioreactor metagenome | isolation source: Joint BioEnergy Institute, California, USA | place: USA:Joint BioEnergy Institute, California, USA | collected... | reverse complement strand
CCACCAGCCGGTCCACCCGAGGCAGGCGGAGCGGCAGCGACGGCCGCCGATGCAGCACGTCGCGGTAGAGACCGACCAGGATCATGTCCGGGTCGCGGCCGTTGCGGGCCAGCGGCAGCAGCACGCGCTCCCACCGGATGGTGTTGCCGGCGGCGTCACAGCTCCGCTCCGCGCGATGGACGGCAATCCCCCGGGTGGCGCAGGCCACGTAGTCCTCATAGAACCGGCTGTCGATGGTCTCGGACTCGCGCTCCGACAGGTACTGGCCGGTGCGGTCGGCGCCGTGGTAATCGACGATCTTCGTCCCCACCAGCCGCCGGCGGAAACGCAGCGGCGCCCGTTCCACGTCGATCAGGGCCACGTTGCGGAGCCAGGGCTTCAGCGCCTCCGGACCGATGTCGGCCCGGGACGGCAGGCGTCCCTCTCGTCCCGCCTGTTGCCAGACTTCGTAGAGATTCGCCAGTTCGGGTCGCATTTCCATCATGGCGTCAGGATCGGGCGCTGTTGGTTAACCGCCCGTTAACGGCCCGGGAAAGCTAACGGTCTTTTAACCACGGTTCGCTAACCGGACCGGTCCGCTTCCGGCCAGCGCGCAGACCACGCAGAACGCGCGAAGGGGCCCGCGTCGCACGAATGGTGCGACGCGGGCATCGGAACGAGCGGGTGTCAGGCAGGACGGTCGTTCAGCATCTGCGCCTCGAGGTCGGCAAAACGCTCCTCGAGGTGGCGGAACCGCATCTTGAGCCGGGCCAGACCCTCGACACTGCCGCCGCGGACAGGCCCCGCCCCGCCCCGCACCACGGGTTCGTCCGTGACCGGCGCCTCGACATCGTCCTCCCGCGGGGCCAGCCAGGCGATCAGTCCGTAGGCGAGGACGGTGGGGACGGTGAACGCGATCAGCGAGATCACCGCCACGATGCGCACGACCTTCGGCCTCAGCCCGACCCGGCGGGCGATGCCCGCGCAGACCCCGGCGAGGATCCCCTGCTCCGTGTCGCGGGTCAGCCGCGTCCGCTGCCGGATTGCGTTCCGCAGCCGGCGCGCCGCGCGCCGCACCCCGCAGCCGTACCCGCCATGGTGGTGGCAGCGGTAATGGCCGTGCCGGCCGTCGATCTCGTCATGGGTCATGGCCACCTGAGTTTCTCCCGATGTTCTTGTCGTGACGCCGCTCACGGCATGGCCGCGGGTCATCCCTCCGCCTTCGGCGCCTCGCCTCCGGCCTTCGCCCGCAGGGCCGCCTTCAGGGCTTCGAGCTCGCGCTCGACCGCGGCTTCCGCCTCCAGCTCCGCGAACTCCTCGCGCAGCGACTTCCTGCTTCCCATGTCGGCAGCCTCGACCTCGCCTTCAAGCGAATCCAGCCCGCGCTCGATCTCCTCGAAGCGCGCGTAGGCGTCGTCGATCCGGGCGTCGATGCGGCTCCGCCGCGAGTCGCCCCGGCGCCGCGCCGCAGCCCGCCGGCTGGCCAGCGCCCGCTCCCGCTTCTTCGCGTCGGCGAGCTTGGTCTCGAGCTGGGTGATGTCCTCGTTGGTCTGGGCCAGCGTCTGCTCCAGCTCGACGAGCTGCTCGCGCAGCAGTTCCACCTTGTCGTTCAGCCGGGCGCGGGCGGTCAGCGCGCCGCGGGCCAGGTCCTCGCGGCCGCGGGTCAGCGCGAACTCGGCCTTGGACCGCCAGTCCTCCGCCTCGGTCACGCAGCGCTCGATCCGCCGCTGCAGGTCCTTGCGCTCCGCGATCGCCTTGGCCGCGGTGGCGCGGACCTCGACCAGCGTGTCCTCCATCTCCTGCACGATCATCCGGATCACCTTGTAGGGATCCTCCGCCCGGTCGAGCAGGGAGTTGATGTTGGCGTTCACGATGTCGCCCAGTCTGGAAAAGATGCCCACGGTTCGCTCCGAACGTTTGCGTGCCGGCCTCTCGCAGCCTCGCCTCCCTTTCAGCACAGGCCGTGCCACCCGGGCGCATCCTGCGTAACTGATTGACTTTCCTCCGATTTCTCTCTCTGCCGAGGCAGATCCACGCGCTTGTCTGCGGTCAGAATCACCATTATATGGTGATTTCCACCAACTCTCGGTGATACATGCGCCAGGAGCTTCTGCAGACGCCGATCGGCAGCTCGCCTGCCTTCCTTGACATGCTCGAGCAGGTCTCCCGGCTGGCGTCGCTGGACCGGCCGGTGCTGGTCATCGGCGAGCGCGGCTCCGGCAAGGAGGTGATCGCCGCCCGGCTGCACTACCTGTCGCCGCGGTGGGAGCGGCCGCTGGTGCGGGTCAACTGCGCGGCGCTGAACGAGGCGCTGCTGGAAAGCGAGCTGTTCGGCCACGAGGCCGGTGCCTACACCGGCGCCACCCGGCGCCGGCCCGGCCGCTTCGAGCTCGCCGACGGCGGCACGCTGTTCCTCGACGAGATCGCCAATGCCTCGCCGGCGGTGCAGGAGAAGCTGCTGCGGGTGATCGAGTACGGCACCTTCGAGCGCGTCGGCGGCAACGAGACCCTGGCGGTGGACGTCCGGGTCGTCGCCGCCACCAACATCGACCTGCCCGCCGCGGCTGCCGCCGGGCGGTTCCGGGCCGACCTGCTCGACCGGCTCGCCTTCGACGTGGTAACCGTGCCGCCGCTGCGCTCCCGGCCGGAGGACATCGTCGAGCTCGCCGAGCATTTTGCCCACGCCATGGCGGCCGAGCTCGGCCGCGGCCGCTTCCCCGGCTTCTCCGCCGACGCGCTGGCCCGGCTGCAGGCCCACGACTGGCCGGGCAACGTCCGCGAGCTGAAGAACGTGGTCGAACGCGCTGTCTATCAGGCGCCGAGCCTGGATCGGCCGATCGACATCGCCGTCATCGACCCGTTCGCCTCACCCTGGCGCCCTCGAACGGAGCGGGCCGCCACCCCGCGGGCGGAAAATGAGGTGGCGCCGCCGGCGCCGTGGCCGACCGGCGCGGAGCCGCTGGACCTGGTGGCGACGGTGGAAAGCTTCGAGGCGGCGCTGATCCGCTCCGCGCTCGCCGCCAACCGCCACAACGCCCGCGCCACCGCCCGCCACCTCGGCCTCACCTATGACCAGCTCCGCAACCGGATGCGGAAACACCGGCTGTAGCCCGGGCTGGCGCGAGGGCGTCACTTGTAGGGGTCGGCGGCGTCCCTGAGGCCGTCGCCGAGGAAGTTGAAGGCGAGCACGACCAGGATCACCGGCACCATCGGGTAGATCAGCCACGGGTAGAGCACGACGATGGTGAAGTCGGTCGCCTCCTTCAGCAGCACGCCCCAGCTCACCGCCGGCGAGTCCAGCCCGAGGCCGAGGTAGCTCAGCGCCGTCTCGGCGAGGATCATGCCGGGGATGGAGAGGCTGGCCGAGGCGATCAGGTGGCTGGCGAAGCTCGGCAGCAGATGGCGCGCAATGATCCGCCGCGGCTTCGCCCCCATGAGGTAGGCCGCGGTGGCGAAATCCTCCTCGCGCAGCGCGAGCAGCTTGGAGCGCACCGCGCGGGCGAGCGATGGCCAGTCGAGCAGCGCCAGGATCAGCGTCAGCCCGAAGTAGATCCACACCATGTCCCAGTTGGCGGGCAGCGCCGCCGACAGCGCCATCCACAGCGGCAGCTCGGGGAAGGAGCGCAGCACCTCGATCACCCGCTGCACCGCCGAGTCCACCCAGCCGCCGTAATAGCCGGCGAGCCCGCCGATGACGATGCCGAGCACGAAGCTGAGCGCGACGCCGACGAGGCCGACGGTCAGCGAGATGCGCGCGCCGTAGATCATGCGCGAGAAGATGTCCCGCCCCAGCCGGTCGGCCCCGAGCAGGAAGAAGGCGCCCCCTTCCGGCGGACAGACGATGTGGAAGTCCATCCGGATCAGGCCCAGCCAGTTGTACGGGTCACCGCTGCAGAACCAGCGCAGCGGCAGCGGCCGGCTGCGGTCCTCCGCCCACCGGGTCTGGAAGGTGCTGACGTCGAGCTCCTTCGTCATCGGATAGACGAAGGGCCCGATGAACTCCCCCTCGTGGACCCAGTGCACCTCCGTCGGCGCCGCGTAGATGTAGGCGTTGTTGCGCGTCTCCAGCGCATAGGGGGCCAGCATCTCGCTGAACAGGCAGGAGAGGTAGAACAGGCCCAGCACCACCGCGGAGAACACCGCCAGCCGGTGGCGGCGCAGCTTCCACCACATCATCGTCCACTGCGACGCCATGTAGTAGCGCTGCATCTCCGGCGGCATCGCCGCGTCGCTCTCGGGCGAGAACGGCAGGTCCGAAACGAAGTGCGGCAGCGGATCCCGGTCGTTGGTGCGGGGCGGACTGGAGGTCATCGCACGACCCCTCCGGTCAGCCGGATGCGGGGGTCGAGCCAGGCGAGCAGCAGGTCGGACACCAGCGTCCCCAGCACCGTCAGCACCGCGAGGAACATGAGGAAGGTGCCGGCGAGGTACATGTCCTGCACCTGCAGCGCGCGGACCAGCATCTCGCCCGAGGTGTCGAGGCCGAGGACGACGGAGACGATGGCGGCGCCGCTGATCACCTGGGGCAGCAGGTTGCCGATGTCGGCGATGAACGGGTTCAGCGCCATCCGCAGCGGATACTTGATGAGGAGCCGCCCCGGGGAGAGGCCTTTCGCCCGCGCGGTCACGACATACTGCTTCTGCAGCTCGTCGAGCACGTTCGCCCGCAGCCGACGGATCATGCCCGCGGTGCCGGCGGTGCCGATGATGATCACCGGCACCCACAGGTGCTCGAGCACCGAGCCGACCTTCGCCCAGGTCCACGGCTGGTCGCGGTACTGGTCGTCCATCAGCCCGCCGATGTCGGTGCCGAACCAGACGTTGGCGAAGTAGAGCATGACGATGGCGAGCAGGAAGTTCGGCACCGCGAGCCCGAGGTAGCCGATGAAGGTCGCGAGGTAGTCGCCCACGCTGTACTGGTAGACGGCGGAGTAGACGCCGATCGGGAACGACACCGCCCAGATGAACAGGATGGTGAGGAAGTTGAGGATGAAGGTGAACAGGAAGCGTTCGCCCACCACCTGGCTGACCGGGCGCTGCAGGTCGAAGGAGTAGCCGAAGTCGCCGTTCACCAGGCCCCACAGCCAGCGCAGGTAGCGCTCGAGGAATGGCCGGTCGAAGCCGTAGGTCTGCCGCAGGTGCTCGAGCTGCGCCTGGCCGCGCTCGCCCTGGGCGCGCAGCTCGTTGACGATGTTGGTGAAGATGTCGCCCGGCGGAAGCTGGATGATGACGAACACCAGGAAGCTGATCACGAGCAGCGTCGGCACCATGACCAGCAGCCGGTGGGCGACGTAGCGGATCATCGCGCGGTCCTGCGCCGACGGGAGCTCACGTCCCGGCCGGGGCAGGCTTTTCCTGCCCCGCGGTGGCCCACCGGAGGGAACATGTCGAACAGCCTGCGCAGCATCGGCCGGCCCGGAGCCCTCAATTCTGCTCCAGCCAGAAGGTATCCGGATGGTAGATGCCGAAGTGGGCGCCCGGATCCCAGTTGTAGATCGCCTCGGTCGGCACGTTGCGCAGGCGGTTGGAGATCACCACCGGCTGCGGCACCTGGGCGACGGTGCCGATGGTGAAGACGTTGTCGGTGTAGAGGGTGACGATCTCCTCCCAGATCCGCGCCCGCTCCCCGATTTCGGCGGTGCCGCGCCACTGGTCGAAGAGCGCCATCAGCTGCTGCGCCTCCGGCATGTCGATCGGCTCGCCGGCGGCGCCCTTCGTCTCGTAGTACTGGCCCCACTTCGGCCACTGGAGCTGGGCCTGCGCGGTCGGCGCGAACTCCCACGGTGACACGTCGGCAGTGGGAATGCCGTTGTCGATGCCGTTGAACGCGCTCATCACCGTCTCGCCGGCGAACACGCGCTCGTACATCGCCTCCCGCTGCTGGGGCCGGATGAACAGCGCGACGCCGATCCGCTTCCAGCTCTCGGTGATGAGCTCCAGCATGTCGGTGACCTCGCTGTCCTCGCCGGTGGTCTCGACGATGATCTCGACCGGCCGGCCGTCGGGCAGCAGCCGGATGCCCGCGCCATTGCGCCGGTCGAGGCCCATCTCGTCGAGCAGCGCGTTGGCGGTGTCGTAGTCCAGCGTCGCCCACAGGGTTGTGAGCTCGTCGCGGTAGAGCGGGCTCTGCGGCAGGATGGTGTTGGCCCCGGGCACGGCGAGGTTGAAGTAGAGGGCGGCGTTGATGTCGTCGCGGTCGATCGCGAGCGACAGCGCCCGTCGGAAGCGCACGTCGCGCAGCACCTCGCGCCACACCGGGTCGGAGACGTTGAGATTGGGGAACAGCGCCATGCGCGAGCCCTGGCCGGTGTGCCACAGCGTCATGCGGTAACCGTGCACCTGCTCGTTCTGCTTCAGCAGCGGCGCATCGGCGAGGTTCAGGTTCCGCGCCTGCAGGTCGCTGTCGCCGGTGGCGGTCTTGGCGGCGATCAGGTCGCCGGCGGCGATGTTGACGATGACGCGGTCGATGTAGGGGAGCTGCCGGCCCTCCGGATCGACCCGATGGAAATAGGGGTTGCGCTCGAACACCAGCCGGTCGGACGGCCCCTCGGTGATCAGCCGCCACGGCTCCAGCGTCGGCAGGTGCGGGTTCTCCTCGCGCCCCATGTTGTCCATGGCGTTGTGGAGCGCGGCCCAGTTCCTGTGCCCGCCGTCGGCGACCATCCGCGCGATCTCCGCCGGGTCGCCGTACGCCTGGTGGAACTGGCGCACGTAATGGGCGGGCATGAAGATGTAGAGCGGCGTGGCGCCGGCCAGCGCCGGCAGGAAGCTCGGGTTGGGCTTGGACCAGCTGTAGCGGACCGTCAGCGCGTCGAGGATCTCCACCGTCGGCAGCTCGCCGTCCACCACCAGCTCGATCGGCGGGCCGACCGGGGACAGCTCGGGGTTCAGCGCCACGTCCTCCCACCAGTAGCGGAAGTCCTCTGTGGTGAAGGGCGCGCCGTCGGACCAGCGATGGCCGGGCCGGAGATGGAAGGTGAAGATGCGGCCCTCCTCCACCTCGAAGGCGGCGAGGATGTCCGGCACGATGTCGAGTTCCGGCGTGAAGCCCACGAGCCGGGAGTAGCCGTAGACCGAAAGCAGGCGCGCGTCACGCGCACGGCCGAACAGCAGGCGCAGGTCGCCGCCGTACCGGCCGATGGTCTTGCCGTAGCTCTCGAATTCGGTCACCAGCGGCTCGTCGGGCAGCCGCTCCGCCATCGGCGGCAGCGTGCCCTGCTCGACCAGCGGCGCCAGCAGCGGCGGCTCCTCCGCGCCTGCCTGCCCCGGTCCGGCGAACACCGCCAGCGCTGCCGCCATCGCCGCCGCCCGGCCCAGGCGCCCCAGAGCCACCCCTGTCCCCAGCATCGTTCTCTCCCCGTCCCCTCCGCGCGTTGGCCCGCGCGGTCTCTTCGTCGGCTTCGGCGGTGCCAGCCCCCCTATGCCGCCAGCCGCGCGTCGAGTCTTGCACGCACGTAATGTCCGTCCTCGACGGCTATCAGCGCAGCCGTGTCGCCATCGGTCAACCGGAACGGTTCCGGCCAGTCCTGCGGATTGGACGCGCGCCCGTCCATCAGGGCGCCGAGATCCAGCCGGCGCGACGGGTCCGGCTCCGGCACCGCGGCCAGCAGGGCGCGGGTGTAGGGATGGACCGGATGCCGGAACAGGCGGCGCGCAGGCGCAAGCTCGACCAGCCGGCCGGCACACATCACCGCGATCCGGTCGGCGATGTAGTCGACCACCGCCAGGTTGTGCGAGACGAAGATGTAGGTGAGGCCGAGCTGGGCCTGCAGGTCCTTCAGCAGGTTCAGGATCTGCGCCTGGATCGAGACGTCGAGGGCGGAGACCGGCTCGTCGCAGATCAGGATGTCGGGCTTGAGCGCGAGCGCCCGGGCGATGCCGATGCGCTGGCGCTGGCCGCCGGAGAAGCTGTGCGGGTAGCGGCCGAGCCAGCGCGGGTCGAGGCCCACCAGTTCCATCAGTTCCCGCGCCATCTCCTTGCGGTAGGCGCTGTCGCCGATGCGGTGAATGACCAGCGGCTCGGTGATGATGTCATAGACCGTCATCCGCGGGTTGAGGGAGCTGAACGGATCCTGGAACACGAACTGGATCCGCCGCCGGAAGGCGATGAGCTCGTCACGCTGGAGCGCGAGCACATCGATCGGCCGGCCGTTGTCGTGGAAGGTCACCCTGCCGGCATCCGGCGTGACCGCCCGCATGATCATCTTGCTGAGCGTGGTCTTGCCGCAGCCGCTCTCGCCCACCAGGCCCAGGCATTCGTGGCCGTGGAGGGTGAAGCTCACGTCGTCCACCGCCTGGATGCGCATGTGGGCGCCGCCGCCGGCGATGCCGGCCTTGCGGATGGTGAAGGCCTTGCTGAGGCCGGAGACTTCCAGCAACGGCTGTCCGGCGCGGGCGGAGGCCGGCGCCTCCGGATCGGGCTTCAGCAGGTGGCCCGTCGTCGTCTTCACCTCGCGCAGCGGCGTCAGCCGCTCGCCCGGCGCCATGCCGAACCGGGGCACCGCGTGCATCAGCGCCTTGAGATAGGGGTGGCGCGGATCCTCGAAGATCGCCTCCAGCGTGCCGGACTCCACGATCCGGCCGCGGTACATGACCGCCACCTCGTCGGCGACGTTGGCCACCACGCCAAGGTCGTGGGTGATCATCAGCATCGCCATGCCGAGCTCGGCCTGCAGGTCCTTGATCAGCTTGAGGATCTGGGCCTGAATCGTCACGTCGAGCGCCGTCGTCGGCTCGTCGGCGATGAGCAATGCCGGCCGGCAGACCAGCGCCATCGCGATCATCGCCCGCTGGCGCAGCCCGCCGGAGAGCTCGAACGGGTAGGTCCGCAGCGCCCGCTGCGGGTCGGGAAAGCCGACCATGCGCAGCATCTCCGCCACCAGCGCGGTCGCGGCGCGGCCGCTGACCGCGCGATGGAGCCTGACCGCCTCCTCGATCTGGTTGCCCACCGTGTGCAGCGGCGACAGCGAGGTCATCGGCTCCTGGAAGATCATCGAGATGCGGTTGCCGCGGATGGCGCGCATCTGCCGCGACGACGGGTCCAGCCGGGCGAGGTCGATGGGCGCGGAATCGGAACCGCCGTCGCGGAACAGGATGCTGCCGCTGGTGATGCTGGCGGAGCGCGGCAGCAGCCGCATGACCGCCTGGGCGGTGACCGACTTGCCGGAGCCGCTCTCGCCGACGAGGGCAACGGTCGACCCCGGCCGCACCCGGAAGGAGACGTCCTCCACCGCCTGCAGCACGCCGGCCCGGCGCAGCGCGAAGCTGATGCCGAGGTTGCGGACCTCCAGCAGGTTGCCCGGCGCCATGGCCGGCGTCATTCCCGCTCCTCCCCGCCCAGCAGCCCGGCGACCGGCACCACATGGCCGTAGGCGGCGAAGTTGGCGGCGGTGGTGTCACTCACCTTCAGTCCGCGCGCGTTCAGCACCTCGGCGGTGCGCGCCACCAGCGCCTCGAACCCTTCGAGGCTGGAATCCACGCGGATCATCCCGGTATCGCCGCGCAGCATGAGCTGCATCCACCCCCTCTGGCGATCGCGCCGGGTCGAGAAATACGACAGCTTCACCCTGCGCAACCCCTGCCAGCGCACAGTAACGCGCCGTATTCCGGCCGTCGATACACCCTCCTCGTCCATCACGACCGCGGTGTGCTGGCGGACGAAGGTGCGGATGCCGAAGGCGGCGAACACCGCGGCCAGCCCGACGAGAATGTATGCGCCCGCCCCGGTCGCGCCGGTTGCTGCCAGAGGGCCGACCGTCAGCGCAAGACCCGCGCCGGCGCGGGCGTAGTCTCCGTAGAGACCCTGCCTCGCATAGTGATGACGGCTCGGTGACGGTCCCACTACGCGGCCTCGGCAGGGACGGGAAACAGGGCCGGCGGCGCGACCCAGGCCGCATGCGGATGGGCCGCAACGGCCTCCAGCAGGGCGGCGACGAAAGCCCAGGTGGCCGCGTCGTGCACTGCGTGGTGGGTCATCAGGCCGGTCGGCTCCTCCGGGTCGGCGGCACCCGACCGTTTCGCCTGCAGATGGGCGACGAGCTGGCCGATCGCCGCGCCCTCGCCGGCGAAGCCGCCGGTCCCGCGCCAGTCGATGGGATCGACATGGACGTTCACCGCAGGCAGCGGCCCGTCCGGCCTGCGGGCGCCGAAGCCGGACCAGCCGGCGTAGCCAAGCGCGGGCAGCCGGGCGAGGATCGCCGGATCGATGCGGTTCCATGGCGGCACCATCACCGGCAGCAGCCGGTCCGCCTGCAGATGCTCCTGCAGCCGCGACCAGCCGCGGGCAAGATCGGCGGCGGCCGCGTCCGGATCGCAGGACCCGCCCAGCTCCACCTTCTTCCGCCGCGCGCCCGGTGCCGGCGGCAGGCTGTTGTCGGCGTGAGCCCAGCCGTGCTGGCCGAACCAGGCGAAGCGGCCGCCGAGGCCGGCGAGCGCCGGGTCCATTGCCTGCGGCACCACGGCGAGCAGCACCGGCGCTGCAAAGCGGTCCGACAGCGCGAGCAGCCGGCCGATACGCGGCCCGGGCCGTACCAGGTCGTCGTCGCGCCACCACAGGCGGGCCCCGCCCGGCACGGCCGCCCAGGCGTCCAGCTCCGCCGCCAGCGCGTCCCACGCGCTCACGTCGGCGGCCCGTCGAGCAGCGCCCGCAGCACCCGCGCCGTCTCGCGCGCGCCGTCCAGCCGGAGCGCCGGCCAGCGGCTGCCGGTCGTGGCGTCGATGGCGGCGGCGAGGCCCTCGGGCATCAGGCCGGACTCGGCAACCACCGTGACGGCGCCCAGCGCCTCGAGCCGCGAGGCGCGCGTCGGCTGCTCGGTCTCGCCCCTGCCGGCAAAGGGCACGATGACGGCGGGTGTCGCGCTGACGGCAATGTCCATCAGGGTGTTATACCCGCCCTGGCTGACGGAGACGACCGCACCCGCCAGCACGGCGGGGAGGTCGGAAACGCTGCGCTCGACGGTCACCCCCGGCGGCGCCGCGGCGGACAGCGCCCGCAGCTCGGCCTCCGGCAGGTTCGGGCCGGCGATCAGCGTCCACGGCCGGTCGCGGTGGCGGGTGAGCGGACGCGCGGCAACGGCGGCGGCGAGCAGAACCGCGCCGACGGCGCCACCGCCGGCCGAGACCACCACCCGCTCCCGCGGCCGCGGCTGCGGTGCGGGCGGGGCGACATAGCCGGTGTAGACGGTGCGGTCAGCAATCTCCGCCGCCGGGCCGAAGCTGTCGCCGAGGCTGGCCAGCGCCGGGTCGCCGTGCACCAGTACCCGATCGACATGCGCGCGCACCACCGCAACCGTCTCCCGCTCCCGCTCGGGCCTCCGCCCCTGCAGGATGTCGCGGATCGAGACCGCCACCCGCGGGCGGGGCCGCGCGCGGCCGATCCGCTCGAGCAGCGGCATCAGCTCGAACCGCATCTGCCGGCGGCCGAAGGGGAAGCTTTCCAGCAGCACGACGTCGGGGCGCACCTTCTCGTACAGCGCCAGCAGGGCCTCGCGCCGCCGCGCCTCGCCGTCCGCGTCGAGCGGCCGGCCCTCGGCGTCCACCAGGGCGCCGAAGCCTTCGTCGGCGGCGCGCAGCGGCGGGAGCTGCACCACTTCCGCCCCGCCGAAATCGAACGGCGCCCCGGGCATGCCGCCCCGGGCGACGGTGACGGTGAAGCCCTCGTCGGCGAGGGCGGAGGCGACAAGGGCGGCGCGCCGCAGATGGCCGATGCCCAGCAGGTGCTGGACGTGGAACAGCAGCCTGGGGCGGGTGCTCACGTCAGTCCGAGCGCGCATTCTCGCCGAGCGGCAGGTTGAGCTGCCGGATGGCGATGGCCCCGCCGGGCGCGACCTCGAATTCGTGGGCGACCGCGCGGATGCGCAGTTCCGCATAGGGCCGCGGCAGCTCGCCGACATAGTCCCAGCCCAGCGCCATCGCGACCAGGCCGCGGATCACGCCCTGGTGCGCGAAGGCCAGGACCGGCTCGCCCACCGCCGCCACGTCGGCAAGCCAGTCGGCCAGGCGCACATGCAGGTCGCCCCGCGACTCCCCGCCGGGCGCGGCATAGGCGAGTCCCGTCGCCTGCATGTCCAGCAGCCGGGCCTCGCCGATCTCGGCCTCGATGTCGGCGTAGGTCCGTCCCTCCCAGGCACCGTAGTTGATCTCCCTGAGCCGCGGCTCGAGCATGATCCCTTCGGGAGCTCCCATCAGCCGCGCGGTCTCCAGCGCCCGGCTGAGGGGGCTGGACACCCAGCGCCGTTCCGCGAGCCCGTCCGGCAGCCGCCACGTCGCGACCATCTCCCGCCCTTCCGGGCTCAGGGGAATGTCGGTGAACCCCTGCAGCCGCTTCTCGGCGTTCCACCGGGTGGGGCCATGGCGGATGATGGCAACTCGGGTCATCGGGCGGCGAGGCCTTTCGGGTCGGTGGTGACGATGGCTGGCTGGAGCGGCCGGCGGTGCGCCGCCGCGTAGGCGAGCGCCGCGGAAACGGTCGCCGCCGCCGCGCCAAGGCCATGTTTAGCGCCGGTCGTCTCGCGGGCAAAGGCCGCCATGCGCCGGCGTTCCGCCGGGTCGAGCAGCAGCCGGCGCACGGCTGCGGCGAAGGCCTCCGGGGTGAGCGGGGCGACCACGAGGCCGCTCCGGCCGTGATCGACGATGGTCGCGACCCCGCCCTGGTCGCCTGCGACCACCGGCAGCCCGGCGGCGCGCGCCTCCAGCAGCGCCATGCCGAACGCCTCGTTGACCGCCGGCCACACGATGAGGTCGGACGCCGCGTACAGTGCCTGCAGAAGTTCCGGCGGGCAGGCGCCGAGGAGGTGCGCCCGCGGGCCGAGCGCGGCGGCCACCGCCTCCCGCGCCGGCCCGTCACCCGCCACCACCAGCCGCCAGCGCAGGTCGGCGATGAGCGCGAGGCTTTCGCCGAGCAGCCGGTAGGATGCGAGCTTGTCGCCCTCGCGCATCATCGCGACCGCGAGCAGCCATGGCTCCTCCACGGGGATGGCGAAACGCGTCGCCAGCGCCGCCCGGTCGGCCGCCGGCTGCGGCTCCGCCGCGAGGTCGAGGAAGGGGACGAGGCGGAACAGGCGATCCGGCCGGTCGACGTGTTCGAGGACGCCGGCATCGTCGGCGGGGTTGATCGAGAGCACCGCCGAGGCCCGCGCGAGCGCCGCCCGCGCCGCCCGTTCCCCCTCCGCCCATGGCCCGGTCAGCCGCTTGCCTGCCGACGACGCCTCCGCGACCACATAGGGGATGCCGAGCGCATCCGCGACCGCGGGTCCGATCCAGTCCGGCGCGCGGTAGTAGAGGTGGTAGGTGAACCAGACGCCGATGGCCTCCGCCCGCGGCCGCGCCGGCAGCATCCGCGCCAGCCGGGCGGCAGCCGCCTGGGCGGCGTCGCGTGCGGCGGGCAGCGCCTCAGGCGTGAGGCACCAGGTCCTGAGCGAGGACATCAGCTCGACCTCGTGGCCGGCGGCGACGAGCGCGCGCATGAGCAGCCGCGCCATCCTGCGGTCGCCCGACGGCACCGGATGGTGCGGCGGCTTCAGCGGCGCATAGAATCCCACCCGCATCAGCCCGGCGCCGCCTCCCGCGCCAGCAGGCCCGCCAGCCGGGCCGCGATCGCCTCGATGCCGGCCTCGTGGCGGAACCCGGCCCGCACCCGCTCCGCCCCCGCCGCACCCAGCCGGGCGCGCTCGTCTGGCCGCGCCGCCAGCCGGACGATCGCGGCCGCCAGCGCATCCGGGTCGCCGGGCGGTACCAGCACGCCCGTCTCGCCGTCGCGGATCAGCTCCGGGATCGCCGCGGCACGGGTGGCGAGGCAGGCGAGCTCCTGGCTCTGCGCCTCCATCAGCACGTTGGGCAGCCCGTCACGGTCGCCGTCCGCGGCGACCTTGGCCGGCAGCACGAACAGGTCGGCGGCGCGATAAGCGGCGAGCACCGCCTCGTGGCTCTGTGCCCCCCGCCAGTCCACCCGGTCCGCCACGCCCAGCTCCTGCGCCAGCCCCCTGAGCTGCGCGTGCAGCGCGCCGCCGCCGATGTGGGTCCAGCGCCAGTGCAGGCCCGGCGGCAGCGCCGCCAGCGCGGCCAGCAGGTCGTCGAAGCCCTTCTTCGCCACCGCCCGGCCGACGCTGAGCAGGCGGACGGGATCGTGCGGGTTGCTGCCGTCGCGCGCCGGGCGGCTGCCTGGCGGCGGCGGGAAACGCCCGAAGTCGAGGCCGTGGTAGTGCAGCGCCACCGTGTCCGGCGACGGCGCCAGCCCGTCCAGATAGTCGGCGCCGGCGCGCGTGCAGGTGGTGGCCCAGGCGCAGTCGGCGAGCTTCTCGGAGAGCTCCCACTGCGGCGTGGTCCAGATGTCCTTGGCGTGCGCCGACACCGCCCACGGCAGGCCGAGAATGCGGGCGGCGTAGCGGCCGACCGACGCCGGCGTGTGCAGGTAGTGGACGTAGAACAGCCCGATGTCCGGCGGAAGCTCGGCGGCGGCGACCATCGCCTGGCCGAAGCGGCGGATGCGGTTGTCGGTGCGGTCGCGGGCGAAGTCGGCGCGGAACAGCTTCCATGCTTCGCGATAGCCGGGGCGGCCGCGCACCCGCGCCCACGCCCGGCGCACCCGCGGGCGGTCGTCCTCCAGGTACTCCGGAAGATAGAGCACCGGCGCCGCGATTTCGCGGTGGACCGGGTGGACGTCGGGATCGGTGGGGTGGCGGAGCGAGACGATGACCAGCTTCAGGCCGCGCTGCTCCAGCCCGCGGATCTCCTGGGCGATGAAGGTCTCGGACAGCCGCGGGTAGCCCTTGACGAAGACCGCGATCCGGCCGGCCATGGCGATGTGCGGACGGTTCAGGCGCCGATGCGGAGGACGGGGCTTGCCACCGCCCGCTCCGCCTCGCTCTCGGCAAGGCCGAGCAGGGAGTGCAGGCGGTCGTTGACCGAGTCGAGCCCGTCGAGCATCCCCGGGATCATCGCCGCCGAAGGGCGCGTCTGCGCCGGCAGGCCGCGGATCGCCTCGGCCATCGCCAGCGGGTCGCGCTTGCGCCCGCCGGTCAGCATCTTCGCCAGGCCCTGCCGGTGCGCCCGCGCCGCGCGGATGAACTGCTCCATCCGTGGCCGGGTCCGCGGCACCAGCACCGCCGGCTTGTCGAAGGACAGCACCTCGCAGAAGGTGTTGTAGCCGCCCATGCCGACGATCCCGACGGCCCCGTCGATCAGGGCCTCGATCCGCGCGTCGAAGGTGATGACCTCGAGCCCCTCCAGCCGCGCGATCCGCTCCTGGAAGCCGGCCCGCAGCTCCGGCTGCATGAACGGGCCCAGCACGAACACCGCCTTCGGCTCCAGGTCCGGCACGGCCTCGTAGGCGCTGATCGCCCAGTCGATCACCTCGTCGCCGTCGCCGCCGCCGCCGGTGGTGACCAGAACATAGGGCGGCCGTGCGGCATTCTCGCTCTCGTCGCTGAACGCCGAGGGGAGGTCGCGGCGCAGGTAGCCGGTGTAGTGCATCTTCGCCTGCACCGCCGGCGCCACGTCCAGCCCTGCCAGCGGGTTGCAGATCTGCGGCAGGCCGTACACCCAGATCTCGTCGTAGAGGTGCTCCAGCGCCGGCGCCACATGCTTGCGTTCCCACTCCGGCGCCAGCAGCCGCGGGTCGTCCATCACGTCGCGGAGGCCGAGCACCAGCTTGGTCCCTCGCAGCGACAGCATCTCCAGCGTCGGCTTGACCTCGCCGCGCAGCCCCAGCGGCTCCTTGTCCACCAGCATCACGTGCGGGTCGAAGATGTCCGCGGTGTGACGGATGATCGACTCGCGCATCGCCATCGTCTGCTGGGTGTCCACCAGCTGGCTGAGCGAGGTGTATTCGCCGTTCCTGAGCTTGATCACGCCGGGGATGCGCACAAAGTCTACCCGGGCGCGGAAATCGAAGCTGCCGATGATGGGCGATCCCGAGAGGATCAGGGCCGACATGTGCTTGTTGCGCTCGACCAGCGCGTGCGCGATCGCCCGGCACCGTCTGAGATGGCCGAGGCCGAAGCTGTCGTGACTGTAGATCAGTATCCGGATCGACTGGCCGCCGTCCAACGCCGCCCCCGCAACCGCCTGCCGGCGCGCGCACTATGGCACGCCGCCCCGTCTGCCACCAAGCCGCGAATGCAGGTTCCACTATCGCTTTGTCGGCGCGTCACGCTCGTCTAAGCTGGCCGCCTCATCAACCGCCGCCGCCAACATGGAACGAAATATTTACGCCTATGTCTGGCGCCACAGCCGCCGGATGCAGATCATCCTGCTGGTGGCGACGGTCCTCACCTTCCCCATCCTCTATTTCTCGCTGGAACTGCCGAAGATCATCGTCAATGACGCGATCGGGAGCTTCCGGCCGGTGGCGTTCGACCTGCCGCTCTTCGGCACGATCCGGTTCGACCAGATCAGCTACCTTCTTCTGCTGAGCTTCCTCTTCCTCTTCATGGTCGTCCTCAACGGCGGCATCAAATATTACCTGAACGTCGCCCAGGGGCTGCTGGGAGAGCGGCTGCTGCGCCGGCTGCGCTACCAGCTCTATGCCCGGGTGCTGCGCTTCCCGCTGCCGCATTTCCGCAAGGTCAGCTCCGGCGAGATCATCCCGATGATAACGTCGGAGGTGGAGCAGATCGGCGGATTCATGGGATCCGCCTTCGTCACGCCGATCTTCCAGGGCGGCTATCTGCTGACGCTGCTCGGCTTCATGCTGATCCAGGACTGGCTGCTCGGTCTGCTGGCGATCATGTTCTACCCGATCCAGGCGTGGCTGATCCCCAAGATGCAGTACCGGGTGAACATGCTGGCCAAGGAGCGGGTGCGGACGGTGCGCAAGCTCGCCGACCGCATCGGCGAGACCATCGCCGGCGTCGCCGAGGTTCACGCCCACGACACCTCGGCGCTGGAGCGGACCGACGTGTCGGACCGCCTCGGCGTCATCTTCGACATCCGCTACCGCATCTTCAAGCTCAAGTATTTCATCAAGTTTCTCAACAACTTCATCGGTCAGCTCACCCCGTTCTTCTTCTATTCGGTCGGCGGCTACCTGGTCATCGAGGGCGACCTCAGCTTCGGGGCGCTGGTCGCGGTGCTCGCGGCCTACAAGGACCTGTCGAGCCCGTGGAAGGAGCTGCTGGACTTCTATCAGCTGCAGGCCGACTCGGCGATCAAGTACATCCAGGTGATCGAGCAGTTCGACCCGCCGGGGCTGATGCCGGAGTCCCAGCAGGAGACGGAGGATCCGGAGGCGCGGCTGTCCGGCCCGATCGTCCTTTCCAACGTGGGGCTGGTGGACGACGACGGCTCGCGACGGCTGGAGAACGTGTCGGTCGAGCTGCCGCTCGACCAGCACATCGCCGTCGTCGGCGACGGCGCCAGCGGCAAGGAGGAACTCGCCATGCTGCTGGCGCGGCTGCTGAACCCGACCAGCGGCAGCCTGCGCTACGGCGACGTCGAAGCGGCCGACCTGCCCGAGTCGGTCACCGGCCGCCGCATCGGCTATGTGGGCCCGAACGCCTACCTGTTCTCGGCCACGGTCGCGTCCAACCTGACCTACGCGCTGCGCCACCGGCCCAACGACCCGGCGAAGCTGCCGGACGACGAGGCGCGGGTGAAATGGCTGGAGGAGGCGGTGCGATCCGGCTGTTCGCCCTACGACCTCCAGGCCGACTGGATCGACCGGGCCGCCGCCGACGCGGCCAGTGACGAGGAACTGGTCCGGCGGATGCTGGACGTGCTGACGCTCGTCGGGCTGGACGACGACATCTACCACTTCGGGCTGCGCGGCCGCATCGACCCCAACTCGCAGACCGAGATCGCGGAGGACATGCTGGCCGCCCGCGCCGCGGTGCAGGCGCGGCTGAACGACGACCCGGATGCGGCGAAGCTGATCGAGCGCTTCGACCAGGACCGCTACAACACCAACGCCACGGTCGCCGAGAACCTGCTGTTCGGCAACCCGGTGGGGGACGGCTTCGGCCTCGACCGGATGGCGGAGCACGACTACGTCGCGTGGGTGCTGAAGGAGGCCGGGCTGGACGAGGCGTTCCTGCAGACCGGCATCAAGGTTGCGGAGACGATGGTCGAGCTGTTCGCCGACCTGCCGCCGGGCCACGAGTTCTTCGAGCTGTTCAGCTTCATCAGCTCCGAGGACCTGCCGGAATTCCAGGCGATCCTGAACCGGGTGGGCCGCGGCGGCGTCGAGGGTCTGTCCGCCACCGACCGGCTGCGGCTGATCTCGCTGCCGTTCAAGCTGATCGCTGCGCGCCACCGCCTGGGGCTGCTGGAAGAGGACATGCAGCGTCAGGTGGTCGCCGCCCGCCGGATCTTCCGCGAGAATCTGCCCGCCCACCTGCAGGGCATGGTCGAGTTCTACGATCCGAACCGCTTCGCCTCCGCCGCCACCATCCAGGACAACATCCTGTTCGGCAAGGTGGCCTACGACCAGCCCGACGCCGCACGCCGGGTCGCCGCGCTCATCGGCAGCGTGCTTGACGCGCGCGGCCTGCGCAGCAGCGTGATGGAGGTGGGCCTGGCCTATCATGTCGGCGTTGCCGGAAGCCGGCTGTCCGGCGCCCAGCGGCAGCGGCTGGCGGTGGCGCGGGCGCTGATGAAGCGGCCGGACCTGCTGATCCTGAACCAGGCGACCAGCGGGCTCGACGGCGCCAGCCAGGCGCGGCTGCTGGAGGCGATCCTCCAGCACCGCAGCGGCCAGGGGCTGATCTGGGTGCTGAGCCGGCCGCAGCAGGCCCGCTTCTTCGACCGCGTGCTGGTGATGGCGCACGGGAGGCTGAGCGAGGATGGCGACTATGAAAGCCTCAACGTGGAGGGCAAGATGTTGCGCGACCTGATCCAGTCGGACTGACGGCCGCGCACGGGGGGTGAGGAGGACGTCGTGAGCCTGCAGGAAGAAGTCGAGCTGCTGCGGAACATCCCGCTGTTCGCCAAGCTGGAGCCCTCGAAGCTCAAGCTGCTCGCGTTCACCAGCGAACGGCTCACCTTCAACAGCGGCCACACCCTGTTCCGCCAGGGGGAACAGGGGGACGCGGCCTACATCATCATCGACGGCGAGGCGGCGGTGGAGGTGGACAGCCCCACCGGCCCGCTGCGCGTCGCGACCCTGGGGCGCAACGACTTCGTCGGCGAGATCGCGATCCTGTGCGACGTGCCGCGGACGGCGACCGTGACGGCGGTGACCAACCTGGTCACGCTGCGCATCTCCAAGGACCTGTTCTTCCGCCTGATCACGGAGTTCCCGCAGATGGCGGTGGAGATCATGCGCGAGCTTGCGCACCGGCTGGAGCTGACCACCGCGCGGCTGCGCCAGGTGATCAACGACAGCAACACCGGCACCCCGGCCTGAGCGGGCAGTTGCGATGAGCCGGCTGGAAAGTGCGATCCGGCGGCTGTCCGCGCAGCGCGACTGCATCGACCACGCCGCCCGGCGAATCGCCGCGCTGCCCGGCTGCGTGCTCGAGCTCGGCCTCGGCCACGGCCGC